>Ga0209332_1000298_pt1 | contig 12479 bp, 10 predicted proteins | sample BlaSpr_A8_OM3_M1_FD_187974 | JGI IMG/M metagenome (GOLD analysis project Ga0209332, IMG submission 187974) | Forest soil microbial communities from Thunder Bay, Ontario, Canada - Black Spruce, Ontario site 2_A8_OM3_M1 (SPAdes) (version 2) | ecosystem: Environmental > Terrestrial > Soil > Boreal...
GTGTGGCTTTATTCGCTGGACCAGCGGACTTGGCAGATGATCGATCCTCCGAATGGACCTCCGCCGCTGAGTTCGGCCGGGGCAGTGGCGGACACGAATAATGACCGCATGGTTCTCTATGGCGGCTCGGGCGCGGTTGCGTTGAACCAAACCTGGGCATTTAGTTTTGCCACCCAGACATGGTCTCCGTTGCCGACAGGTCCGCCGGGACGTTTCGATGTGGGCGCCACGACGGACGGACAGCGCGCATGGTTCTACGGCGGATATCTGCAAGGGTTTGTGCCGGTCAATGAGCTATGGCAGTTTGATCTCGGCACTAACACGTGGTCGATGCTGCCGCAGGGCCAGAGCTTGCCTTCGCCACGTACTAACATGGCGTTCGGTTTTCTGTCAGGCTTCCTTTATGTGTTTGGAGGGCACGATCTTAATGGTCTAACTCCGGGGACATGGAAATACGATCTCAGTGCGGAGCAGTGGACGCAACTGAATCCAACGGGAAAAGCCGGGGCTGGAGCTCACTTTGGCGACGTCATCGACCAGAGTTGCGACGATTTTATTTTGGCGGCGGGCGACAACGACGACGCGAACGACGTGGCGACGACGGATTATTTGACGTTGAATGCTTCGCCGCAATTTCTTTTATTGCAGGCGCAAACTCTTCCCCCGGTGCGACGGCATGCGGCGCTGGTGCTTGATCCGCAAACTCGAACGCTTGTGCTGTTTGGAGGGCTGCAGGGTACCGGACTGGCAGGGCCGTCGTCAACTTTATTGGGGGACACGTGGCTCTATAAGCTTGGTTCTTGCCCTAATTAGGCTTACGCAGGAGTCGTCGACATTTATCGCAAAAACTTGGCGCACACAGTGTGGTTCCCACCCTGTCGCGAAAGGCGCGACAAGGATGGGGCAGCCGGCGACCACTACGCGGCGGGCCATTTCTAAAACGCGAGAAGTGGCGCACCCTTAGTTGTTTTTGGTCCTACGTTTAAAAACAACTGGGGTTATACTTCCGCGGGAGATGTTGGTGACCTGCCGTGAACGAAACCGAGAAAGACGCGCTCCATCCAGTTCGGCGAGCAGTAGTGCAGACTCTTTCTTCGGTCGAAGATATTGTTTATGTCGGCCTGGGCATACTCTTGACCATTGTCGCAGTCACGCTGCTGATAATCGCGCTTAAGAGTGTAGTGCTGGCCTTGTGGGCCCGGGCTTTGGGCGGACAAGCCGTGAATCTTCTTGATCAAATCCTCCTCATACTGCTAGTCATCGAGTTGCTGTATACGGTGCAGGTGTCGTTTCGTGAGCGCGGGCTGATTGCCGAGCCGTTCCTGGTGGTGGCGTTGATTGCGGTAATCCGAAGGGTTCTGGTTCTCGCCGCTGAAGTACCCAAGCTGCCGGGGGCAGACGAGGTGGTTTTCCGGCATGCCATGCAGGAGCTGGGCATACTCACCGTGATGGTGCTCGTGCTCGTTGGTTCTTTGATCATGCTACAGAGATATGCCAAGCGCGCGGTGTGACTGACGCCGCAGCATCGGAGTTCGGATGAGTGTGCGAGGGCCAACTTCTCGGCACATTCGTACCCGTTAGGGATACGACAAAAACGCCTGGGTCGTTCCGTCCAGATTCTAAACTGGGCTTGACCGACTGCGTCGAGTACGGAGGACCACGTCTGCTGCGAGCCTCGCTGGCGGGATGTGCGGAAAAGGCTGGGCTGAGGATTGATGTCGGCGAAATCCTAAGCTTTACGGGGCGGTGGAATCCCACCCTAACGTCGAAGTGCACGACGTTAGGATGGGGCACCCGTCATCGGGACCCGCCTCGGGCAAAAGACGGCTGTGGTGCGCGCAATTTCCGATGTACTTCCGAGTATTTACTTGTGCCTTGTGGGCTTGCGGGTGCGAGGGACAGGTGCTTAGAATTTAAGTCAATCCAAGCCTGGCTCGTCACTTCGTCCCATTCATTCGATCTAAGGAGTACTTTATGCGGTATCCCCTGCGCATATCAGCGTTGGTCTTTTTATTTACAGTTCTGTTGTTTGCAGTTCTGATTGCGGCAATTGGTTGTGGGGGCGCGCAAAGCAGTTCGCCATCCGCGGCCCAGCAGAAAGCTCCTACGATCAGCTTCGCCGCTCAGCCGGGTACGGTGGCCAGTGGCGCGTCGACGGTCCTCAGTTGGAAGACAAGCAATGCGAACTCGGTCAGCATCAGCGGCGTCGGCACAGTCCCGGCCAGCGGGTCGCTAAGTGTCACTCCCACGGTGACGACAACTTATACGGCGACGGCAACGGGGCCGGGGGGAAAGACTGAATCCACGACGGTGGTGACGGTAACAGGTTCCAATCAAAATCCTCCGCCCACGGTTTCGTTCAGCGCGCAACCTAGCAGCATTGTGGCGGGAGCGTCGGCAGTTTTGAGCTGGACAACAAGCAATGCGACGTCGGTGAGCATTGCCGGGCTGGGATCATTTGGGGCGAATGGATCGGCGACGGTTACGCCGGGCACGACAACCACCTACACCGCGACGGCGCAGGGAGCGGGCGGGACGACCAATGCATCCACTAGCGTTACGGTCAGCCAGACTGGAGTTCCGACATTCGGGCACGTTGTCCTGGTAATGGAGGAAAATCACAGTTACTCCAGCGTAATTGGCCCATCTTCATCCTCATCTATGCCCTACCTCAACAGCCTGGCCGCGCAGTACGGGCTGGCAACTCATTACTTCGCTAACACTCACCCGTCGCTCGGCAACTACTTTGAGTTGACCACGGGCCAGATCATCACGAACGACGACAGTTTTTCGGGAACGGTGAGCGCGGACAATGTCGTGCGCCACCTGTTGACGGCGGGCAAGAGCTGGAAATCTTACGCCGAGAATCTGCCGGCGGTGGGCTACACGGGCGGCGACGTTTATCCTTACGTGAAACATCACAACCCGTTTACGTATTTTACGGACGTGGTGAACAGCCAGAATCAGTTGAGCAATCTGGTTCCCTTTACGGAGTTTGCTGCCGATCTCAGGAACAACCAGCTTCCGCAGTATTCGTTCATTATTCCCAACCTGCAGGATGACGGGCACGATGGAACCCTCGGCCAGGCTGACAATTGGCTAAAGGCCAACATCGCGCCTTTGATTGCGAGCCCGAGCTTCCAGAGGGACGGGCTTCTCATAATCCTGTTCGATGAATCGTATAGCAACGACACGCAGTACGGCGGAGGGCAGGTGGCCGCACTGGTGATCAGTCCGCTGGCCAAGAAGGGGTACAAGTCGACGACGCTGTATCAGCACCAGAATGTTTGCCGGCTGTTGATGCAGGGGCTGGGACTGAACAGTTTCCCCGGCTCGTGTCAAAACGCGGCTCAGATGGGTGAGTTCTTCTGAGGGTATGAACGCGTCGTAGAGGGAATGATTAGTAGAAGGAATGATTAGAGGTTAAGAAATTCTGTTCCACGGCCCTCGCTGTCGACGATTTCGCGGGCCACTTCTTAAACGCGAGAAGTGGCGCACCACCTGTGGTTAGTTCGAGCGCGGCAGAGCCCCGCTGCCACTCTCGCGTAAATCGCTTACAATTCCCCTTCCATGCGAAGCTTCTCGTCGGCGACCGTTGAGGTTCGTTCTTTTGCGAAGATTAATTTCGGGCTATACATTGGCGCGGCTCGCGCTGATGGGTTCCATGATCTGCGGACGATTTATCAGACGATTGCTTTGCATGATGTTATTCGGCTGAGCGTTGGGCGGGGTAGTGGGATTGAAATTCGGTGTACGAACAATGATGCGCGGGTTCCGCTGGATTCTTCGAATACCTGCTATCGCATGGCTGAGCTTGTGCTCGGCGAGCTTGGGGCGAAGATCAGAGTAACCATTGAAATCGAGAAGCGGCTGCCGGTGCGGGGTGGGCTGGGCGCGTCCTCTTCGAATGCTGTGGCTACGATGATGGCGATGGAGCGGGCGCTGGGGAAAAAACTTTTGCCGCCGGTGCGGCTGAAAATTGCGGCTGAAGTGGGATCGGATTTGCCGCTGTTTCTGGTGGGCGGGACGGTGCTGGGAGTCGGGCGAGGGGAGGAAGTTTATCCGGTGGGCGATCTGCCGGTGTTGCCTCTGGTGATTGTCACGCCGGAGATTGGGGTATCGACGCCTCGGGCGTTCGCGGATTGGGATGCGCTTGTGGAGAGTGGGGCCGAGGTGCGCTCGGCTTGGACGGGCGAGGGCGCCCGTCCCCACACGGACACTGCTATCGAGCTGCGCTCGGCCGGCCGGACGAATGCGTCCGCCGCTACGCGATTGACGGGGCCTGCGGCCTCCGATAGACTGTTTGAGGCTGGCTGCTTGCTTTCTTCGTGGCTGACTGGTTCGAATAATACTGATTCGAATAAGAGTGGTTACCCCAACACCGGTGCTTCCGCAAAAGGCGGGAGCCGGGCCGGAAAATTGCTTTCCGACCTTGTCCGTACCGGGATTGAAAACGACTTCGAGAAGGTCGTCTTTCCTCAATATCCCGAATTGCGAGACATAAAAGGTGCGCTGGAGCGTGCGGGTGCAAAGTATGCCTCGCTGTCTGGTTCGGGGTCTACGTTGTATGGGATTTTCCGGTCGCGAGGCGACGCCGCGAAGGCGGCAAAGCGTCTGCAAAAGCAGGGCGTGAAGGCGGTGGTGACCAGTACGTTGACGCGGCAGCGGTATTGGAAGGCAGTCGTTGGTCGTTAGTCGGTGGTCGTTAGTTGGTCGCTGGTCGCTGTTCGTCGTTCGCTAATCTCGATAGTTGGGCATCGGTTCTGGGGTATGATTTAGGGGCCAGCCAGCAGATTGTGCCAATTGGGCCGTCGACTAATGGTAGGTCAAGTGCCTTTGGAGCACTTTGTCTAGGTTCGAATCCTAGCGGCCCAGCCAGATCAACAAGTTCTCAGCTGTCAGTTTTCAGTTCTCAGTAAGGGCACTGAACGTTTGACGCTGAGAACTGAAAACCGGGAATCCGAGAACTGAATCTATGGCCACAGTTGCAACCACAACCGTTGAGAAGACCGTAGAAAAGACCAGCACCGAGAAGCCGACCGCGGAAAAAAAGCCGATCGTCGACGAGAAGACGGAACGCAAACCGCAGCGTGCGCGGGTCGATGACAGGTTCAAAGTTTTTTGCGGAACCGCGAACGAAGCGCTCTGCGATGACGTCTGCAACTTTCTGGGACTGACGCGCGGGCAGGCTCTGGTGACGCGGTTCAAGGATGGCGAAGCGTACGTGCAGATCCAGGAGAACGTGCGCGGAGCGGATGTGTTTGTGATGCAGCCGACTTGCCAGCCGGTGGACATGCATCTGATGGAACTGCTGTTGATGATGGACGCGCTGAAGCGGGCGTCGGCGCGGCGCATCACGGCGGTGATTCCTTATTACGGATATGCGCGGCAGGATCGAAAAGATAAGCCGCGGGTTCCGATCTCGTCGAAGCTGGTCGCTGATTTGCTGACTACGGCGGGGGCGGACCGGGCGCTGGTGGTGGATTTGCATGCGCCGCAGTTGCAGGGATTTTTTAATATTCCGGTGGATCATTTATTCGCGTCGCCGGTGCTGGTGGACTACTTCAAGAAGCTGGAGTTGCCGAATTTGACGGTGGTTTCGCCGGATGCGGGCGGCGTGGAACGAGCACGGTTCTTCGCGAAGAAAGTGGATGCTCCCATTGCGATCGTCGATAAGCGGCGCGTGGAAATGAACGTGGCGGAAGTGATGAACGTGATCGGCGACGTAAATGGCCGGACTTGTCTGATCATCGACGACTTGATTGATACTGCGGGAACGCTGGTCAAGGTGGCGCAGGCTCTGATGGCGAGTGGCGCAAGCACGGTGTATGCGTGCTGCACGCATGCTGTGCTTTCGGGTCCGGCGGTGGAGAATCTTTGGGACTCTCCGATCACCGAGGTGGTGGTGACGGACACCATCCCGCTGAGTGAAGCGGCGAAGCAGAGTTCGAAAATTAAGGTACGGTCGATCGCAGGGCTGATTGGACGGGCGATTCAGTCGATTCACGAAGAGACGTCGGTGAGCCGACTTTTTATTTAGGGAACGTCACTGGTCGTTAGACGTTGGTCGTTCGCTGTTCGGATCAGCGCCGGAAGAGAGTTTGCTAACGACTATCGACTAAGGACTAACGACGATTTTGATTCATTAAGGACGGAACGGAATTATGGCAACAGCAACGGATGTCAGCATTTTAGAAGCGCAGAAGCGGGAACCCGGAACTAAAGGCGCGGCTCGGCGAGTGCGCGTTGCGGGGAAAATACCCGCGGTTATTTATGGCGCGGGTAAGGAAGCGTCTTCGGTCGCGGTTGATCCGCGGCAGGTATTGCGCATTCTCAAGTCGGAGAGCGGTCACAATACGATTTTTGATCTTGCACTCGATAGCGATCGCGTTAAAGCGATGATCGTGGACTGGCAGTTTGAGCCCATCAAGGGGACGCTGCTGCACGTGGATTTGCAGCGCATCGCCATGGACAAACGCCTTACTGTCACGGTGCCGGTTGTGCTTAAGGGCGAGCCTGCGGGCGTGAAGACGGAGGGTGGCATTCTTGAGCAGTTGACGCGTGAGATCGAGATTGAATGTCTTCCCGCTGACATTCCGAAAAATATCGAAGTGGATGTCAGCCATCTGGTGTTTGGCGTGGAAGTTCGCGTGAAAGATCTTCCGCATAACCCGAAGCTGAAGTTCCTCACTGACGAAGATCAGATGATCGCGCACATTACTACTGTGAAGGAAGAAGTGGTTGCGGCTCCTGAAGCGGTGGCGGATGCGGCGGCGACTCCGGCTGAGCCTGAAGTTATTAAGAAAGGTAAGCAGGAGACTGAGGGTGAGGAAGGCGAGGGCGATGCCAAGGGTAAGGGCAAGCCCGCCGAGAAGGCTGAAAAGTCTGAGAAGAAAGACAAGAAATAGAGTTTTGTGTGGTGGCGGGGCTTTGCCCCGCTTGGACGGGCCCTTCGGCTTCGCTCAGGGCAGGCCCAGTCGCCCGTCCCCAGACTGACCACACGAACTCATGGAATGATGCGTGAAACTGATCGTCGGTTTGGGCAATCCAGGAATCGAATACCAGTTCACGCCGCATAATCTGGGATTCCTGGCGATTGATCGGATCGCCAATAATCTCGGGATCGAGATCAGAAACCGCCAATGCCGCGCGCTGACTGCGCGGGCAACGATCGCCGGAGAAGAGGTGATTCTGGCGAAGCCGGAAACCTACATGAACCTGAGTGGACTTTCGGTACGGGAGTTGGCGGCGGAACATCAGGTGGATGTGACGCGCGATCTGATTGTGATTTACGACGAGCTGGATTTGCCGCTGGGTACGATTCGCATCCGGCAGCGAGGAAGTTCGGCGGGGCACAACGGGATGGAATCGATTCTGGGTGCGCTGAACACAGACGAATTTTTACGGATTCGCCTGGGAATCGCACCTGATCGAAAAGTGGGCGACACCGTGAAATATGTTTTGACGCCGTTTCGCAAGGCGCAAGACGAAGTAGTCAGTGAAGTGCTGGACACGGCGGCGCAAGCGGTCGAAGTGATTTTGAAAGAAGGCCCGGCGGCGGCGATGAACCGTTTCAATCGCAAGAATGAAACGGGAGAAGAGTTGCAATAGATTGTGCGGTAGCGGGGCTTTGCCCCGCTTGGACGGGCGAGTCGCCCGGCCCCACAATTAATGGAAGATTTGGAGATAACGAATGAATCGTAAATATGAAGTGATGTTTATTGTCCGCCCCGATATGGTGGAGGAAGATCTGAACAAATTGATTTCAACTATCGAGTCTTCGGTGACTTCGGCGAACGGAACCAGCAAAAGCGAAGTCTGGGGCAAGCGCCGTCTCGCTTACAAGGTGGGCCGGTTTAACGATGGCATTTTTGTGCTGATGCTGATCGATGCCGATGGCGCTGTTGTACATGAAGTCGAACGCCGTTTGCGCGTGACTGAGCCGGTGATCAAATTTTTGACCGTGCGAACGGACGAAGAGTTGAAGCGTCTCGACAAGATTAAGAAGCTTCGCGACTCGAAGAAGAAGGCGAGCGCGCAGCCAGCGCCTGCTCCAGTAACGCCGGCAACGGCGGAAGCAGGGGCGGAGACATCGGCTCCGGCATCAGCTTAGTAGTTTTCGAAGTGAGCTCGATGCTTAGTCTTGCTCAGTCCTAAAGGGCTAAGTTGTTGGACGAAGTTGCGGTATCGATGAAGCGATGCCCTGATACGAAACTTTTTAGAAACGACGAATTTAGAAAGCAGGAGCACTATGGCAGAAGAGACAAGAACACCAAGCGCACACGGATCAGGCGGACACGAGCGCAGTGGCGGTGGTGACCGCGGTGGTCCACCACGCGGCCCGCGGCCCGCGGGTGGCGGTCCTGGCGGATCTCGCGAAGGTGGCCGCAAATATTTCAGGCGCAAAAAAGTTTGCAAGTTCTGCGTCGAGAAGATTGAAGCGGTCAATTACAAAGACGTGCGTCTGCTGGCGCAATTCGTGGCCGAGAGTGGCAAGATCACTCCGCGACGCCTGACCGGCGTGTGCACGCCGCATCAGCGCCGTTTGTCGAGGGCCATCAAGCAGGCTCGCAATATTGCGTTGCTGCCGTTTGCAGGACGCGCTCAATAAGTGGAGCGACGGGCGTCCTCGCCCGTTTGCTTCTGCTTGCTTGGTGAAGAAAATCTTAACCACGAAGTAGCACGAAGAAGAGCCTCGATCTTGTGAAAAGATCGTGCGAACAGATCGAATGAAACGGAGTCGTCCATGGAAGTAATTCTGAAAGAAGATGTGCCCAAACTTGGCAATCGCGGCGAAGTGGTGAAGGTCGCCGAGGGATATGGGCGAAATTTTCTGCTGCCCAAGAAGCTGGCGATTCAGGCCACTTCTGCCAACAAAACTGTTATCGAGCAGATGAAGGCCGCCTCGGTGCGCCGCTCCGCAAAGGAAAAGACGGAAGCCGAATCTCTAGCGAAACAGTTTGACGGCTTAGAGGTGAAATTCCTGCGCAAATCGGGCGAAGGCGATCATTTGTTTGGATCGGTAACGGCTGGCGATATTGCAGAAGCGCTGGAGAAGAAGAGTTTCCACATTGACCGTAGAAAGATTCAGTTGCACGAACCGCTGAAGACGATTGGCGAGTTCATAATTCCGATCAAGTTGCACAAAGATGTGACCACGCACTTGAAGGTTGTCGTCGATAAGGAAGCAGCGGCAGAATAACTGTTCAATGCTCGTGTGGAGCTAAGAGCTCTGCAGCGGGCTGCGAGCCGCGCGCTTCGTGTGGGGACGGGCGACTCGCACGTCCTGCCGGGCGGAGACGCCCGGCGCTCCATCGTCTAATTTCTCGAATTATCTAATCACAGGTCCTGCCCGAAAAATTGTTCTACTTTTTTCATGTCTGTGGTCTTGCTGTAATTGGGCAAGCTTTCGATAAATACTCGGCCGTACTGTTTTTTCAGAATGCGGTTGTCGAGGAGTGCCAGCAGGCCTCGATCATGCAAGGATCGAATTAATCTGCCGAAGCCTTGCTTTAGGGTGATGACTGCGCTTGGCACTTGATACTCGAAGAAGGCATTGCCGCCGCTGGCATCGATGGCCTTCACTCGCGCAGCGACTATCGGATCGCTTGGAACTGCAAATGGCAGGCGATCGATAATGACGCAGCTTAACTGCTCGCCCTGCACGTCCACCCCCTGCCAGAACGAAGATGTGCCAAAGAGCACGGCATTGGGGGTGAGGCGGAACTCCTCCAGCAGCGCCGACTTTGGGGCATCGCCCTGCTTGAGCATGGGGTAATTCAATTCTCCGAGCAGGCGGTCATAAATTTCATTCATCTGAGCGTAGCTGGTGAAGAGCACGAAGGCTCGTCCGCGCGTGATTTTCAGCAACTTGCTAATCACTTCGGAGGCTTCAGCGGCGAATTGTGGGGTGCGAGGATCGGGCAAGTTTGGCGGGACGTAAAGAATCGCCTGGCTCTCATAGTCGAAGTGAGACGGCACGATTAATTCGCGCGCATGGTCAAGGCCTAATCGCTGGCGGATGTATCCAAAACCGCCGCCAACGGCCAACGTAGCGGACGTAAGGACCGCAGTTTCCATTTTCGACCACAGGCACTCGCGCAGGATTTGTCCCACTTCGATCGGAGTCGCTTGCAGGAAAACATTGGCGCGGCCGCCGGAGCGCCCCTCTGGGGCTGAAGCCCCATTGTCAAATGATTTGGATGCGGCGTGGCTGAAGCCACGCCCTTTGAAAGCTGCGCCAGTTGCTCCGCGAAAGCCGCGACGCTCGATCCAAAAGACTGTGTTTGGATCTTCGTTTTCCATGACGAAGCGAAGTTGCACTTGCAATTGCTGTGCGCGCCGCGTGAGCGTAAAAACTTCTTCCGGCTTCTGCGGCAGTTGTTCTAGCTCGGCGCCCAAGCGGTTTAGAGATTGATTCAGAGCGATAAACTCTTCGCCATTTTCCTCCAGGAATTCGCGGCGCGAGTCGAAAGCGAATCTTCCTTCGTTTGGCGGTAAAAGCGAAAAGAAAAGTTGGGAGCGCTCACGGAGCGACTGAATCGCTCCTGAAAGTTGCGGCGTGTAGAGTTTCTCGCGCTGCAGGAGATGCTCGACATCGCGCGCGAGTTCATCCATACGCAGGTTGCTAACGGAAATTCCGAAGTAGTTGCCGGCGATGTCTTCGAGTTCGTGAGCTTCGTCGAAGATCACGGCTCCGCACTCTGGTAGAACGCCGGCATCGGACGCGCCTTCGGCTTCGAGTTTTATGGAAAGATCGGCGAAAAACAGGTGGTGATTGACGATGACGATGTCGCTTTCAGCGGCGCGGCGGCGCATCTCGGTGATGAAGCAGCGTTCGAATTCTTTGCATTTCTGGCCGAGACAGGTGTCAGCGCGCGCATCGAGTTTATGCCAGAGAGCGCTCGCCTCAGGCAGTTCGGCGAGTTCGGCGCGATCGCCCGTCTGCGTCGTTTTCTCCCACGCGGCGATGGCGCCGTAGTGCTCAATTTCTTCCAGTCCGCTGAGAACGGGCTGATCGGTGAGATCGATGAGCTTCTTGCGGCAAAGATAATTGTTGCGGCCCTTCATGTAGCAGACGCTGAGTTTTTTCTCTTCCTTGTTGTCGCCAAAAAGAGCGCGCTCGAGAGCGGGAACATCTTTAAAAAAAAGTTGCTCCTGCAAATTCTTCGTGCCGGTCGAGATGATGACGCGCTTGCCGGAGCGGATCACGGGGAGCAGATATGCGAGCGTCTTGCCGGTTCCTGTGCCCGCTTCAACAATCAGGTGCCGCTTTTCTTCTAGTGCCTCTTCCACGGCTTGCGCCATTTGTAGCTGGCCTCGGCGAAACTCGTAGGCGAGATGAGTTTTCGAGAGCAGTCCTCCGGGCGCGAAGAACTGGTACAAGGAGAATCCAGCGGCGTCTGTCTCGGGATGGCGAACGGAATGGGATGAGGGAGGCACGGAGTCTCTATAATAACGGTAGTGCGCTACGGGCTGTGCGCTACGAGCTTCGGGCGAACTGGCTCGCGGATGGTAGTTTAGTTCGCGGCAATTACCTTCAATTACCTAATCAACCAGGAATTTTTTGAGAATGACAATACTTTGAGTAAAAAGAAACCTCTTCCGCTGGTCGCCATTGTCGGACGACCTAACGTCGGCAAATCTACTCTCTTCAATCATCTTACTGGGTCGCGGCGCGCTATCGTTGGCGATGAACCCGGCATCACGCGTGACCGACTCTACGGGGAAGTGGAGTGGCTGGGCCATGAATTTCGCGTGGTGGATACGGGCGGAATCATTCCTGACGACAAAGATTTCATCCCGTCGGAGATTTTTCGGCAGGCGCGGGTGGCGTTCGAAGAATCGTCGGCCATTGTTATGGTAGTCGATGCTCGCACCGAGATTGCGGCGCCCGATCGAGAGTTGGCGCGGCTGCTGAATCGCACGGGGAAGCCGCTTTTTCTGGCGGTTAACAAGATGGATTCTGACAAGCAGGATTCTCTGCTCGGGGAATTTCATTCACTGGGAATGCGAAATGTGTTTCCGATTTCGGCGGAGCATGGGCGTGGGGTTGACGATCTGCTGGACGCGATTCTTAAAGTGATTCCTGCGGTTAAAAGTTCGGCTTCGACTACAACTGCAACAGCAACATCAACTGCAACCACAGAGGACACGGAGGGCACGAAGGAAGGCACAGGGGAGGCCAGTCCTGAGGAGGCGCATGAGATTCGGGTGGCGATTATTGGGCATCCGAATGTTGGGAAGTCGACACTTTTGAATCAGCTTACTGGCGTTGACCGCGCGATTGTGTCGCCTATCGCCGGGACTACGCGCGATTCCATTGATGAGGTGATTCAGTATCACGGACGCAAGATTAGGTTCGTCGATACGGCGGGGATCCGGCGGAAGGGCAAGACGCACCTGATGGCGGAAAAGCTGTCGGTGGTGATGGCGCGGAAAAATATTGAGGATGCCGACATCGTGCTCTTCATGGTTGA
>Ga0209332_1000299_pt1 | contig 12447 bp, 8 predicted proteins | sample BlaSpr_A8_OM3_M1_FD_187974 | JGI IMG/M metagenome (GOLD analysis project Ga0209332, IMG submission 187974) | Forest soil microbial communities from Thunder Bay, Ontario, Canada - Black Spruce, Ontario site 2_A8_OM3_M1 (SPAdes) (version 2) | ecosystem: Environmental > Terrestrial > Soil > Boreal...
CCCGCCACGATGATGTGGATGTCCTCCGGGCGATCGGCGATGCCGATATGATCGGGATCGCCGACCTCGGCAAACCAGCGTCCGCGCCGGTGATGCAACCCCCTTACGCTGCGTTCGCAAAACCGCGTCAGCGGAATTCTAGCCCGTTCAAACACGGCGTTCTGAATCTCCGTCTTTCCGATGCCATCGCGGGCCATCGTCGCCGCGTGCTCTGGGCTGACGACGAACAGCGGCCCGGTCGGAAAGATGATGTTGTTATGGCCGAGTCCGAGCGTCGCGCCGACAAAGTGGTCGAGAACGTCCTGACCGGTTTCGCAGCCGTATGTGAAAATATTCTGCGGCGCCGACGCTCCGATCACGGTGACGGTGCTGTCGGACGCGGCAAAGCCGGCGTCGACATGGAACGACGGCCACGGGCTGTCGTCCTCTGCTTCGGCGATGCAGGCGCCGAATTTTCCGGCATGGCCGTGGGTCGACATGTCGGTCTCGCCGGGAATGTCACCGCCGATGTTGCGCAGCACCAGTTGCACCGCGCGGCCGATGGTGGCGTTGGCACGTGCGCCCTGGCCGAACACATTGCCGCGCGCGTTGATGTCGAGTTCCTTGGCGATCGGTCCGTTCACGATCAAGAGCGGCGACGTGGTGTTGGTGGCAGTCTGGATGCCGTAGAGCTGGCAGTCGTTATCGAGAGCAGCCTCGATCGCGGCGAGCACAACCGGAAGATATTCCGGCCGGCAGCCGGCCAGCACGGCGTTGACGGCGATCTTCTCGATGGTCGCCCTGCGCCAGCGCGGCGGGATCGGCCCGATGATGTCGGCCGCATCGCGCCCCGAGGCCGCTATCATGGCGGCAACCTTTTGCGGGCTCGGCACGACGACCGGCAGGCCGTCGGTCCAGCCCCGCGCAAATGCCATTTCCTGGTCATCTACATCGTTGGCGCCGCCGAAGGCGTCCACGACCGCCGCTTCTGCCGGCTCGTTGTCATGGCGGGTCAGGCGTTCCGCCAGGCTGTCGATCACCGCATCGGCACGCTCGGCAACAACGTCGCGCCGCGCCGTATGCATTGGATGCGGGATGCGCACCAGCGGCAGGTCCGCCATGCCGCGGCCCGAGGCCTGTTTGCGCGCGGCAGGCGCAAAAGCAGCGCTGAACACCGTGACAGTAGGAACGCCCCGACGTTCGATCTCGACGGCATCGGCGACGCTGATCGAGGTCGAGGTGCCGCAATCGCCGAAGCACTGCACCACGGCATCACATTTAGCGAGGCTTGCGAAGTCGCCGTCCGACAACCGGTCCTTCGGCGCGTTCTTGCGCACCACCGGGCCGGCAACAACCGCGAAGCGGTCGGAGAACCGGCGGGCGACGCGCGCGACGAAAAGGTCGGCGTTGCACTTGCTATTATCGACAAAGCCGACGCGTTTGCCGCGAAGACTGGAAAGCCGCCGTGCGACCGGGATGGCGGCAACCTGCTCGGTAACGGTAGGGTCGGACACGGTTGCCATGACGTCATCTCCCAATATTCACTTTTGGATTATATTGGATCCAAATTAATCCAGATCGGCCCTTGCCGTCAACAACGACAGATCGGGGGCGGCCAGGAGGATGATCCAATTCGGAACCGCTTGCCGAGGCAGGCAGGTCACTTCGTCGTCACGTTATGCTTTGCAAAGCCACGGTAGCGGTCATGAACGGCCCTGACGATGAACAGCCTAGATATCCGACCCGGAGTGTCGATCGCATACGAGGATCATTGCTTCGTCGAGCTTTGGATTGAGCCGCAGACGAGACAAATATTTTTGCCTTAGGGCCGTCCACGACCCGTCGCCCAAGTCATGCCTAAGGTCGAATTCGTGAGCGAGTCGATTGAGTTCGTTAGATGTGGGCTGCTCAGTAGTCAGGCGTACGACCAGCACGGCTACCCGACGGGTCGAGCGTACTGAGGATGATGGTCCTGCCGGATAGCTTTTTCGGCACCGCGCAATCTAGGCCGGACTGAGCGGTCTCGATCGAGACCTACCGATAGTCCGTAATGGGCCTTATGCGAATTGAAGGGCTTATAGTCCGAATGGACGCCTTTGCCCGCTATTTCCAAAATGTCCAGATCGGGCGCGCGGCTGAACGCGACAATGTTAACGTTCCAGATTGTCCCTGATCCGTGAAATAGTCGCCGTGTAGCGCAAGCTTCGAATCATCTTCGACACGCATGATTGCCAGACCGCGATAACTCTGAGCACCGGCATGCTCAAATAATACTTGCGAGTCAGCTGGCAAGACGGTGATAGAAGCCACGGCGATTTGTCGGTATGCTGCTCGAGCCTGGAATAGTGATCCCTGCGAGGAGATGACATGACCAATCGTGATGTTAGGCCTGTGCCGATCTCCCGCCGCCGCTTATTACAAAAGTCCGCTGTGGCAGCTGGCGCACTGGCGCTGCCGCTCAAGCCGTTGCGAGCACGTGCCGCCAGTTCGCTTACGCCGGTGACGATGACGCTCGACTGGGTCTATCAGGGCCCCAACGACGGCTTCATGATCGCACAGGAGAAAGGCTTTTATCGCGAAGCCGGGCTCGACGTCGCCATTACAAGCGGCAAAGGCTCCGCCGCTGCTGCCCAGCTTGTTGCCAGCAAGGCAACGCAATTCGGCTTCTGCGATGGCTATGTCGTCGGCAACGGCGTCGCCAAGGGAATGGGCATCAAGAGCGTCGGCAGTGTCTATCGGCGCAATCCGGCCGCGGTGGTGGTGCTCACCGATTCCGGAATCGCGACGCTGAAGGATCTCGAAGGAAAAAGCATCGCCATGACCGCGGGCAGCGCACAATTCCAGCAATGGCCCGCCTTGATCAAAGGCGCCGGCGTCGACGGATCGAAAATCCAGGTGGTGAATATCGATCCGGCGGGTGTCGGACCGGCCCTGATCACCGGTCAGGTTCCCGCCATCGGTGGCTTCGCCCAGGGATATGTGCCCTCGATCGAAATCCGCGGCAAGAAAGAGGTGCGTATTTTTTGGTTCGCCGACTATGGCGTCACGGTCGTCAGTAACGGCATCATCGTTCATCAGGACTTGCTCAAGAGCGATCCCGAGCTGGTGCGCGCCTTCGTGGCGCCGACGATCAAGGGTTTTCTCTACGGCCGGCAGAATCCGGACGAAGCCGTCGCGATCATAAAAAAATATCTGGCAACCATCGATCCGGCAATCACGCGGCGTGAAATGGAGCTGTCGTGGAAGACATGGGTGACGCCCAACACCCAGGGCAAGCCGCTCGGCTGGGCTTCCGACGTCGACTGGACCGAGACCGTCAAGGTGCTCAAGCAATACGGCGGCGTGGCCACGCCGATCGAGGCGAGCACGCTCTACACCAACGAATTCGTGCCGACCGGTGCCGAATACGTTCCGCCGCAAACGACGTGAACGGGCTCTCCGGCGGAACGAACGGGCAAAGCGTGGCGCACCAGGCAAATGCCAAAGGTTGGATCGGCGCCAGCATGCTGCGCAAGGAGGATGCGCGTCATCTCTACGGACATGGCATGTTCATCGCCGATGTCCATGTACCCGGTGTCCAGGATGTGGCCTTCGTGCGCAGCCAAATGGCGCATGCGAGACTGCGCAATATCACCAAGCCTGCGGGATCCGCTGGCCGGGTATTTACGCTTGCCGACCTCGGCCCGATCAACGTGCTGGAAGCTGGGCCGGAGCTTTCCGCCCATCGTCATAGCCCTTATCCGCCGCTTGCCGACGAGCGGGTCCGTTACGTCGGACAAACGATCGCAGCTTGCGTGATGCCGACGCGAGCGCAAGCCGAGGATTTGGTCGACGAGGTTCGAGTCGAGCTTGAAGAGTTGCCGCCCGTCGTCGATGTCGTTGCCGCCATGCGCGCCGACAGTCCGCGCGTTTTCGATGAGTGGCCGAGCAACGCCTACATCAGCACCAGCGTCAACGAGGGCAACCCGGAAACGCTCGCCGCGGCATCGATCCGTCTGCGCCGTCGGCTGCGACTCAATCGGCAGGCTACGGTTTCGCTCGAAGGCAGAGGTGTGCTCGCTTATTGGGATCATCGGCACGACGAGCTGGTGGTCTACCTCTCGACCCAGGGCGGTCAGGTCAAGCGGATGGCGCTATCGCGGATGCTCGGCATCCCCGAACACAAGGTGCGCGTCATCGCGCCCGACGTCGGTGGCGGCTTCGGCGGCAAGAACCGGATTATGCCGGAGGACGTTGCCGTCGCCGCGCTTGCGCTTAAGGTCGGACATCCTGTGCGCTGGATCGAAGATCGACGCGAGCATCTGCTGGCCTCGCCTCATGCCCGTGACCACACTTATGATCTCACCATTTGCGCCGAGCGTGACGGTACGCTTCTTGGCATCGAGGGCGACATCTATATCGACGCCGGCGCTTACGCGTTGTGGCCGACCGGAGCATTTCAGGAAGCGAGCATGGCGTCGCGCAACCTGACTGGGCCCTACCGCATTCGCCATTTGAAGCTCAACGCCCACACCGTCGCCACCAACAAGGCGCCGATGGGCCCGTATCGTGGCGTGGCGCGGCCAGGGGCGACCTTCGCGATCGAACGTCTCGTTGACGAGGTCGCCCGCGAACTCGGCCGCGAGCCTTTTGAGCTACGCCGGCAGAACATCGTCACCGCCGCGGAGCTGCCCTACAAGACCGCCGCCGGGATGAAGCTCGACACCGGCGATTATGTTGCCGCGCTTGATATCGCGCGCGACAAGATCGATCTGCCGGCCATCCGCAAGCGTCAGGCGCAAGGTGAGCCCGACGGCCGCAAAATCGGCGTCGGCTTTGCCTTCTACACCGAGCAAAGCGGCCACGGCATTGTGGAATTCGCCAAGCGCAAGTTTCGCGTCATTCCCGGCTACGAGTCCGCTAATGCGCGCATGCTGCCGGACGGCACCGTACTCATCTATGTGGGTGTGCAGAACCACGGCCAGGGCCACGAAACGACGCTGGCGCAGATCGCCGCTCACGAGCTTGGCATCGATCCCGGGGCAATCTCGGTGCGCTACGGCGACACCGCGGTCGGGCCCTACGGGTTCGGCACCTTCGCATCGCGCTCCATCGTCTTCGCCGGCGGCGCCGTGGGCAAGGCGACGCGGGCGCTGGCGGAAAAGATCCGCCGCATCGGTGCGCATCTGCTGCAGGCCGATGTCGCCGGGACGCGGATCGAGGGCGGCATGGTGCACGGACCGTCGAGCAAGGTCAGCATCGCCGAAATCGCGTTTGCAGCGAACGCGCGGCCCGATCAATTGCCGGCCGGCATGGAGCCGCTCCTGGAAATCACCGCGACCTATGAGCCGGCGGATTCCGGGGGTGTGTTCGCCTACGGCACTCATGCGGTGATGGTGGCCGTGGATCCGGACAGCGGGGCAGTCGAATTGCTCGACTATGTGGTGTCCGAGGATTGCGGTACCATGATCAACCCGATGATCGTCGACGGGCAGGTCGTCGGCGGCATCGCGCAGGGCATCGGCACCGCGCTCTACGAAGAGATTCCCTACAACGCACAGGGTCAGCCGCTCGCCGCCAGCCTCGCCGATTATTTGGTACCGACCGCCGGCGAAATTCCCTTCATCCGCATCGAGCATTTGGTGACGCCGGCGCTCACCACCGAGTACGGCGTCAAGGGTCTCGGCGAAGGTGGCGCCATCGCCCCGCCGGCGGCGATCGCCAACGCGGTGGCCGACGCGTTTTCCGACATCGCCGCGAGCTTCAACGAAACGCCGCTGACCCCGCGCCGCGTTGTGCGCGAGGTGGCGCGGGCACGCGCCAAGGCGGCCAAAGCATGAAAGCGGCGAAATTCAACTACGTCGATGTCGCTTTTTTTGAGGAAAGACCCACGTCCGGCGGCAGGTCGCTAGTGGATGAATAGCGACCATCGCGAATTATAGGTCTGCGTCCTAAAAATCCTTCGGCAGCTCATGCGCCCATTTCGTCCGCATGCGCCCGTCAAGCTCTTTACTCGAGCGCGCGATGACCGGAAACGTTTTCTGCCGGTTGAACGGAATGCATGCGTCGATCACCACCCGCGAATTGCGCCGATCCTTCTCGGTGTCGTAGCACATCGGATCGAGCGCCGAGCTCCAGCCGCCGTGGATGACGTCGACCTGGATGCGCGGGTCGCAGCGTGTGCACATCGCCCAAATGACATCGTTAACGTTGGTTGGGTCGATGTCCTCGTCGACCACAATGGTCCAGCGGTTGCAATAGGCGCCGGCGTGACAGTGGGAGGCGACCATGCCGGCCTGCTTGGCGTGGCCGCCGTAGAGCTGCTTGATCGAGATGGTCAGCATGAAGCGGCTGCCGCCGGCTTCGTGCGCCCACACACCCCTGATTTCGGGAATGCCGGCGGCTTCGAGCTGATTCCACACCGCGCCGCAGCGGTAAGTGCCAAGATAAAATGTGTTGTCGTTGGGCGGCACCGCCGGAATGGCGCCGACCAGGATCGGATCGTTGCGATGCATCATGGTGACGATGCGGATCGCCGGCTCCGGCGCGCTGCCGGAGGCGTAATAGCCGGTCCACTCGCCGAGCGGACCCTCCTGCACCTTGTCGTCCGGATGAATGAAGCCCTCGAAGGCGATCTCAGCGTTGGCCGGCACCGGCAGTCCGGTGTGGGGCATGTTGAACACTTCGACCGGCTCGCCGAGAATGCCGCCGGCGGCTTCCATCTCGTTCTTGCCGTAGGGAATTTCCAGGCCGGCGAGCATCAGATACGACGGATGCATGCCGGCGACGACGGCCACCGGGCACGGCAGGCCGCGGTCGTGGTACTTGCCCATGATGATGCGCCCGTGCTTGCCGGGCGACATCATCACCGACGCCACATCGGGCCCGTGGCTCTGAATGCGATAGCAGCCGTAATTGAGCCAGCCCGAATCGGGATCCTTCATCACCACCATGCAGCCGGTGCCGATATACGGACCACCGTCGCGCTCGTGCCACACCGGCGTCGGGATTTTTTCGATATTGACATTCTTGCCTTCGAAAACATTTTCGAGCAGCGGACCGCCGTTGACCGCCCTCGGCTTATGCGACGGCGCGTGCTTCATGTAGTTCCGCCACCATTGGATCAGCTCCATTTCAGACGCCTGGGGTGGCAACCCCAAGGCGACATTGATCCGCGGCACCGATGTCAGGATGTTGGCGATCACGCGGTGGCCCTTGGGGAACCCCGGCACTTCGTCGAACAGCAGCGCTGGGTTGCCCATTTTTCGCTGATAGATGTCGACGAAGCCGCCGATCTCTTCTTTGGTCTCGGCCCCTATGATGGTCTTGAGTTGGCCCGCGGCTTCGATCGCGCTTATCCAGTCTCGAAGGTCCTTATTGGCCATTGCAATCTCTCACAGATTTGGAGCGGAGAAGGGTCGGCCGATGGTCTTGAATTTCCGCCGCATAGGCAACCGCAATTTTGCCCACGGTCGACGACCTGCATCGCGACTCCGCGGCATCGCGCTTGGTGACAGCGCCGGCGCCTTGCTTGTATGCTGATGGGTGCCGGGGCGAAATCCGCGGAGGTGATGCCATGCGCTCTCACGCCTTTCGTAGCATTCCGATGTCGCGCCGAGAGTTACTCAAAAGGGCTGCGCTGACAGCGGGCACCGCCGCGCTACCGCTCGCGCCTTACCGGACCGCACGGGCCGCGGGGCCGCTCAAGCCGGTCGCCATGACGCTCGATTGGATCTATGAGGGTCCAAACCTCGGTTTCCTCGTCGCCCATGATCAAGGCTTTTATCGGGATGCGGGACTGGACGTCACAATCGCCGCCGGCAAGGGCTCAGGAAACACCGCCCAATTGGTCGCCAACAAGGCGGCGCAAATCGGTTTTGCCGACGGTTACGCCACCAGCAATGGCATCGCCAAGGGTATGGACATCAAGACCGTCGGCAGCATCTATCGCGGCAACCCATCCGCCATCATGGTACTTGCCGATTCCACCATCAAGACGCCAAAGGACCTTGAAGGCAAAACGCTGGCGATGATCGCGGGCAGCGGCCAATTCCAGCAATGGCCCGCCTTCGTCAAAGGCGCCGGGATCGACGCGTCGAAAATCCAAATCGTCAACCTCACGCCGCCGAGCCTTGGGCCGGCCATCATCAGCGGTCAGGTCGATGCCATCGGCGGCTATGTGCAGAGTTACGTGCCGATCATCGAGAGTCGCGGCAAAAAACAGGTACGCTCGTTCTGGTTTTCCGACTACGGCGTCAACGTGGTCAGCAATGGAATCATCGCCCATCAGGATCTGATCAAGAGCGATCCCGACCTCCTTCGGGCATTCGTTCCAGCGTCGATCAAGGGCTTCCTCTACGCCAGAGAGCATCCGGACGAAGCCGCGGCAACCGTGAAGAAATACTCGGAGACCATCGACGAGGCGATCATCAAGCGCGAGTTCGAGGTTTCTTGGAAGACCTGGGTGACACCCAACACCAAGGGTAAGCCGCTCGGTTGGGGCGCCGATGCCGACTGGGCCTCGGCGATCGAGGTGCTCAAGCAATACGGCGGCGTAACCGCTCCCCTGACCACTGGTCAACTCTTCACCAACGACTTCGTCCCGACCGGCGCCGAGTACGTGCCGCCGCAACAGAGCTGAGCGGCCGCTTTCGCGTGAACATCCCCGGCAACCACGATCAGCCGTACTTGCGGATCGAGAATCTGTCCAAGGTTTATGCGACGCGCGACGGCGAGGTGCGCGCGCTCAGCGACGTTTCCTTCACCCAGCAGCGCGGTGAATTCGTGTCCCATGTCGGCCCGAGCGGTTGCGGCAAGAGCACGCTGTTGATGATCGCAGCCGGCCTGCTCGCGCCGTCGAGCGGCGCCGTACTGGTCGGCGGCCGCAAAGTCGAACGGCCGCGCACCGACATCGGCATCGTCTTTCAGAGCCCCGTCCTGCTCGACTGGCGCACCGCGCTCGGCAATGTCATGCTGCAAGCGGAAGCGCGCAAGATGGACCGCAAGGAGGCGCAAGCGCGCGCCGGCAAACTCTTGGCATCGGTCGGGCTCGGCGGCTTCGAGGCCAGATATCCGCACGAGCTTTCGGGCGGCATGCGCCAGCGCGTCTCGATCTGCCGCGCGCTCATTCACAATCCCGATCACCTCCTCATGGACGAGCCTTTCGGCGCGCTCGATGCCCTGACCCGGGACCAGCTCGTGCTCGATCTCGAGGCGCTGGTGCGCGAGCGGCGCACGACCGTGCTGTTCATCACCCACAGCATCGCCGAAGCCGTGTTCCTGTCCGATCGCGTCATCGTCATGACGCCACGACCCGGTTGCATCGACCGTATTATTGACATCAAGCTGCCGCGGCCACGGACGCTGGCGATGCGCGAGACGCCGGAATTCACCGAGTATAGCCGGCAGATTCTGGAGTTGTTCTTGGCGCGCGGAGTTTTGCGGGAGCACTGAGCGGACCTTCACGAGGAGCGCAACAATGACCGAAATATTGGACTCGCCGGCTTCTCTCCCGTCGAAGCACGCGGCGAACATCGGCAACCTCGAGGCGGGTATCCGGCAGCGGCGCCGCGAGCTCGCCCGACGCGATCGGACGACGGCTATTGTCTATCCGATGGGCATGATGGTCGTGTTGATCGCTGTCTGGGAAGCGGCCGCGCGGCTATTTTCACTGCCGCCGTACCTGTTGCCAGCGCCGAGCGCAATTGCGCTGTCGATGGATGCAAATTCTGCCGTGCTGATCAAGGAAAGCGTGGTAACCACGCTGGAAATCATCCTCGGCTTCGCGTTGAGCGTCGCCGTTGGCGTGCCGCTTGCGCTTGCGATTTACCTGTGGCGGCCTTTCGCCCGCGCCGTCTATCCGGTTCTGGTCTCCTCGCAGGCGGTACCGAAAGTCGCGGTTGCTCCGCTATTCCTGGTGTGGTTCGGCTTCGGTCTCCTGCCCAAGGTGCTGATCGCATTCCTCATTGCTTTCTTTCCGGTGGTCATCAACACCGCAATGGGATTGGCGGCGCTGGAGCGCGAGAAGATCTACCTCGCTCGTTCGATGGGACTTGGACCCTTTGCGACTTTCTTCAAGATCCAGTTACCGAACGCGCTACCGTCGATTTTCGCCGGATTGAAAATCTCCATCACCTTCGCCGTCGTCGGCGCCGTGGTCGGAGAATTCGTCGGTGGCCAGGGCGGCCTCGGCTATCTGCTGCTCCTCGCCAACGGCAACATGGACACGGCGCTGCTATTTGCCGGCATCGTGGCATTGACCGTGTTGGGGATCGTACTTTTTGCCCTGATCGGATTGGTCGAACGGCTGATGCTACCGCCTCACGCCGCCGAGCACGCATCGCTTGCGCGCGAAACTATGTAAGAGGGGTCACTGGTGGCAGCCCATATTGAAGGACCGCTGTATTACGAGCGAATGGGAAGGATTGGGCCAGTCATGGCCTTTGTACATCCCAATCCGATGGACCAATCCTGTTGGATTTTTCAGATGGCCCATCTGTCAACGTGGTATCGCTGCATCGCCATCGATATTCCCGGATACGGTCGATCGCCTAAAGCCACGCCGGGGCTGTCCATGGACGATATGGCGCAAGCGTGCTGGGAAGCGATCGACGATGCGGCACTCGGCGAACGTGCAATTCTGGTCGGGTGCTCTGTCGGCTCGGCGATCCTACCTTACATGCATCACCAGCAGCCCTCGCGCACTGCCGCGTTGATCCTTTCGGGCACCGGCTACAATCCAGGCAAGGAATTTACCGCGCGTCGCATCGCTTCTTACAGGGACCAAGGTATCGCTTTCCGCTGGGGCTATACGTTCGAGGATCTCAGCCCAGCCTTCCGCGCTACACCGCTCGCACACTTTTTTGCAGAGATGTTTTCCGAGCGTAACGATCACGCCGACTTGGAATCGATCATTCTTCAATTCCAGGCCCTCGCCAAACCGGACGCGGACGACCACCATTCACGGATTTCCTGCCCGACGATCCTTCTGAGCGGCAGCGAGGATGGTACTCACCCGAGCGCCGCTGCGCTCAAGGCACGCATCCCCGGTTGCGAAATGAAAGTCCTTTATGGCGCCGGCCACGCCTGCCAAATCGAACAACCGTGGGACTTCGACCGCTACATGATTGAATTTCTCAAAGAGCACGGCCTGTTTCCTGCGAACTCTACCGCGCGCTAGAACTCTCGACGCCCATGGACCACGTCGTGAAACGTTCCCGTCGGAAATTCCTGCGTCTGACGGCGAGCGCTGCCGCGCTCCCGGCTTTGCCCCACGTCGCACTAGCACTCGATTACCCGACCCGGCCGGTGCGCTGGATCACAAGCGCCGCGCCTGGTGGCGCAGCCGACATTCTTGCTCGCCTAAGGGGTGCATGGCTCTCAGATCGTCTCGGAGAACAACTCATTGTTGAAAGTCATCCCGGCGCCGGCGGCAATATCGGCATTGAGGCGGTCGTGCAGGCAGCGCCCGACGGCTACACGCTGCACCTGACTGCGACATCCGACGCAATTAATGCAACTCTCTACGAAAACCTGGATTTCAACCTAGATCGCGACCTCGCGCCTGTTGCAGGGCTCATTCGAGGCCCCCTTGTGATGGCCGTTATTCCGTCGTTCCCCGCCAAGACGGTCCCTGAATTCATTGCCTACGCTAAAGCGAAGCCGGGCGTCATCAATTTCGGCCCGGGGGGTGTCGGCCGAAATTGATGTCCTATTCGCCGATCTCGCCCCCAAACGTACCCCCCGAGGATATTCAACCGAGGACGGAGCCGGAAACCGTAACCCACCTTGGCGACCTCTGGGTCCTCAACGGTCATCGCCTTCTGTGTGGAAATGCCCTGGCTGGCTGCCTCTAGAGGATTCGAGCCTGGATATGTCGAACTCGAAATCGCCCTTTGAAATGTCGCCCGAATTTCCGCCGATTTCGGAACAAATCGCGACCGGAGACTTTTCCCGACGGAGTTGATCGAGCCCGTCATGCACCTCGGAGCCGCCCTGACTGCCTGGGCGGCAGGATTCGAACTGGTCTCTCGCATGAAATGCGCTAACCCCGGGGCATCCGGTGGTGCGTGCGCCTTGGGGTGAGCTAGGCTAATTCGTAGGGAAGCGGCTTTGGATCCCATCCTTTGCCGCAGGAGATCGCAGTGCTCCGCGATCAAGCGGGGCCGGCCGATCCAGCCACGTAGTTGATTATCTCCCGATATACGCGAGAACAGACACGGCAATAAAGGTCGGAGGAACAAAAATGCGCACCATTACTCTAGAAGAGCATTTTGCGACCCCGGAATTTTTCGATGGACCTGCACGTTTTGTCAAAGAGCGCGCTGAAAAGGTTGGCGGCCGCTACGCCCAGGTTATGGAAAGGCTTTGTGACCTCAGCACCAAACGGTTGGGGGAAATGGATGCGGCCGGTATCGATATGCAGGTCTTGTCGCTGTCGGCGCCCGGTGTGGAACAGATGGAATCGGCGGATGCCATTGCGATGGCGCG
>Ga0209332_1000300_pt1 | contig 12384 bp, 10 predicted proteins | sample BlaSpr_A8_OM3_M1_FD_187974 | JGI IMG/M metagenome (GOLD analysis project Ga0209332, IMG submission 187974) | Forest soil microbial communities from Thunder Bay, Ontario, Canada - Black Spruce, Ontario site 2_A8_OM3_M1 (SPAdes) (version 2) | ecosystem: Environmental > Terrestrial > Soil > Boreal...
CGCCAAATACATGGCGATGCCGCCAATGAGGTTGGCGAAGTAGTCTGGGCGAACCTTGTCGGGGATGATCATCACCGCGAAGAACGAGACCAGCGAAGTAAAGAGCAGGCTGTAAATAAAAATGACCAGGCCGGTCTTTTCCAGATTCTTCAGCTTGGGATGTTCGATCTCGCGGTTGACCTGCGCCAGGGTTTCTTCGCCGCTCATCGCGAGAACGGAGTGGCCGAAGCCAACGAAAAGAATGATCCAGGTGATATGGCTGAACCAGGTGCCGTAGAGCCAGCCCAAAGATTCTTTGTTTATTGGGATCACGCCAGGGTGCAGCGGATTGGGCGGCAACTGAATGGGAGCGCGCAGGACAGTGATGGTGCACCAGATCAGCAGAATGACCACCATGACCGTGGTGATGGCCATGATCTGCAGGGCTTTCTGGCTGGACTCATGCATGCCCTGGGTATTTTTCCACCAAAAATAAGCCACGACGATAACGGCCAAACCTGCGGCAAAGTGGTCGTCGGAAAAATAAAGCGGGCGGTGCAGGTAGACGCCCATGTCTTTGATGAAGCCTGCAAGATATTGTCCGGCGGAAACCGCGCTGATAGGGCCGGTCAGCACATAGTCGAAAAGCAAGGCGGAGACGGAAAACTTGGCGAGCGTACCGCCCATGGCCTCTTTGACCACGCGGTAAACCCCGCCGCGCACGAACATGCTGCTTGATTCGATGTAGAGAGCGCGCACGGCATAGCTGAACAGCATCACCCCGAGGATGAACCAGGGAGCGCTCTTGCCGATGACCTTTTCGGCATCGCCACCGGCGTAGTACGCGGAAGACGCGAGGTCGGAGAGGACGATGGCGGAAGCCCGCCAGAAGGAGATGAAGGTCAACATCACCGTGGTGGCGACGAAGACTTTTATTGCCGGTTTGGAACCTTCAACCGAGGTGGCCATTATCTAGAGGAATGCGGGCTCGCTACTAGTAAACCCTTTGAAGATAGCATAGGGCAGGGCAGAGCGGGACGCACGGACGGCGTAAAAACTCCACTTCAGGACCTACCGCGATCCGCGGGAGCGAGGTAGGTGTGAGTGATGCGGTCATGCCAGCAGAGGGAATCTTCGTCAAGGAAGACCCAGCCATATCCCATGCCGAGAGAAACTGCCGAGAGGAATGAAGCGAGAACTCGCCAGCGGCGAAGGCGGCGGGGCGCTGGGGTTCCATCGAAGCGAGCTAATCGCAGTTTTACCAACCGCAATCCTGGGGTTGAGCCAGAATAAACCAGCAGCAGATATTGATAGGCAAACCAGAATAAAACCAGCAGGGCCGCACAAAGGCCGATCGTCTGAAATAGCGGAGGCTCAATGGCCGTCATCTTCCAAAAGATGAAACCGAAGATGGCGCAGGCTGATGCAATGATTACGGCGTCAATGGCAGCGGAAAAGATGCGGCGCGCAAGAGGGGCACTCTGCAGCGGAATATCGATGCCCGGACGTTTTTCCAGTTCCGGTTGAAGGATGGGCTCGATGGTGATTCCGCCCAGCGATGGCGGGGGCGGAACAACTTCCGGGGCTTCCAGAATCCGGGGACGGTCGATCACGGGTTCAGCCAGTGCGTCGAGCGCCTCCGGTGGGGGCGTCCAGAAGCGGGGGAATTCGAGGATCTTCGCCGTGGCGGGACTTAGAGCAGTGTGCTGCTGCGAAAAGTCGTCGGCTCGACTGAAGGTGGCGCGCGGATCCTGTGTGTTAACCAGGGGCAAACGCCCTGGGATTTCGGATTCGCCGACCGAGGCCGCGCTTTCCGCGAAGTTATCCAAGGCCAGCGCGTGGCGCGAAGAAGCACTCTGGGAAAACGACGAGGATTGGTCGGAATTGGCGTTCGCAGCGCTCCTGGCGTCTGGTTCCTCGAAACGCAAGCGCAGCGAGGGATAGCGGGGCGGGCGCGGCTTGTGTTTGGCTTGATAACGATTCAGCTTTGCAGCCAGCTCTTGCCGCCAAGCGGGAGAGTCTTCTGCCAAAGAGTCGGCGGGATTGTCAGGGCTCGCAGCAGGCGGAGGGCCCTCTTCGACCACTGAGGCTGGTAACGGTTCTGAGACGGCTGCTGCGAATAGGGGAGCATCATCGGCCAACCAGCGAGTTGAGGCGGAGGAATCTTCTTCAGACCTGCAGCGGCAAATGTCACCACAAAGCGGACAAGGCATGAGTCACATCTTATGAAAACGTCGAACTTTATTATGAAAACGTCGAACTCTTGGGTCAACGGATAACCACGAGCAGGCCGCAGGAATCCAAGATTTCTGGCGGCTTTGCCTCGCAAGGCGCAAGCGTGCTAAGTTCACGACGGCTGCTGCCTTTCGAGGTGTCGAGCGCTTCTTCCATGCGCTCGACGATCTTTGTTTCGACGATCTTGTTTTCAACTTTCAACGATCTGGTTTCGATGATCGCGTTCCGATGACTCTTCGCAACAGATTCCTTATCACGGCTGCGGTGCTTTGTCACCTGCTTCTGGTTCCTCCCTTAGTAACCAGCCAGTTGCCGCCTGTGAATAACGAGTCGGCAAAGGCGGCCGCGCCTCCGCAAAAGCCAACGACCCCTGCAACCCCTTGCGAACAGGCGGCAGCGGAGCAAAAAGAGAAAGGCGAGGTCAACACTATCTGTGCGATCGAGCAGGAAGAGGAAGGAGGAATCTATAAGTTGCACGGGGCGGTTGAAATCCATTATGGAAGTTATGTTTTGCGGGCGGACGAGGCTACCTACAACTCCGAGACCAAGGAAGCGACTGCGCAGGGACACTTTGCGCTGGACGGAGGCCCCAACGACGACCATATTCGAGCGTCGCACGGAACCTACAACCTGGAACTTGAGACGGGGCGTTTTTACGATGTGGCGGGAACGACCGGGCTGCGTTTTCACGGCAACAGGGTGATCTTAACCTCCACCGCTCCGTTTGCTTTCACCGGCAAAGTTGTGGAGAAACCAAGCCCCGATCACTACCTGGTGTATGACGGCACCATCACTACCTGCGAACCGCCTCATCCCAAGTGGCAATTCGAGGCGCGCAAAGTGATTGTGGACGTGGGTGGAAATGCCAAGATCTACCACAGCAAATTCCTGCTGCATGGTTTACCAGTTCTCTACTTCCCCTTCGCCACACATCCAGTCGAGAAAGAGGCACGCCAATCCGGATTTCTGATTCCCTCCGTCGCCCGTTCTTCGACCAAGGGCAATGTGATTGGCGAAGCGTATTACTGGGCGATCAGCCGCATGATGGATATGACTCTGGGGGCGGAATATTTTTCTCTGCGTGGCTGGTCGCAGAGGGGAGAATTTCGGGCGATGCCGAGCGAAACTTCGTATGTGGACTTGAGCTATTTCGGAGTGATTGACCGCGGCATCGGCACGCCCCCTCTCAAAGAAGGCGGAGAAAATGCGCGCCTGAATGCGGCGGGCCACGTCGATGGGTTTCGCGCGGTGGCGAATATCGATTACCTGAGCTCGTTCCTGTTCCGACTGGCTTTCAACGAGATTTTCAGCCAGGCCGTTTACTCGGAAGTAAAATCACAAGGGTTTCTTTCAAAGTCCACGAACGGTTTTAACGTGAACGGATTTACTGAGTACTATCAAAACTACTTGAGCACGACTCCGGGGCAAGTGATCAAGATTGAGCACGTCCCGAGCGCTGATTTTTCAAGCGTCGACCGGCAGTTGGGACATACGCCGTTCTTCTGGTCGTTTGACGCTTCCGCGGCTGGTTTGTCGCGCAGCGAACCAGAGGAGTGTTCGACGTCAGTCCCTCCAGTTTGCACTCCTCCGTTCCGGAGCGGATTGCTGGGAAGATTCGCGCTGAACCCTGACATCTCGCTGCCGCTGCATTACTGGGGATGGTCCCTGCGTCCGGAACTCACGTTGCACGACACTTATTACACGGAACGGGAACCTCCTGCAGGCGCTGGACTGGCGGTGAGCGATCCCATCAATCACAGGTCACTGGAGACGGCAGTGGAATTGAGACCGCCGGCGCTGGAACGCGTATTCGATAAAGAATTTCTGGGGAGGAAGTGGAAGCACGTCATTGAGCCGAGAATGGTTTACCGGTTTGTCACCGGTATCAATGAGTTTGCGAACACGATAAAGTTCGACGAACGCGACATACTCACCGACACCAACGAGGTGGAGTATGGGTTTGTGACGCGATTGTATGCCAAGCGGACTTCCGGGAAGCAGGATTGCCCGGCCAATCCATTGGACGTGATGATGTCGGGCCTGAGGGTGGGTGGCGCGGCGCCGGAATCAAACGTGCCGTGGGTGCGCCCGATTGCCGCGAACCAACCGTGCGAACCAGGGCCGCAGGTGCACGAGGTCGTGACTTGGGAACTGACGCAGAAGTATTTTCTTGATCCGACTTTCGGAGGTGCGGTCATTTCCGGTCAACGCAACATGTTCACGACCACGGCCGATCTGACCGGGATTGCCTTCGTGACTGAACCCCGTCACCTTTCGCCTCTGGTCTCGCGATTGCGCGTGGAAACCAGCGCTCACACCGATGCGGAGTGGGACCTTGACTACGACTTCCAGGGCTACAACGTGAATGCCAGCACATTGCTGGCCAACTATCACGTTGGGCCGGTGAGCATCGGCGGAGGCGATGCCATCCTCAACATACCCGCGCAGGCCGTGACATCGTCCACGGGTCCGGCCACGCCCGCGCGCTTCAATCAATTTCGTGCAGCCATAGGCTATGGCCAGGCGACGAAACGCGGCTTCAGCGGCGCTGGCAGTTTCGGTTTTGACTCGGAAAGCAACATATTGCAATTCGTGGCCGCGCAAACTACCTACAACTGGGACTGCTGCGGCGTGACTGCGGAATACCGCAGCTACAATGTGGCCAATGTGCGCCACGAGAATCTGTACCGCTTTACCTTTACCCTGGCGAACATCGGCGGGTTCGGGAGCTTGCGGCGGCAGGAACGGCTGTATTGAGAAAACACTGGTCCGTAGTCAGTGGTCGGTGGCCAGTAGAGAGGATGAAAGTCATCTGACGAGTGGTCACTGGACACGGAATGCCTATATCGGTACTCGACTTAAGGGCACGATGAATTGAATGCCGGGGACGTGCTTGTCCTGCAAACGTGTGTCATTGGTAACGAAAAGGTCGGTGGCCGCGCTGCCCGCGCAAGCCAACTGAATTACGTCAGGCGCTTTCAAAATGCGATCGCGCCGGATCGCGGCGTAAATCTTAGCAACCTTGGTATCCAGCGGAATCAGCAATGCAGCGCTTGAGATTGCGTCTTCGTATTTTTTACAGAGCGCGGTATTTCCCGCCACCGTGGGCTTGACCAAAATTTCCGCAAGGGTAAGCGTGGAGGTCAAAAGTTGATCTCCGCGGCGAAGCATTTTTAAACGAAGATCTTCCACGGCCTGCGACAGCTCGCCGTAATCCTCCCACAGGTAAATGAAGAGGTTTGTGTCCCAGAAGATGCGGCTCATTCCCAGCCCTCTCGCATCCTGCGTACGTACTCGTCGGCGTGCTCGTCGGCCCAGAGTTTCTTGCCGGAACCGCGCAGTACCAGGAGAGGATCATTCTTGATTCTGTCTTCCGCGCTGTCTTGGCTCCAGTCGCTATACCAGTCCAGCAGAGACGAATATCGAGAAGGAATGTCTTCTCTAGCAGGTGTGATCTTCGCGCCTTCTCGGGCAGTGTCGTAGTTGTCTCCACTGCGAAACAGGCGGCGGCGACCTGGAGCAGTCTCGAAGAGCATGCGATAACGGCCGGGATTCGGAGGCCGGTTCGCCACGCAGTGTTGGACGATATGAACATAAACTCCGGGTCGAAGAGGTTGTGGTTTAGCTACTTTAGTCGCGCCAGTCATGATCTCTTCAATCGTGAAATCCGCTTTGTCCGGACACTCTCGATGGAGAAGCGCCGTCGCGATCCAGACCTCATCAGCTACCTTAATTCCTATTTTCGATGCGGTTGTCATATCTCCTTTCAGGCTCCTTACAAGGCTCGAAACACCAGCTTTTCCCGATCACCGCCGTGGGTATCTGGGCGTCTGCTGAATTCCAGATTTACATTATACTATGTTGTTATGTATTTACCATATTTACTTAGTAACAAATCTTAGTTGACTTACCCGTGTCTAACTCTCGCGCACCCGCATCCGACTGCTAACATGAGGAATATGCAGACAGTGAGAACCGAGGTCGAGCAAAAAGGCGCAACGCTGCTGGCGCGACTCGGGAAGCTGGGACGGGTGCTGGTCGCCTACTCGGGCGGGGTGGATTCTGCTTATCTCGCGTGGGCTGCTTATCAGGCATTGGGAGAGAAAATGGTGGCTATTATTGCCGATTCTCCCAGTCTGGCGCGCACCCAGCTTGCGGATGCGGTCGCTTTTGCGCGAGAGCAATCGATTCCGCTGGAAGTGATTCCTACGGGTGAGCTTGACCGGCCTGAGTACGTGCGCAATGACGCGCAACGCTGCTTCTTCTGCAAGGATGAATTGTTCACGCTGATGGAAAAGTTTCGGGCAGCGAAGGGATTTGACGCGATTGCATACGGCGTGAATTTGGACGATCAGGGTGACTTCCGGCCTGGACAAAAAGCTGCGAACGCGCATCAGGTTGTGGCTCCGTTGCTGGATGCGGGGCTCGGCAAAGAAGACATTCGCGAGCTGGCGCGGCAAGCGGGGCTGCGGATTTGGAACAAGCCTGCGTCTGCCTGCCTTTCGTCGCGCATCGAGTACGGTCGGCCGGTCACCAGAGAGGCGCTTGCGGTGGTAGAAAAAGGGGAAGATGCTTTGCGAGAACTTGGATTTTGCCAGTTCCGGGTGCGGCACCATGGCGATATCGTGCGCATCGAGGTGGCACGGGAAGAGTTGGTGCGGGCGCTCGATCCGGAAATGGCCGCGCAGTTTACCAGCATCTTCAAGGCGCTGGGCTTTAAATTTGTGACGCTCGATTTGGAAGGATTTCGTTCGGGATCGATGAATGCGTTACTGCCGGCGATGGACTTGATACGAAAAACAGGTTGAGCGCGCGCCGCTTCGCGCAGGTAAAATAGCTTTTTCTTCGGCGAAGTTCCCCTGCGGAGGCTTCTGCTCCCCGCTCTGGCGCTGTGAGATAATCAACTTTGAACTTGTGATATTAAGGCGGTTTTTGGTGACTTTAATACGACGTTCTTTTCTCCTGCTGCTGGTAGTTTGTCTGGGGTGTGTTGCCCAATCTACGTCTCCTGAATTAACGAACAAAATCGAACGCCAGGTTCGCGCCTATTACAAGATCCCCCCTGAGATTCACATGCTGGTGGGGACGCCGTCGCCGAGTTCGGAATTTCCGAATTACGACACGGTCGTTGTGACGGTTGAAAACGGCGAGAAGAAGCAGGACCTGACTTTTCTGGTTTCGAAAGACCGCGCTTCGATGATGCGGCTGATCAAATTTGACTTAAGCAAGGATCCTTTCGCGGAAACGATGAGCAAGATCGACACCAGCGGGCGGCCTACTCGCGGAGCGAAAGCGTCCAAAGTTGTGGTGGTGAATTTCGACGATTTCGAGTGCCCGTTCTGCTCACGCATGCACCAGACTTTGTTTCCGCAAATTTTCAAAGAGTATGGCGACCGGGTGACCTTCATTTACAAAGACTATCCCCTGACGGAAATTCATCCCTGGGCCACGCATGCTGCGGTGGACGCCAATTGTCTGGCGACGCAAAACGGCGATGCCTATTGGGATTTTGCAGACTACATCCACGCCAACCAACGCGAAGTGAGCAACGAAAAGACGCCTGCAGCGAGAGTGGAGGCGCTGGACCGGCTGGCCACTCTGCAGGGCCAGAAACACAATCTTGACCTGGTGAAGCTGCAGTCCTGCATAAAGGCGCAGGATGAGAGTGCAATTAAGGCGTCGATCAAAGAGGCGGAAGGACTGGGGGTAGAAGCCACGCCGACGATGTTCATCAACGGACAGAAAATCGACGGAGCCGTGCCTATCAGCGAGGTGCGGGCCGCGCTGGATCAAGCTTTGAAGGGCGCCAATCTGCCAGTGCCTGAACATACTGCAGTGGCTGGGGCGCCCCCCGCCAAATGATTCTGGGCGATTCTGTTAATAGTTTCTGGTGTCTGGGGCGCTGGGGAGTGCCCAGACTTTCCTAGGGGAGAACTCATTTGAAAAAGAACGCGCGCTTTGTCCGTCTGGCGACGATGCTGTCCGTGGCCGCTCTATTGGCGGCGTTGCTTGGCTGCAAGTCGCAGGTGAGCGGTGATGTAGTGGCCACGGTGGATGGCCGTAAGATATTTCATTCGGACATCGACAAGTACTACGACAACCAGGTTGCTAGCGCGCAACAGGCGCCGGTTGGGGAACAGGCAACGATTCTGCGGCTGAACATTCTGCGCCAGCTGATCGATGACGAAATGGTGATGCGACGGGCCGAAAAACTCGGCTTGCTGGCCACGGAAGAAGAAGTAGACCGCAAGCTGAATGAGATCAAATCGCCTTACTCACAGGAAGAATTCGACAAGCGGCTGCAGGAAAAAAAGATCAGCCTGGAAGATTTCAAGCGCGACATCCGGCGCTCCATCACAGTCGAGAAGGTGATGAACAAGGAAGTATCGTCGAAGATCAATGTCACCGACCAGGACATCAACGATTACTTCACTGCGCACAAGTCGGAGTTCAATCTGATTGAACCGCAGTATCATCTGGCGCAGATATTCGTTACGCCCGCACCCAATCCGCAGGTGCACAACCAGAACAACAAGGCGCAAAACGAGGCCGATGCCCGCAAGAAAATCCAGATGATTAACAACCGGCTGGACAGCGGTGACGATTTTGCCACGCTGGCGATGAACTATTCCGAGGATCCGGAAACCTCGGGCAACGGCGGAGACCTGGGAACGATTCCTGAATCTTCTCTACGCAACACCGACCCGGGAACGAGGGATTTAGTTCTCAAGTTGAAGCCGGGGCAATACAGCCCGATCATCACCGTAGTGAACCCCGCGACGAAGCAGGCGGTAGGGTTTCGCATCGTGAAACTAGTCTCGAAGGAGCCCGCGGGGCAGCGCGATTTATCCGATCCGCGCGTGCAGCAAGCTATACGCTCGCAACTTCACGACCGGCGGGAGCAGTTGCTGAAGGCTGCTTATTACGAGGTGCTGCGCGACTCCGCCAAGGTGGAAAATTACTACGCGAAGAAAATTCTGGACAGTAACGGGTTGATGAAGTAGAGGCCTATGCCGCGGCTAATGACTACGATTACTCTACGATAGCCAGGACGTCGCCCGCATTCACGGGAGTGCCTTCACTGACCAGGATTTTCTGTACCGTTCCCTTCTTCGGTGATTTGATCTCGTTCTGCATCTTCATCGCCTCAACCACTGCAACGCCAGCGCCGGCTTCAACTGAGTCACCTTCGCGAAGCAAGAGGCGCACGACCTTGCCCGGCATTGGAGCGGTTATTTTTTTGGGTCCTTGGTGGTCCGCCGTGCGGGAGCGGCCGCGCAGAGAGCGCGGATCGCGAACTTCGACGGCGAAGCGTGTGCTTCCCACCCAGAGATGCAGATCGTTAGCGACCCGTTCCGATTTCACCTCATATGCCAAGTTGCCGATGCGAAGTGAAAGCACATCTGGACGGGCGAGAATGGCTTCAACCTCGACGGCGCGGCCGTCGAGACGACAAGACCACCGTCCGTCTGCACGGCTGAGATCCAGCCGGTAATTCTTGCCGTCGATAGTTACCTCATAGAGCATAAAAAATAACTAGCCTGGATCAGCGGCCAGTGCCCAGTTTTTGCGGCTTACGCTTCCTCAACGCAAGGCTTCTCGGCGGCTGGTGGCCTTCCATTTCGAAGGCGTCGCTTCCGTCGTGCCGGAATCGCCGCTGGAGACGCCGTTCGCCATGCCGCTCGAAGGTGAACCCAATGCGGCGAAAATGCCGGCAGCGATGACGGCAACTTCCGACTTTCTCGAATCTAGCGGTGTGTCCTCAGTTCGCTTTAACATGCGGTCCAGGAATCCGGTATCAAGTTTGGCGGCACGGAAGTCGGCATCGCGCAGGATGCGGCGAAACAGTGAAATGTTGGTCTTGATGCCGCCTACGAAATATTCGCTGAGTGCTCGGGTCAGGCGCGCGATGGCTTGATCGCGGTCGGTGCCATAGCCGATCAGCTTAGCCAGCAGCGGATCGTAGTCGATGGGGACGGTCCAACCTTCATACATGCCACTGTCGCGGCGAATGCCCGGGCCCGAGGGTGCGAGCAGCAAAGTGATTTTACCGGGGCTGGGAAAATAGTTATTGTCGGGATCTTCCGCGTAAATGCGGCATTCGATGGCGTGGCCGCGGATGCTCACATCACTTTGCGTGAAACGAAGGCGCTCGCCTGCGGCGATGCGAATCTGCAAGTGAACCAAGTCGAGACCGGTGATCAGTTCCGTCACCGGATGTTCCACCTGGAGGCGCGTATTCATTTCCAGAAAATAAAAATTCTTCTGCTGATCAACAAGGAATTCGACCGTGCCAGCATTCGTATAGTTGGCTGCCTGAGCTACGCGGACAGCAACTTCGCCCATGCGGCGCCGCATATCGGGGTCAACAATGGGGGACGGCGCTTCTTCGAGCACCTTCTGGTGGCGGCGCTGCAGCGAGCACTCGCGCTCTCCGAGATATACGGTGTTGCCGTGCTCGTCGGCAAGTATCTGCATCTCGATGTGACGTGGATTGACGATCGCCTTCTCGATGTAAACTTCGCTGTCGCCGAAGGAACGATCGGCTTCGCTGCGTGCTGCCTCCAGCGATGACTTGAGCTGATCGGGAGCGTGCACCAGTCGCATGCCTTTGCCACCCCCGCCAGCCGCGGCTTTCAACATCACGGGATACCCAATCTTTGCAGCTGCGCTTTCTGCCTCGGCGAACGACTCGACCCCGCGTGATGTGCCTGGCACGAAAGGTACCCCGGCTTTTTCCATGGCCTGTCGCGCACGGGTCTTCGATCCCATAGCCTCCATTGCAGCGGCGGTGGGGCCGATGAATTTCACTCCCGCATCGGCGCAGGCTTGGGCGAACTTCGCATTCTCAGAAAGGAATCCGTAACCGGGATGAATGGCATCGGCGCCGGAGCGCGCGGCGACATCGAGAATTTTAGGAATGTTGAGGTAAGATTCGCTGGCGGCGGCGGCACCGATGGGATAGGCTTCATCGGCCTTGCGCACATGTAGAGAGGCGCGGTCTACGTCGGAGTAAACCACAACGGCGGCAATTCCCATTTCGTGGCAAGCGCGCAGCACGCGCACCGCGATCTCGCCTCGATTCGCGATGAGAATTTTCTTGAACATCGCCTTGAAGATCGGCACCGTGTCGGCGAACCCAAGATTCTACAGGAGATTTTCCGGTGCTGCCAGAGGAGCCGACTATACTGCCTCCGCCGTGACAATGACCTGCGCATTCCGTTTTGGCCGCAAGGTCAGATGTCACACGAATCCGTTGGATGGCCGGGAAAACTTGGTTTGCAACGCGGACGCGAGGAATGATATTCAAAGGCGAAAAGATCGACAGCAGGTGGCCGGTGAGACGCGCCTACTTGCGCGGTACGAGACTTAGAGCGCAGAATCTTATTTCCCTCCTCCAATTAAACTTTCGGGCAGGAAGAGTCTATGAAGCCGAAGTTGGGGCTGGAGATGCGCCCAGCCGACACACAGGAGGTGCAGTTAATCTGCAACTGCTGCGGGCAGCCCTATTATCCGAACAAGTCGTGGGAAGACCGAATCAGGGCAATAATCCTTGGGGCTGAGAAATATGCCATCTGTCCGTTATGTACCCAAGCAGTGCCCAATGACGTTCTTGATAATGAGGGCTACAGGCAGCGGTGTCATTACGAGGTTGCACGATTGCAATCCCTCTTCGAGTCCCAGTGTAAAACACACACACGCAAGGGGGATCGGGTAGCCGAACCAACGTATGAGGAAGTGAAGGCGCGAATCGCGAAACTTGAAAAGCGAAAACGCGCGGGGAGCTTGCGGTTTAGGGTGGGCGAGAAGGGCGGCGTCAGTGTCTACGGTCTTGGCCGTTTTCCCATAACGCTCTACTACGAGCAATGGGTGCGCCTTTTGGGTGCGGCGCAAGAACTCCGCGATTTCCTTGGGACGAACAAAGCGAAGCTCAAGCTCAAGGGGCCGCAATAGGAATCAACGAATGATCTTCAAACTCGTTGGGATGCGATAGAGGAAGGGCCCACTTCTCGCAAAGAATATGAGAAACGGGGTGCTGGGCCGGCCTAGGAACCGGCTTTGAACGTAACTACGAACCAAAGGATCAAGCTGATCCCGACAAGAAACGCAGCCACTGTCCCCCAAAAGCTAACCTCCAGCCACGTTTCTACCACCCGCTCGTTTGTCTTT
>Ga0209332_1000301_pt1 | contig 12370 bp, 9 predicted proteins | sample BlaSpr_A8_OM3_M1_FD_187974 | JGI IMG/M metagenome (GOLD analysis project Ga0209332, IMG submission 187974) | Forest soil microbial communities from Thunder Bay, Ontario, Canada - Black Spruce, Ontario site 2_A8_OM3_M1 (SPAdes) (version 2) | ecosystem: Environmental > Terrestrial > Soil > Boreal...
GCCGTGTCCAACAACTTCTCGTCCGCGTGATATTCCTGCCGGGAATATCAGACAGCGGCAAACTGATTTGTCACCTCACACTTCGTTGAGCAAATCACTTCGCGGATGCGGAGTGGTCGTTTCAGAAGAACTGAGTCAAGCAGACCACGACACACTCATCTGCCTCATCGGCAGGCACTTGGACGCAGACTTGGGAAAACATGTATGCGCGTCCGCCAGCACAACGGCATCTCAGGGCCGTCTAAATAAGACGCCCTCCGTGTAGCGGTGTCCGAGTCACATTTGCCGACCAATCACTTTCCGAGGAAGATTCCTTGCCGCGAGTATCGGGCCGAGAGGCGCGATTTACTTGCTCGCGGCGCCATGTTCGGCTGTTATTCCTCCCAGGAATATCACGCGGACGAGAAGTTGTTGGACATCGCGATTGAGCCAAGTTACGTTTGCGCCATAAGCAGCCGATTTGAAGTGCTGCGGGAGGTACAAATGACACGTTGGTCCCGAGTCCATTTCATCAGGCAAACCCAGTCCCGTCTTCGGTCGAAGTGGGCGCGTTCAACCGCCGTTCTTGTCACCCTTCTTCTGGTCATCCCTGTGGCCGCGCTGGCGCAAGGTTCACCGTTCGACACCGGCTTTACCGCCATCCAAAGCCTCTTCACCGGCACGATTGCGAAGGTTGCAAGTCTGGTTGCGATAGTGATCGGCGGCTACGGCTTCGCCCACGGCGAACCTGGTGCGAAAAAGGCACTCGCCGGTGTTGCTGCCGGAACGGGCATTGCCGTCCTCGCCGTGAATGTCCTGAGTTGGCTCTGGGGCGTGTAGCACCTTTCCAACAGGCACCTTCGAACCTGTAGCAAACATTGCTTAGGCAAGTGACTTATGCCAGACAAAACACAGCAAAAGCGTCGCACAAATCGAGTCTTCAAGAGCCTGCATAAGCCGCTCACCTACCTGGGCGTCGAACGCACTCTGTTCTACTTCGTTTGTGTTGGAGCAGTCGGGGCCTTCAATCTCTTCAATTCCATCCTCGCAGGCATCGCCGTCTTCATTGGCGGTTTCGCTTTCGGCCATTGGGTAACAAACAGTGATCCGGCCTTCCTCCGCATCCTGGCGAAGTCCGAACGGTACAAGCTGCGCTATGACGCCGCGAAGCAGCAAGTTCCCCGCGTGGAGGTAGTGTGATGCTCCGTCTCGATAAGGTCATCAAGCCGTGGAAAGAGAGCGCGGCGCTGAACGACCAAATCAACCTCTACGGCTTCTGGAGTGAAACGGCCTTCCTTACCAAAAGCGGCGATCTAGGGATGGTTCTCAGTGTTCCCGGCGTGGACTACGAAAGTCTTGACCATTCGGAACAGGAGTATGCGCTGAAGCGGTTGGAGGCGTCCCTCAAAGCGTTTGGCTCAGGCTTCCATGTTTACCAATACCTCTTCAAATCGAATCGGCCCGACATACCGTTCGCAAAATATGACGACCCGATTGTGGAAGCAGCGATCGATCAGCGGAGGAAGTTCTTTGACGCCAAGCGTGACCATCTTTATCAGGTTGAAATTTTCTACTGCATCCTGCTCGAAGGCGCCCGGTCGAAGACCGGTGTAGGCACGGCACTCGCTCGCCTCTTGCGCGATCCAGAGGGCGCGATTGCCGAACTGAAATCGCAGTTCACTAACGACAGTATGAAGGCGCTCTTGCGTACGCATATCGAGCGGGATCTTCAACGGCTCGACCAGCACGTGCAGGCATTCGTTCGGCAGCTCTCGGATTTCATGCAGATCGAGATCTTGAATCGGCAGGGGCAGTTCAGGTTGTTCCGTCGGTTGCTGAACTACGACGACTGGCATATTGCCGGCAGACCGCAGTCCACACAGTTCCTCGACTATCAGGTCGTCAACTCCGACATCGAAGCGGAGCGCGATCATCTGCGGGTAGGCGATCACATCGTCCGCGTGCTGACGATGAAAGAGGCGCTCACCGAGACGAAGCCGCTAGTGCTGGACGCGCTGCTGAAAATTCCGGCCAACTTCTATGTGGTCACCGAATGGACGCCGCTCCCCGCGGACAAGGCTCGCAAAGAAGTGAACAAGCGCCGACGCCACTTCAACATGTCGAAGACGGGGTTTGTCTCTCAGATGGGCAACGATGCTACGAAGACGAACCCACGCGACGTGCTGGTGGACGAGTCCAAACAGGCCGACATTGAGAATCTTGGCGATTGCCTGCGCGCCCTGGGTGACGGTCAATCGCTTGGCGGTTTCTCACTCACGATCGTGCTGTATGGCCGGTCACGACCGGAACTCGATCAGCTCGTGGCCGTATTTACTGGCGTTTTCACCAACGCCGACGGCAATCTGTTCGCGGAAACCTACAACCAATTGAACGCTTATTTCGCCACCGTACCGGGCAACTATGCGCTGAACCTCCGGCAACTGTATCTGCTGAACACGAACTACGCCGACCTCTCTTTTCTGTTTACGATCCTCCCCGGCGAGAAGACGAACGCGCATCTCGGCACGGAGTACCTGGCTGTGCTCGAAACCGACAACAGCACGCCCTACTTCCTCAACCTGCATACCAGCGACGTTGCCCACACGCTGATTCTCGGGATGACCGGGAGTGGCAATTCGATCAACCGCAATGTTCTTTACACCGACGGCGCGAAGCACGTTGCCGAGTACGGCGGAGCGTATTGGCTTTTGGATGACATCGCGATCATTCAGGCCCACAATAAGGCTGTTGCCGCCGAGGAATTTCAGGTCTGGAAACTCACCGTGCATCCCGACCGAAGCGCTACGCTAACGTGCGACGATGGCAACGACAATATCGTATTCACCAAGAAGATCGAGTACACGGATTTTCCGCTGGATGAAATCACGCTGTACTTCGCCAACAACGTCATCCACTTGCCAAGCGAGTACTGACCAGCGCTTCTAAGCCCGCGCTGGCGTCCGCGCTGGCGCGGGTTTTCACCAAAAACTCCCAATTGTGGGTTTAAGCTTGCCGTTCCATTCATGTAACGATGATGTAACGATAAGCGGTTCCTACTGCTCTCACCTGTGTCTTAGAGGTACATACAGCACCACCTGCGCCCTCTAAGTTCTTGTAAAGCCGTCAGGGCGTCGCCCTTTCACGGCGCAAACGCGTGTTCAAATCCCGCCGGGGACGCCAAATCAATAGCTTAGTAGGGGAGAAACGTCTACTCTCTGTTTAACAAGCGGATCGGAATCGCTGGGTTCCTTGACAATTCACGATTAACTAATGAATTCAGTCCAAAACCGCCGAACCGGCGTTCCGCCGGTTAACTGCTACGCGGTAACCTGAAACCTTTTCTCGCCTGTTGCGTCCTACTGTCAGTTGTAGATAGACTGGTGATGTTGAAACTGTTGATCAAACTAGGTGTTTTCGCTCTGGCACTGATGCTGGCTGCGCTGCCGGTCGCGGCGTGCGTATTGCCTGGTACAGCAATGACATCGGCCGAGCGCGAGTGTTGCAAGAAGATGGCCGAGCAGTGCGGGGACATGGGGATGGCGAAGTCCCATCCTTGCTGTAAGGTGACCGCTACTCCTGCGGACTTTCACGCTCTGAAGACCACCTCTTCGCAATTGGATCAAGTCAGTTTGGTTCTGTTTCACGCGCTTCCTCTTACCGCCCAAACTGACCCGTACTTGTCGCTTGCACAGTGGTCGTCGTGCTTTTCGTGCACGCATAGTCCGCCAGGACTACAGTCTCTAACCACCACAATCCTAAGAATCTGATCATCTTTCCTCTGGGCTGCTAGCGCACTCGTGCGTATGCACGTTCGTGCGCCTACAAACTTGTGTTTGTGATGCGGAGGAAAGATGCAATCCATCTATTTGTCCCGAAGTCTCTTCGGGTGTACTCGTATTTCGCTCATTACTGCGGCTTTGTTCGTTGGAACTCTGGCACTTGGCGGGGTTGCTGGTGCTCAAGAGTCAACGAGTTCGCAGAGGTCGGTTCCGGAATCTCCCGCCATGGCGGAGCACAACGCCGCGCCAACTTCTCTGCATGAGCTAGTAATAGAGGCAGGGCAGAAGAACCCGCAGATTGCGGCCTCGTTTCACGCGTGGCAAGCCTCACGCAATGTTCCCAAACAGGTTTCGGCGCTTCCCGAGACCCAGCTGTCGGTGCAGCAGTTCAGTGTGGGTAGTCCACGTCCTTTCGCGGGCTACAGCAACAGCGATTTCGCCTACATCGGGTTCGGCGCGTCGCAGGACATCCCCTATCCAGGCAAACGGCAGTTGCGCGCCCATGTCGCCGAACACGAAGCGGACTCCATGGAAGCCCAGACCGATTCAATGCGCAGAGCGGTCGTCGGAAATCTCAAGATGGTTTACTTCCGCCTGGCCTACATTCAGCAGACACTCGGGGTTCTACAGAGCAGTGACGTGCTACTGAATCAGGTACAGGAAGCGGCCGAGGCACGCTACCGCGTGGGCCAGGGCAATCAGCAGGATGTGCTGAAAGCTCAGTTGCAGCACACGAAGATTCTCCAAGAGATCGCACACCACCATCAGGAAGAAGGACTGCTGGAAGCCCAGATCAAGCAGGTCCTGGATCGTCCGCAGGAGTCCGCGGACATCGTTGCCGAGGCGCTCACCTTGCGAACTCTTCCGTACACCTCAGCCGAGCTACTGCAGCGGGCTCGCGAGCAGAATCCCGATGTGCACTCAAAGCAGGCCTCCATACGGCAACAGGAAACCCAGGTGGAATTGGCAAATAAGAATTTCCGTCCCGACTTCAACGTTCAGTACACCTACGAGCACACCGGAAGCCAGGCACGCGATTACTACATGGCTACATTCGGTATCCGGCTGCCCAATCGCGGGCGCCAGAAGGCCGAACTGGCGGAAGCGCAGGAGAACCAGGAGCGGGCACGGCAAGAGCTGGACGCTGAATCGCAGCGCGTGCTTTCGGAAGTGCAGCAGCAGTATGTGCGCGCCAAGACTTCGGAAGAGCGATTGAAGATCTACAGTGACGGCCTCGTCCCGCAGTCGGAAGCTACCTTTCAATCGGCCCTGGCTGCCTATCAATCAAACCGCCAGGACTTCGAGAGTCTGCTTTCCGGATTCCTCGATGTGCTGAACCTCGATTTGGAATACAGGAATGAGCTGGTGGAGCACGAATCGGCGCTGGCTGAACTGGAGCGCCTGACCGGGGTAGATCTGCCATGAACGAGCGCAACTTAAGAACGAACGCAAATGAGGAATCAGACATGCTCCGTACAGAAAACAATAATTATCGCCGTGCGTTTTGGATTGCACTCACTACAACCGTTGTGTTCGCAATTGTGGCGTCGGTCTTGTGGTGGCGTTTAAGCCATGCTGGACCTGCTTCGCAGCCGGGCACCAGTTCCGCAAGCGAGTCCATGGACGCGATGGCACAAACTTCATCGGCCCACGCCTCGGGCTCCGAGCAAGGAGCGCCGGGCGACCCTCAGGCCGGCAATATGCAAGAGACGCCGCTCGCGCCCTTCCAGCTCACGCCGCAGCGAATGCAAAGCATCGGCGTTGTGCTGGGGAAGGTTGAATCCAAGCCGGTCAACACCGAGCTTCGTTTCTACGGCAATGTGCAGGTTGATGAGCGGCGGCAGGCCTATGTGCAGACACGATTCGCCGGATGGATTCGCAAAGTCTATGCCGACGCAACGGGCAATTTTATTGGCAAAGGTCAGCCCTTGTTCACGATCTACAGTCCCGATCTCGTCTCGACCGAACATGAATACTTGCTCGCCAAGAAGAACTCCGAGTCTTTGCAGCGGAGCAAAGTGAGCGGGGTAGCTTCGGGTGCGTCTTCTCTCTTCAGTGCTGCCAAAGAGAGATTGCTGCAATGGGAAGTGTCTCCTGCCGAAATCGAGAAGTTGGATCAAGGCGGAAAGGCGATTACGGACCTGACGGTCAATTCTCCCGTCTCGGGTTACATCACGCAGAAAAACGCGCTGCCCAATATGTACGTGCAGCCCGAAACCATGCTGTACACCGTGGCTGACCTTTCCGATGTTTGGGTCCTCGCGCAGGTATTCCAAAGCGACGCAGGCAAGATCAAGCCAGGTGATCTCGCGGAGGTCACGGTCGATGCGTATCCCGGGCGAGTCTTCAACGGACGGGTCGATTACATCCTCCCCCAGCTGGACGTGAACACGCGCACGCTGCCGGTGCGATTGGTGTTTGCGAATCCTGGTCTGAAGTTGAGGCCTGGAATGTACGTCAATGTTCGCGCCAAGCTCCCGATGGGACGGCAGTTGGTCGTCCCGGCGAGCGCAGCTTTTCATTCCGGGACCAAGAACTTGCTGTTCGTCTATAGCGGCAACGGCAACATCGAACCGCGCGAAGTGGAATTGGGGCCTCAAGTCGGCGATGAACTGGTGGTAACCAAGGGCGTAAAGGCTCAAGAACAGATCGTCACTTCGGCAAACTTCCTGATTGATTCTGAAGCGCAATTGCAGGCGGCCGCGGGCGCGTTTATTCCTCCTCCTCCCGGCGCGGGTCAAGCGGCTTCGATGAATGCTCCATCTGAACAGCAAGCGAATGCGGAACTGACGACTGATCCCGATCCTCCGCATAAGGGCAGCAACACCGTTCGCGTGAAGCTCACAGGCCAAGATGGCAAACCGATCACGGGAGCAAACGTAACCGTGACCTTCTTCATGGCCGCAATGCCGGCGATGGGAATGGCCTCGATGAAAACCGTCATCAATGCCAGCGACAAAGGCGGCGGGATGTATGAAGGCAAGGGCGACCTGGGTTCCGGTGGCACTTGGCAGGTCACCATCAGAGCACAACAAAACGGACAGACGGTTGCCAATAAGCAGCTCACGCTCAATGCCACAGGAGGTATGTAACCGTGATCTCCCGAATCATCGAGTGGTGCGCACACAATCGCTTCCTCGTATTCACCGGGGTGCTTCTGCTTACGCTAGCTGGAATCTGGTCCATGGGCCACGTTCCGCTGGACGCCCTGCCGGATATTTCCGACGTGCAGGTGATCATTCACACCAACTGGGAAGGCGAGCCACCCAGCATCATCGAAGACCAAGTTACCTACCCGATCGTGACCGCTTTGCTAGCTGCGCCGAAGGTGAAAGCGGTACGCGCGCAGACCATGTTCAATGATTCGTACGTCTTTGTTGTCTTCGAAGACGGGACCGACATTTATTGGGCTCGTTCTCGTGTCGTGGAGTATCTGCAAACGATTGCCGGCCGGCTCCCTGCCAATGTGCATCCTGCCATCGGCCCGGACGCGACGGGTGCGGGTTGGGTCTATGAGTATGTGCTCGTCGATCACAGCCACAAGCAGAGCCTCGCAGATCTTCGAAGCATTCAGGATTGGCACCTGCGTTACCAGTTGGCGACCGTTCCCGGCGTGGCCGAAGTGGCGAGCATCGGTGGGTTTGTGCGCCAGTACCAAGTCAATGTCGATCCCAACAGGTTGCTGGCGTATGGCATTCCGCTGTCGACAGTGATCGACCGCGTCAAGTCGAGCACGAATGAAGTCGGTGGCCGCGTACTCGAACTGAGCGGCACCCGCTACATGATTCGCGGGCTGGGGTACCTCAAGTCGCTCGACGATCTGGCAAACGTGCCGGTAATGGCAAAGAACGGGACGCCCGTACTCATCAAAGATCTGGGCACGGTTTCCTTCGGCCCGGACATGCGGGAAGGTGTAGCGGAGTGGAACGGCGAAGGCGAGACCGTAGGCGGCATTGTCGTCATGCGGTATGGGCTGAACGCCCTCAACGTGATCGATGGCGTCAAGAAGAAGCTCGCTGAAATCAAGGGATCGCTGCCGCCAGGAGTCGAGATCGTCTCCGGCTATGACCGCGGGGGACTGATCAGCGAATCGATCAACACTTTGAAACATAGCCTGATTGAGGAAGCGATCATTGTTTCTCTGGTCATCATTGTGTTTCTTTTTCACTTCCGCTCGGCTTTGATCCCGATTCTCACCTTACCGATCGCTCTCGCGATCTCTTTCATTCCCATGTACTACCTGAATGTCAGCTCGAACATCATGTCGCTGGGCGGGTTGGCATTGGCGATTGGGGTCTTGGTGGATGCCGCCATCGTCATGGTGGAGAACGGATACCGCCATCTTTCCGAGCGCCCGGCATCGGGTGGAGAACCAGTCGAAGAGGTAAATTCCTCGAATGGGCCAGCCCTCTATAAAGAGACAGATGCGAGTGCAGTCAAATCCGCGAAGAAGGCAGTTGAACGAGAGCGGGTGCGCATTCTCATCGACTCCGCCAAGCAGGTGGGCCCCGCGCTGTTCTTTTCTCTCTTAATTATTGTCGTGTCGTTCCTCCCGGTGTTCCTGTTAGAAGCACAGGAAGGACGCATGTTCCGTCCGCTGGCATGGACGAAAACCCTGGCTGTGGGCTTCTCATCCTTGTTGGCCATCACACTGGTTCCCATCTTGATGGTCATTTTCATTCGAGGGAAGTTGCGGCCCGAATCGGAAAATCCGATTTCAAGAGTTACGCAGGCACTCTATTTGCCGGTCTTACGACTCTGCTTGAAATACCGCAAGACGACGTTGTTGCTCAATTTGGCATTCCTTGTGGTGACGTTTCCCTTGATGTTCAAGATCGGCAGCCAGTTCATGCCTCCACTGTACGAAGGTTCGACGCTGTACATGCCCACCGCACTTCCTGGTATCTCGATCACGCAAGCTGCGCAGCTCTTGCAGGAGCAGGACCGGATTCTCCGATCCTTTCCAGAAGTTGAGACCGTCTTTGGTGCAGTGGGACGGTCCGACAGTGCCACCGACAACGCTCCGCTCGATATGTATGACACGACCGTGATGCTCAAACCACGCGAGAAGTGGCGGCCGGGGATGACGTACGAAAAGCTCATTCGCGAGATGGACGAGAAGCTCCAGTTTCCGGGCCTAACCAATACCTGGACCATGCCAGTGCAAAACCGCCTCGACATGGCTCTTACGGGGATCAAGACACCCGTGGGAATGAAAATTCAAGGCACCAATCTGGAGCAAATCCAGCAGCTCGGGGCACAAGTCCAGCAGATTATCTCGGGATTACCGCAGGTGCGTTCGGTTTTTGCCGAGCGGGTCTCCCAGGGTTTTTACATCAATGTGGAGGTCAATCGTCCAGAAGCGGCGAAATACGGTTTGACTATTGCTGACGTACAACAGGCCGTGGAATCGGGCATTGGAGGGATGAACGTTGCCGAAAACGTCGAGGGCCGCAGCCGCTATCCGATCAATGTGCGTTACCAGCGCGATTTCCGTGACAACGTGGGGGAGCTGAGTCGCGTGTTGATTGCGACACCTTCCGGCGCGCAGATACCGATTTCCGAAGTGGCGAAGATTTCGTTTTCGCGGGGGCCGGCGATGATCCGTGATGAAGATGGCCAGCTCACGGGATACGTCTACATGGATCTCAACACCACCGACTACGGTGGCTTCGTCGACCAGGCCAGCAAGATGCTTAGGCAGAAGTTGCAATTGCCCGCGGGATACACCTATCAGTGGTCGGGCGAATATGAATTCCAGCTTCGAGCGAAAGAACGGATGAAGGTCATCTTGCCCGTGGTGTTCTTCGTGATCTTCCTGCTCCTGTACATGGTCTTCCACAACCTGACGGAGGCCATGGTCCTGATCTTCCCTACGTTCTACGCGATGACCGGTGGGCTGATCTTGCAGTGGCTGCTTGGCTACAACTTCAGCGTGGCCGTGTGGGTCGGGTATATCGCGCTGTTTGGTATCGCGGTGGAGACGGGTGTCGTTATGGTCGTGTACCTGCACGAGTCGCTCGACAAGCGCATCGCTTCAGGTCGCCCGCTTACAGAAGCCGATATCCATGAGGCGGCCATCGAGGGTGCTGTGCATCGGCTCCGGCCAAAGCTGATGACGGTCTGCGCCGTTCTCGCCAGCCTGATCCCCATTCTCTGGGCGAGTGGTATTGGCTCCGACGTGATGAAGCCGATTGCCGCTCCCATGGTCGGCGGAATGATCACGTCCACGATTCACGTATTGATTCTCGTTCCGGTGTTCTTCGTGTTGATGAAGGAACGAGCCCTGCGGCGGGGCACGTTGCTGCCGGAACCAGCGGAGTAGGTTTTGGACGAGTTCTGTTTTGTCGACCGTACCAGACTTCTCCTTTCGATTGAGGAAAAGAGGGTGCGGAATGAGCTAACGGAACGAATCGAGGGACGAGCTATGGCATTTCCATTCGGAATCACTGCTTGATATCCAACAGTTGCCAGTCCTCCGGTGCGAATTCGCCTAGGATAGAGAATATGGATGGCCCTCCGGGTCGTCTAACGGATCATCCGCAATTTGAAGAGGTCCTACTCCGACATCGAAGATGCGTCGCGCATGCTCGACACCTTCGTGAAGAACTATTAGGGGAACATTTCTATAGGGAGAGCTAAGAAAATGGAGGAACTCGAAGTTTATTCGATGGTTGGCACGGAAGGCTTTACACGCTTGGTCGCCGCCTTTTATCGACAAATCCCGCAAGACGACCTTCTGGGGCCCATGTACCCGGCGACGGATCTTCCAGATGCCGAGCGGCGCCTCCGAGATTTCCTGATCGGCCGGTTCGGAGGGCCGCAGACTTACATCGAACAAAGAGGCCATCCCCGCCTCCGCGCGCGGCATTCCCCGTTCCACATAAATCAGGCCGCCCGCGATCGATGGATGCGCTTGATGAATAGTGCTTTTGGGGAAGCTGCGCTGCCGGCAGAGGCCGAGCAAGTCCTTCGGAAATTCCTCGACGGAATGTCGACTTTTATGATCAATCGGGTGGAGCCCTGAGTCCGCTGCGCAAAGCGACGCGCCCCGGCTGTCCAGTCGCAGAGGAATTTCTTAAAAACAATCCTCCCAGCTGACCGCGTCCGCGGCCTTCGTGCCATAGATATTCTCCCAATGGCTCTGTGCATCCATAGTCGCTGTTGACAGACTCTCGCTAATCATAAGCCAATCAAAAGCTAATCGTCGGTGGAAGCTATCCAGGCGATGTCTTCGAAATCGGAGCCATTTGGCCCGGCTCGGTGGTGGGCAAATGTGGAGGCGTTCCGTTGGGGTCTCACAGCGGTGAGCGTGTCATAATGCGGTTTAATGACGTCAGTTCTCCAGGTCCCGACCCAAGATACTACCGGGCTTATCCGACGGATTCAGACGGTCACAATCCTTTGGATGACCGTGGAAGTAGCCGTATCGCTGTCTGCTGCCTGGACGGCGCACAGCCCCGCACTACTTGCCTTTGGTGGAGACAGCGCGATCGAACTTCTCTCGGCGGTAGTAGTGCTGTGGCGGTTTCGCGCTCCTGCACAGGAACGATCAGAAAAGCACGTGGCGCGAATCGCTGCGGCACTATTGTTCATACTGGCAGCCTATGTGGCTGTGGTTTCTGCAATAACACTCTTGGGACACCGTGAAGCGAAAACCACCTACAGCGGGATAGCCGTCCTGATCGGCGCCGCTGCAATCATGCCCTGGCTAGCTAGGGAAAAGCGTAGGCTGTCTGCCATTACGGGCAGTGCCGCACTCCGAGCGGATGCGGCTGAATCCGCTCTATGCGCTTACCTTTCCTTGGTTGCTCTTGTTGGCCTTGGAATCAACGCGATTTGGCACCTCCAGTGGGCCGACCCGATTGCTGCTCTCGTGATTGTTCCGCTCATCTTATGGGAAGGATGGGAAGCCATGCGCGGTAGAGCTTGTGGTTGTTGCTGATGTGACGAATAGAGGATCTCCCACGAGAGCCGAAACCTGGTTCAGGACTCGCGGTACAAGGACGGTACAACCAAAGCCGGTTCCTTGGCGTTCTCCCCCGTTCCTTACAGGGCATTGCAGTGCGACCGCTGCCTTGTAATTACTACGTGATCCAATAGATCAGCGCCCTTTCACGGCGCAAACGCGGGTTCAAATCCCGCCGGGGACGCCAAATCAACAACTTAAGGGAGAAGTATCTACTCTCTGTTTCGCAACTGGATCCTAAATCGTGAGTTTCGCGACCTCAAACTACGTCTTTAAGAAAAGACCAATCTCGTCAACTTGGAAAATCATGAAACTGTTGCGCTAGAATCTTGCGCGTACTTCACGTTTCCTATCTTCGTGGAGCTTTAGCTATTCGGAGAATGGCGCTCCAGCGACGAGGTCTGCGAAATTCGGAGGGGTGAACCCCTCTACGTAGCGAATGCCAAAATCCCGAAGAATGTTGTCAACCGCCGTGATCGGTTTCTGACGAACGACGTTGCAAAGGCATCCTTTAAATCCGTCCTTGAATGCCAGCCGAGGAAAGGCGGTTAGGATCGCCTGCTGTTTCTCCCGCGAGATGCGATCAAGACCGGCGCCAAGGACATCCACCGCGATTCCTGAATGAGTCATCACTACTTCGGGC
>Ga0209332_1000302_pt1 | contig 12339 bp, 12 predicted proteins | sample BlaSpr_A8_OM3_M1_FD_187974 | JGI IMG/M metagenome (GOLD analysis project Ga0209332, IMG submission 187974) | Forest soil microbial communities from Thunder Bay, Ontario, Canada - Black Spruce, Ontario site 2_A8_OM3_M1 (SPAdes) (version 2) | ecosystem: Environmental > Terrestrial > Soil > Boreal...
CCGCGCATCCGGTTTACGGTCTTAGCCATGTCGCCGCCGCTGGTGCAGGCGGAGGTGATGCCAGCGTTACTTCGCCGCCCTTCACCTTGCACTCTGCAAAAGACAAGGAGCGCGAGCAAGTCGAGCGCTTGTACAACACGCTGGTCGCCGCCAAAAAGAAGGCAGGAGAAAATGTCTCCGGCAGCCTCGATTCCTTCTCCACCTTCGTGCAGAAGAAGACCGCAGAAATCCGCAAGCAGTACGGGTGCAATGATGTGGAATTCTCTGTGGAACTGAACCACGGGCAAGTCAAGTTGAAGGCCAAGGCGAGGTCGTAGGGCGCGGCGTGTCTTGGGCTCTTCGTTCTCCTTACGCCCCCTCTATCATTGTAAATGTCCGAGTATCGAGCGACTTCTGAGGCTGCTAGACTCAAGATCTATGGCAAGCCTCCCGGAAATCTGTGACGGCGCATTTTCCTGAGGATATTGGCTGTAGCGTTGGGCCTCCAGATGATCGGCTGTTCGAGTTCTCGGACAGAACAGCTGAACGCAAAAAGACGCCTAAAGGCTAGATTGCCGCTGCTTGTTCCCGCCGCCTCGCCTGAATTTCAATGTAAACATTGACCAGCGACACGGCTGCCGGCGTCACGCCCGGTATGCGCGACGCCTGAGCCAGCGTCTGCGGCCGCACATGCTTCAGCTTCTCCTGCATCTCGCGCGAGAGTCCGCTGACCGATCCGTAGTCGAACCAGCCAGGAATCGCCCTCTGTTCGGACTTTTTCATGCGTTCGATAGCGCGCTGCTGCTGCAGCAAATAGCCTTCGTATTTGATTTCTGTTTCCACCGACTTCAGTTCATTGCGAATCTCGGAGGAGAGACTGGCCACGGATTCGCATGGCTTTGCACGGATTTCTTCTCTTGCAAAAAAAGCAGGATAAAGTTCGCGAAGGATCGGCGCCATCTGTTCGATGGTGACTTCGGGCCGCTTGAGAAGCTGGGCGAATGTCAGCCCTATCACCGTCGATTCCCCGAAACATGTGGGGACGGGCAAGTCGCCCGTCCAGTCCCGTTCCATCGTGGCGGTTGTCACCTTGGTGCGTTCCAGCAAATTCTTCAAGGCCACCAGTCTTTCCTGCTTGCCCTGAAAATCCTGCCACGCTTCATCCGAGATCAATCCCACCCGCCGTCCATGCGGCGTGAGCCGCCGGTCCGCGTTGTCGATCCGCAAGTGCAGCCGGAATTCCGCCCGCGACGTGAACATTCGGTAAGGCTCATTCGTGCCCTTAGAAATGAGATCGTCGATCAAGATCGCCGTGTAAGCCTCGGTGCGGTCGAGAATCAGCGGTGGCTCTCCCTTCACCTGCAGCGCCGCATTGATGCCCGCCATCAGCCCCTGGCATGCGGCCTCTTCATATCCTGAGGTGCCATTGATCTGTCCGCCCAGGAACAGGCCAGCGATCTTCTTAGTCTCCAAAGTGCGCTGCAGTTCGGTGGGATCAATCGAGTCGTACTCGATCGCGTACCCGGGACGCAGCATCTCGGCATTTTCGAGGCCGGGGATGGACTTAAGAATTTCGAGCTGCACTTCCACCGGCAGCGACGTGCTCATCCCATTTACATAAATTTCGTGCGTGTTCAGGCCCTCGGGCTCGAGATAAAGTTGATGCATCTCTTTATCTGGAAACTTGACGATCTTGTCTTCGATCGACGGACAATACCGCGGCCCGATCGACTGAATCTGTCCGCTATACATCGGCGAGCGGTGAACGTTCTCGCGAATGATGCGGTGCGTTTCCGGAGTAGTCCACGCGATATAGCAGGGAACCTGCGAGTCGTGATGCGCGACGCGCTTGGTGCGAAAACTGAACGGTGTAGGATCGGCATCTCCCGGCTGTTCTGCGAATCGCGACCAATCGATGCTGCGCCCGTCAAGTCGTGGCGGTGTTCCCGTCTTGAGCCGGCAACCGCGCAGTCCCAGATTCTTCAGCGCTTCGCCAAGAAGAACCGCGTTCGGTTCTCCGGATCGCCCGGCAGGATACTGTTGCTCACCGCAATGAATCAGCCCATTGAGAAAAGTGCCGGTGGTGACGATTACAGCTTTCGCGCCAACGGTTCGTCCGTCGCGAAGACGAACGCCGAGCACTTTGCCGGTCGCTGGAGATCCTTCGCTTCGCTCAGGATGGCTGAATTGATGGTTTTCAACCATCAACTCCGCCACTTCCGCCTGCTTGATCTTGAGATTCGGCTGCGACTCCAAAACCTCGCGCATCTTCAAGCGATAAGCCTGCTTGTCGCACTGTGCCCGTGGCGACCACACCGCTGGCCCACGCGAAGTATTGAGCAGCCGGAACTGGATGCCGACCGCGTCGGTGATCTCACCCATGATCCCGCCGAGCGCGTCGACCTCGCGAACCAGATGTCCCTTTGCGATTCCGCCCACGGCCGGGTTGCACGACATCTGTGCGATCAAATCGACATTGAGCGTGTAGAGAGCAGTCTTCAACCCCATGCGCGCGGCCGCCATCGCGGCTTCGCATCCAGCATGACCGGCGCCGACAACCACTACGTCGAATTGTTCCGTGAACTGCATCCCGAAATTTTAGCCCGCTCTCCTCTGAATCAACAACGTCGGCACTCGTTCATTCTAACAAGTCAATCACACAAGTGATTGCCACACTTGCCGAATCCGAAGTCTCATCCGTATAGTGGTGGGTCATATCGAAAAGCACAGGGGGCTTATGAATAGCGCACAGTTCTTCGATCAGTTGGAGGCGGCAATCGCAAAATATGACCTGCTCTGCCATCCGTTTTACCGGGCCTGGGCTGCCGGCGAGTTGACGCGCGATGATCTGCGCGAGTATGCCCGCCAGTACTACCATCACGTAGAAGCGTTTCCCTGTTACCTGGCCGAACTAGCTCTTCGCCTGGATGAAGGCGAGTTGCGCCGCGCCGTACTGGCCAACATGTGCGATGAAAAAGGGACTGATGGCGTGTCGGGAAGGGATTCTGTGCCTCATTCCGAGCTTTGGCTCGACTTTGCCGAGGGCATGGGCGCCCGTAGAGACATGGTTTTGCACTTGCCGGTCGCAGAGGTCCGGGAGTTAATTCGACATTTTCATCGCGTGGCCAGCGAAGGGACGCCGGACGAGGCGCTCGCTGCATTCTATGCCTATGAATCTCAAGTGCCGCGTGTAGCCAAAGAGAAAGAGCGCGGGCTGCGCGAAATGTATGGGGCGGGCGACAAGACTTGCGGCTACTTCGCTCTGCACGCAACCGCCGATATTTACCATTCGAATGTTTGGCGTATGCAACTGGAGAAGCGTGTAGCGGAAAATCCTGAAGCTGCCCGGGCTGTACTCGCTGCGGCCGAGCAAACCGCCAAATTATTGTGGCAGGCCTTAGATGGGATTGATGCGGGGCGCAAGGCGTTCGCGGCATAGTTCAGCCGTGCACATATTGTTGAGCCAGTGATCTTCTGGGTTTTCACTTGAGGATCATTGGCTCTTCGTTCGTCAAATGAGAGAAAGGCCGTACAAGATGGCAAAGGAAATTCCCATCGGAGCACACGGCGAGGCCACTGAGACTGTTGAGTTCAAACATACCCTCACCGCGCATCACCCGGAGTTGCCCCCGGTCTATTCCACGCCTGACATGATCCGCCTGATGGAGACTGCGGCGTTTCATGCGCTTCATCCTTACTGCGAGGGCGACGAAATCACCGTTGGAACTTCGATCAACATTCAGCACCGCGCCGCCAGCGGCATCGGCGCGCATATCCGGGCCGATGCGGCGCTGGAATCGTTTGATGGCCGTTTCTATCTCCTGCGCGTGACAGCGCGCGACGATATCCAGGAGATTGGCCAGGGCACGGTGGGCCGCGCCGTCGTAAGCATCGGCAAGTTTGTGGAGAAAATGAAAAAGAAGTAACGAGTACCTAGTATCTGGTACCGGAAACCGGAAACCGGAAACCGGAAACTGAGAACTGAGAACTGAGAACTGAGAACTCCCCTCTCTATCGGCGTCATCTCCGACACTCATGGTCTGCTGCATCCTGAGGCCCTCGACGCACTGCGCGGGTCGCACCACATCATCCACGCCGGCGACATTGGCTCGCCTGAGGTTCTGGAAAAACTCAAAGCGATTGCTCCCGTGACTGCGATTCGCGGCAATATCGATAAGAACTCCTGGTCCCGCAGCCTGCCAGAGACCGAGGTGCTCGAACTGGCCGGCGTTTCGATCTACGTTTTGCACGATCTCACGCAGTTGGATCTGAAGCCCAAAGCGGCGGGCTTCTCGGCCGTGATTTCCGGCCACACTCATCGCCCGAAACAAGAAACGCGCGATAGCGTTCTGTATTTCAATCCCGGCAGCGCTGGGCCGCGCCGTTTCAAGCTGCCGATAAGCATCGGCAAGCTATTTCTAGAAAATCGCGCCGTGCGCGGCGAAATCATATTTCTTCAACTTGACGATTCCCATTCCTGACTCTGTCCATTGTTACAATCGCAAAGCGACACACGACGACAGTCAAATCAATGTCCATTCAGTTCCAGGTTAATTCCCGTGGCGCCGCCGCTCGCGCAGGCTGCCTGCTCACGCCTCACGGCGAAATTGAGACTCCAGTATTTATGCCTGTCGGCACGGCCGGAACGGTCAAAGCAATGCCCCAGGATCTTCTCGAAGACCTTGGAGTCCAGATTCTTCTTGGCAATACCTATCACCTCTACCTCCGCCCAGGCGTAGAAACCATCCGCGGTCTCGGCGGCTTGCACGACTTTATGGCGTGGCCGCGCGCGATTTTAACGGACTCGGGTGGATTCCAGGTTTTCAGCCTGAATGAACTTCGCAAGGTGAGTGAAGATGGCGTGACCTTCCGCTCGCATCTCGATGGATCTTCGCATTTCTTGAGCCCGGAAAGCTCCATGGCCGCGCAGATAGGACTTGGCGCCGACATCATCATGGCCTTCGATGAATGCACCGAATATCCCGCCGATCGCGCCCGGACGAAAGCTTCCATGGAGATGACGCTGCGCTGGGCCGAGCGCAGCAAGAAATATTTTGAAGAGCACAAGCATGAGGTTCCTTGGCGAGAAGGTTCTAATTTCCAGTTTCCAGTTTCCGGAGCCAGCAATACTGGAAACTGGAAACCCGAAACTAGAAACGCAGACTCGACACAATCCCTCTTCGGCATTGTCCAAGGCGGCATGGACTTGGCGCTCCGAAAAGAATCTGCCGAACGCACCATTGAAATCGGCTTCGCCGGCTACGCCATTGGCGGCCTCAGCGTCGGCGAACCGCGGGAAAGAACTCGCGAGGTTATTGAAGCCACACTCGAATTCCTGCCTTCTGACAAGCCTCGCTACGTAATGGGCGTGGGCACGCCCGAAGAAATCGTTGAATACGCTAGCCTCGGCGTCGACATGATGGATTGTGTTCTGCCTACCCGCGCCGCGCGCCACGGGCTGCTCTTCACCTCGGAAGGAAAGGTTTCAATCAAGCAGTCGCGCTATACTAGAGACGCCGGTCCGCTCGATCCCAATTGCGGCTGCCGGGTTTGCCAGCGATATTCGCGAGCCTACTTGCGACATCTTTATTCGTCGAATGAAGTGTTGGCGCAGGTCCTGAACACTCTGCATAACTTGAGTTTCTACCTTGACACTATGCGGCGGGTGCGTCATTCTATTCGACTTGGGGAAGAGTCGCGTTTTCTTTCTGGCCTCTGGTCTAAACCGAAAGCGTGATCTGCCCGGGAAACCCTCCGGAGTCACCCCGGCGGTAGATGGTTCGGCCGGAATCGAGCAGCATCCCGTCGTGAAATGACAGGGCCCGCCGTGCTTGCAATCGTGGGCGGATATTCGCGGATTCGAGACGTAGACGCAGTATGAGATAGCTTCCGATAATTTCTAATGAACATGCAATTTTTGTTGGCAATGCAAGCTGGTGGTGGCGGAATGGGATGGCTCAGTGTCGCCCCGCTTATTTTTATCTTTGCAATCTTTTATTTTCTGCTGATTCTTCCTCAGCAACGCCGGCAAAAGAAGTGGACGGCCATGCTGGACTCCCTGAAGACCGGAGACAAAGTGGTCACCAGCGGGGGCTTGCGAGGAACCATCGTTGCCTTGAAAGATGATTCCGTTCATCTGCGAGTTCCTCCGGATAATTTGCGGGTGGAAGTGACCAAGGCTTCCGTGACCTCGGTTACAACGGCGGAGGAAGAAGCAAAAGCGAAGTCGTGACATACCTTGATAGTTGGACTCTGTTCTCGTCATGAATAAGAATCTTCTCTGGAAATTGGCGCTCATCGTCGGAATTCTGCTCGTCTTCCTTTTCGGGATATTCGGCATTCCGCAAAGTTTCTCCGGCCAGGGCCTCCTCTCGGCCATGACCAATCACATTCATCTCGGACTCGATCTTCGGGGCGGAACTCACCTGATCCTGCAGGTGCAGGTGAATGACGCGGTCAATATCGACTCCGATAACGCCGTCGAAACCCTGAAAGAGCAGCTCAACAAACGCAAAGTCGCCTTCGCTGAAATTACCAAGCCCGATCCGCAAAACGCTCCCGACAAAGTTGTGCTGAAGGGCGTCTCGCCGGATGGGGCCAAAGATTTGCGGGAAATCGCGTCGGAGCGATTGCCGGAATACAACCTCAGTTCGGGAGCGGACAATGCCTGGACGCTGACCATGAAGCCGCCGATGCTCGCCGACATAAAGAATAAGGCGGTGACGCAGGCGATCGAGACTATCCGCAATCGAATCGATTCGCTGGGCGTGAGCGAACCGACGATTCAGGAACATGGACTCGGCCAATATCAGATTCTGGTGCAATTGCCCGGCGTCGACGACCCGGGCCGCGTGAAAGATATTATGCAGTCCACCGCCATGCTTGAGATCAAGCAGGTTTTGGGCGGGCCTTATCCCAGCGAACAGGCCGCGCGGCAGGATAAAGGCGGCGTTTTGCCGGCGGATGCGATTCTTATGCCCGGACACGGCGCTCCCGGAGCTTCGGCAGGTGACCAGTCGTGGTATTTAGTGTCGCGTGTTTCCGCCGTCCGCGGTAAAGACTTGCGCGATGCGCAACCCAGCACCGACCAGAACGGCCAGCCGAATGTGCGCTTCCAGTTGACCGGCGAGGGTGGCCAGCGCTTCTACGCCTTCACTTCGGCGCATGTGGGCGAAAGTCTGGGCGTGGTGCTCGATGGGAAAGTGCAGGAAGTTGCCAACATCAAGGAAGCCATTCGCGACACCGGTGAGATCAGCGGCGGCAGCATGAGCCAGCAGCAAGCCAAAGATCTCTCGATGATTTTGCGCTCGGGCGCTCTTCCCGCCGGCATTAAGTATCTCGAAGAGCGAACGGTCGGCCCATCGCTCGGCACGGATTCAATCCGCCACGGAGTGAAGGCAGCCATCATCGGCATGCTGGCCGTATTGATTTTCATGCTGGTTTATTATCGCGGCGCCGGCATCAATGCCGATATCGCCCTGATTCTGAATCTGATTATCCTGCTCGGTTTCATGGGCTACTTCGAAGCAGTGCTGACCTTGCCCGGAATCGCCGGAGTCATCCTAACCGTTGGTATGGGCGTGGATTCAAACGTGCTGATTTTCGAGCGCATTCGCGAAGAGCTGCGCAATGGCAAGACTCCGCCCTCGGCTGTGGATCAGGGTTTCAGCCATGCCTGGGTCACCATTGTGGACACGCACGTCACTACCATCGTCTCGGCGGCCATCTTGTTTATTTTCGGAACCGGCCCGGTGCGCGGCTTCGCCACCACGCTGACCTTCGGCCTGTTGGCGAACCTGTTCACTGCGGTGTTCGTTTCGCGCTTGATTTTTGACTGGATTCTGAGCCGCAAGCAGCGCGGCGAAGCACTGAGCATTTAGAGGATTGAGTCATTGGGTGATTGAGTGATCGGGTCATTGAAAAGCGGCGACTGCGGAGTGTTTTCAATCGCCCGATGACTCAATCGCGCAATCGCTCAATTTCAACGAAACCATAGATCGGATAAGGGGTAAGCTAGGTGGAGTTTTTTCGCAATCCCAACATAGATTTCCTCGGCAAGAAGTGGTATTTCCTTGCCTTCTCGCTGGTATTCAGCGTCGCCGGTGTACTTTCCATGCTCTTTTGGCACGGCATTCCATACGGCGTTGACTTCCGCGGCGGCACCCTGGTGTATGTGAAGTTCTCGCACCCGCCGGACGATAACAAACTCCGCGCAATGATGGACCGCGCCGGCTTGCATAACGCCAAGATTCAACGCTATGGCGCTCCTTCGGACAATCAAGTTCTGATTGACCTCGACGTGCAGGAAACCAACGAGCAGGCGCTCGACAAGGGCAAGACCCAAATCATTAACGCGCTCGAGACGAACGCCCCGGCTGGCAAGCAGGACCTGAATAACTCAAGTTCGCTCGCCATCAAGAATTATCTGATGGAGAAAGACCCATTGCACCTGGGCTCCGACGCCGAGCTGAAATACAGCCAGCAGGCGCAAGCTGTCGTCGATACCCGCGATAAGGTGCTGGGCGGCGTGCTTAGCTCGTTCGATCAACTGAAAGGCCCAGTCGATCCCGCAGTGGTGGCTTCTGTGTCCGATGGCTTTTTCCTCTCAGACTTTGGAGTCCGCAACGTCGAGATCGTTGGACCTCAAGTCGGCGCGCAATTGCGCAAACAGGCCCTGCTGGCGACGGTTTACTCGCTCGCGGGAATGCTTATCTACCTCGCATTCCGCTTCGAATGGATCTACGGCGTCGCCGCCGTGGTCACGGTATTTCACGATACGCTGATCACCGTCGGATTCTTCTCGCTAACGAAAACCGACATTTCCCTGACTGTGATTGCCGCCATCCTGACCCTGATTGGTTACTCCAATAACGACACGATCGTGGTATTTGATCGCATCCGGGAAAACATTAAACTCATGCGGCGTGAGAAACTCTCCGAGATCGTCAACCGCAGCATCAACCAGACTCTGAGTCGAACCATCTTGACAGCCGGACTGACCTTCCTTACCGTACTCGCACTCTTTTTATTTGGCGGCGAGGTGCTACATGGCTTCAGCCTCGCGCTCGTAATTGGCATCCTAATTGGGACGTATTCGTCGATCGCGATAGCCGCCCCCATCCTGGTGGCTTATCAGGATTGGAAAATTGGCAGGGCCAAGGCGAGTGGGCGAAATGCTCGTCCAGGTCAGGCAGTCGCCCGATAGCGGGATGGACAGTTTGCGGTTAAGCCTTTATTTGTAGTGAGTTGGAGATAACGGTTCCATGGCCGGCTAAATTAGTGTAAATTTCCGGGCTACGGAGTTGAATGTGGGAGCAAAGGGGACGCAGTCGGTGTCTAAGTTTACGTAAGGTCTGAAGTAGGAGAGAAACCTCATGTTTGAAGATAGCCTTCTGGAATCCGGCGGCAGGCTGAAGACAAAACGGGGACGTACGACGACCTTCGCTATCATTCTCGAGATAGCGGCGATCGGCGTGATGGTTCTGCTACCCCTCATCTTCACCGAAGCCCTACCTAAACAGCAGTTGATGACCTCGCTGATAGCCCCTCCGCCGCCACCTCCTCCTCCGCCTCCGGCTGCCGCTCCGGTGAAAATCGTGAAGCAGATTCAAACCGACATTGTGAATGGCGCTTTGCGCACACCGACAAAGATTCCTCAAAAGATTCAGATGATTAAGGAAGACGAAGCTCCGCCGCAGATGGCTGCTACCGGCGTCGTCGGTGGTGTTCCGGGAGGCATTCCCGGCGGCCAGATGGGCGGCGTGATCGGCGGCATCATCAGTTCCACTCCGGTGGCGGTGCCCAAGGTCGCTACTCCGCAACGCGTGCGTGTTTCGGCTGGCGTGACCTCGGGCCTTTTGGTTCGCAAGGTTAACCCAAACTATCCTCCGCTGGCTCGGCAAGCACGCATTCAGGGAACGGTAGTATTGCATGCGGTTATCAGTAAAGATGGCGCCATAGAAAACCTTACACTGGTCAGCGGACATCCAATGCTCGCTCCGGCCGCCATCGATGCCGTCAAGCAGTGGAAGTACAAACCGTATCTTTTGAATGGCGAACCGGTGGAAGTGGATACAGAAGTCCAGGTCAACTTCACCTTGGCTGGAGGTTAGAACTCCGGCTGGTTCGAGAGTTTGTGAATCACCTCCCCTCCCACCCAAGACGGTGATCGGGGAGTCTTTTGCCGGGCGCGACGGTACCTTTCACCTTAGGTACGCGAAGTTCTGGAAGGTTGCGCGCGGCTTTCTTGCGTCCAGGTTTGCAGTTTGTATGAATCTCGCATCAAAGTCACAGTAGTAGTTCCGAGGAGGGAAGGCAACTCATGTTCGTAGCTAACTTCGCAGGGGAAGTTTTTCATCATGTTCCTAGGATGGCCGCCTGGATTGTGCAGGAGGGCGGCGCAGTGGGATGGGATCCGATTTCGCTATGGAAGCAGATGGGTATCATCGCGAAAATCGTGGTCATCATTCTGTTCATTATGTCAGGTTGGTCGATCGGTGTCATGATTGACCGCGCCATGGCATACAACGCGGCCCGCAAGCAGTCTCGCGCCTTTGCCCCAGCCGTCGCCGGGGCTCTGCGTGATGGCCGCATCGACGAGGCCATCAAGGTTGCGGAGCGCAACAAGAAGAGCCATCTGGCCAAGGTTGTCACCGCCGGTCTTATGGAATTCAAGGCTCACCAGGATAGCCCCGGCGCCATCCCCGGCGAGACCATTGAAGCTTCCAAGCGCGCTCTGGAGCGCACCGAGGCCATTGTCCACGCGGAACTGAAGCGCGGTCTTGGCGGCTTGGCCACCATCGGTTCCACGGCCCCATTCGTCGGCCTGTTTGGCACCGTGATGGGCATTCTGAACGCCTTCAAGGGTATTTCTGAGCAGAAGGCCACCGGTCTGGGCGCAGTCGCAGGCGGTATTTCGGAAGCGCTCGTGACCACGGCTTTCGGTCTCCTGGTCGCGATTCCCGCCGTCATGATGTTCAACTACCTCACCGGCCGCGTGGAAGCGTTCGACGTGGAGATGGATAACTCATCGAGCGAATTGATCGACTACTTCCTGAAGCGCCGCGACGTTCGCCGGTCCTAGTAGCAGGTAGTACCGCATGGAGTTGCAGTCTGGCGCTGGGATTAAATCCTAGCGCCAGCCTTCCCAACCCAGGCAGGTTTTACTGGCAGCTGGCCACGGAATATTGGCCACTGCTGCAAGGGGAAATGAAGTTATGTCATTAGCCAAGCGGAACGAAGGCGCCAAAGTCAACTCCGATATCAACGTCACTCCGATGGTGGACGTGATGCTGGTGCTGCTGATTATCTTCATGGTGATCACACCCATGTTGCAGAAGGGCATCAGCGTGGATATGGCCAAGGTAAACAATCCCACTCCAATGCAGGACGCGGATAAGGAAGATGCGCTGCTGATCTCGGTGATGCGCGACGGTACGGTCTATTTTGGTGCCGACAAGATTACGCCAGACAGCTTAACCGGCAAAGTGAAGGATCGTCTCACCAACCGGACGAATAAGATTGTCTACGTAAAGGCGGACGCTCGCGCCCACTTCGGCAATGTTGTCCAGGTTGTTGACGGCGTTCGCGCCGCCGGCGTGGATGATCTGGGATTGCTAACCGAGCAGAGGAAGAGCACTCCAAACGCTCCTAACACTCCGACCACCCCCGCACCCGCGGGCGGACAATAGAGGAGAATCGACCATGAGTATGGCAATGGGAAGCGGCGGAGGACAAAGCGCCAACATTAACGTCACCCCGCTTATCGACGTGCTGCTGGTGCTGCTCATCATCTTCATGGTGATCACGCCTTTGACGCCCAAGGGTCTGGATGCGCTGGTTCCTCAGCCGCCTCCGCCGAACGCGCCCAAGAACAACACGCCCGACCGCACCATCGTCGTGCAATTGATTGATCGCGGCGCCGGACAGGATCCCGGCCTCAAGATCAACCAGGAGGACGCCACGTGGGATAACCTGCAGGGCCGTCTGGCCGACATTTACAAGACCCGCGCCGAGAAGGTGATGTTTGTGAAGGGCGATGATGCCATTCCCTTCGCCGACGTCGCCAATGTGATTGACATCGCACACGCTGCGGGAGTAGATAAGGTCGGTCTGATTACCGCAAAGATTGAAGCTGGCGGCTAACCGCCGAGGGTAGCCAAGATTCGTATGAGGGCATGCTTTCAGGTACAGGCATGCCGTTGTCCTAGTCCATCGGTGCGCCTTTGGGCGCTGCTTTTCTGGATTCTCCAAGGTCCGCAGATCGGGTTCTGCCCGGGCGTGAAGCTGCGATTTTTCGTGGTCGCTTGGCCAGCGCTTGTCAATCCACCGTGTCTGGGCCTAGGATGCTGTGGCAAGGGG
>Ga0209332_1000303_pt1 | contig 12339 bp, 10 predicted proteins | sample BlaSpr_A8_OM3_M1_FD_187974 | JGI IMG/M metagenome (GOLD analysis project Ga0209332, IMG submission 187974) | Forest soil microbial communities from Thunder Bay, Ontario, Canada - Black Spruce, Ontario site 2_A8_OM3_M1 (SPAdes) (version 2) | ecosystem: Environmental > Terrestrial > Soil > Boreal...
CGTGCTGCGCGGCGCCGGCGCGGATTTTTGCGTCGGCCGCGCGGTGATGGGCTCGACGCCGAAGCATGATCCCGACGCGCTCGAGCGCCGCACCTTCAGCGACGTGGTGTTCAACTGCTATGGCGCCATGCGCAACGCCAAGATCCCGATCGTCGCCGCGGTGCACGGCCGCGCGCTTGGTTTCGGCTGCGCCATCGCCGCCGCCTGCGACATCACGCTGGCGAGCGACAAGGCGGTGTTTCAGGTCCCCGAAATGGCGCACAACATTTTGCCGACCATGGTGATGTCGTCCTTCGTCGACAGGGTGCCGCGCAAGGCGATGAGCTACCTGGTCTATTCGCAGGCCGAGATCACGCCGGAGCGCGCGCTGAGCTTCGGCATCGTCAGCGACGTGGTGCCGGCGGCAAAACTCGACGACGCGGTGGCGACGCTATGCGCCGCGATTCTGAAAGCGCCGCGGCCGGCGATCCTCGGCGTCAAGGAATACGTCAAGACCGCGCCCGACATGGCGGTGTTCGGCGCCGTCGAGTTCGCCCGCAACCTGCACGCCACCGTCAATTCATCGCACGAGATGCGGCGGAAGCATTAGTTGTGTTCCGCGGTAAAATGAATAGTGTGCCGCGCCGTGACGGTACTCCTCTCAACTTGTGCAGGCGTTCGTAAGCCGCACCAAATCGGGACGCGGCGATGATCACTGTTGCCATCGACATCGGCGGCACGTTCACCGACCTCGTCGGCTTCGACGACAAGGCGGAAAAGTTCGCCGAGGCCAAGAGCCTGACGACGCCCCATGATCTGACACAAGGCATCCTCGACTGTATCCGCCAGAGCGGACTATCGGCTTCGGCGATCGACGAATTGATCCACGGCTCGACTATCGCCATCAACACGCTGATCGAGCGCAAGGGCGCCAAGGCCGGATTGATCGTCACCCGCGGCACCCGCGACGTCTACATCATCGGCCGCGGCAATCGCCCCGAAGCCTACAATCTGTTTTTTCATCGCCACCGGCCGCTGGTGCCGCGGCATCTGACCCGCGAGATCGACGAGCGCGTCATGAGCTCGGGCGACGTGCACCTTCCGCTCAACAAGGCGAGCGTCACCGAGGCCTGCCGTGCGCTTGCCGCCGAAGGCGTCGAAGCGGTCGCGGTCTGCCTGTTGCACGCTTATGCCAATCCCGAGCATGAGCGCATCGCCGGCGCCATGGTGCGCGAGGCGCTACCCGGCGCGTATCTGTCGCTGTCGCACGACATCCTGCGCGAATATCGCGAGTTCGAGCGCATGTCGACGACGGTTGTCAACGCCTATATCGGCCCGAAAGTCGGCGGCTATGTGAAGAGCCTGAACGCAAACCTCGGCGGCGTCGGTTTCCGCGGCAATCTCTCGATCATGCGCTCGAACGGCGGCGTGATGACGCCGGAGGTGGCGACCGAGCGGCCGGTGGCGATGATGGAATCGGGCCCGGTCGGCGGCATCATCGCCTCGGCGAGGGTCGGCCAGGCGCTCGGCTTTGCCAACGTGATCTCCTTCGACATGGGCGGCACCACGGCGAAGACGAGCCTGGTTCGCGACGGCGAGCCGACCTTGGCGCCCGGCTATTATGTCGGCGGCTATGCCAGCGGCGATCCAGTGATGCTGCCGATGATCGACGTGGTCGAAGTCGGCGCCGGCGGCGGCAGCATCGCCTGGACCGACGATGTCGGCGCGCTGAAAGTCGGCCCGCAAAGCGCGGGCGCCGATCCCGGCCCGATCTGCTATCGCGGCGGCGGTACCGAGCCGACCATCACCGATGCCAATGTGGTGCTCGGCCGGCTCGATCCGCATAATTTCCTCGGCGGCCAGATGGTGCTCGACGCCGACGGCGCGCGCGCCGGCATCGAGCAGAAAGTCGCAAAGCCTTTGCGCATGGACACGATCGAAGCGGCGCAGGCCATCGTCGAAATCGCCATCTCCAAAATGTCGCTCGCGGTGCGCGAGGTTTCGGTGGAGAAAGGCTACGACCCGCGCGATTTTGCGCTGGTCGCTTCCGGCGGCGCCGGCCCGCTGCACGTTTGCGCGATCGCGCGCGAATTGCACATCCCGAAAGTGATCGTGCCGCTGTTTCCGTCGCATTTTTCCGCGCTCGGCATGCTGCTCGCCGACGAGCGCCACGATTTCACCCGCACCTTCTATTGCGACCTGGCGAGCCTCGATTTCGGCGAGCTCGCCAAAGTGCACGACGAAATGGCCGGCGAGGCGAAGAAAAGCTTGCGCCATGCCGCCAAGGCGGAATTCCAGACCGAGCTCGACCTGCGCTATGTCGGCCAGGAATTCACGCTTTCGGTGCCGGTGTCGCGCGACGCCATCAAGCGCGGCGACCGGCAGAAAATCCGCGCCGCGTTCGATGCGCTTTACGAGCATCGCTATTCGCACCACTCGCCCGACGAGCCGGTCGAGATGGTCAATATCCGCCTCGCGGCAATCGGCAAGCGCGCGAAACTGGCCTTTCCTAAGCTGGCTGCAAAGACCGCCGCGAAACCGAAACGCCGCGACGTCTATCTCGGCGATCCGAAGAAGCCTGTGTCCTGCCCGATCTACCAGCGTTCCGATCTCGGCGCCGGCGCGCGCGTCGCCGGCCCGGCTTTGATCGAGGAGCACGGCACGACAACGGTGCTGTTCAAAGGCGATAGCTGCCGGATGGCACGCTCCGGCGAATTGATCATCGACGTCGGAGGCGTGTGATGGCGAAATCCCGCAAGCATGCTTCGCGCGTGAAGAAAAAGCCGCGGCGCCGCAAAGCTCTCGACGCGGTCACCCTCGAAGTCATCCGCAACGCGCTGCCGGCCATCGCCAACGAGATGGCGGCCGATTTGCAGCGCACCTCCTACAATATGATGATCTACGAGGTGCGCGACTTCTGCACCTCGCTGGTCAATACCAAAGGCGAGCTGATCTCGCAGAATGTCGGCGGCGTGTCGCACTTCGTCGCCGATCTCGGCGTCATCATCACCGACGCCATGGCGCGCTTCGGCGCCAAGGGCTTTCACCCCGGCGACGTGGTCATCACCAATCACCAGGCGGTCGCCGGCCAGCATCTCAACAACATCGTCATCTACACGCCGTATTTCTATAAAGGCGAGCTTCTCATGTTCGCCATGGTGCGCGCCCATTGGATCGATATCGGCGGCATGTCGACCGGCTTCGGCGCCGGCCCGACTGTCGCCGATCCCTGGCAGGAAGGCCTGCAGCTCGATCAATTGAAGATCTACGAACGCGGCAAGCTCAACGAGACGCTCTACCGCGTGCTCAAGGACAACATCCGATTCCCGGAATCCTCGCTGGGCGACATGAAATCGCAGATGGCGGCGTGCCGGCTCGCGGTCCGCCGCATGACCGAGCTGTTCGATAAATACGGCAAGGACACCATTCTCGACGCCATCGCGCAGATTTTCGACGAGACCGAGCGCAAGTGCCGCAACGTGGTGGAAAAGCTCGCCGACGGCGTCTACGAGGCGAGTTCTTTCATCGACGATGATGGTGTGAAGCGCGGCGAGCGGGTGCCGATCAACGCCAAGGTCACGGTGGACCATGGCAGCATGACCATCGACCTCTCCGCCACTTCGGGCGAGCGCAAGGCGGCGATCAATTCGCGCACTTTTGCCGGCGCCCGCGTCGCCTACAAAGCGTTGACCGGCCCGCTCGAGCCGGTCAACGAAGGCTCGTTCCGCGCGCTCAAGGTCATCATCCCCGAAGGCAACATCATGATGGCGAAATATCCGGCGCCGATGGCGGGCTGGAGCATCATCGTGCCGACGGTCGTCGACACCATCATCAGGGCGCTCGCCAAGGCGATGCCGGACCGTGTGCCGGCCGGCCATCACGGCCTGCTCGGCGGCTCCATCGTATTTTTCGGCGTGCATCCGAAAACGCAACGCCGCTTCGTCGTGCAGAGCATCGAGGGCGGCGGCTGGGGCGGACGGCCGTCCGAGGACGGCGTGTCGGGTACGGTTTCGGTCTGCCAGGGCGACGTGCGCAACGCCTCGATCGAGGGCATCGAGCTGAAATGTCCGGTGCTGGTGGAAGGGCGCGCGCTGCGCACCGATTCCGCCGGCGCGGGTAAGCACCGCGGCGGCCTCGGCATTGACACCAGCGTGCGCAACCTGGTCGAAGGCCGCTGGAATTTCGATCATCCCAAGCGCGCGGAATGTCCGCCCTGGGGGCTGTGGGGCGGCACGGCCGGCACGACCGCCGATTTTCTGCTGCGCAAGCCGGGCGAGAACGATTTTCGCTCCATGGACGCGATCCATTACCCGGTACCGGTCGATTCCGAGGTGATCGTGCGCACCGGCGGCGGCGGCGGCTGGGGCAATCCGCTGGAGCGTGACGCGACGGCGGTGCGCTCTGACGTGATCGAGGAATTCATCTCCCGCCGTTTCGCCGAAGAGACCTATGGCGTCGTCCTCAGGGACGATTTGACGCTCGACCAGGCTGAGACCGAGCGGCGGCGAAATGCGCTAAGATCGGGCCAGGGATAACGAGCCTGGCGGGAGGAACGATGAGGTCGGCGCTGACGTTCGTCGCGGCGGCGGCGATCGGCCTGGTGACGGCGTCTGCCGTCTCCGCCGCCGAGCTCATCCGCGTCGGTAATGCCGGGCGCGAGTCGTTCTCGTTCACGCCGGCGAATATCGGCAAAGAAGCCGGTATCTTCTTAAAGCATAATCTCGACCTCGACATCGCCGGCTTCGGCGGCGACGCCAAATTGCAGCAAGCCATGGCCGCAAATGCGGTCGATATCGGGCTCGGCTCCGGACCCGGGCTCGCCTTCATTGCCAAAGGCTCGCCGGTCAAAGGCATCGCCGCCATGGCGGGGCCGCCGCTGATCTTCGCCATGGTGGTGCGCGCCGACGGCGCGGTGAAGACCGTCGACGATCTCAAGGGCCGCAAGGTCGCGATTTCCACCATGGGCTCGGCGACCAATTGGCTGATGAACGTTGTGTCGCGCCAGCACGGCTGGGGTTTTGACGGTTTTACCCAAGTGCCGATCGGCGAGAATTCGGCGCGCATCGCCGCGCTGAAGTCGGGCGCGGTCGATGCCTGCGTGGTCGATATCGGCTCGGCGCTCAATTTCGTCGCCCGCGGCGACGGCCGTATCCTGATGCGGTTCGGCGACGTGGTTCAGCACTTCATCATGCATGTGATTTTCGCGACAGACACCGCGATCGCGCAAAAGCCCGCAACGCTGAGCGCGTTCCTGCAAGGCTGGTTCGAAACAATAGCGTTCATGCGAGCCAACAAGGCGAAGTCGGTCGCCATCGCCATGACGGTGATGGGCACCGACGAGGCGACCACCAGCGGCATCTACGACGAGCTGATGCCGATGTTCACCGACAACGGCCGCTTCGACCCCGCGGCGCTCAAGGTGTTGAGCCGCTCCTTCGTCGAGATGAAAACGCTTGCCGACGAGCCCGACATGAGCAAGCTCTACACCGAGGCGTTTCTGCCGAAGAACTGATGTAACAATGGCGAATCGCACAGCCACGCTGCTTGCCGCCGCACTTGCGGGCGCGCTCATCGCCGCGCCGGCGCAGGCCATCGAAACTTTGCGCGTCGGCAAGGCGGTGCCCGAAGCGTTCTCGTTCACGCCGCTCGACATCGGTATCCGCAAGGGCTTCTTCAAGAACAACGGCCTCGACGTCGAGGGCAGCGCGTTTGCCGGCGACGCCAAGCTGCAACAGGCGATGGCCTCGGATTCGATCGACATGGCGCTCGGCTCCGGACCGGCTCTGGCCTTCATCGTCAAAGGCTCGCCGATCAAGGGCGTCGCCGCCATGGCTGGGCCCCCGCTCCTCCTCGCCATCGTGGTGCGGGCGGACGGCGTCAAGAGCGTGGCCGAGCTGAAGGGCAAGAAGATCAGCGTCTCGACCGCGGGCGGGCTGACCTATTGGCTGGTCAGCGAAACCTCGCGCCGCCAGGGCTGGGGCCCGCACGGCATCGACATCCAGCCGATGGGCGCCATGGCGCCGCAACTCGCAGCGCTTAAGCGCGGCGACATTGACGGCATCGTCATGGATATGAGCAATGCGTTCGCTCTCGAAAAGAGCGGCGATGGTCGCATCCTGGTGCGCTTTCACGATTTGACGGATTTCATCGTCCACGTCATCTACGCCACCGACAAGCTGATCGCGACCCGGGCCGCCGCCATCCGCGGTTTTCTCAAAGGCTGGTTCGAGACGATCGCCTTCATGCGCAAGAACAAGGCCGAGACCGTCGCCATCGCCAAGGACGTCATCGACAAGGACCAAGACATCGTCGGCCGCACCTACGACGAGGTGATGCCGATGTACTCCGACGATGGCCGGTTCAAGGCCGGCGCGCTTAAGGTACTGGCAAAATCCTTCGTCGAGCTCAACACGCTGCCGGCCGAGCCCGATATGAGCAAGCTTTACACAGAGGCGTTCCTGCCGGCGAAGTGACGCAACATGGAGTGGCGTTGATGGTCATGCAGCGATCGATATGGGCGGCGGGCGCATTCGCTGTTGTTTTCATTTTTTCTGGCGGCGCGGCGTCCGCGCAAACCACCATCCGCCTCGGCAAGGCGCAGGCCAATCAGTTCGCCTTCGTGCCGGCCGACGTCGGCGCCGATACCGGCATTTTCAAGAAACACGGCATCGATCTCGAGATCAGCGCCTTCACCGGCGATGCCAAGGAGATGCAGGCGCTGACCGCGGGCTCAATCGATATCGCGCTCGGCGGCGGCCCGGCCTTCGCCACCATCGTCAAGGGCGTACCGATGAAGGCGGTGGCGGCCGAAGCCAACGCGCCGAACACCATCATGCTGGTCGTGCTCAAGGACGGTCCGATCAAATCCGTCGACCATCTCAAAGGCAAGAACGTCAGCGTCTCGACCGCCGGCTCGTTGACCTACTGGCTGACCCAGCAATTGTCCCGCGCCCAGGGCTGGGGCGACGACGGCATCAAGATTTCGCCGCTCGGTTCGTCCGAGACGCAGATCGCGGCGCTAAAAACCCATCAGATCGACGGCGTGACCACCGACAGCGTCACGGTTTACAAGTTCATGGAAACCGGCGACGGCCGCATCCTGGTCAAGTACGGCGACCGCATCAAGGATTTCCACGTCCACGTCATCTATGCCAGCGACGCTCTGATCGCGGGCAATCCCGCGGCGTTAAAAGCCTTCCTCGCCGGCTGGTTCGAGACCATCGCCTATATGCGCGACCACCGGCAGGAGACCGTCGACATCGCCGTCAAGCATACCGGCGTGTCACCCGCCGTGGCGGCGTTGAGCTATGACGACACCATGCCGATCCTGAGCCTCGACGGCCGGTTCAGCGCCAAGGCGCTCGACGTGCTGGCGACGTCGTTCGTCGACACCAAGGCGTTGCCATCGAAGCCCGATATGACGACGCTCTATACTGAGGCCTTCTTGCCGGCCAAATGACGCGGAGGATGCCGATGCCCACGATGCCTTGGACAGTACGGCTTGGCGGCGCATGTGCCGTCATGGCGTTCACCGGCTTGATTTTCGCAAATGCGGCATCCGCCCAGACCACGCTGCGCCTCGGCAAGGCGCAAGCCAATCAATTCGCCTTCATCCCGGCCGACATCGGCGTCGAAACCGGCATTTTCAAGAAACACGGCATCGATCTCGACATCAGCGCCTTTGGCGGCGACGCCAAGATGGTGCAGGCGCTGACCGCGAATTCGCTCGACATTGCCCTCGGCGGCAGTCCGTCGTTCTCGGCCATCGTCAAAGGCGCGCCGATGAAGGCGGTGGCGGTGTTCTCGGGCGCCCCGAACATCATCATGCTGACCGTGCTCAAGGATGGGCCGTTCAAGACCGTCGACGATATCAAGGGTCACACGGTCAGCGTCTCCGGCGCCGGCTCGCTGACATTCTGGCTGACGCAGCAATTGTCGCGCCGCCTCGGCTGGGGCGACGACGGCATCAAGATTTTGCCGCTCGGCGCGTCCGAGGCGCAGATCGCGGCGCTCTTGACCCATCAGATCGACGGCACCACGACGGACAGCGTCACGGTGGAGAAATTCGTCGAATCCGGCAATGGCCGCATCCTGGTGAAATTCGGCGATTACTTTCCGGATTTCACCACGAGCTGCATTTATGCGAGCAGCGCGCTGATCGAAAGCAATCCCACCGCGCTCAAAGCCTTCCTCGCCGGCTGGTTCGAGACCATCGCCTCCATGCGCGATCACCGCCAAGCCGTCCTCGACACCACCATCAAACTGATCGGCATGTCGCCCGGCGTCGCCAGCGCCATCTATGACGACACCATGCCGACCATGAGTCTGGACGGGCGTTTCAACCCCAAGGCGCTCGACCTGTTGGCGGACTCCTTCGTTGCCATGAAACTTTTGCCATCGAAGCCCGACATGGCGGCGCTGCTCACCGAAGCGTATCTGCCGAAATGACGACGCGCGACGCCGCGGTCCGCATCAAGGGCGTCTCGCACCAGTTCGGCGAGGCGGGCGAGACGCAATATGTCCGTGCGCTGTCCGACACGTCCCTCGATATTGCCCGCGGCGAACTGCTCTGCCTGATCGGCCCGAGCGGCTGCGGCAAGTCCACGCTGCTCAATGTCATCGGCGGCCTGATGACGCCGACCAGCGGCACTATCGAAGTCGCCGGCAAGCCGGTGCGCGGGCCGATGCCGCAGGACATCGCCTTCGTATTCCAGGAGAATGCGCTGTTTCCGTGGAACACCGTGCTCGAAAATGTCCGGCTTGGCATGCTGTTCCAGGGCGTGCCGAAATCCGAGCACGAAACGCGGGCGCAGAAATCGCTCGAAGCCGTCGGCCTTGCCGATTTCGCCCATCATTATCCCGGCCAGCTCTCCGGCGGCATGCGGCAGCGCGCGGCGCTGGCGCGGGCGCTGTCGCTGAAGACCGATATTCTGTTGATGGACGAGCCGTTCGGCGCGCTCGACGAGCAGACCCGCATGATCCTTGGCGAGGACCTCTCCGTGTTGCTGGCGAGTACCGAGAAGACCATCGTCTTCGTCACCCACAGCCTCGGCGAGGCGGTGTTCCTGGCCGACAGGGTCGCGGTGTTTTCGGCGCGGCCGGGCACGATCAAGAAGATCATTCGCGTCGACGAGCCGCATCCGCGCAAACCGGAATTCGTGACCTCGGAAAAATTCGCCGCGTTGCGCAACGAGCTCTATGCGCTGCTGCACGATGAAATCCGCAAGACCGTCGCCGAATCGGCGCGCAGCCGGGAAGCCTCCTGATGGCGCGGCGAAACGAGCGGGCCGCGGGGATCGGCAGCCGGGCCGTGCAGATCGGTTTTCTGCTCGGCATCCTCGTGCTCTGGTATCTCGCCACCAACCGCTGGGGCGTCAATCGCCTGTTGCTGCCGAACCCGATCGCGGTGTGGCAGCAGTTGCTCGACGTCCTCAAGTCCAGCGAATATCTGCCCGACCTGCGCGTCACCTTGACCGAGCTTGTGGTCGCGTTCGCGCTGTCGATGACCTTTGGCACTACCGTCGGCTTTTTCGTCAGCCGCACGCGCTACTCGATCCGCGTGTTCGATCCGCTGTTCGCCGGCATCTATTCGATCCCGATCATTCTGTTCCTGCCGCTCTATGTGCTGTTCTTCGGGCTCGGGCCGGCGTCGAAGATCGCGCTCGGCGCCACCATCAGCTTCTTCCCGATCGTGCTCTCGACCATCGCCGGCTTCAGCAATGTCGACCGCACATTGGTCACTGCGGCCAAATCGATGGGCGCGTCCGACTATCAACTGTTCCGCTATGTGCTGGTGCCCGCCGCCTTGCCGGTGATCCTGTCCGGCCTGCGCATGGGATTCACGATTGCGCTTCTCGCCATCATCGGCAGCGAGACCATCGCGTCGCTGGCCGGCCTCGGCCACCATATCGTCCAGCTTGCCGAAGGCATGGATATGGCGCGCATGTTCGCCTACATCGCCTTCGTCGTGGTGATCGCAGTGCTGCTCAACGGCATCGTCTCGTTCCTCGAGGCGCGCGGCAGGCGCTGGACATGACTCCCTCGCTTCGCATTTACCTGCTGCGGCACCCCGGCGTGGTCCGGCTCGGCGTCATCGTGCTGATCCTGATCGCCTGGGAGATCGCCGCGCGCTGGTTCATCGATCCGCTGTTCATCAGCCCGCCGTCGCGGGTGTTTCTTTCGCTCGGCGCGGTGTGGCAGACGGCCGGCGTGCCGGCGGCGCTGCGGCTGACTTTCTTCGAGCTTGCCGTGGCGTTCGCCATCGCGGTCGTCATCGGTCTCACCGTCGGCCTTGCCGTCGGCCTGCAGCCGTTTGTGCGCCGCAGCCTGCTGCCCATCATCCTGCTGCTCTACGGCCTGCCGCAGATCACCATCCTGCCGCTGTTCATCCTCTATTTCGGCATCGGCGCCGCCTCAAAAATTGCCTTCGGCGTCACCCACGGCATGTTCCCGATCACGCTCGCCATCGTCGCCGGCGTGCAAAACCTCAAGCCGATCCTGCTCGTGAGCGCGCGCTCCATGGGCGCCAGCCGCTGGCAAATTCTGCGCTGGGTGATTTTTCCGCACATGATCCCGAGCTTTTTTGCCGGCATGCGGCTCGGCATGAGCGGCGCGCTGCTCGGCGTGCTGCTCGCCGAGCTTTACGTCTCCACCGCCGGCATCGGCCACTTCACCACCATGTTCACCGAGAACTTCGACCCCACCAAACTGTTCGGTCTTGTCACGATGCTCGCCGCGATGGCCATCGTGCTCAACGAGATCGTGCGCCGCGCCGAGACCAGGTTCAGCCGCTGGCGCTAGGAGGAATGTTGTAATGGCAAAACTGAAACTGACCGTGGCCTGCGGCGATTACGAGATCGTGCGCGCGCTCTCCGATGGCACCGTGCAGGCCGACGGCATCGAGCTCGTGATGCTCACCGGCATGGGCTCGCGCGAGCGGCACTGGCGCATGGCGCGCAAGACCGAGTTCGACGTCTGCGAGATCAATATCGGCGGCTATTACATGGCGCGCGACCGCGGCGAGGCGCTGGCGGCGATCCCGGTGTTCCTGCACCGGCGCTTCCGCCACGGCTTTGTCTTCGTCAACGCCAAATCCGGCATCCGCGAGCCGAAGGACCTCATCGGCAAAAAGATCGGCGGCACCAATTTCCAGCCCGCCTCCAACATCTGGATGCGCGGCATTTTGGAGGAATATTACGGCGTGCCGCACCGGCAGTGCACCTGGGTCGTCGAGCGCAGCGAGGATTTCGAGTTCACGCCGCCAAAAGACCTGCGCATCGAAATGGCGCCGCCGGAAAAACGGCTCGACGTCATGCTGGCGGAGGGTGAAATCCCGGCCATGCTGTCGCCCGACATGCCGCGGCTGTTTCTCGAGGGAGACAAGCGCATCGTGCGGCTGTTTCCGAACTACAAGGACATCGAGATCGAATTCTTCCGCAACACCGGAATCTTTCCGATTATGCACGTCAATGTCGTGCGCCAGGAGATCATCGACAAATATCCCTGGGTGGCGACCAATCTGGTCAAGGCGTTCGACGAAGCCAAAGTCTTGGCCTATCGCCATGTCGCCAACCCGCGCAACGTTCCGCTGGCCTGGGTCAGGACCGCATGGGAAGAGCAGCTCGATGTCTTGGGCGCCGATCCCTGGCAATATGGCCTCGGCGACGCCAACCGCAAAAATGTCCAAACGGTGCTGCGGTATTGCCATCAACAAGGCTTGATCGGCCGCATGATGCCGCTTGGGGAGTTATTCGCCGACACTGACCTGGGTGACGCCGGCGGCGGGGCGGAAAATATCTGATTTGCAGAATTAGTAGGGTGTGGCGGCGGCTCGGCCCGACTCGTCGCCATGCCCGGCTCCCCTGTGACTTCACAGCAAGCTGTTGCGTACCGTGTGAGGGGTAAGCCATGCTAGACGAGGAAACCAACGCCAATCCCGCCATTCAGGACACTGATCCCACCGTGGCCAAGAAAGACGATCCCGCTTTCCTCTACTTCCCGACCAACTATCGCTGGTCGATGGGCCTTTTGATCTGCCTGTCCGGCGCGCCGTGGACCGGTGTCGAGATCGACGAGGTCAACCGGGTCGGCCGCGCGCTCACCGACAAGGTCGGCGACGACGACGCCTGGTTCGAGGAATGGGCGCGCATGGGCGACAAGATCACGGCGCGCGGCCGCGACGCCATGCGCGCCGGCCACAAGCTCACCGCGGCGTCGTGCTTCATGCGCGCCTGCCGCTATTACCAGACCGGCGAGCGCTTCATTCATCCGCGCTCCCAGCGCAGCATGGACGTCTATGCGCAGTCGGTGGCGCTATTCAAGGAAGCGGCCGCCATCATCCGCCGCCCGCGCATCGAGCCG
>Ga0209332_1000304_pt1 | contig 12330 bp, 11 predicted proteins | sample BlaSpr_A8_OM3_M1_FD_187974 | JGI IMG/M metagenome (GOLD analysis project Ga0209332, IMG submission 187974) | Forest soil microbial communities from Thunder Bay, Ontario, Canada - Black Spruce, Ontario site 2_A8_OM3_M1 (SPAdes) (version 2) | ecosystem: Environmental > Terrestrial > Soil > Boreal...
AAGCGCGTGGTTTTACGGGCGACCGTTCGAGGTCACGCGCGACGTCCTCGTCCCTCGCCCGGAGACGGAGCACCTGATCGAGGCGGCGCTCGACGACCTGCGTGCCGAGAAGAAGACCGACGGTATCGTCGTCGACGTCGGGACGGGGAGTGGTGCGATCGCGATCACGCTGGCCTACGAACTCTCCGATCTGAAGGTCTTCGCGACGGACATCTCCGACGCCGCGCTCGGCGTCGCGCGCCGCAACGCTGCAGTCCATCGCGTTGCCGAGCGCTGCACGTTTCTGCACGGTGATCTGCTCGCGCCGCTCGACGGCCACGTTCGCGCCGATTGCATCGTCGCCAACCTTCCGTACGTTCCGAGCGCCGACGTCCCGGCAGCGCCGAATCCGGTCGCGTTCGAACCCCTCGTCGCCGTCGACGGCGGTCCCGATGGCCTCATGCCGTATCGGCGACTGCTCGAACAAATTCCACGCATCGCAAGACCCGGCGCTAGCCTCTTACTCGAAGCGGCGCCGGCGACGATCGATCCACTCGCCGCACTCGTCGAAGCGGCTTTTCCGAACGCGCACATCACGATCGGCGAAGACTACGCCGGCTGCGACCGCTACGTCCAAGTCTCACTGCCGCGCTAGCACCAGGTAGCTTTTTCTTTCCATATGAGGCGGCAGGCGGCGGGTTTCATGCGACGGGCGCCGAAACGTTCCAACCCATCGTGGCGAAGTACGTCTTCTTTACTGGTGGTGTGGTGAGCTCGCTCGGGAAGGGCATTACGGCCGCGTCCCTCGGGCGATTGCTCAAGAGTCGTGGTCTGAGCGTCTCGATCCAGAAGCTCGACCCGTACATCAACGTCGATGCGGGGACGATGAACCCCTATCAGCACGGCGAGGTGTTCGTCACCGAAGACGGCGCGGAGACCGATCTCGATCTCGGGCACTACGAACGGTTCATCGACGAACCGCTGACGCGCGCCAACAACGTCACGACGGGCCAGATCTACGCCTCCGTCATCGACAAGGAACGGCGCGGCGATTATCTCGGCGCAACCGTTCAAGTCATCCCGCACATTACCAACGAAATCAGGGCGTCGATTCGCCGCGTCGCGGAGAAGAGCGGCGCCGACGTGTGCATCGTCGAGGTCGGGGGAACGGTCGGCGACATCGAATCGCTGCCGTTCCTCGAAGCGATTCGCCAGGTGCGCTACGACGTCGGCGACGAGAACACCATGTTCGTCCACCTGACCTTGATGCCGCTGATGGGCGCCAACGGCGAACTCAAGACCAAGCCCACCCAGCATTCGGTCCGCGAACTCAGGGCAATCGGGATTTCGCCCGACGCGATCGTCGTCCGAACGGCCTCAGAAGACCCGATCGCGATCGAACTCAAGGAGAAGATCGGCCTATTTTGCGACGTGCCGCCGCGCAACGTCGTCCAAAACGGTGACGCCTCGACCATCTACAAGGTTCCGCTCAACCTCGAAGGCGAGGGGTTGGCCGAGGCGGTCCTGCGCAAGCTGCGCCTCGAGCCCGGTCCGCTCGATTTGGAAGATTGGGCGGCGATGGTCGAGCGCGTCATGCACCCGAGCAAGCGTGTCCGGATCGCGCTGGTCGGCAAGTACGTCGAATTGCGCGACGCGTATATCTCGATCAATGAAGCACTCTACCACGCCGGCATCGCGCACGACGCGCGCGTCGAGATCAAGCGTATCGATTCGGAGACGGTCGAGGACGGCGGCCCGGAGGTGCTCCGCGGCGTGGATGGCATCCTGGTTGCGCCGGGCTTCGGGTCGCGCGGCGTCAAGGGAAAATTGCGCGCGATCGAATACGCGCGCGTCAACAAGCTCCCGTTTCTCGGCATCTGCTTCGGGATGCAATTGGCCTGCGTCGAATTTGCGCGCCACGTCTGCGGCCTACCCGACGCGATGACCACCGAAGTCGACGTCACGACGCCCGACCCGGTGATCGACTTCCTCCCCGATCAGCGCAATTTGGAATTGATGGGCGGAACGATGCGCCTGGGCGCGTACGACTGCACGCTCGAGCCTGAAACGTTGACGGCACGTGCCTACGGAAAACTCGAGATCAGCGAGCGCCATCGCCACCGCTACGAATTCAACAACCGGTACAAGCCGCTCTTCGAAGAACACGGGATGATTTTCTCGGGCCATCACATCTCGGGGCACACGACGCTGGTCGAATGCATCGAGCTGGTTCCGAACCTGCATCCGTGGTTCGTGGGGACCCAGGCTCATCCGGAGTTCAACTCTCGCCCGACGCGCCCGTCGCCGCTCTATCGCGATTTCATCGGCGCCGCTCTTGCCCACGGAGAATTTCGCGGGCTCGAACGCGATGACGTCGCGGCCGCTCCGGTCGCGTCGTCCAGCTGACACCGAGCGATCTCAGCTTCGTCGTCCTGACCCGGAACGAAGCGGCCAACCTACCGCGCGTCCTCGAAAGCGTTCCGGCCGGCGCGCACGTCTTGGTCGTCGACTCGGAATCGACCGACGAGACGGCCGAGGTCGCACGCGCGCACGGCGCCGAAGTCGTCGTGCGTTCCTGGGAGGGGTTCGTCGCGACGCGGCGCTACGCGCTCGATCTCGTTCGCACGCCGTGGACGTTCATGCTCGACGCCGACGAGAGCCTCGACGAGCGCTTGCGCGACGCGCTGCTCGCGCTCGATCCGCCGCCGACCACCGACGGCTACGTCATGCGCCGCACGACGTTTTTCTGCGGGCGCCCCATCACCGGGTGTGGCTGGGGCGACGAGACGCCGCTGCGGCTCTTTCGCACGACGCGCGCCTACCTCGTTCCGCGTCCTGCCGCCGGCGGTCAAGCCGACGTCCACGAAGAATGGCTCGTCTACGGTAACGTGGGACGGTTGGGCGGCGAGCTGTTGCACGACTCGTATCCGAACCTCGCAGCCTACTGGGCGAAGTTCGATCGCTATACGAGCCTCGAAGCGTTCGGCCTAAAGCCAACGCGGTTCGGTGCGATTCGAACGGTGACGACGGCGTTCGCGCGCCTTCCATGGCTATTCTTCGTGCGGCGTGGCTATCGCGACGGCTGGCGTGGCGCGGTGATCGCGTTCGCGTCGGCGCTGTATCCGGTCGTGGTCCTCTCGAAAGCCGTGCGCCGCTGAATTCTTTCCGCCCCGACGTCGCCCTCGACCATCCACGCACGCGCCACATGTCTGCCGGGATGCAAGCGTATGCCGACGAGCTCGCAGCACGCCTGCCGCGCGTCGCGCCGGACCTGCGCTTCGTCCAATTCGTTCGAACCTCGAGTTTGTCGCTCGACGAGCAGATCGGTTTGCCGCTGCGGCTGCGCCGCGCCCATCCGCGGCTGATCCATTTCCTCTCGGTCTACGCACCACTGTTCGCGCCTCGGCCCTACGTCGTCACGATCCACGATCTGATTCATCTGCGCTTCCCGGAACATTTCAAGCGTAGCGTCGGCCCGTATTACGCGAGCGTGGTCCGTGCCGTTTGCGCACGCGCCGCACGCATTATCACCGACGACGAGCGCACCGTCGCAGATCTGGAACGCTTCTTGGGTGCCTCTCCTTCGAAGGTCCGCGTCGTCCCGCTCGGCGTCGACCCGGCGTATCTCGACGACGTCGCGTCCGAGCCGGTCGCGCGACCCTACTTCTTATACGTGGGCAACCATCGAGGCCACAAGGATCTCCCGACGCTCTTTGCCGCATGGGAAGCGCTCCCGCCGGAGATCGACGCCGACCTGGTTCTCACCGGCGCCGACGATCTTGGTCCACGCGTTCGGGGGTCGGGTCGCACACTGGGCTCGCTTCGCTTCGTCGGCGACGTGAGCGTCGGGCGCCTGCGGAGGTTGTATCGCGACGCGCTGGCGCTGGTCACCGCGTCCCTCTGCGAGGGGTTCGGACTCCCACTGCTCGAGGCGGCCGCCGTCGGGACGCCGGTCATCGCGAGCAGCGAGGCAGTTCCGGCAACCTTGCGGCCGTACGTCGACGCATTCGCTCCGCGCGACGCGCGCGCGCTCGCCGTCAGGATGGAACGCGCCGCTCGTTCGCCCGGACCACGCGAGGAGGCGCGCCGCTTCGCCCGGACGCAAACGTGGGACCTATGCGCGGAGCGAACCGCCGAGGTATATCGGGAGGTGCTGGCAGAACCTCCGAGTCGATGAGGGCCGTCGTCGTACTCGCCTGTGGATTCATGTTGGCCGGCTCGCCCGTCATGGGCGCGCCGCTTCCCCGACCGACGCCGGCGACGGAGCACCCGATTCGCACCATCGCGATCGTGCTCAACGGCGAGAGGCTTTCGACCGATACGCCGCCGCAAGTCATCGAGGGGCGCCTACTCTTGCCGCTGCGCACGATCTTCGACGCGCTCGGCATTCCGCTCGCGCGCGCCGGCGACTCGATCAGCGCTCACGTTCCCCTCGGGACGGTCGTCGTGACTTTCGGTAGTGAGAACGCGCTCGTCAACGACCGGCCGGTCTCGCTCGGCTCTCGGGTCCAAGAGATCGACGGGATCACCTACGTCCCCCTCACGTTTTTGACCGTGGCCCTCGGTGCGACCGCGAACTACGATCAGCGCGGTGCGCGCGTGCAGATTCTTTCGGCCTTCATCGGGCGAACGCTCGGACCCGAAGAACGGCGCGCCGACGGCGGCACGTTGCTCAATGGCGTCGTCTCGGCGATCGACAACAACTCGGCTCCGCCTTCGATCACCGTGACCTCGGGCAGCGATCTGCCGCGCACGATCGCGATCACGTCGGATGCGATCATCTACGTCGAGGACGTCACGGTGCATTCGCAGGTGAAATCAACGCTCGGCGACCTCCACATCGGCGATCAGCTTACCGTCGTGCTGGCCAAAGACGGCCGCGTCGTCGAGATCCGCGATTTCTATAGCTCCGACAACGGAACGATCGCTGCGGTCTCGCCGCTCGCGATCGTCCTGCAAAATGGCAAGGTCGTGCAGCCGGCACGTTCGACAGAGATTCTGCTGAACGGCGCGGCGGGAAAGCTGACCGATCTCGTCGTCGGCGACTACGTTACCGTTCGGCGAAATCCGCTCACCGGCGAGTTGCGCCAGATCATCGCGTCGCGCACGGCTTCAGCGACGCCGACGGCTCAGCCCATCAGCGGCGACGCCAAGATCACGTCGTTCACCATCTCGGCGACGCGACCGCTGCGTGCCGGAGAGAGTTTCACGGTTACGTTGCAAGGGACGCCGGGTGGACGGGCCAGCTTCGACATTGGCGACTTCCTGAGCGGGCTCGGCATGAAGGAGGATTCGCCGGGCCTCTACCACGGTCAATACACGATCCCCGAACGCTTCAACGTGAATCAAGTGCCGATCTTCGGCCACCTCACGATCGGCTCGTCGCAGTCGGCGCGGGTCGAGGCGAACGCTATGTTTTCGGCGGCGACGACGCCCCCGCAAATAACCGATGTCGCACCGTCGCCTAACGCGATCGTCAATAATTCGAGACCGAGCATCTACGCGCAGTACTTGACGCCGGCACAAGTAGGGATCAACATCGCGGCCGTCACTCTCACGGTGAACGGCCATGATGTCACGTCAGCCGCGACCCGCTCTCCCGGTTTCATCGTTTACACGCCGGGCATCGATTACCCCGACGGCGAGGTGAAGCTCACGGTGAACGTCGCCGACGCGGCCGGAAACACTGCGTCGCGAACCTGGTCATTCACGATTAAGACACACTGAGCCGCTCGAGAAAAGAGGGGAAGACCGTGAACAGATCCGTCGCGCCTGCGCTCCTTGCCGCGCTCCTGCTCGGCGGTTGCGGAGGCGGTTCGTCGGGCGGCTCGGGCTCGCAACTGATCGTCGCGCGTGTGAAGGACGCCGTAGGTCTTGATCCGTCGCACGAAACCGACGGTCTCTCGCTCAACATCACCTCCGAAGCCTTCGAAAATCTCGTGCGCTTCAAGCCGGGGACGTTCGCGGTCGTCTCCGGCATCGCCACGTCGTGGACGTCCTCTCCGGACGGAAAATTCTGGACCTTCACGTTGCAGCCGGGCCTGAAGTTCACCGACGGGACGCCGCTCGACGCCCAGGCCGTGAAGTTCAACTTCGACCGTTGGCGGCTAACGAAGGATCCGGATCACGGCAACTTCGGTTACGCCTATTGGGCAAGTCAATTTGGCGGGCTCGATCAGAAAAGCGTCGTCGCCGACGTGCAAGCTCCGGCGCCGAATCGCGTGACGATGCGCCTGAAGACGCCGCTTGGGCCGTTCTTGCGGAACCTGGCGATGCCGTCGTTTGCGATCGGCTCGCCGACCGCCATCAAGAACGATCCGCAAGCCTTCGGCCTTAAACCGGTCGCTAGCGGCCCGTATGTCGTCGCCGAGTGGGTCAAGGACGACCACATCACGCTGACCGCAAATCCAGGTTGGCACGGCGGAACGATCACCTTTGGAACGGTCATCGTGCGCGACATCCCGGACCAGTCGACCAGCGTCCTCTCGATGAAAAAGGGCGACATCGACATCCTGGTCGATCCGCGGCCCGACGACGCACGCGATCTGGCGCAGCTAAAAGGCATCACCCTCTACCGCCAGCCGAGTAACAACGTCACCTATCTGGCGATGAACATGGAGAAGAAGCCGTTCGACAACCTCTCCGTGCGCCGCGCGATCTCGTACGCGATCGATAAGGCCGCGATCGCGAAGAGTTTCTACGCACTCGGCGCTCAGGTCGCCGACAATTGGACGCCGCCGGGGATGCTCGGCGAGAACAAGTCGATCAAAGCCTACCCGCACGATGTCGCGATGGCCAAGAAACTGCTCGCGCAGGCCGGACTCGCTGCCGGTTTTGCGACGCAACTCTATTACCCGACGTCACCGCGCCCGTACATGCCCGAGCCGCAGCGCATGGCCGAGGCGATCCAAGCCAACTTGCGCGACATCGGCGTCAACGTGACGTTGCAGCCGCTCGAATTCGGCGTCTTTCTTTCCAAAGTGCGCAACGGCGAGCACCCGATGTGCCTGATCGGCTGGACCGGCGACAACGGCGACCCGGACAATTTCATGTATGACTTGCTCGACCAGGATAGCGCGGTCAAACCCAATGCTCAGAATTACTCGTTCTGGCGGGACCCGGCATTTCACAAGCTGATGCTTGCCGGCCAGCAAACGGTGGATGAGAAGAAACGGACCGCGATCTACCAACAGGCAAATGCGCTCATCCGCGATCAGGCGCCGGCGATCCCGATCGTACACTCGGTCGTCTCGTTCGCGGCGAAGTCGTCGATCGGCGGGATCGTACCGCGGCCGGATTCGGCTTTGAACTTCGAGTTGATGCACCCGGCGAGCGGATCGTGAACACCGAGCCGAACTGCATCTTTTGCAAGATCGTGCGGGGCGAGATCCAGGCCGTCGAGATCGCGCGCGACGCTGAGACGCTCGTCTTCAAAGACGTCAACCCCAAGGCGCCGACGCACGTGCTCGTCATCCCGACGCGTCACGTGACCAATCTCGGCGACTTCGCGACCAGCGCGACGCCGCACGAACTCGGCAATCTGTTCGCACTCGCGGCGAAATATGGTCGCGAGGCGTCGCCCGGCGGCTACCGCGTCGTCGTCAACGAAGGCCCGGACGCCGGCCAGACGGTCTTCCATCTGCATCTGCACGTCCTCGCCGGCCGTCCCATGTCTTGGCCCCCCGGCTAGCGCTTCAAGGGGTCCCCGTTTCGCGGAGCAAAATGGGGCGGCGATGGCTGAACCGGCCCTGAGGCTCGGGTCCTTCCGGTTCGATCCGAGCGCACTGACCCTGGAACGCGCGAGCAAGACCGTTCGTGCTTCGCGTAAGACGATGGAATTGCTCGCGGTTCTTGCGCGCGCGCAAGGCGTCGTCGTTCCCAAGGAGACGCTGCGCGACGCGCTGTGGCCCGAAGGTTTCGTCGAGGACGGAAATCTGACGCAGCAGATCTACCTGCTGCGGCACGCGCTCGCGGCCGACCCACGCGTGCGCATCGAAACCGCTCCGCGCCGCGGATACCGTCTGACCGTTCCGCCGGCCGAGCGAACGACGGCTGCAACAGAGATGGTGCGGCGCTCGGGCTGGTTCGCGCGCTGGGCATCGCTGGCAGCCGCGGTTTTCGCGCTCGCCGGCAGCGCCGGCGCGGTGCTGCATACCGCGCGAGCGCCGTTGCCGGTCGCAGCCGAACGAGCGTATCAATTGGGCCGCTTGCAGTGGGAGCGGCGTGATTGGGCAAGCCTGAAGGTCGCCGGAGGATATTTCCGCGAGACCGTCCGGCTCGCGCCGTCGGACGCGAGCGGCTACGCCGGGCTCGCGATGGTCGAAGTGATCCGCGGGGACTACTCCGCCGACAAAGCCTTCGCGCGCGGCGCTTTTGGACGGGCGGACGTTTACGCTCGCGCGGCACTCGCACGCGATTGGCGGAACGCCGATGCCTATTCGGTGCTCGCACTCATCGCCGAGATGCGGCCGAATGGGAAAGTGCGCGCCGAGAAACTCTTCCGGCAGGCGCTCGCGCTGGATCCGCTCAACGCCTACGCGCATATCTGGCTCGGGATCTGTCTGGTCAATCAGAATCGACTCGACGAAGCGCGGACGGAGTTCGTCGCGGGCGAGCAACTCGATCCGATTTCGAAAATCGCGGCGCGCTGGCTCGGGAGCGTGGAATACGACCGCCGCGCGTTTGACGTGGCGGCCGAACAGTATCGCTCGGTGCTGCTGCTCGATCCGCGCGACGAAGAGGCGGCGCTTTCCCTAGCCTTCATCGACGAAGCCCGCGGCGACTATCGAGCGGCGCTCGCTCGGCTGCGCCGCTTCCAATCGATCATCCCGCGTGAAAGCCGGGTCATGGCTGGAGCGCGGCTGGCCGCGCTGCTCGGCCGTCGCGAACAGGCGAGACGCGAGTTCGCTTCGCTGCGCTTGGCGCACAAGCACGTCGATCCGGTCGAGGTCGCCGCTACGCAACTTGCTCTCGGCGACGATCGGGGCGCGCTCAACACGCTGCGTCGGCAGCCGGCGGAGAAACGTGACTACATCAGTCAACGGCTTCGATTGGATGTCCGCTTCGGCGCGCTGCGGCGGCTCGCGCTCGAAAGCGGCGCTGCCGACGGTGTTAATTGATTCGGATCGACGGCGGCTTCTAAGCTATTGCCCCAGTTTTTTCAACGCCGTGTCGATGTCGGCGTTGAGGCTCGCGTCCGACCCGGCGTTCGCCTTCGCTTTTTTCAAGAACGAAATCGCGCCGTTGCGATCGCTCTGGTTCGCGAGCGCGATGCCAGCGACGTAATTGGCGCGCGCGTCGTTGGGATCGAGCGCGAGCGCCTTGTCGGCTTCGGCTTTGACGCGCTTCCAATCGACGCTCGCGCCCTGCGAGAGAACGTTGGCCGCTTGCACGTACAGCACGACCGCACGCGATGGAACGGAAACCGCCGCCTTTTCGAGTATCGAGACGGCGCCTTCTTTGTCGCCGGCTTGCATCGCGGCCACAGCGCGCTGGTTGTAGTAGGCGGCCAGCGTATCGTCGACGCGGGTGTTCGCCGGGTCACGCTGCTTGACTGCCTGTGCCAGCGCGACGCCCTTATCGCTTTGGCCGCCGAAGATATACGACGTTGCCAGCGAGGAGTCGATCGCGTTCAAGGTCGCGGCGTCGGCGTGACCTTCGGTCGCCTGCGTTTTCGCCCGTTCTAGGTCGGCAATCGCCTCTGGATAACGCTGCGCGTTCGCGTAGGCAGTTCCCCGGATGAAGAGCGAGTTGACGCTCTTCTGCAGCGTTAACGACTTGCTCGCGAGCGCGATCGCCTTAAGGTTGTCTTTGGCTTTGAGGGCTTCGACCGCGGCGTCCGCGTACGCTTTCGCGGCGACGGCCGCGTAGCGCGCCGGGATCGAACCCGCGGAGTCATAGGCGGCGACCGCGAGGTCGGAGTCGTTCAAGAAGGACGAGGCGACACCCAAGAGCAGCTCGGCGTCGCGATCGCCTGGATGCTTTGAAAGATAGCCGCGGATCGCCGTGCGCGCGGCTTCATACTTGCCCGCTCGAAGAAGTGCGTTCGCGCGCGCCAACGGCGCGGCGGTCGGTTTTGTCGATGGCGTCGCGGCCTGGCCGGAAGGCGAGACGAGCAAGCTTAGCGCGAAGGCGGCGGCAAGAACGAATGGCAAGCGTGGCATCGTGCAGCCGTTTCGCTTGCCGCCCCCCGCTCCTTCGACGAAATTGACGCTCCTGGTAGCCTGTGGTACCCTGTATCGGTTGTTCGTTTGATCGTCCAACATCTTATTGCTTTCAAAATATCGGGGCCCCCGCGCGGCGCAGCCGCGTGGGGATGAAAGGGGGGTTGTTCATGGAAGTCCGCGTTGCACCAGGTGAGACCATCGAGAGTGCGTTGCGCCGCTTCAAGAAAGCCACCCAAAAGGCCGGCGTTTTGGCCGAGGCTCGCAAGCACGAGCACTACGAGAAGCCGAGCGTTCGCCGGAAGAAGAAGTCGGCGGCCGCGCGCAAGCGTCGCGCGTAGTAAGTGGGACACTAGAGGTTGAGCCTCAAGGACCGTATCGGCGCCGAACTCAAAGAGGCGATGAAGGCGAGAGATCAAGTGCGGGTCGACACGCTGCGATCCGCACTTTCCGCATTCTCGTACAAGAAAATCGAAGCCGGGCGCGAGCTCGAGGAAAGCGACCAAGTGGAGATCGTGCGCAAACAGGTCAAGCAGCGCAGCGACTCGATCGAAGAATTTCAAAAGGGCGGACGGCAAGATCTGGTCGACAAAGAGACGCGCGAACGCGAGATCCTGAACGCGCTCTTGCCGCCTCAGAAATCGGCCCACGACATCCGTGGAACGGTCCGAGCAGCCCTCGCGACGATTCCGCCGGAACAGCGCAATCAGGGCTCCGCGATGAAGCTCATCATGCCGCAGCTGCGCGGCGAGGCCGACGGCAACACGATCCGCGAGATCGTCTTGGAGGAGCTAAAGGCCCTCGGTTGACCTGCCCGCAACCTCTCGCTGAGGTGCGAGTACCAAGCAACATGCAGCGCCTATTGCGGGCGATATACGTCCTGGCGATCGTCGCCGGGCTCGCCGGGCTTATCGCCTCGGCGGTTCGGGCGCAGCCCGTTCACGAGATCATCGTCGTCCCGATCGAAGGGACCGTCGACGAAGGGATGGCGCACCTCGTTCAACGCGCGGTCGATCAAGCCAACGCCGATCACGCTGCGGCTCTCGTCCTCGACATCAATACGCCGGGCGGCCTCGTCTCCGCGGCGTTCGAGATCCGGGACGCGATGTTCAGCGCGCGCGTTCCGACCGTCGCCTACGTTTCGCAGCGCGCGTTTTCGGCGGGCGCGCTGATCACGCTCTCGGCGAAAAAAATAGTCATGGCGCCCAGCGCGAGCATCGGGGCCGCCGAACCGATTCCGAACGACCCCAAGCACGTCTCCGCTCTCAAAGCCGAGTTCGCCGCGACGGCTCAGCGAAACGGTCGTAATCGCCTCTTGGCCGAGGCGATGGTTGACAAGGCGGTCGACGCTCCGGCCTACAAGCGGTCGGGCGCAATCCTTTCGTTGACCGCCGACGACGCGCGTAAAGCGAAAATCGCCGACGCCGTCGCGCCGACGTTCGAGGACGCGCTCAAGGCCACCGGCCTGCGTGGGACGCCGGTTCACGTCGGCTACACCTGGGCGGAACAACTGGCGCGCATCGCAACCACTCCCGAGATCAGCGGCATCCTCCTCTCGCTTGGCGTCATCGGCTTGCTCATCGAGATGCAGACGTTACACGGTATCGCCGGGACGATCGGCATCGCGGCGCTCGCGTTATTCTTCGCGGCGCACGTCTACGCCGGATTCTCGAACAGCCTCGTGATCGGGCTCGCCATCCTCGGCTTGATCTTGATCCTGCTCGAATTGCACGTCATCCCCGGACACGGGTTTTCCGGAATTTTGGGGCTGGTCGTTCTGTTAGCGGCCGTCGTCCTAGCGTTCGGGATCGCGTTCTTCTTCGTCGCCGTCCAGTCGATCTCGATCGCAATCGTCCTGTCGCTGATCACGTTCTGGATCTCGACCAAGATTTTTCCGGAGAGCGCGTTCTTCAAGCGAATCACGCTTTCGGCGGCGCAGGGTCCGGAGTACGTCGCGAGCAGTGACTTCAGTGAATTCTTGGGGCGTACGGGACTTGCGGCGTCGTACCTGCGGCCGGCCGGCGTCGCAAACATCGACGGCAAGCGGATCACGGTGTTGACCGAGGGCGACTTCGTCCCCGCCGGCACTCCGGTTCGCGTCACGCGCGTCGAGGGCGCTCGCATCTTCGTCAAACGGGTCGCGCCGGACGAATCACCATCTCCGGCCAGTTCATCCTAGAAGGAGCAG
>Ga0209332_1000305_pt1 | contig 12280 bp, 8 predicted proteins | sample BlaSpr_A8_OM3_M1_FD_187974 | JGI IMG/M metagenome (GOLD analysis project Ga0209332, IMG submission 187974) | Forest soil microbial communities from Thunder Bay, Ontario, Canada - Black Spruce, Ontario site 2_A8_OM3_M1 (SPAdes) (version 2) | ecosystem: Environmental > Terrestrial > Soil > Boreal...
TACGTCAACCGGGCACTTCCAGACGCCGAACTGGACGGCTTCGTCGACGCGCTCGCGCGCCGGATCGCCTCCTTCGACCGGCGTGCCATCGCCGCCGCGAAGAATCTCGTCAACCATGTCTCGTTGCCGTCCGCCGACCGGCTCCTCGCCGCTATCACTTCTTTTGAGACCGCGCTGACGTGGCCTGAAACGCAGCAGCGAATCCAAGCTCTGTTGGAGCGCGGACTGCAACGGGAAGTCGACTTTGAGAATCGCTGGCCCGAGGTACTCGGCACGCTGCTTGAGACGTAGTCACCGTATGGTGATGCGCACGCCGAGCGGGCAAAGTTACTCGCGACGCCCTCCGGCTTTTGGAAACGGGAACTCCTCGGTGCCAAACCAATCGCGGTGTGTCCGTTGCGCGGCCCTTCGCGCACGGCCCGAGATCCTTGACGAGTGACGGGCAAATCGGAAGTAATTGTTGAAACCAGATGGGATGAGAAAGCCGGTCTCCGACGGGATGCGATACGCTCGCAAGTTATCGACGCGCTTTTGAAGCGCAAGAGATAAAGGAGACCGGCAGTGAAAAAGATTAGCACTGCTGCGGCGGGTAGGATCGATGGAAGGCGATTACACTAACTGAGAATTTTGCTTGGGTTGTTGGTGGAACGGCGATCTTGCAACAACAAACTCTCGGTAGATACTGTCAACGCCACTCAGCACCGCCTTTCATTGACTTGCCGGTTTCACCCACGTTAAGATTCGCCCCTGATGATCGGCCAAACTATCTCGCACTACCGCGTCGTCGAGAGGCTTGGCGGCGGTGGTATGGGCGTGGTTTATAAGGCCGAGGATAGCCGGCTCCACCGTTTCGTGGCGCTCAAGTTTCTGCCGGATGAGGTCGCGAAAGACGCGCAAACCCTCGCGCGTTTTGAGAGGGAAGCCCAGGCTGCATCAGCGCTGAATCATCCCAACATCTGCATGATTCACGATATCGGTGAGCAGGATGGGCATGCGTTCATCGTGATGGAGTTTCTCGATGGCGCGACTCTGAAGCATCTGATCGGCAATCGCCCCATGGAATTGGAAACGGTGCTGGCACTCGGCATTGAGATTGCCGACGCGCTAGATGCAGCGCACTCGGCAGGCATCATTCATCGGGACATCAAGCCGGCGAATATCTTCGTCAACAAGCGGGGACACGCGAAGGTTCTGGACTTTGGACTGGCAAAGGTTACGAACCTCTCCAGCCGCTCGATGCAGGCAGCGGGGACATCGGCCCAACCGACGGTGGTAAGCGAGGAGCTTCTGACCAGTCCGGGATCAGCTTTGGGAACGGTGGCTTACATGTCGCCGGAACAGGCGCGGGCCAAGGAGTTGGACGCGCGCACGGATTTATTCTCGTTTGGCGCGGTGCTCTACGAGATGGCTACAGGCGCGTTGCCGTTTCGCGGAGACAGTACGGCGATGATTTTCGACGCCATTCTTAATCGTGCTCCGACGGCTCCGGTTCGTCTGAATCCTGATTTGCCGCCGGAGCTGGAACGGATTATCAACCGCGCGCTGGAGAAGGACCGCGAATTGCGCTATCAGCATGCTTCAGAAATGCGGGCTGAACTGCAGCGTTTGAAGCGCGACAGCGATTCCAGTCGCAGCCGGGCTGTGGCGGATTCAGAGCAGGGCGTTACAGGGAGCAGCGGCGGAAGGCCGGTGGCGGCAACCTCGGCAAATCCCGCGACCGTCCCGGCGGCGTCAGGCTCAGCGATCGCTGTGTCGACGCCGGCGAGTGGGACAGGCGTTGTTACTGTTGCGGCTGGATCTTCCAGTTCCGGTGTGGCGGCCGCGGAGCCGACGCGGCGGAGGCCCTGGGTTGTGATGGGGAGCGTTGTCTTGATTGCGCTCGTTCTGGCGGCGATTGCGTTGGGCGGATATTACTATTCCCACCGCACGCGGGGCGCAATTGATTCCATCGCGGTATTGCCACTGGCCAATGCCACGTCAAATTCAGAAATGGATTATCTCGCCGACGGCATCACCGAAGGAGTGATCAACCATCTTTCGCGACTGCCGAACCTGCGGGTGATGGCGCGCACGACCGTTTTCCGTTACCGGCAGGCACAGCAGGATCCGCTGCAGATTGGGCGCGAGTTGAAGGTGGGAGCGGTGATTGTAGGCCGCCTTTCGCAACACGGCGACACGCTCAACGTTGAAACTGAAATGGTAGATGTGAGCAACGGCTCGCAGCTATGGGGCGAGCATTATCAGCGCAAAGCTGCCGATATCGCCACTTTGCAGGACGACATTGCCTCCGACATTTCGGGGCAGTTGCGGCTGAAGGTCAGTGGCAGTGGTGCCGAGACGAAGCATGCCACCGAGAATGCCGAGGCCTTCCAGTTCTATGCGAAAGGGCTCTTCTATTTGAGGCAGCGCGCACCACGAGAGACCATTTATAAGGCGTTGGATCAATTCAACCAGGCGATTGCCAAGGATCCAAATTTCGCACAAGCCTATGCGGGATTAGCTGAGGCGTACGTCATTCTCTTTGATCGGGAGTGGATTTCTAACGCCGAAGCCTCGCCCAAGATTCGCAGTGCAGCGCAGCGGGCGGTCGAGCTTGATCCGACGCTCGCCGATGCGCATGCGGATCTGGCTGTCCTCAAGGAAGAGTCAGATTGGGATTGGGCAGGAGCGGAAGCTGAGTATCGAAAAGCCATCGAACTGAATCCGAATAACGCCACCATTCACCATTGGTATTCGGTTCTGCTCGACAACCTGGGCCGGCCGAAGGAAGCCTTGGCTGAAATTGACACAGCCCGGGCGCTTGATCCTGCTTCACTGCAAATCAACGCGAATCATGCCATTCTTCTGATCCACCTGCAGCGCCCCGAAGAGGCGGTGGCAGAGTTGACCCGGCTGATTGCGGCGAATCCGGAATTCACGGTCAACTATAATTTTCGATCTGACGCCTATCTAAGCATGGGAAATCAGGACGCATTCGCGGCAGATCTGGTCATTGCCATGAGGAAAGACGGGCGCGCCGAACGAGCCGAGGCCTTCGCTACCGGATACCAGAAGGGCAAGCTGAAGGGGGCCTGCGCAGCGTTGATCGAGGTACTGAAAAAAGATTCGCAGAGGGAGTACGTCCCCCCCAACGATATGGTTCGCTACTACGCCCTTATGGGCGACCGCGACCATGCCTTCGAATGGCTGGAAAAAGGCTATGCCGAGCGCTCTGGACGTATGGAATACCTCAAGACTGAAACTTCTCTTGAGCCCTTTCACTCTGATCCACGCTACATCGACCTGCTCAAACGCATGGGCCTGCCAAAGTGAGCGCTTTGCGCACTTTGGAAAGCCCGCTACCGCGATATCCCGTTTCATCCCGCCAATAACTCTCTGTGCGGCCGCGAGCCTTCAACTCCTTGCCCTTCCTGCGCGGCTCTGCATTGCCTAGCCGGCCCTCTTCCTGGTGTGAGGCAGTTACAAGCGACGGCAACTTTCTTTCACTTTAGTCCATCCTACTTGCTCCAAGTACGCGGTTGAGAACAAGCGGGAACGCTGATTTTAGTATTTGCTGAGGTGCGAGAGAGTTAGCCGACGGCGAGAGCGCTTTACGCGACGGGTAAATCTTCATCTTCAGAAACTTCTCAATCGTTGACTTTGAACGGGCCAGCCCCGAGGAAGAAGTAAGTTGCGAAAACTGCTCCAGCGCCAGAGTTGAGCAGATGCGAACCGTCCGCGCTTCACCGGATGCGGCGATGTTCTCGCGGGGAATACCTTCCGGTAGTGACGACGTTGACAGTTGGGAAGGCCCACTTCTCGAAAGGCGCGAGAAGTGGCGCACCCGAGTAGTTTTGGGATCAACGTTAAAAGAACTGGAGTTGTACCTGCGGGAGAAGTGGGCCACCCGCCAAAGCAAGGACGAATGAAAACTATTGTTGACGCCGACCGGCTTTCTCATGGAAGGCGATTACACTAACTGAGAACCAATCCCAGACTCATCCTAGCCCGCACTTGCCATTCCCGATTCCATCCCGCCAATAACTCTCCACCGTCCTGCCTAATGCGTTAATCTGCGAAGGATGCGTTTGCTTCGCTTCTTACGTCCATCGCACCAGCACACCGCGTTCTCGGCGACGCTGCTGCTGATGACTGCTATTACCCTCTCGCGCGTGATTGGGTATCTCCGCGAGGCCTACATCGCCTTCGCTTTCGGAGCGGGGCAACAGACCGACGCCTACGTCGCCGCGTTCACGCTGCCGGACTGGCTCAACTACATTGTTGCCGGGGGCACGGCGTCGATTACTTTTATCTCTATCTATACGCGGTTCATAGCGGAGAAGCGCGAAGAGGATGCGCAGAAAACTTTCTCCATCATTATTACGGTGATGACCACGGTGCTCATCGCGGGCACGATCGTGGCCGAAATTTTCACTCCACAATTCGCCGGCTGGATGTTCCACGGCTTTACGCCCGAGCAGATGCAGCTCTGCGTTCACCTAACACGCATTCTGCTGCCGGCACAGATCTTTTTTTATGTTGGCGGCGTCGTTTCGGCAGTACTGCTTTCGCATCGGCTATTTCTGCTGCCGGCGTTTGGGCCGCTGATTTATAACGTGTTCATCATTGCAGGCGGCGTGATCGCGGGGCGGCGGATGGGCATTGCATCGCTTGCTTTCGGGGCGCTCGCGGGCAGCGTTGCGGGGCCATTTTTGATTAACGCTATCGGCGCGGCGAAAATCGGCACCGGGTACCATTTCTCATTCGATGTGAAAAATCCGGCATTTCGGGAGTGGGTGCGGCTTTCGATCCCTCTGATGCTGGGCGTTTCGCTGGTCACGGCGGACGACTGGATCCTCCGCTACTTCGCCTCCAGTGGCGTCGGAGATATTGCGCGCCTCAACTATGCCAAGCGGCTCTTTGCCGTTCCCATCGCCATTCTCGGGCAGGCCACGGGGCAGGCGTCGCTGCCATTTTTCTCGCGCCTCTTTGGAGAAAAAAAGTTTGAAGAATTCGCCGCCACCGTGAACGCTTCCGTCTACCGCGTCACAGCCGCTTCCCTGCTGATGACGGGATGGATGATGGCGATCGCGGTGCCGCTGATCGATCTCGTGTATCGCCGCGGGCACTTCAGCTTTGCCGATTCGGAATCAACCGCAATCTACTTTTTCTGGTTCTCGCTCTCGCTAGCCTTGTGGTCGAGCCAGGCGCTTTATGCGCGCGCGTTTTATGCCTCCGGCAACACGCTTACGCCGATGATTGCCACCACGGTGATCACGCTGGCATCGATTCCGATGTACGCGTTCTTTTTTCATACGCTGTCAGTCACTGGATTGGCCATCGCCTCCGACCTGGGCATTGCTGCCAACGCAGTGGCTATTGCGCTGCTGCTGCATGTTCGCGGCATGGTGCCTTTGCCTGGGATGAACTGGAAGGAATTATCGAAGGCTGCGCTGGTGGGGGCTGTTGCCGGAGGATTGAGTTACGAAGTAATGCGCAGCATTCAGCTCAACGGCAGCCGCCGCGCCGATTTGTTCGCCTTGGCCCTGGGGTCATTGACGTGGGCAGCCGCCGTCGCCGCAGGATTGTGGGTGTTGCGCTCCGAATTGCCTGCCGACCTGAGACGGAGAAAATCGACAGCCTTCCCAAGGGTAGCGGAAGGACAAGCGGCAGAGACCATGTCGTCTGGGAAAGAGCCTTAGACCCGTAAAGCGCAAATAAATCATCGCGCAAATAAAATCATTTTGTAGAGACGGGGCTTGCCCCATCTCCAGCTGATGACGGTGGCGGACGCAACGGGGGAGACGCGGCAAGCCGCGTCTCTACAGCGAGATTGGTCCAAATAAAAAAGGCATCCTCGTTTTGAGCATGCCTTTTTACCTTGAAACTTTTTACCTTGAAACTCTGGAGCCGAGCCTACGCCCTAGCGGCGATGGCTGGTTCCGGCGTCGAACTGGAGACGGTCTTCGACTCTTCTTTGGATTCATTCTTTCCCGGGGTGGTTCCGGCCGCGCCAGCCTTGCGAATGTCGATGCCGCCTTTGAAGAAGGCGCCATCTTCAATCGAAATACGGGCCGCCACCACATCGCCGGTCAACGAGCCGTCGCTGCGAATGTCGACGCGATCGCTCGCGGTCAGGTTTCCCCGCACCTTGCCGAGCACCACGATTTCGCGCGCGCTGATGTTCGCCGAAACGACGCCATTGCGGCCAATGGTCACACGATTGCCAGAGAGGTTAATCGAGCCCTCGACGCGGCCATCAATATATAAGGATTCGGAACCGGTAACTTCGCCTTTGATCACCAGCGACTTGCCGATAGTGGCCTGGTCCGAAGCCGTAGAAGCGGAGGAAACCGGGCGTGGAACTGCCGCTGGTTCGCTCGCGCCCGTCATTCCCATGCCCATGCCGCTGGGCGTGGACATTGGTGCCGTGCTCCCCGTGGACGTGCTCGGACGCTCCGGCTCACCCGGCCGGCCTGGTGTCGCAGGTTGATTCGTGGGCTTCCACATTGTCTCGAAATCCTTTCCCTTTTCTTAATTATTAAAGGCTTCTGAACTGCCGCCGCATTTCGGCTGCCAAACCGAATTGTACTCCTAGGCCATCTCTTCTGCCATGTGGAAATCTCAGGTTTTGTGTTGATTTTCCCATTTCCGGGCGTCTCTTCCCGCCGCGTCTAGCGGCCATTCTTGCGCGCTAATCGTGTAACCCCTGCTGTACCACTGTAATTCTTCTATCGCCAATTCTGCTCTTCGGCTCACGCGCACGATAGTATGGAAGATATTTAAACATTGGTGAAACTATGACTTCAAAGACTTCAACCGCCGCCGCCTACCTTCGCCCTCGGCCTGGAGAATACGCTCCGTACGTTGAGAGCTATATCTCTCTTGTGCCTGGCAACGACATTCTGGCCGCGCTCGACGAACAAAGCCGTCAGATGCTGCTCCTATTTTCCGGAAGAACCGATGCCGATGGCGACTTCCGGTACGCGCCTGGCAAATGGAGTTCTAAAGAGGTGCTGGGCCACATTAATGATACCGAGCGCATTATGGGCTATCGCGCGCTGCGCATCTCGCGCGGCGATGCCACTCCGATGGAGGGGTTCGAGCAGGATGACTACGTGCGCAATGGTCCGTGGGGCCAGCGGTCGTTAGCGGATGCGATGGAGGACTTCGTCGCTGTACGCCGCGCCACCCTCTCGCTTTTTCGCAATCTCGACGAGCCTGCCTGGACGCGACGTGGCGTCGCCAATAAGAATGAAGTCACGGTGCGAGCCCTGGCCTATACAATCGCGGGTCATGAACTGCACCATCGAAGAATTCTGGAAGAAAAATACCTTCGCTAAGGAAAAGCAAAGCTGGTTCTCAGTTCCCGGTTCTCAGTAACTGAGGTCGAAGACTGAGAACTGAGAACCGGGAACTGAGAACTCTCTTTTGAGCAGGCACCACCAAATTCCGCAAGCCGCTAAAGGACGCAACCTTTTGGTCGGCCGCCTCACCATGCATCGGGACGGCTACGGCTTTGTGATTCCCGAGGCCGAGTCGCTGGACGCCAGCCTGAAGTCACGCCTGGCCGGAGACGTCTTTATTCCTCCGCATGCGATTGGATCTTCGATGCATGGCGATCGTGTGATCGTCGAAGTCTCCAATGTACGCAATGACGGACGCGCCGATGGACGCATTGTTCGGTCGCTCGCGCGCGCGCATCCTACCGTGGTCGGCATTTTCCACTACGGACATCGCCACAATTACGTTAAGGCCATCGACGAAAAAGTTACGCAGGAAATTCTGATCCCGCCGGGAATGGAGATCCCGCCTGTCTCCGAACCTAATCCCTCCGTGTCCTCTGTGAACAATTCCTCTGTGCCCTCTGTGGTAGCTCTTGACGTTGACGATCAAAAGCAGCAAAAGCAACCACAGGGAGCACAGAGGACGCAGGGGAAGAGCTCACAGGGGAAAAAATCGCGCGATCGAGTGATTGGCGACGAGGCGGCTGTGCACAACGACTGGCAGGATCTCGAAGGCGTAGTCGTCGACGTAGAAATCACCGAGTGGCCAAGCGCGACCCAGAATCCGCGCGGCCGTGTCATTGAAATTCTGGGCGAAGAAAATGATTTTGGCGTTGACGTCGAAATCATGATCCGCAAGTTTCATTTGCCTCACCGGTTCCCGCCGGAAGTGATCGAAGAAGCACAGAGTATTGCGTCTGAAATTCCCGACGAAGCATTGCGCCGCCGCCGCGACTATCGTCATCTTCCGATCGTCACCATTGATGGAGAGACTGCTCGCGACTTCGATGACGCCGTTCACGTCCGCCAGCTTGAAAATGGTAACTACGAACTTCAGGTTCACATCGCCGACGTAGCGCAGTATGTGACGCTGAATTCGCCGCTCGATCAGGAGGCGCGCCTGCGCGGCACCAGCGTTTATTTTCCCGACCGCGCCGTCCCGATGCTGCCGCTTGAACTCTCGACTGATATTTGCAGTTTGCGTCCGCAAGTTGATCGACTGGTTCTTTCCTGCACCATGGAGATCGACCACCAAGGGGAAATCGCTGGCTACGAAATTAATGAAGGCGTGATTCGCTCCGCCAATCGCATGACTTACACTGCCGTAAATGCGGCGATCGACGCCGAGGCGGAAGGCCACGCCAATGCCCTTCTCGAATACCCAACGCAAATCGAACACTTCGGACGAATGCGCGATTTGGCGATGATTCTCAACCGCAAGCGCAGACGCCGGGGATCGATCGACTTCGATCTTCCAGAACCCGTGATTGAGTTCGACGAAATGGGATTGATGAAGAGCATCACGCGCTCCGAGCGCAACTTTGCGCATCGGCTGATCGAAGAGTTCATGCTGTCGGCCAATGAATGCGTGGCTCACTATCTGGAAAATAAACGCATCGCTTCGCTGTATCGCATCCACGAAAAGCCGGACGCCAAGCGCGTCTACGATTTCGAAGTCATCGCCGCAACTTTCGGATATTCGCTGGGAGTGGGAGCGTTGCCGATTCAGCGCGTGCAACTGAAAGCTGACCGCCGCGAGTCCCGTGGCACGGGTAAGCGCGTGCGGGAAATCGAAGTGCCGAAAGAAGTGCATATTACGCCGCGCATGTATCAGAAACTCGCGGAAAAGATTGCGGGCAAACCCGAAGAACGAATTCTAAGTTTCCTGATGTTGCGATCGTTAAAGCAAGCGCGCTATTCGGAAGAAAATCGCGGGCACTTCGCTTTGGCCGCGACTACGTATACGCATTTCACGTCGCCCATCCGCCGCTATCCTGACCTGATCGTGCACCGCATATTGAAATCCGTGCTGCGGAACTCGGCCGAAAAAATGGATGGCGAAGTGCCGGTGGGGGTGTCGCAAGCGCCAGCGGATGGACGTCACGATGAGGGACACAAAGATCTGCGGCACCAAAAAAAGAGGGCTTCATCCTCCGATTCCCCGCCGCCTTCCCCTTGGTCCAAGCGCCGAGACCGCGAAGCGCATCAACAAGTGCTCGAACCTCTGGGCGGGCCGATCAAACTTGAAGAACTCCACACCATCGCCGACGAATCCAGCCAAAACGAGCGCCGCGCCGACGAAGCCGAGCGCGGCCTGATGGAATGGAAGAAAGTCAAATTCATGGAGCGCCGCATCGGAGAAGATTTCGACGGCCTCATCATCAGCGTCACCAAGTATGGCTTCTTCGTGGAACTGACCGACCTCTTCGTCGAAGGCCTGGTTCCGTTGAATACACTGACCGACGACCGCTATAGTTATCACGAGGACACACGCGAGATCATCGGACAACGGTCTCGCAAGACTTACGGACTTGGCGATCGCGTGCGAGTGCTGGTGGACCGCATCGATCCGGTGGAAAAGAAAATCCAGTTCGCGGTCTTGGAAGAGCAGCCGAAGCGTGCAGAAAAAAGTCGCCGCAGGTGAAGAATACGGCTGGGGCCGAGCTGTGCTCGGCTTGGACGGGCGAGACGCCCGTCCCCACGCGCCCCGCCCCCACTTCACCGCCAGTTTAGATATCTAACCTGTTTCATTCTCCACAATCCTATATAGAATGCAGAGAGGCACTCGATTATGCCCACACCAACCCAACCGAAGCCGAAGCCGAAGCAACACGAGGACAACGCGGCGGAGCACGTTGCCAGCGCATACAAGATTCTGAAGGAAATACAGCAGAGGGCAGGAGTTCATCCCGAACTAGGCGAAGCCATTACTAAACTCGAAATGGCGCTTAACATTCTGGCCATCAAGACCGGCGGCCTGCTGTAGGATCGCCCTCGCCTCCAGTTGAATTGTCATTCCCATGCAAAGGACTTGCATGTGGCGGCGAACTGCAGATCCCGCGCTCCGCTCGGGATGACAAACGCCGTGGATCTTCGTATTCGACCTGCTAAAATTCTCCATCACCACTCTTGGCGCCTGCCTGGGAATTCGCTTCCATGTCCATCGACTCAACGTCCACCAGTTTGAACTCTAACAACTCCGCTCCAACGTCGCGCGCGCGCGTGGTGCGCGAACCGCAACGGGCGGTTTATGACCGCGACGCGGTCAATCAGATTCTCGATGAGGCGTTCCTCTGCCATGTTGGCTTCGCGGTTGAAGGACAGCCGTACGTCATTCCCACATCTTATGGACGCGACGGAGACACGCTTTACATTCATGGCTCGGCTGCCAGCCGCATGCTGCGCAATCTCGATAAGGGCGTGCCCGTTTGCATTACGGTCACGCTGCTGGATGGATTGGTGCTGGCCCGCTCCGTATTCAATCACTCGATGAACTACCGCTCGGTCGTGGTTCTCGGCACGGCGACGCTGGTGGACGATCCGGCAGAAAAGCTGGCGGCGTTGCGGGCGCTGAGCGAGCACATTATTCCGCATCGCTGGGACGACTCGCGACAGCCGAATGAAAAAGAGTTGAAGGCGACGTCGGTGCTGCGTCTGCCGATTACTGAATTTTCGGCGAAGGTGAGAGTGGGACCAGCGGTGGACGATGAAGAAGATTATTCGTTTCCGACTTGGGCGGGAGTGATTCCGCTGGACGTTACGGTTGGCGCGGCGATTCGCGATGAGCGCTGCGAGAAAGAATTGCCTGCGTATCTAAAAAATTATTCACGCCAGAAAAAATCGTAAGTCCTTCGCAGCAGAGCAATAGCAGGAGAGCATATGGAGAGCCGGGCGTCTCGCCCGGCACTCCACCAGCTTGGCCAACCTCATGGGAGCAGAAGCAGCTTGCCTGTGGTTTTGCGTGATTCGAGATCGCGATGCGCCTGTTGCGCTTGCGCCAGCGGATACGTGTGTTCGATCCGCAACTTTAACTTGCCCTCGGCAATCATTCCGAGCACTGCGGCGGCGCGCTGGTGCAACTCGTCCGTAGTGGCAATGTAATTCCCGAGCGACGGTCGAGTCAGAAATAGCGAACCTTTGTGCGTCAGCACCAGAGGATCGAACGGCGGGACCGCGCCGCTCGATCCTCCGAAGAGCACCATCATGCCGCGCGGACGGAGCACGTTCAGACCCTTGTCGAATGTCGTTTTGCCCACCGAATCGTAGACGACATCGACGCCCTTGCCGCCGGTGAGGCGCTTGGTCTCCGCCTCGAAATCTGACTGCGTATAAAGGATGACGTCATGCGCCCCGGCGCCGCGAGCCAGTTTGGCCTTTTCTTCGGTCGAAACGGTCGCGATCACGCGCGCCCCGATGTTGCGAGCCATCTGCACCAGCAGCAATCCCACTCCGCCGGCGGCGGCATGAATCAGCGCGGTTTCGCCCTTCTTCAGCGGATAGGTATCGTGGGAAAGATAATGCGCCGTCATGCCCTGCAACATCGCCGCGGCGGCCTCGCGCTCCGACACTCCTGACGGAATCTTGACCAGTCGATCGGCGGGCACGGCGGCATACTCGGCGTAGCTGCCTAGAACCGATGTGTAGGCTACCGGGTCGCCGACCGAAAAGCCGTGGCTATCGGAGCCAATCGCTATCACCGTACCGGCGCCCTCTTGCCCCAGAATCAGCGGCAGCGGCGCCTTATAGCGGCCTTCTCGATTGTAGACATCAATAAAATTGACACCGGCCGCTTTGATCTTCACCACGATTTCGTTGGATTTCGGCTGCGGGACTGACACCTCGGCCAGTTGCATGACTTCGGGGCCGCCGGTTTGTGTTATCTGGATAGCTTTCATAGTCGGTTTCGATGATATCGGAAATGCAAAAGCCTTGCGCCGTCGTTGATTCGGAAACGCTGATTTCGGGAGCCTTAATTTCGGGAAACCTCGGCGGGGCGGACAAATGCGTCCGCCGCT
>Ga0209332_1000307_pt1 | contig 12254 bp, 10 predicted proteins | sample BlaSpr_A8_OM3_M1_FD_187974 | JGI IMG/M metagenome (GOLD analysis project Ga0209332, IMG submission 187974) | Forest soil microbial communities from Thunder Bay, Ontario, Canada - Black Spruce, Ontario site 2_A8_OM3_M1 (SPAdes) (version 2) | ecosystem: Environmental > Terrestrial > Soil > Boreal...
CAATCGCGATTTCAACCCGTAAGCCTTCCTTCGTGGACCTTCGCGTCCTTCGTGGTTGACTCGCCTCCCCTGAACTCTTCCGGCAACCCGCTCTCGATCGCAGCCCGCACTTTCTCCATCAGGCACTCGCGGCTTCCGAAATCCTTGGCCTCAATCGGAGGATGAAAATTTACCGTAACCATTCCCCGTTTGATGGCAAATCTTCCTTTCGGCATCACATCGTGCGTGCCCGTGATCGTGATGGGCACCACCGGCAGCCCGCATTCCATAGCCAGATAGAACGGTCCTTTTTTGAAGGGCAAGAGCTTGCCATCGAACGAACGGTGGCCTTCCACGTAGATGGTCATATTCAGTCCCTGCTGCGCGACTTGCTTCGAAATGCGCACCGCCTCGATCCCTGCATCGCGATTCCCCCGGTCGACTGGCACCAGCGATCCCATGCGCATGGCGCGCCCGAGAATTGGGTAGTTGAACAATTCCTTCTTCACCATCACGGAACTGCGGCGCGGAATCAGCGGAATGGTAATCGGCGGATCAAGATTCGAAACATGGTTCGACATGAAGATGTAAGTGCGCGCCGGGTCGAGCTTGTCGAGTCCGATGGTATGCACCCGCACTCCGGTCAAGCGCACTCCGTTCCACGCTCCGAACATGAACATGCGATAAAGCAGGCTGACGTCGCCGGTGATGAAAGTCCACGGGAACCCAACGAGAGCCGCGATGGGGGCGGCCAGTACCCAGAAGGCGAGCATGGTGAGGGTGCGGATCATGATAAATACAACCGGTAATCACAGCAGTAATCACAACCAACTTCAGTTGGTTCGCTTTTGCGGCGGGTTCTCGGCCTCTCCCTTCAGCCAGGCCGCACGCCTTGCCCGTTGATCCGAATTCATTTTCTCAACATCCTTAAACTCGTAGAAAACTTCTTCCCGGCTTGCCATTTTCCATTTCAACTCGCGCTCGCCGTCGCGGCGTCCGCGAATTTTCACCGCGATCGTATCGCCGGGATTAAGTTGAGCCGTAGCCTCCGACGATTCTAGCCCGGGAAGCTTGCCATTGATCTCCAGAATTGTATCGCCCATTTGCAGGCCCGCGAGTGCCGCGCTGCCACCGTTCGTCACCGCGGTTACTGCCATGGGAGCGTCAAAGTTCCTCGACGCCAGGAAGCCCGCATCCGCAATGGTCGTGGTCGATGCGACGAGCCGCAATCCTACGCCACGAAAGAAATCATTCCACGGAATCTCTTCGGTGCCTGCTACATACTTCGTGAAAAACCAACCTAGGTCCGCATGGCTGACGGCTTCGGCGGCTTCGCGGATGCCGCTTGAATCCGGAAAGAAACGTCCCTGCTTTCCGTAGTTCTGATTCATCCACTGAAAGACCTCGCGCAGCGATGCTTGACCATGGCTGGCTTCACGCACGGCAAGATCAAGCGTAATCCCCAGCAATTCCCCCTTATTGTAATAAGACACGCTGCGCTCGGGACGGCGGTAATAGGCATATCCCTCTAACCACGCATCGAGGCTGGATTCCTCCGCCGACTGCGTGAGGTGCGCCGGCCGCCGCTGCAGCTCTCCGATATCTGCCGCCAGATCTTCTTCGAAGTGGCGCTCATCGAGCAAGCCGCTGCGCAGGCGAATAAAATCAGCCGCGGTGCTGGTGCAGCCTTCACTGAACCAGAGCGCGCGTGTGTAATTTTCCCTGGTGAAGTCGATCGGCTCGAGCGTTTGCGGGCGAATCCGTTTCACGTTCCAGAGATGGAAAAACTCGTGTGCGGTGACCGAGGCCAGTTCCTCCGGTGATTTCGTCAGCACGTCCGCATTCACTGCAATCGCGGTGGAATAAGCATGCTCCATGCCCCCTCCAGCGGGGCCGCGCGGAAAATGATAAAGAAACATGTAGCTGTCGAAAGGACGATCCTGCATCCACGTGGTGGCTGCGGCCACTATCTTATGCAGCATGGCGGTAATCTTGGCCATGTCGAAGTCTGAGGGTTCGGCATCGACCACCACTTGATAGTGCGCACCGGCTTCATCAAAGTCAGATTCCTGGAAATCCCCGATCTCCACTGGAGAATCAACAGCCCGGTCGTAGTTGTCGGCAACAAAAGTTTCGTCGCGCGAGTGCAGCGGGGTTGCGATGCGCCACCCTGCTGGCACTTGGCTGAAGTGAAGGTTGAGCGGCGAGTTGCGTGCATCCAGCGGATACATGAGAAGTTGAGCCAGATTGAAAAAAGCATGGTGCGAATTCAACTCTGCTCCAAAGGGTCCGGGGGAATTTACAAACATCTGATACTCGACGATTGCTCCATCTTGCGCGCCAACAACCTGCCAATGGCTCTTATTTATTTTGACAATGGAAAGCGGCCGCCCCGCGCGGTCTTTGGCGCGAACCCAGTTGACGAACTGCGCGAAGTCGCGAATTTGGTAGAGCGCATTCCATACTGGCAACTGCAACTCACGCTGCGCCGCGCCTTCCGGCAGCACGATCTGCACTTCCACTAAATGCTGTTCAGGGTTTGCCAGCGAAATTGTGTAACTAGTTGCGGCATAGGCGGGCGCAATCGCGATTGCGAACAGCAGAGACCAGCGACGAAGACAAACCGCCGCCAGTGCGGTCAGGGCCAAACGCTTCATCGCTTCCCAGCGGCGTTCGCCGAGTTAGCGCCGCCAACTTCAGCCGCAAGAGCTCGCAGACGCGCTGGCAGCTTCTCATAAATCCCGCCAAAGCCGCCGTTGGAAAGAATAGCGATCACATCGCCGCCACGCATTTCCGGAGAGATGGTTTTTACAATTTCATCCGCGTCCGCCAGCAAACGAGTTCGACGGCCATGCGATTGAATCTCCGCGGCCAGTTCCGGCAACTCCAGCCGCTCGTTGGCTGGCACCAGGTCTGAGCGAAACACGCCCGCGACCACCACTTCATCCGCCAGCGCGAGACTTCGCGCGAGGTCGGCCTGCAGCACACGGCGGCGAAGAGTGTTCGAGCGCGGCTCCAGAATCGCCCATAGCCGTGCGCCCGGATACCGCGCCCGCAAGGCCTTCAACGTTCCCGCGATGGCTGTGGGATGATGCGCAAAGTCGTCGATAATCGTAATGCCATTGACTTGCGCTTTCACTTCGAGCCGGCGCTTCACGCTCTTAAACGTTTTCAGCGCGGCCGCGATTTCTTCTTTTGAAATCCCGTATGCGTCGGCCATCGCTGCCGCAGCCGTCGCGTTCCAGACGTTATATTCGCCGGCGAGCGGGAATTCGAGATCCATCCAAGGGCGTCCGCTGTGCATGACCGACCACGACGTTCGCTCAGCCGCGAATTTAATGTTTGTGATTTGCCAGTCGGCGCGCAGGCTCGAACCGTAGCGCTCCACTTTGCAGAAGGCTTTGCTCAAGCATCGTTCGAGGCTGGCACTCTCAGCGGCGTTGGCTGTAAAGCCATCAAAACCAACAATTCGCCCGCGCCTTGGAATCAGATTTACCAGGCGCTTGAATGCGGTTTCGACCGCATCCAGATCTTTATAAATATCGGCGTGATCAAACTCTACTGAAGTCAGGATCACAGCATCGGGAAAGTAGTGCAGAAATTTCGGGCCCTTATCGAAGAATGCCGTATCGTATTCGTCGCCTTCGAGAATGAAATGTTTTCCCTGGCCGACACGAAAACTCGAACCAAAGTTTTCCGCGATGCCACCGATAAGAAAAGAAGGCTGCATTCCGGCGGTATGAAAAATCCAGGCCAGCATTGAGGTAGTCGTAGTTTTACCGTGCGTGCCGGCAACGACCACTACTTCTTTGCCGCGCAGGAATTCTTCGTGCAAGAGTTGTGGCAGCGAACAAAATGGAATGCGCTGGTCGAGCACCTGCTCCAGTTCCGCATTTCCACGCGAAATGGCGTTGCCCACTACGATCAGGTCGGGACGTGGCTCAAGGTTGCGCGGGTCGAAGGGTTGCGCCACGGGGATATTAAGTTCCGAAAGAAAGTCGGACATCGGCGGATACGCCGCCGCATCCGACCCGGTGACGCGGAATCCGCGCTGTTTCAGCATGCCGGCGAGCGACGCCATCGCGGTCCCGCAAATACCGATGAGATGGATGTGTTTGTTTTCGTTCATGAGATGTTTGCCGCGGGCCTGCTCGATACCGAGACTGCAGCAACCGCCGCTTCCAGAATTCTGAGCCTCACTTGTTTACCCTCGACCGACAATTCAGCGCGCACACCGATCGGCAGTGTGATGTTGCCGGTTGTCACGTGGCCGGAACGCACTCCGAACGCAACTGGCAGTCCCAATTCGCCAACAATTCGCAGCACAATTTGTTCCAGTGTGTACCCTTGATTCGCCGTCTGAAAACAATCCCGCATCTCGCCGAACACGATGCCACGCACAGCATTCAACTTCCCCCCCAGTTTCAACTGCATGAGCATGCGGTCGATCTGGTACGGTTTCGCGGCAACATCTTCAAGAAACAGAATGGTTCCTTCGGTGTGAATTTCGTACGGAGTACCGAGCGAGGCGACCAGAATGGAAAGGCAGCCGCCATAAAGAATTCCTTCGGCAGATCCGTCGACTAGTCCAATCGCGCCGGAACCCGCTCCCAGATTTGGCTCCCACGCAGAAGCTCCCGACAGGGCCCCTTGCCACGACGCAAGATCGACGCCATTTTCATGCGCCCAATCTTTCGCCACCATTGGCCCGTGGAAAGTGATGAGTCCGAATACATCGTGAAGATGCGTGAGCAGAGCTGTCAGGTCGCTGTATCCGACAAAAATCTTGGGATGCGCTTTGATTTTGTTCCAATCGACGGCTTCCAGCAAATAATTGGAGCCATAGCCACCACGGGCGCAAATAATTGCGTGTACCTCTTCGCGACTGAACATGTCTTCGAGTTCTCGGGCGCGCCGCTGCACCGATCCCGCGAAGTACAGGTCCTGCTCTAAGATGGAATCGAAATAAAATGGACGATACCCGGCACGGCGCAAGGCTTCACAGCCAGCCTCCAGTTCGTCGCGCTTGACGTTACTGGCCGGGGCTACGATGCCGACCACGTCGCCGGGTCGCAGCGCGGGGGGCTTGATGCGCGGAACTGGAGTTGATGACATCAATCAGAAGATTACCGTGAAATGGTGCCGCTCAGCCGACTCGATTCGCGAATATCGATTACAGAAGTGCTTGGCCTTCAGCCCACCAAAAATTCTCCCCGGCACACTAGTCTTGCCGTCCCGCGAAGAAAAACTACATTTCCGTCTTTGCGCACCATCTGCGTTCCGCCCGGCGCGTGCACGCGAACCGGCGATTCCACTCTGCCGGTCGCCAGCGCCGCGACCGCTGAGGCGCACGAACCGGTGCCCGAGGATTGCGTCTCTCCCACCCCTCGCTCGAAAAAACGTACGTTGACGTCATGCTTTCCCGTGATGACGACCATCTCAACATTCACGCCTTTCCTGAATTTTGAACTACTTTGAATCTTCGCCGCCTCGCCCTGCCATCCTTCGCGGACCTCGGGCACAAAAACTACATAGTGCGGATTTCCCATCGAGACCGGTATGCCGCGCACTTCCCTGCCGTCGAACTGCACAGCCAACTCTGCTCCCACCTCAGCTTCGCCCATCGCGATCTCAAACTCGTATTCCGGCGGTTTCTGTCCCGTCAACACGCAAGTCTTGAGCCCTGCTCCGGTTTGGAGCGCAATTTTCTCCTTACCATTTTCCGCATAGAGAAAAGCAGCGACGCAGCGCGTGCCGTTGCCGGAAATCTCCGCCTCGGAACCATCGGCGTTGATCAGTTGAATCTCCACGTCCGCGGTTGAGTGCGGACGCATCCACTCCACACCATCGGCGCCGACTCCGTCATGCCGATTACAAATGCGTCGCGTAAACTCGGCTATGTTAGAAGAAGCGAACGCTCCCTCAGCCTGCGACCAATCGATCAACAAAAAATCGTTCCCGCAGGCGCTGGCCTTCACAAACGGAATCCCAGCGGTCTTGAAGGTCACTCTACTTCCACCGGACCCAACGAGGTTACACTTCCGAAGACAGGCGAAGCTTTGAGTTCACTCAGATACGTTCTCTGTTCGTGATTGTTGCCGAAAACGTCGAATTGCACGCGCACATGGTCACCCGCATTTCCGCTGGCGACATTCTGCATCATGCGATGCCCACGCTCCAGAATGCGGTTGACCTCTTGCGTGATTTGCTCGACGGTTGCACCTGTAACCTCGTAACAGACGAGCAAAATTTTCAGATTGAAGGTTCGCTCAGCGTAGCCGAGAATGAACAATGCCAGCAAAACCACGGCGGTGGCGAACACCGCGGTGATGTAAAAGCCGCCACCCACGGCCATCCCCACTGATGCCACCACGAACAACGTGGACGCGGTGGTCAAACCCGTGGTAAGGCCTCGATTATGCAAAATCGATCCCGCACCGATGAACCCGATGCCGGGGATGATTTGCGCCGCGATGCGCGCCGCATCCGAAGGCACTCCGGCAAGTCCGCTGGAAAGAACCGTGAACATTGCCGCCCCAAAACAGATGAACATGTTGGTGCGCAGCCCGGCTGGGCGATGCCTGAACTCGCGCTCCAGACCGATAGCGCCGCCAAGAATTGCCGCCAGCAAAAGCCGCGTCAGAGAGGTGGCAACAAAGCCGCTTGCCATCTCGCTGTGCAGCAAGCCGAAAATGCGATGCCAGTTCATCGTGCCATTGCGGGCTGAAGCAATATCAGGATGGCCGGATTTTATCACCGCGCCGCCGCGGGTTCGCCGACCTTCCACGTTAACCGGTCTGATTACCGCGCCTGTCCTGGGTTGCGGTTGGGCGTTCTTCCCTGGAAAAGGACTGCCGCAGGTTCGCCCGTGGTGTGGATCTCGACGAATTCCATCAGGTGGTGATCCTTCGCGCTCTGCCACACCGAATCGCCCTCGAAACCGATTATGTAATCGGCATATTTTGCAGGGTCGGCAAGCGCATGCTCCCATAATCCGTCAGGGTCCGGCTGCTTCCATGGGCGATGATTGCCTTCGTTGATCACCCGCTGCAACGGAATACCTGCCTGCTGCAGCGCGCCCACGTGCTGCCCCAAGTACATCAGCAGAGTAGAGTTCGGGGGCAGCGATTTCAGCCAACCACTCACCTGCTTATCCAACTCGACTCGGCCGCGGGAGTTGATCACAGCTTCGCGGTAAGAAATTGGTTCCGCGCGCCACACGCCGGCATAGCTGGCACTCGCGAGCGATACAACGCTGATCAAGACTACAGCGGCTGACCAGCGCCTGATATAAGATTCAACTCGTCCGATGCGTGCCGCCGACCGCACAACAAAGAAAATTCCGAGCGGAACAAATACCGCCAATGCCGGCAGAATTTGCAGGCCGTAGCGGACGTTGTAATAAGAAAAAGGCCACCACGCCGGCAAGAAAATTGGGACGCTCCCATAAGCCAGCGATAGCGCATAAAACGGCAGCGGCGTCCACAACCATAGCGCGCAGCGCCCGCGCCCGGTGAACCCCGCCCCCAGACTTCCCACCAAGGCCAGGGCCAGCCAGAGCCGGCCCAGCCAGTTCGCATCAGAAACATTCAGTTCCGCAGACTTAAGAAAATAAGAGCTGGCAGCCCATAGATTTCCGTTCGCTGGATTCACAGTGGCGGTTTTTTGTGCAATCGCTCGCGCGGAGTAAGGCCCATTGGCAAACTCCAGCGGATTACGATAGACGGCCGCGTTGTAAGCCAGCCAGAGCGCCGGTGCAATCGCCGCCAGCAAAATAAATTTCATGAGCGCCGTGCGCGAGATTGGCGCAACCCGATGCGCTTCATTTGTGCGCTTAACAGCAAGAATGCTCATCACAACAGCGCCGACTACCATCGATGCCGCCAGAAACCATCCGTCGTATCGTGTAAGGCACGCCGCAGCCAGGCACACTTCGCATCTCGTCAGAGATCGAGACGACTTTGCATCACCACGCGCGAACTCGGCGAAATATAAAACCGCCCAGATGAAAAATGCCAGATATAGCGACTCGCCCATCGCCGTTGACTGCATATAGATGAGATTGGGATTCGCGCAATAGATAATTGCCCCGGCCCAGGCCAGCGTTCGCGCGACACCGCCGTTCCCTTCTCCTTCGCAGGTAAGCGCTGCGCGCACCAGGCGAAATATTCCCAGGACACCGAGAACAAACCCGGCCATCGATGGAATCGAGCCGCCCAAACCGCTCTTCCACATTCTGTTCGACACGATAAAGGGCAGGATGAGCAGGTGTGGCAGCGGTAGCCACACGGTTCCGAGCTGCAGCAAGCCGGGAGTTTTGGAGTCGAACACGCGGCGCGCAATATTGATGTGCGCCACCGCATCGCCGTACAGCAGAACCTCGTTATTGCGGTTATAGACGAGAAACGAAAATACGGAAACGAAGATCGCCAGCCACACCAATCGCACAATCTCAATTCCTGAATAGGCCTTCGGAGGCGGGGGTTGCGGCTTCAGAGCTTGCGGCTTCATTCGAGGTGAGTCAGTTCGCGAAAAATCTGAAAGCGCTCGTCAATTTCTTCGCGGGTCAGCGATTGCAGGCGTTCGGTGCCAAAGCTTTCCACGGCGAACGACCCCATCACTCCACCGTAGAACAGAGCCCGCTTCAGCGTTTCGCGATTCAATTCTTCTTGCGATGCCAGGTAGCCCATGAATCCTCCGGCAAAAGAATCGCCCGCGCCGGTTGGATCTTTCACTTCATCGAGAGGCAGAGTGGGCGCGCGAAAGGGATGACGGCCGATGCCGAATGCTCCCTCGCGAAAGAAAATCGTCGCACCATATTCGCCATGCTTGATGACCAGCGCTTGCGGTCCCATAGCCAGAACCTTTTGCGCGGCGCGCGGCAGATTTTTTTCACCGGCCAGCATTTTGGTTTCCGTATCGTTGATCAGCAATACGTTCACCAGCTTCAGAGTCTCGGCCAATTCGTTACGCGCGCCCTGAATCCAGTAATTCATGGTGTCGCATCCGGTAAGCTTTACGCCGTTCATCTTGCGGCGCACGTTGGCTTGCAAAGTAGGCTGAATGTTGGCCAGAAACAAAAACTCCGTATCCTCGTACTCCTTGGGAATGCGCGGTTGGAACTTCTCGAAGACATTCAGATCGGTGAAATGAGTCTTGGCCTCGTTGAGATTCTCGGCATAAGATCCGCCCCAGCGAAAAGTCTTGCCGGCCGCGCGCTCGATGCCGCGCGTATCCACGCCGCGCTTTTTCAGAACGCCTTCGTGTTCCGGACCAAAGTCTTCGCCTACCACTGCCACCATGCGCACCTGGGTGAAATAGCTGGCGGCGAGAGAAAAATAAGTCGCTGCACCGCCAAGAATGCCCTTTACGCTGCCGGAAGGCGAAGTGACGTCGTCAAACGCGACCGATCCCACCACGACAATGCTCATCTTAAGCGCAAACTCCTTTGCAAATTAGTGGTCAGTGCTCAGTGGGAGGTGCCCGGTAAGCACCTCTACGAACCCTGCTTTTGACCAGACACTGGAAAACGGAAACTGGCATTAGCCCCTGCTCACCGGCCACTGCCCTTCACATACTTCCCAATAATCAGTTTCAATTTCTTTCTCGTTGTCGCCGGAATCTTCTTGGGATCGGTCATGATGGCATGAGCGAGGGCAGAACCGCACTTGCACGAGCGCTGCCGGGGCATGGCGGCCACGGTTTCGCGCAACACTTTCGCCGCGTTCTCAGCATTCTTCGTCAGCACAGCGATGATCTGATCCACGGTCACCGAATCGTGATGAGGATGCCAGCAGTCATAATCGGTCACCATCGCCACGGTCACATAGCAAAGCTCCGCCTCCCGCGCCAACTTGGCTTCCTGCAAATTGGTCATGCCGATCACATCCATGCCCAGTCCGCGATACACGTTCGATTCCGCCTTGGTGGAAAACTGCGGACCTTCCATGCACAGATAAGTGCCGCCGCGCCTGCCAGCTACGCCGACCTTTTCGCAGGCGGCCTCGACAATGTGAGCCAGTTCGCCGCACACTGGATCGGCGAATGCAATGTGCGCGACTACGCCGCCACCAAAAAAAGTATCGATGCGATGCCGGGTGCGATCGAAGAATTGATCTGGGATCACAAAATCCAGCGGCTTGTGTTCTTCTTTCAACGACCCCACGGCGGAAACGGAAACAATGCGCTCGACGCCCAGGTGCTTAAAGCCGTGAATGTTCGCGCGAAAATTCAATTCCGTCGGCATGATGGTGTGGCCGCGACCGTGGCGCGCCAGAAAAGCCACCTTGCGTCCCTCCAGCGTGCCGCACATGTAGGCGTCGGAGGGCGCGCCGAACGGCGTCTTCAGCCGGACTTCTTTAACCTTGGTCAATCCCGGCATCGCGTACAGGCCGCTGCCGCCAATAATTCCAATTTCCGCTTGCGCCACTCGTCCTCCAGAAGACTCCGCACATGAGCGCGGAATCGCGATTATACAGGACAGGATTCTCAGCCTGGCTGATCCGAACAGCTACAATTTCCTAATGAAGGGTCCAATCATCTGCAGTTTTATTTTTGCCGCGGCGTATGCCTGCGGACAGAGCGGTCCACTCGCATCAGTCACGGTCCCAATTACGCTCGATCACAATCGAACCATCATCGAAGTGGGGCTGGCACTGCCCGATGGCTCAAAGCAGCGCGTGCGCGCCTGGGTGGATCCGGGAAATCCCGATCTCATGCTTTCTCGCCGCGTCGCAGGCTTGCTGGGGCTTGCAGTGACATGTAGTGACAAAGATTGCACCGCGCCTCCTCCGCCCGAAATTGAAATTGGAGGCACGAATGTTTCTCTCTCGCCCGTGAAAGTGGCGAATATTCCGCTTAAGCCAGTTTCGTCGGCAGCGGTCCTGGCGTCCGGCATGAACGCCGAAATCAGCATTCCATCCTCCGTCTTGCGCAACTACGACGTGCTCTTCGATTTTCCTGGCCACGAATTGACCATTGGGAAACCGGGCAGTCTGAAGTTTAACGGCGTCAAAGCGAAAGTAATGGTGAACACTGCGAACGGCTTGATCGAGGTTCCCAGCCAAATTGAAAACAAGAAATACAATTTTGCTCTGGATCTGGGATCGTCCATCAGCTTTCTTTCGCCGGAACTCTTCAACAAGCTGGCCGCGGCCCATCCTGACTGGCCGCACATGACTGGAGCGATTGGGCCGGCGAACATGTGGGGACTGGAAGATGAACCAACGTGGAAACTGATGCGAGTGGAACGCCTGCAGTACGGGCCGGTCTATCTGACAAGCGTCCCGGTTGTCGATTTTCCGAAAGAGCGGGCCGCGTTTTTTGAAAAGCGAGCCGGCATCCCAACTGCCGGATTGCTGGGCGCGGAAGCTCTGATGAATTACCGCATCGGGCTCGACTACTCCCATTCGGCGGCTTACTTCGAAATCGGACGGACGTTCAAGTTCCCGGATTTCGACGTCGTCGGACTCATACTTCGACCGGAAGATGACGGGCGATTCACCGTCTTAGCAGTCGCCAATTACGACGGCAAAGCCTCAGTCGCTGATGTACAAGCGGGCGATCAACTCGTTGCCGTCGACGGCATTCCCGTAGTGGGGTCTACGTTGGGCCAAGTGTTGCTGATGTTGGGAGGCGAGCCGGGCAAAGAACGTAGACTTACAGTTGGGCGAAATCAAAAACAATTTGAAGTCGTCGCCGAAGTGCGTCACTTCCTGGCGGACGCAGATGCGGTCGACAAAATAGGACGGTCGTGGAGAAACTAAAATCGAGTCTCGCAGGTCTCGCGTTTTAGAGTTCGTTTCATTGACTTACGCCAAACACTTCGCGCTCCAGCTTGGCCGTCGTCGTTGAGTCCAGGCCCTCACTTACCAGCACCGTGTCCCCTCGTTCCTCAATCACCACCGTGCCTTCTTCTGTGGTCCACGCGTGGCGGCCCTTGATAGTTTCCGCTTTCGCCTCTGGATTCTCAGGCAGTTGGGATGAAGCATCAGCGACCACCTCCACCTTTCTGTAACGCTCCTTCAGCGAGTCGGCATAAATCTCCGCAAACTCTGATGCCTTCTCCGCGTTCGACCAGCGCGACGCGTACATCAGCCCTAGCGGCGCCGCCGCATTGCCCTTGGGACGCGCGGCGTAATAGTATCCTCCGCGCCACGCCGGATACATTTGGTCCGACACCTTTTTGCCGGCGTATTGCTCGATCAGCACGGCAACGTCGAACTCTCCCATCGCACCGATGTCGAACTTCACGTAATCCTTGAAATCACGTTTGA
>Ga0209332_1000309_pt1 | contig 12197 bp, 11 predicted proteins | sample BlaSpr_A8_OM3_M1_FD_187974 | JGI IMG/M metagenome (GOLD analysis project Ga0209332, IMG submission 187974) | Forest soil microbial communities from Thunder Bay, Ontario, Canada - Black Spruce, Ontario site 2_A8_OM3_M1 (SPAdes) (version 2) | ecosystem: Environmental > Terrestrial > Soil > Boreal...
TTGGCTCTCTGCTTTGCTCTTGTTGCGGGCCCAGGCAATGGGGCTGTTGCGTCCAGAGGGAATGGCACGTTACTGGGGGTTTCTTCCACGGCTGGTTCCAGAATCACTCCGGCGTTGCCGTTGTCGCTGTGTCCGTTTGGATGAATCACTTTGCACCTCCCGAGACCGGAGCCACAAACGCAATTGGCGCCAGGACCGGACGGTCGACCTCTTCCGCTTGGGCAACCGCGAGCAAGAGCCTTTCCCGGGATTCTTTGAAAGTAGGACGCTCGAACACAACGATGCCGTCGGCCCTAGCGCCAGGCGCGAGTCTACGCGAGGTGATCCAGTAGTCCTTGATCGGCACCGGCTCGGCCTTGATCGCCTTTCGATGCTTGTCTTTCGATGTCCCCGCAAGCTGTATTTGCGGCGGCAGCACTTCGATGGTCCGTGCAGAGGAATTCAGAACGGCGAACCGCACGGCCATCTGTTGCTCTTTCTCTGTCGCCTGTTCTACCGCAACCCGCAGTTGCTTGCCTTCCAAATGGGGGTTCTCAATCCGTTCTGCCCTGAGCAAATCCTGCTCTTGTCTGCCAAGCTTCTCTGGGGCAATGCTGGTTGGCTGATTTTCTGTAGCTACGTTTTTTGTTTCGCCAACCACAAACATGGGACGAGTAGGCGCAATCACAAAGCTTCGCGGACGCTCACAGTTAAGCATATAGTCCACAGGTCCACTACCGTCCGACCTGCCTTGGCTCACTAAGCTAAGCGAGATCTCATGGCCTCCTCTGGTGGTAATCAGGGCGTTGGTTTGCGCAGGTTTTGCGCTGGTTGCTTTGAAAAACACCAACTGCGGCTCGGCTTCGGAGTGGTCGGCCTTAAAAGCCCCCGGATCGCCCAGTACGACCGAGCTCACCTCCTCCAGCACCCGCACCGACTGACGTATCCTGGCCGCAAGTGCAAGACCACTACCTGTTCTGGGTCAACATTCAAGTTCACGATTCGCGCCTGCGGAAGATCGGCTTGCGCTGAAGCTATACCCAGCAGCAGGAGACTGATCGTTGTCAGATGCACCAAACTCAAACAAATTTTCATCTCACATCTCTTTCCGAACTGGTGTTCGTAGTTCTTGGTTTAATTCCGGCTTGGTGGAGGTAAGTTGCTCTAATTCTTGCCACGTAGGCAATTACGTCGGGATTTCGATAGCCGAGGTCTCGTCTGCCGATTACGTCTTCGCCAGCGTAGTAAGCGGCAGCCACTAGCCTGAGATCGTTATGAAATTGTTGCATTAGCCATGCGAGGTAGCGCACGCCCCCTGAAATGTTTTGATCGACACTGCACCGGTCTCTTACTCCGAGTCGCTGAGCGGTTAGGGGCATTAACTGCATTAGTCCTGCAGCGCCTTTGGGAGAGACCGCGCATGCTTGCCAGTGCGACTCCCGTTCGACAATGGCACGAACCAGCGAGACGGGCACCCGATAGTGTTGGGCGTAGGCTGCGACGTAGTACTCGGCTTCAAGCCGTGCCCGTGGTTTGGGCGATTGCGCCCAGCAAATCGGGATTGCAGAAAGCACTTGCGCCAAGATGAGTGCTGGCCTCATGCCGCGCTCCTTCGCAGAGCCTCAGCGCTATACTGCTGCGCGTCAAAGATCAAGCTGGCAAACCCATCCCGCAAGAGCAGCTTGCGTCGATCAGCCTCAGTCTTGGCCAGCAAGGGCAGGAGAATGTCTCGCATCTCGGCTGTAATTTGTTCTGTTCCCAGAACTTTGAGCGCCTGAGCGAGATCGAGAATTTCCGACACCGAGGGCGGTTTCTCCAGGCTCCATCCACGCAGCGCCTTGGCAAGCCCCGCCATTCCCGCGTGGAATTCGCGGCTTGAATCCGGCGTTCTCAGCGCAACAATCTGTGCTTCTCGCTCCGCGGTGGGGTGTTCAACACGAAGATAGAAGCTGCGCCGCCGCAGTGGGTCCCCGATGCGCCGTTCCTCGTTGGACGTGAGCACGACGAAAGGAATGCTCCTGGCTTTTATGGTGCCCAGCTTCGGAATGCTCAACTGCCACACGCTCAGCAATTCCAGCAACAAGGCCTCAAATGCGTGGTCCACCTTGTCCAGTTCGTCGATTAGCAGGACACAAGGCCTTTCACACTGCAACGCGCGCAGAAGCGGCCCGGCACCGAAGAACTGCTGGCTGTGCAACTCCGTCTGCAGGGATTCCCAATCAACGCTGACGGACTTGGCTATGAGTTCAACGCAAAGCCTTTGAAGGGGTTCATCGAACTTGCCGATGGCCTTCTCTTCGTTGATGCCCTCATAGCACTGCAGGCGTTCGACGGTGGTGTCCGCTGCGTCCGCAACTGCATATGCAAGTTGAGTCTTACCGCTGCCGGCGGGTCCTTCCAGCAGCAGTGGCTTCTGGAGTCTCGCCGCTAGCTACACCGTCGTCGTGGCAATCGAATCGGCGATGTAGCCGCTTCCTCGTAGCCGCTGCACAAGCTGTTCCAGGGACGAAAACATGCTCAACTCCTCACCCGGGACCATCTGGTCAACCATGATTGGTGAAGAAACTAAGTCGAATCGGAATTTCGGTCAAATCAGAGGTGGCAGAAGTTCGCAAAACGGTTTTTGGACCTCTGCTGTGCTCCGCCAATGTGACGGGATGGAGCGAAAAGAACGCTGCAGCCAAGATGGGTTGAGTTCTGTTTGACCGAATTTGGGAAATGACTTAAAAGGCATTCCAGTCATGCAACCTCAAATGAGGTGCTTATTGGCAGGTGCCGCAATGTCTAACTCGCAATCAGGATCAGATCTGCGTCTGCTCCAAAGCTCGGGCGAACAACCGGGCAAATTTGAACCTGTTCCAGACACCAGTCCAGCCCCTGGTGGCTTCACCATCGAATCTGACACTCCTCCGCGAACTGTCGGCCGCAGCCCCTTGAAGGATCCTCTCCTCACCGCCGAGGAAGTCGCTGAGCGGTTAAATGTGACGAAGGACTGGGTTTGGGACCATTCGTCACGCAAAGCTCCGCATCTCCCTGTTATCCGTATGGGCGACGGAACCCTACGTTATCGGGCCAGCAGAATAGAGGAGTTCATCGACGAGCGGGAACGTCTCAGCAACCTGCGTCGCAAACGCGGGTAAAATAGGTGCAGGCCCAATTGTTCCCGCCACAGAAATTGAGGAATAAATGGGTACATCGAGTCAGAGGGGTTACCTGACCCCTCGCGGCAAGAAATGGTACGGGTATTTTCGCAAGACCGTAAATGACCCGACGACGGCCGAGCAGAAGACCGTCAGGGTCGCGGTGATTCTCGGGCCCAGATCCCAAATGAAGAGATCAGAAGCTCGGGAAGCACTGGAACGTGAAATCACTAAACAGAACGGGCAGACGAGCGACGCTGGCAAGGTGATGAACGACGGCTCTGTGAGCTTCGGCTGGTTCGTTCGCCATCGCTTTTTGCCCTTGAAAGAGGCCAACTGGAAGGAAGAAACCGGCAAGGTGAAAAAACTGCTTATCCAAAGGGACCTTATCGATCCATTCGACAAGGTTCCGCTGGAGAATTTCGACAAGTTCACCCTGCAGGTCCACCTTAACAATTTGGCGCAAACGAGATCCAGGGACAGAGTGCTTCAGATGAGGGCGTACTTGCGGGACATCTTTGTTGAGGCCGTCGATCAGGACTTCCTCTCGAAGGATCCGGCTCGCAAGGTTAGAGTTCCAACCCAACTACGCGAGACCGACAAAACAACGCTGAGCTGGGAACAACTCCGAAAAGCGCTTTCCCGCTTGGATCTTCGCGACCGGGTCCTATTGGAACTCGACATGACGAATGCCCTCCGTCCCAGCGAACTGTTCGCGCTCAGATGGAAATGCTTCAACCTCGCAGAATCCAACATGAGCGTGAGCGAAACCGCCTACATGGGCAAGATTCGCCCGTGGGGCAAAACCCGAAAGAGTCTAGGGGTTATTCATATCCCCAAGAATCTGGCGGCCGACCTCTTACGATGGAAACGGCAGTGTCCTGATCCAACGCCGAAAGCGTTCATCTTCCCGAACAAGGACGGCGACTTTATGGACACAGGCAACTATCGCAAGCGCGTGTTGCACAAGCTCGCGGCAGAGCTGGAACTACCAAAGCTCACCTTCCAGGTCATACGGCGCACAATTGCGACGCTGGCCCAAAAGAAAGGTACGGTGAAGGACGTGCAAGGCGTGCTCCGGCACTCTCGCGCTGCAACCACGACGGATGTGTATATGCAGGAGATTCCGAAGAGCGTGCAGGCGACGGTCGATTCCATCAATTCGGAATTGAGGAAGAAATCAACGTCTGTGCGTGAGCGGAAACCAACCGTGGTGAACGAGCGGCTGACCGCTTCTAAATTTAGCAGAAGTCAGAGCATTTTGACACCAAATGACACCAAACTGAAAACCGGGGTATCCGTAAGTACTTGAAAAGATGGTGGACCTGGTCGGGATCGAACCGACGACCTCTTCCATGCCATGGAAGCGCGCTCCCAGCTGCGCCACAGGCCCACGATTGGGTGCCCGAGAAAACGGGACCGAGGGAAATACTAAATTCATTCTCGCCCACATCGCAGGGATAGTCAACGCAAGGGCGGATCAACTACGAAGGACACTAAGGATCACGAAGGAAAACTTCAGGAAAGCGAAACCTTCGTGCAACTTTGTGTCCTTCGTGGTTGATGGATTTTGATCCTGCCCTGATTCTCCTATTTGTTTCCACAGCCCTCTTCTGCCATAATTGATCGTGCACCCCACCTGCACCAATTTTCAAACACAATTTAGAGCGAGGAACAGATGCCAGCGAAGTACATCTTTGTAACAGGCGGAGTTGTGTCTTCTCTAGGCAAGGGACTGGCCGCGGCCTCCATCGGCTGTCTGTTGGAGAGCCGTGGGTTGAAAGTAAACCTGATGAAGTTCGATCCGTACCTGAACGTGGACCCTGGAACGATGTCGCCGTTTCAGCATGGCGAAGTGTTTGTGACCGACGATGGCGCCGAAACTGACTTGGATCTCGGCCACTACGAACGCTTCACCCACGCCAAACTGTCTCGCGACAACAATTGGACTACGGGCCGTCTCTACGAGCAGATTATCGCCAAAGAGCGCCGCGGCGATTATTTGGGTAAGACGGTGCAGGTGATTCCGCACGTCACGAATGAAATCAAAGCCGCGATGAAAAAAGTCGCGCAGGATGTCGACGTGGCGATTGTAGAGATTGGCGGCACGGTGGGCGACATCGAATCTCTGCCGTTCATGGAGGCGATCCGCCAGATGCGCCAGGAACTGGGGCGCGAGGATACGCTATTCGTCCACGTGACGCTCGTTCCGTTCATCGCCGCCGCGCAAGAATTGAAGACTAAACCCACCCAGCATTCTGTAAAAGAATTGCTCAGCATTGGAATTCAGCCTGACATTTTGCTTTGCCGCACTGATCGCTTCCTTGCGAAAGAGCTGAAGTCAAAAATTGCGCTGTTCTGCAATGTGCAGGAAGAGGCCGTTATCACAGCCAAAGACGTGGCTTCCGTGTATGAAGTGCCACTCGTCTTCGCCAACGAAGGCGTGGACACGCTGGTGCTGAAATACTTGCACATGGAAGCTAAGGACCGCGATATTTCGAAGTGGGAAGACATCGTACATCGCGTCTATAACCCCAAAGACACAGTCACGATCGGAATTGTCGGCAAGTACGTTGAATATGAGGATTCCTACAAGTCGCTGAAAGAAGCGCTTGTGCACGGAGCTCTGGCGCGCAATCTGAAACTGCAGGTCAACTGGATCGAGGCCGAGGGTCTCGAAGCCGGCGAGAGTAATAGTAATGACGCCCAACTTGAAGGCTATGACGGAATTCTGGTTCCCGGCGGCTTTGGCAAGCGCGGCATCGAAGGGATGTTGATCGCCATACGCTATGCCAGAGAAAACAAGGTGCCGTATTTTGGCATCTGCCTGGGAATGCAAACCGCTTGCGTGGAGTTTGCTCGCAACGTCGTGGGACTGGAGGATGCCAATTCGAGCGAGTTCGATCCGGCGACGCCGCACCGTGTGATCTACAAGCTCCGTGAGTTGCGTGGCGTCGAGGAACTGGGCGGGACGATGCGTTTAGGAGCTTGGACTTGTAAAATCGAACCCGACACCCTGGCCCACAAGATTTACGGCAAGCTCGAGATCAGCGAACGCCACCGCCATCGTTACGAATTTAATCGCGAGTACGAAGAACCGATGGTGGCTGCCGGTCTGCGCATTTCTGGCTCGACTCCGGATGGTACCTATGTAGAAATGGTGGAACTGCCGGACCATCCGCATTTCATCGGCTGCCAATTCCATCCCGAATTCAAGTCAAAGCCTCTCGAGCCGCATCCCTTGTTCAGCGCCTTTATCGCCGCGGCGTATAAGCACGGGTCCAAACGCCGCGCAGAGAAAGAAACTGCGGCAGTAGAAATGTTTCATCGTCCGGAAAAAGTTGCCCGCAGATAAGCAGTTTCTGGTTTCCGGCTGTCTTTGAGAATGTGCCTCGCTGCCGGATCTGGAAACTTGAAACCAGAAGCGAGAAACTTGACGCCAGTTCCCTTCCAAGTCGGCGATGTCCATATCGGCTCGGGCAATCTGTTTCTGATCGCCGGTCCCTGCGTAATCGAGAGCGAAGAACACGCCATTCGCATGGCGGAGATCATCAAGGGCGTGACCAAAGCGCTCGGGTTACCATTCATCTTTAAAGCCAGCTACGACAAAGCCAACCGCACTTCGATCCGCAGCTTTCGTGGCCCCGGTGTAAAGGACGGCCTTCGTATTCTGAAAAAAATCAAAGATATACTGCAGTTGCCTGTCCTCACTGACGTCCACGAAGTAAGCGACGTCGCGAAAGTTGCGGAGGTGGTTGATGTGCTGCAGATCCCTGCGTTTCTGTGCCGCCAGACGGATTTGGTAGTTGCCGCTGCTCTTAGCGGACGGCCTGTGAACATCAAGAAAGGTCAGTTCGTCTCGCCGTGGGATATGCGCCATGCGGTACAGAAATGCCGCGAAGCGGGGAACGCACAAGTTTTTCTCACCGAGCGCGGCACCAGTTTCGGCTACAACAATCTCGTCGTAGACATGCGCTCGCTTTCCATCATGCGCAAGTTTGCGCCGGTTGTTTTTGACGCGACCCATTCCGTTCAACTTCCGTCCGCCCAGGCCGACGAGAAAAGTCCCGCCGTCAGCGGAGGGCAACCGGAGTTCATCCCGGTTCTGGCGCGTGCGGCCGTCGCCGCTGGCGTAGATGGCATCTTCCTGGAAGTCCACGACAATCCAAAAATCGCGAAATCCGACGGAGCGAATGCGCTGGAATCAACCAAGCTTCGCGAAGTGTTGAAGGAATTGTTGGCGGTGAGGCAGGCGCTTGATGTGGCTCGCGCCACGCCTTAGGAATGCGGACAAAGATTGTTAATTCGACCACCAAGGTCACGAAGGTGCTCAACGGAAATCCCACCAGTTCAACCTTCGTGCGATTTCCTGTCCTTGGTGGTTGATTGCTTTTCTCCGTGGTAAATTTAAATTTCCGCATGAGAGAGATCGCCAACTGGGCTTTAGACACAGCCACGACTCGTGGCGCGAGCTACGCCGACGCGCGCATCGTCAGCCAGCGAAGCCGCGCTCTCTCCACAAAGAACGGGAAAGTCGGGAGCGCCTCGGATTCTGAGTCTTTAGGCATGAGCGTACGCGTGATTGCCGAGGGCGCATGGGGATTTGCCGCCTCCGAAGATCTGTCTCGATCCGGCGTCGAAGCCGCCGCTGCACGAGCAGTCGAAATTGCCCGCGCTTCCGCCCAGGTGAAGCGAGAAAATGTTCGTCTTGCTCCGGAAAAGCCCGTGACCGCTGAGTGGACAACGCCTCATTCGATCGATCCGTTCTCCATTTCGGTTGAACAGAATATTGCGCTCCTGTTGAGCATCGACGCGGAACTGTGCGCTGTAGCGGGCGTCACCATGGCCGAGACCAATCTTAACTTCAATCGTGAGGAGCAATGGTTTCTCTCGTCCGAAGGCAGTGACATTCATCAGACTAAGTATTCCGCAGGCGCCGGCTACACGGCATACGCATTTTCTGGAAATGAGATTCAGAAACGCTCTTATCCCAATTCTTTTGGCGGCCAGTGGCAGAACAAGGGCTACGAGCTGATCGAAGAGTTGAAGCTGGTGCAGAATGCCCGTCGTATTGCGGAGGAAGCGGTCGCCCTGCATCATGCGGAGCAATGTCCCGAAGGCACGTTCGACATCATCCTCGATAGTTCTCAACTTGGCTTGCAAATCCACGAATCCATCGGCCATCCCATCGAACTCGATCGCGTGCTGGGCATGGAGGCGAATTTTGCCGGCACGTCCTTTCTTACGCTCGACAAACTTCGCACGCTTCGTTACGGCAGCGAAATCGTTAACGTCGTCGCAGACGCCCGCCAGGAGCACGGTCCGGGCCTTGGAACCTTTGCTTACGACGACGAGGGCGTTGCCGCGCAGTGCACGCCAATCATCACCAACGGATTGTTCACCGGCTATCTTACTTCGCGGGAAACCGCGCACACGATCGGCGAAAATCGCTCCGGCGGTACGCTGCGTGCCGAAGGCTGGAATCGTTTGCCGATGATTCGCATGACCAACATCAGCCTGCTGCCGGGCGAAAAGCCGCTGAGCCTTGAGCAACTGATCGCCTCCACCGATCACGCCATCCTGATGCAGACCAATCGCTCGTGGTCAATCGATGACCGGCGCTACAATTTTCAATTCGGTTGTGAGATCGGCTGGGAAATCAAGCACGGTAAACGCCTGCGCATGCTTAAGAATCCTTCATACTCGGGAATCACGACCGAGTTCTGGAATTCACTCGACGCAATTTGCTCCCGTGATGAATGGACTCTCTGGGGGACGCCGAATTGTGGCAAAGGCCAGCCACAGCAGGTGATGGGCACCGGCCACGGCGCGGCACCGTCGCGCTTTCGAGGAGTTAAGGTCGGCAGTGCATACAAAGGAAGCTAGTTCACTATAGAGACACCGCGGCACAGTGAAAGCAAGAACCAGCCGATGCTTACTCAAGACCAAGCCTCCGACATTTTCGATCGCATCAGAAAGTTCTCGACTGCTGACGAGGTCGAAGTACTCTTTTCCGGCGGACGCTTCGCGCTCACGCGATTCGCCAACAATACCATCCATCAAAACGTAGAAGACGAAAATCACATCGTCTCCGTACGCACCGCCTTCGACGGACGCACCGCCCGCGCGACTACAAACAAGTTTGACGATGCCAGCCTGCGGCGAGTAGTGGAATCCTCTGAGGCGTTGGCCAGAGTGCAACTTCCTGATCCGGATCTTTTGCCCATGCCGGATGCGCGGGAGGCTGAAGGCAACGCAGACAACGTGCCTGCGCCTGCACGCTATTTCGAACAGACTGCAGCCATCACACCGCAACTTCGCGCCGCCGGTGTAAAGAAAATCGTCGATGTCGCTCAAAAACACAAACTCACGAGTGCTGGCATCTATTCAAGTTCTAAATCCGTCGAAGGCATCTTCAATTCGCGTGGCCTCAACCAATGGCATACGCAAACTTTGGCAGAGGTCTCCATCTCCATGTTGGGCGCGGATTCTTCTGGATGGCAGAAGGCCAATTCGCCTGACATCACCAACCTTGATCCACTCGGTATGGCGGAGATTGCCGCGAAGAAAGCTGGGGACGCCGCGCATCCCGCCGAGATTCCACCCGGCAAGTACACTGTGATTCTTGAACCTTCCGCCGCGCTCGACATCGTCGGCTTCATGTTCTGGGATTACTCCGGCATAGCGATTCTCGACCAGCGTTCATTCCTCACAGGACGCATCGGCAGCAAACTTTTCGGTGAGAACATCACTATCTGGGACGACGTCGCGCATCCTCTACAAGCCGGATCTCCTTTTGACGGAGAAGGCATGCATCGTATGCGCGTCCCGCTGGTGGAGAAGGGTGTCGTCCGGCGAGTTGTCTATGCGCGTGCTACCGCCGAACGCATGAAGCGTTCTGAAAACCGCGACAAGGTCGGTCCGATCGAACCCACCGGCCACGGATTCCCGCTGCCTAACGAAGTGGGCGAGATGCCGGTCAACATCGTTTTCGCAACTCCTGAAAATCCGCAAACTCTGGAGCAAATGATCAATTCTACAGAACGCGGCGTGCTGGTTACGCGATTGTGGTACATCCGCGAAGTCGATCCCTACGAGAAAATTGTCACTGGCATGACTCGCGACGGAACCTTCCTGGTGGAGAACGGAAAAATTAAGCGGGGAATCCGCAATTTCCGTTTCAACCAGAGTCTCATTCACATGCTTTCGAATGTCGAAGCCATGAGCATTCCACGGCGTTCCAGCGGCGAGGAATCGTTTGACATGGTCGTGCCCGCCATGAAGGTTCGCGATTTCAATTTCACCGAAGTGACCAAGTTTTAGCCGTAACACTTTCCCTTCCCTTTGCTGCTTAGTTTTTCCACAATCGTCTTTCCGCCCGCTAAAACCGTTGGGTGAATCTCTTCTAATCCCATCATCCACAAGCAGTTAGCACCCTTCCGTTCCATGACTTCAGTAACTTTGCACACCTGATTCCCGGGTGTACGCTGCCTTCTGAGTCACTGAAAGTTCGAAGAAAGGTTCAATCGAGCCGTGGCAGCCGAGGCAGGCAAAGAGCTTACGATTTCCCACCAGGCAGAAGTTAAGCACTATGCCGCTATGCAAAGTGCGCCGCGGTTTCCCCTGCATTTGTCTGTGGAGGTAACGTCGCAGGGCGCGGCCTCTGCCGCGGAAACACAAAACATCTCGGCGAACGGCGTCCTCTTCGCCATGGATCGCGATGTTCCGGTCGGCTCGATGGTCGATTTCACCATCATGCTTCCCGGAGAAGTTGTGGGTTCACGTCGTGACGTGCAGATTGATTGTCATGGCCGCGTGGTTCGCAGTTTTGAAGATCAGGGCCGTCGCGGAGTTGGTGTTGTGATCGACGAATACCATTTCGAGCGAGCATAGGTGCAAGAAAACTGATGGCTGGCACAACAGTTAGCATGGGCGAAAATCACGATGTTCACGGGAACACTGGCACGGGCCAGCTGATTCGTGTGATTCTGGCTGATACCCAGGCAATCTTCCGGGCCGGCCTGCGGAAAATTTTTGCCCTCGAAGACGACATCCGCGTAGTGGGCCAAGCCGAGACATTGCCCCAAACACAATCTGCCGTAACCAAGTTCTCTGCCGATATTCTGATTTTTGAATCGGCGCTCGCGCCTAATCCAGTAGAAGCTGTGACGGAACTCTTGCGACAGGCGCCGCAGATTAAAATCGTCGTAGTCACACCAGCCTCCGACGAGCAACTCACGCTTGACCTGTTCCGCCGCGGAGCGCATGGCATTCTCTCTCGCGAGGTCGAACCCGAACTGCTGGTCGAGTGCCTCCGCAAAGTTGCCGCCGGTGAACCGTGGCTGGAAAATCAGGCGATCCACTGGGTGATGGAAGCCTACCGCGGTCACAACCTGCGCCCCTCCGGTTCGCGACCGAAAGTTCAACTCACGCCCAAAGAAACGCTGATCGTTTCCTGCGTCACTCAGGGCATGAAGAATAAAGAAATTGCGATTCGCGTGGGTACAACTGAACAAGTGGTGAAGAACTACCTGCGCAAGGTTTATGACAAACTGGGCGTAGCCGACCGACTCGAACTGGCGCTCTACTGCTTAAGCCATCACGTCGTCGACGGGGTAAAGCCGCCTCCGATTCCCACGCCTGCCGCCCCAAATGGCGATTCAGTCAATCTCTTGGCCGCCGGCGCCGCAGCCGGGGCGGGCAATTCGGACGCCGCTACGGTTTCGTCGTCTACGGACATAGACATAAAAGATCCCGTTCCTCCGCCAAAGATCTCCTGAATATTTCAAGTTGGCCAATCGCTACGAATTCCATTCTCATGCTGCGCTCGCGGCGATGCCTGAGGATCACGCGAGGAGCCGATGCCGTCCCGATTTGCGCTCATGAACCGCTGCCAATAGAATGAAATGACACCGCTGCAGTAATTCTGAATCAGCTGAAGCGATAGGACGATACTTCGGGAACGGAAGCGTAATACCCAGTTTCGCCGGAGAGATGGCCGAGTGGCTGAAGGCGCACGCTTGGAAAGCGTGTTTACTCGAAAGGGTAACGTGGGTTCGAATCCCACTCTCTCCGCCA
>Ga0209332_1000310_pt1 | contig 12175 bp, 9 predicted proteins | sample BlaSpr_A8_OM3_M1_FD_187974 | JGI IMG/M metagenome (GOLD analysis project Ga0209332, IMG submission 187974) | Forest soil microbial communities from Thunder Bay, Ontario, Canada - Black Spruce, Ontario site 2_A8_OM3_M1 (SPAdes) (version 2) | ecosystem: Environmental > Terrestrial > Soil > Boreal...
GGCGGATGCGGACGTTGCTAATTTTGCGAGCAAGGTCGAGATCATCGCCGATGCCCGGCTCGACGCCTATTATCCGCAGCATTGGCCCGCCGAAGTGGACGTCGAGGCCAGTGGCGAAGTTTTCCAACAGCGCATCGTCGAGGCCATCGGCGATCCTGAGCATCCGCTCGACGGTGCCGGTGTCGTTGCCAAGGCGCATCGCGTGCTCGATCCGCTGCTTGGCAACGACGGTGCCGCCGAATGGCTGCAAATGGCCGGCGCGGCGCTCGATGATACCGTCGCATGCCGCAAGCTTGCCACGGCATTCGCCACAGGTCTGTAAGGAGTCATTTGTGCCGGACATCATCTCAAAAACCATTCACTGCGCCGGCGGCTTGCCGGCATTTCTCGCCACGCCGGCCGGCGGCGGTGCAAAAATTCCAGCCATCGTGCTGATGCACGAACGTTACGGCCTGGTGAAGCACACTATCGATCTCGCCGAGCGCTTCGCCCGCGACGGCTTTGTCTGCATCGCGCCGGATTTTTTTTATAAGCATCCGGATCAGGACGCCCTGCATCGCGGCGACGTCGGTTATCCGATCAAAGATGCCGAATCGAACGCGCACATCGCAACGGCGATTGCCGAGCTTGAGAAGTTGCCGCAAGTCGATCGCCGCAAGATTGCCGTCAAAGGCGTGTGCCAGACCGGCCGCCATCCGCTGGTCTACGCCGCCGAGCGCCACACTGTGGCGGCGGCGCTGGTGTGGTACGGCGCGGCAGGCGACAAGGAATGGAAGGCCAACGAGCAATTTCCGCAACCGCTCGATGACGTGATCGCGCGTGTCGATTGCCCGGTGCTCGGCATTTTCGGCGAGGCCGACCACGTGATCTCGCTCGCCGACGTGCGGCGCCTGCGCGACAGTTTCGATCGTCACGACAAGACCTACACGATCAAGGTCTATCCCGGCGCGCCGCATGGCTGGCTCAACGACACCATGCCGGGCCGTTATCGCCGCGACGCTGCCGAGGCGGCGTGGGCGTTTCAGCTGGCGTTTCTCAAGAAAGTGTTCGATCCGGGGTTTGACAAATCGCGTCGCGTGCAGATCTACGAATCCGAGCACGCCGCCGATTACGATTTCACAAAAAATAAGCGCCTGGCGTAACGGCGATCGCCCGGCATGAATTATCGCCTGCTCTTTGCCATCCTCTCCACGGCCTTCACCGAGCAGGTGGTCATCACCATCGTCCGCGTCGCTACGACCTATCGCGCCGTCGAGCTCGATCTGTCGGTGGTCTGGGTCGGCGTCATCACCGCGGTCTATGCCGTGCTGCCGATCGGGATCGGCGTGCCGTTGGGCCGATTTATCGATCGCGGCTACGATGCCGTCACCACCTGGATCGGCGCCGCTCTGTTGATCGTCGGCTGCGCCGGCTTCGTGCTGTTCCCAAATCTGGCGGGAATCCTGGTCGCGACCGCGGTCATCGGCACGGCACACCTTTTGTTCGTGGTCAGCCAGCAGATTCAGTGCACCCGGTGCGGCACCGGGCCGGGCGCCATGGAACGCGCCATCGGCAATTACATGGTCGCCAACGCGGCCGGGCAGGGCGTCGGCCCCTATATCATCGCGCTTGCCGGCGGATCGGCCAGCGTGCCGCCGACGCAGTTTTTGTTTGCAATCGGGCTTGGCGGCGCCGCCTTGACCGCGGCCTTCGCACTTCTGACCCAATCTACCGGCGCGCATAAATTGCCGGTCGATCGCGCCAAAGTGCCGCTGCGCGATCTGCTGTTCGCTCCCGGCCTGACCACGATCATCGTGGTCAGTGTGGTCACCGTAGTGGCGCAGGATCTCATCGTCGTCTATCTGCCGCTGCTCGGTTCCGAGCGCGGCCTGAGCGTCGATGCCGTCGGCACGCTGCTTGCCATCCGCGCGGTCGCCTCGATGTTGTCACGGCTGATCTATGCGCGGCTTCATGTCGCCTTTGGCCGTATCCCGCTCACGCTAGCCAGCACCTTCGTTGGCGCCGTTGCCTATGCGCTGCTGGGCTTTTCCTTGCCGCTGCCGCTGTTGTACGCCGCCATTGCGGTCGCCGGATTTGCGCTGAGCATTTCGATCACCGCCAGCATTGCCGGTGTGCTCGCCATTGCCAGCGGCGGCGCGATCGGCACCGCGAATTCGCTGCGTACCATGGCAAGCCGCATCGGCCAGTCCATCATTCCGATCCTCGCCAGCCTGGTGGCGGCGGCTGTCGGAACCGGCAGCATCTTCCTTCTGATCGGTATCAGCCTTGCCGCGTCCGGCGCGGCCGTCCGCTTTGATAGCAAGCGTACCGATTCGTCGGCGCGCTAACGCCCTTCGTTCTTCTTCGCCGGCTTGCGCAGGCCGCCAGGCGCGCGCTGTAGACCCGGAAGCGCGCCAGGCTGCTGCCGCTGCAGCGTCGGTCGCGCGCCGGGCTGCTGCAACGTCGGTGCGTTCGGTCGCCCGCCGGGCGGCACTGCGCCGGGTTGCTGCAGCGGATTGGGCCGCGCGCCCGGCTGTTGCTGCAGCGTCGGCGGCGCGCCGGGTTGCGGCTGCAGATTGGGCCTTGCGCCCGGCTGTTGCTGCTGGGTCGGCGGCGTGCCGGGGTGCTGCCGCAGCGCCGGCCGCGTAGCGGGCGACGGCAATGGCTGTCCGCCAGGCACGGTGCGCAGTTCGGGCCGTTGCTGCTGCAATCCCGGCCGCTGCTCGCGTCCCGGCAACTGGCCCGGCTGCTGCCGGTTGGGTTGATTGGGCCGCAGCGGATTGCGCTGCTGTTGGAACGTCGGGCGCTGCTGATTGATCTGGCGGCCGACGGTCCGTGCCGCAAACGTCTGGCGCACGAAGGTACGGTCGCGCTCGGCTTCCTCCCGGGAAATCTGCAACGGCGCCGCGCTGAAGCGGCCGCCCGCTCCGGGCCGAATCGCGAAACCGGTGGCGCCGCGCGACAGAATGCCGAGCTGCGCACCATCGCGGCCGAAAACTTCGATCCGGCCGACCCGGCCGTCGGCATCGGGATAGAGCTTGATGGAAACCTGGCCACCGGCTGCGCCGCCCTCGGGCACGTCGACCAGGCCGGTGGTGCCGCGAATGCCCAGCGTCGAACTCGGCGTATCGATCCGCATGTTGCCGGTATGGGCGACCTCGGCGGCGACGAAAGCCGCGGTGCCGCGCGCGACGTTGAACACGGCGGCGTTGTTGGCGCCGCCCTCCTGATAGACGAACTCGTCCACGGCGAGGCGCGTGTTCGGCTTCAGCGTGAACGTGGTTTCGTCGTCGAAAGTGATGCCGAGCGTGCCGTCGATGTTGGTCTGCAACACATCGGATTTGTAGACCGGATCGCGGAGCGCAAGCGCGCTGGTGGCATTGTCGCGCGTGACCGAGGCGCTGCCTTGCAGCGTCGCGACGCTGCCGACCGGATCAGGGGCCTGCTGCGCAGTTGGCGTGGCGGGCTGGCTCGCGGCCGGCTGCGACGGTGGAGTGGTAGATGGCGTCGGCGGCGTCGGCGCTTGCGCCAGGCGAGCCGGTCCCGGGGCATCGGCTTGCGCGCGCGCGTCCGTACCCAAAATCATGACGCTGCCCAAGATGAGCATCGTCAGCGCGATCTTGGGGCAGGCCATTTGGGAAGCTCTATGGATTTGGCGCAATTCTTCGGGGTCGGCGATATTGCAGTGCGGTAAATCGACTTGTCCAGGAGCATGGGTCCGGATTCCGGCAACAGTTGGACCCCTCGTGCGGTTGCCGACGACGCGCGCGCTGGCTATGTCTCGGCCGCGGCGGCGCAGCGCGATACGGTTTTGAGGGGACGTAGCAGCATGCTTGCGGAAGAACGGCGCCAGCGCCTCACGGCCGCCATGCGCGAGGCCGGCATCGGCCACATGGTGCTCTATGGCAATGCCTGGCAGGGCGACTACCTGCGCTACGGCGCCGATTTCGGCATTCTCGAAGGTCACGGCATCGCGCTGATCGCGGCCGATGGCCACGTCGAGTTATTCCTCGACAGCGCCACCGACGCCGAGCGCGCCGAGCTCGAAGCGCCGCAGGTGAAGGTGCATCTCGCACCGGATATTGCACGCGTCGTCGGTGCGCGGCTCGATCGTGTCGCCAACGCGCACATCGCCGCTGCGCCGCGGCGGTTTTTGCCGCGCTGGCTCACCGACGCGACACGAAGTTTCAAGCTCGACGATGCGACAGCCGTGGTCGACCGGCTGTTGATGCACAAGAGCGCGGGCGAAATCGCGGCGGTGCGCCGCGCAGCGCGGATCGCCGACGAGGCCTATGTCGAGTTTTTGCGCGCGGTGCGGCCGGGCCGGCGGCAATATGAGATCGTCGCCGATATCGAAGCGCACTTGCGCCGCAAAGGCTGCCCGGACAATTTCATGATCATCGGGTCCGGCGGCAAGGAGGTGTTCGGGATGACGCCGCCGTCCGAGCGCCGCATCGCCGCGGGCGACCTGGTCACGACCGAGTTGACGCCCGCAGTGGAAGGTTATTTTGCCCAGATTTGCCGCACGCTGGTGGTCGGCAAAGCAAGCGAGGCGCAACGCCGCGCCTTTGCCGTCTTCGTCGAAGCGCTGGAGGCCGGCATCGCCGCGGTGCGGCCCGGCGTGCGCGCCGCCGACGTGGCGAAAGCGGAGAACGACGTGTTCCGCAACTACGGGCTCGGTGAATACACCACCAGCCAATGGACACGCGTGCGCGGTCACGGCATGGGTATGTTTGCCGATTCCAAGCCGCACATCGTGGAAGACGTCGACACCGTGCTGGAACCGGGCATGACGCTGATCGTGCATCCCAACACCTACCATCCCGACGCCGGCTATATCGTGCTCGGCGATGCCATCGTCGTCACTGAGGATGGCGCCGAAGTGTTGTGCAAGACGCCGCGCCAATTGTTCGAAGTCGCCGCGTGAGTGGGAAGAAGCAAAAGCGATGCGCCGCGGCCTGATCGCTCGTTCTCCGGTCGAATTGCCCGATGCGGTGTTCGACGCACGGCTCGATCGTGTGCGTGCGGCGATGCAGACGGCGCAGCTCGATGCGCTCGTCATCTATACCAATAATACGCGGCCGGCCGGAGTGTCGTGGCTCACGGGCTTCGTGCCGTATTGGTCGGAGGCGGTGCTGGTCGTGCCGCGCGCAGCGGCGCCTTATCTGGTCGCGGCCTTGAGCTTTCGCGTCAAACCCTGGATCGAGCGGGTTAGCCGTTTGGCTGACGTTCTGCATACGCCACGCATCGGCTTGAAAGCCGCGCAGCAGATTGCCGCGACGCGGGTTGATGCCGCCGTGGGCATCGTCGATTTCGACGGCCTGCCCGCCGGCGTCGCCGAAGATTTGGGCGAGGGCGGTCCGCAGCTCACCTTGCAGGATGCGAGCGCGCTGTTCGCGTCGCTTCGCAGTGTGGCCGATCAGGCGGAAATAGCGCTCGCGTCACGAGCCGCCGACATCGGCCTTCGTGCGTTGTCTGCCGCTCAGGGCAACACTCTCAATGACATGATCGCCGGCGTGGAAGGCGAAGCGCGCCAACTTGGCGCCGAGGAAATCTACATCGCCGCGGTCCCCGATCTTGATCGCGATACCCGTTTCCGCCGCATCGAAGGTGAAGCAGCGCTTGGCAAGACTTTCGCATTGCGCGCTACGGTCGCCTACAAGGGAACGTGGGTCCGTCTCGTTCGTTCGATGTGCGAGGCGGCGATCATGCGGGAGGCATCAGCGCGCTTTGCGCAAGCCGTCGCGTCATTGCCGAGCGGTCGCGGATTTGCCGGCTTCCGCTCCTGGCTGGTCGAAGGCTGCCGCATGGCTCAGCCACTTGATCCGTTGATCGGGTCTCGACTCGGCGAAGGGCACCCGCCGCTGCCAGGCGCGCTCGTTTCGGTGCAGGCGGCGCTTGCAGTTGACGGCCAGGCGGTGCTGCTCGGCGCGCCGGCGTTGATCGGTCAACCCGGCGCAGCGTCAAGCCTGATCGCCAACCCGCTTTACGACTGAACGAAGGTGGCTGCGCCTCGATCAGGACGGCGATATGCCGCTTTGCACCTGCAACTCGCGCAGCCGCTGGTTCTCGCTCACGCGCCGCTTGCCTTCGGCATCGATGGCGCGCGCCAGTTCGGGATGATGCGCCGTCAGGGTGCGGAAATCGGCGAGATCGAGAATCAAGAGCGTCGACGGCAGCGTCGTCACCACGTTGGCGCTGCGGACCGAATCGCCGAGCAAGGCAAGCTCGCCGAAGAACGATCCCGTTGCCAGCCGAACGGGCGTCGGTTTGACATCGACTTCGACTTCGCCGTCGGCGATGAAGTACATGCAATCGCCGACGCGGCCGCGGCGGATCACCGCGGTCCTGGCCGGCACTTCGAGCCGCCGCAGCATGTGAGTGATTTCCGCGATCGCCGACGGGTCGAGCGTCTGGAAGAACGGCACCTTGCTGACGAGATCCCAGGTCTGGATGAAATTGCGCCGCCGGCTTTCGGCGGCGAAACCGGTGGCCAGAATACCGGTCCACAAGCCGAAGGTGGCAATGCCGCAGATCATGACAAAGGCGCCGAGCAGGTGGCCCAGATGGGTGCGCGGCACCTCGTCGCCGTATCCGGTCGTGGTCAGCGTCACCACCGCCCACCACAACGACTGCGGCAACGAGCCGAACGCCGCGGGCTGCTCGTCGCGCTCCAGCACATGCATGGCGGCGGAAGACAGGAACAGCACGATCAGGAACAGCGCCAAGACGCTGGCGAGCGGTCTCGCCTCGAGCACGAACACGCGCGCAAGCTGGGCGAAGCCGGGCGAATTTTGCGCCAGCTTGAGCACCCATAGCGATGCCAATAGCCATGCCGTCGGCTCCGCGACGCCACAAGCGAGCGCAATCGGGACCGGGACAATTGCGACCAGGTCCACGATCCCCGAAGCCGAGAGCAGGTAGCTTCTGGCTTTGCCGGCTTGAAATGCAGTCCGGGCGCGGACATAGGCCTCGACCGCAAAATATCCGAGACAGCACCACAGACACGCACTCAGCCAGATGCTGGCCGATTTCTGCAATTCCGGTATCGTGAACGCCGTCATGGCGGCGAGCCCGATGGCCAGCACGAACATGCGGCCAAGTGACGATGCCCCGAAACGGCGAAGCGGCGCGGTATAATGCGCGAAATTCGTAAGCGCGATCGGCAGCGTCACGCGGGCCCCTTCAGTGGTCATGAGGGGTGTGGTTCTGGACCCACACTTGCCAATAAATTACGCCGTGGACATAGGAACGGCCAGTCGAATTTGTCACATGGCCGGGATGTAGGGTCGCTGCCAGTGAGGCAATTGGGGCTGGATTAACGGCGGGTTGCTTGCGACTGGGAATTTTGCGCTGCATGGCAATTGCGGCGCAGGCGAGTGGCGGAGGATGACTATGCATTGGACGGACCTTTTCAACAGCGTCGGCTCGCTCTTCATCGTGGCGACGGCTTCGACGAAGACCATGGTCCCGCTGCGCATCCTCGCCATCGTCGCGAATTGCTTTCTGATCGTCTTTTACGCCGTGACCCACTCCTGGGTCCCGATGGTGCTGCAAACGGCGGCGCTGCCGCTCAATGGCTGGCGGCTCTATCAAATGATCGTCTTGATCCGGAACGTGCGCGGCGCGATTCGCGGCAATTCCTCGATGGATTGGCTCAAGCCGTTCATGACCGGGCGTCACTTCAGGAAGGGCGACATCCTGTTCGCCAAAGGCGAGACGGCGAGCGAGATGTTCTGCACGGTGACCGGGCGCTACCGTCTGCTCGAGCTCGGCATGGAGCTGAAACCCGGCCAGCTCGTCGGCGAGCTGGCGATGCTGGCTCCCGACAACCGGCGCACCGCGACGCTCGAATGCATCGAGGAGGGCGAATCGCTGTCGATAACCTACGAGCAGGTCGAGCAGCTCTATTACCAGAATCCGACCTTCGGCTTCTATTTCCTGCGCCTGGCGACGGCGCGGCTGTTCGAAAATATCAGCCGGATGGAATCCGAGCTGTCGCGGCTACATGCTGCCCAAGCGTGAGGCCGGGCCCACAGCGGCGCGGGCGAATCGGGGTAGCGGGCTGCCGGCAAACTCGGCCGATGCCAGAAAGTCCTTGATGAGGCGAGTGAATTTGCGCTAACGCGCATTGTGCCCGCGCTTACTGTCCCATCCCGATGCCGTTAGACTGACCGACCGACTCAAAGACGTTACGCTCGCCGCATCCTCGTTCCGGGAACGCCATGGCAGGAAAACAGATTTCACGCCTCCAGCTGGCGCGCTTTTTGCTCAGCCCGTCGCTGTTCGTGATGATCGTCCTGATGGTTGTCGAGGCCATGCTGGCCGCGGCGACGACGTGGTTCGTCATCAATGCCGGGCAAAAGGTCGCCGTCGGCCATTTCCTGGTCAGCGACCTGATCTGGATCCTCACCGCGCAATCGGCCTCCTATGTGGTCGGAGTCGTCAGCTGGGTGTTTGCCGAACGGGCCGGCTACCGCGGCTTCGGCAAATTCATGCTGCGCTTCGCGCGCGAGAACCGCGGCAAGGTCAAGCTGTTCGGCGACAAGCCGGCGCGCGAGCAGGTCGAGCCGTTCCTCACCGGCGAGACGTTCCAGTGCTTCTTCAACGTCATGTACGAGCTCGAATTCGCGCTGAAGCTGTTTCTCGGCCTGGTTTTCAATTCTATCGTGCTGGGCGCGGAAATCGACATCAGCCTGCCGTTCGCCTATGTCGGCGCGTTCGGCGTGTTGTTGTTGATGCAATGGGTGCTGCAGAAGCCGATCGCGCACACCTATCTGGAAAACCAGCGCATGAACAACCGCATCACCGCGCAGGGCTACACCGCGTGGGACAACGTGTTCAGCGGCAACAGCTACAATCTTCGCCTATGGCTCTCAGGCTTCAAGGCCCGGCTGCGCGAAGGCCTGACCGCGCAGATACGCGCCATCGTGGCGCGCGAAGGCATGAGCGCGATGAGCGGCATCGTCAGCCTCGCCATCGTGTTCGCAACCGTCACCGTGGTCGCGGTGCAAAATGTCGGCCACACCGCGCTCCTGGTCGGGCTCGCCACGACGCTGCCGCGGCAGATCGAGATGACCTACGAACTGCATCTGCTGGCCTCGGGCTGGAACGATTTCATCGCCATCTGGACGCGGTTCGGCGGCGTCGCCGCCAACATGCTGCCCGAGCCGGACCCGGATTTCGACAAGCGCATCAAGTTCGATCGGCTGGTGTTGCGGGAAGGCGACGACGCCAATGTGGTGTCGTCGGTCGGCGATGCGTTGCAGATCGCGCTCGCGCACCCGACCGGCCGCGTCAATGTGCGCGGCGGCAACGGCTCGGGCAAATCCTCGTTGCTGGCCAGCTTGAAGACCGAGATGAAGAAGCGCGCCTATTACTGGCCGACAACCGATCGGCTTGCGTTCAAGTTCACCGGCGGCGTGGTTCCGGTCGACGTCGAAGGCGATGACGAGGACGACGACGAGGTAGTCGTCGTCGCCGACTCGATGCACAAGAAGCTCGGTTACTCGTCCGGCGAACTGCAGCTCAAGTCGCTCGAAGAGATCGTCAATGCGACCGACGCGCAGGTCTATCTGCTCGACGAATGGGACGCCAATCTCGACGCGGTGAACAAGGCCAAGGCCGACGCCCTGGTCGATGAGCTCGCTGCGCGCGCCCGCGTCGTCGAGATTTCCCACCGCGATCGCGCGGCCTGAGCCGAACTATGAAGTGCGCGGCAGCGACGTCACGCGCCTAGCGCACCGCGCACGCGATCGGGCGAGAACGGCAGTTCGCGCAAGCGCACGCCGGTCAGCGCGGCGATGGCGTTGCCGACTGCGCAGGCGACGAGCGGCACGCCTTCCTCGCCGCCGCCGGTCGGATGGTTGTCGGTCGAGACCACCTTGACCTCGATATGCGGCACGTCGGACATGCGCGCGACCTCGTAGTCGCTGTAGTTCGACTGCAGCACACGGCCGTCCTTGATGGTGATTTTTTCCCGCAACACCGAGCCCAGCGCATAGACGATGCTGCCCTCGGTCTGCGCCGCGAGATTGCGCGGCTGCACCGCGATGCCGGCATCGAGCGCGGCCCAGAAGTTAAGCACCTTGATCTTGCCGGTGTTGCGATCGAGCGAGACCTCAGCGACGCCGGCGGCCAGCGTGTCGTCCTTCACCATGGTGCCGACGCCGAGCGCGGTGCCGTCGCGCTTGCGCGACCAGTCCGACATTTCGGCGACGGTGCGAAGTAGGTGCTGCATGCGCGGCACGCCTTCCGAGAGCTCGAGACGGAATGCCACCGGATCCTTGCCGAGATCCTTTGCGATGTCGTCGACGAAGCTCTCGATGGCGAAGGCGTTGTGGCCGTTGCCGACGCCGCGCCACGGCGACAGCCGCGCGCCGCGGTTTTCGATGACATGCTCGGCGAGCTTGTTCGGAACCGGATATTGCGGGATCGGCGAGCCCTTCATCACGATGCGGTCCTGCCGCGGCTTTGGATCGCCGGAAACGTAAGCCAAGACGGATTCGGCGACGACACGGTGATGCCAGCCGAGGAGCTTGCCGGCGTCGTCGAAGCCGGCCTCGATATGGTGCGCCGTCGCCGGGCGGAATTTGCCGAAGGTGATGTCGTCTTCCCGCGTCCAGATCAGCTTCACCGGCAGGCCGACCGTCTTCGACAGGCGGACCGCGTCATACACCGCCTCGTGGTTGCCGCGCCGGCCGAAGCCGCCGCCGAGGAATTGCTGGTGCAGCGCGATCTTCGAGCGCTCGGTCTGCAGGATGCGAGCGACGCCGCTGAGCAGGCTGGTCGCCGCCTGGGTGCCGACCCAAAGCTCGGCCGATTTGCCGTCGCTGCTGACGGCGGCGGTCGCGTTCATCGGCTCCATCTGCGCGTGGTAGACGTAGCGGGTGCGATATTCGCCGCGGAACACGCGCTTGGCGCCCGCCAGCGCCGCCTTGGCATCGCCTTTGTTCTCGTAAGGCACGCCGTCACGGCTCTTGTCGCGGCCTATCGCGGCAAAATCTTCGAGCGCCTGCTCGCTGTCGAGATGCGCGCCCGGCGCATCGCCCCACGCCACCTTGAGCAGATTCTTGGCCGCTTGTGTCGCTTCGACCGTCGTGCCGATAACGCCGACGCCCTCAGGCAGCTTCACGATGTCGATGACGCCCGCCACTTTGCGCGCGCGGGTGTCGTCGACGTCGAGCGGCGCGCCGCCGGCATAGGGCGATTGCAGCACCGCGGCATAGACCATGCCCGGCACTTGCACATCCATGCCGTATTGGGCGGCGCCTGTGACTTTCAGCGGCACGTCGACGCGCGCAATGTCCTTGCCGATGAGCCGGAAGCTTGCGCTCGGCTTGAGATCGCTTTCGGCGATCTTCGGCAGTTGGGCGGGCGCGGTTGCAAAGGCGGCGATTTCGCCATAGCCGATGCGCCGTCCCGACGCCTTGTGCACGACGACGCTCGGTTCGGTCGCGAGCTCGCCGACCGGCACCGCCCATTTTGCCGCGACCGCATCGAGCAGGACGCGGCGCGCCTGCGCGCCGGCCACGCGCAGCGACGTGAAGTAGCCGGTCACCGACGCACTCGCCGAAGTCTGGAAGGTGTAATTGTATCCCGGATTGCCGAATTTCTTGTCGTCCCACTCCGTCGGGAACACCGGCCTGACCTTGCTCCAATCGGCGTCGAGCTCTTCGGCGATGATGACCGGCAGGCTGGTGAACGAGCCTTGCCCCATCTCCGCCGCCGGCGCGATCACTGTGATCGTGCCGTCGGGCGCGATCGTCAGCCAGACATTCGGCGTGTACGGCGCCGGCGCGTCGGCGAAAGCGTCGTCGAAGACCGAGAGCGCATCGGGCGCGATCGTCAGCGCCAGGCTGAGCCCGACCGTGGTTTTGAGAAAATTGCGGCGGTTCACGCGCTCGCTGTGCTGATTCATGGCTCAGCCCTCCCGCGCCGCGCGCTCGATGGCGCTGACAATCTTGAGATAGGTGCCGCAGCGGCAGATATTGCCGTCCATGTGCGCGACGATGTCGTCGCGCGACGGATTTTTGTTGTCGGCGAGCAGCGTCGCCGCCTGCATGATCTGGCCGGACTGGCAGTAGCCGCATTGCGGCACCTGCTCGACGACCCAGGCCTTTTGCAGCGGATGGCTGCCGTCGGCCGATAATCCTTCGATAGTGGTCACCGACTTGCCGGCGACCAGTGACAGCGG
>Ga0209332_1000311_pt1 | contig 12148 bp, 7 predicted proteins | sample BlaSpr_A8_OM3_M1_FD_187974 | JGI IMG/M metagenome (GOLD analysis project Ga0209332, IMG submission 187974) | Forest soil microbial communities from Thunder Bay, Ontario, Canada - Black Spruce, Ontario site 2_A8_OM3_M1 (SPAdes) (version 2) | ecosystem: Environmental > Terrestrial > Soil > Boreal...
GATCCTGATCGCGACATCGCGCCACCGCAGATTCTTGGCTTCGGTCGGCCGCATGCCGGTATTGCACATAATCAGCACGAAATTGTAGGCGACCGTGCGATACCAAGTTTGAATGGGGGTTTGCGCCTTCTTGATCCATCCCCGCGCAAAGGTGTGGAGTTTCCGGTACTCCTCGGGCGTGAACTCCTCCCGCCGTACCTTGTCGAGGACAATCTTGTCCCTGAAGACATGGCTTTCGGGAATATGCCGCTTGCTGGCGGCAAAGCGCATGATCGACCGAAAAATCTCCATCTCGGTGCGGATCGAGGCATCGCTCACGCGGAGGGGGCGTTCGACAGGCTTCTTTCTTTGTTTCTTGCGTTCTTCCTTCTTGTGGTCTTTTTGCTCACATTCTTCCTTCTTGCGTTCCTCAATTTCGCGCTCGACCTTCTCGCGCCAGGTCTTTTGCCGCCAAGCGGGAAAGTTCAACCATCGATCCTGCCCGACCAGCGTAATCTGGATCGAGCCGATATAAGGGTTGAGCTGCGCCTGAATCACAGACCTGACTACCCTGACGCGGTGGGGGGCAATCTGTCCCGCCTCCACACGTCGCTCTTGAAACTCAACATACTCCTTGGCAATCTGGCTGAAGGGGTGATTGAAAATGGGGACATCGTGTTTGATGCGAAAGCGCACGTCGGCGTCTTGGTCGAAGGCCCGCTCTCGTGCCGCATCAACATCGGCGGTTTTTAAGGAAACCGTCTTGTACCTGTCCTCCTTGGGGAGCCTGACCCGGCAGTACCAATTGCGGTGCTTTACGTCCGCGCGGCGGAAGATCACCAAGCCGGGCTTGAGCTCCTGGGTATCGACAAGGAAGGCCATAGGGCACCGCGATCTGTGCAGAATCTGTGAATCTTTTTTCGCTAACCCCTTGATTTGTCTCGACCTGAGTAGGGGGTGTGTAGGATGAATTATATTGAAATCTGTATAAAAGTCAAGTACTTAATAAAATGTCATCCCCCTTTCGCGGGGATGTCAGATAAATAACGTTTTGTATTGTGTATATGAAAAGCCGCTGAAATCGCCTGTGGGAGGGTTTTCCGGATTTTCCGCACTATTGGGACGCACCGGCCCGACGCAATGGACTTTGCACCTCCACCGGCGAACCCGCAAGGGCGGAGATGCCGGCACGGCGGCTCCGGTCCGCGCCTTGATCGTACCGAAGGCATGCTCGACTCTCTGTTCGGGGATAATGACCTTTAAGTAATTATTAACCATTCGTGCCGGACCATCTGGGCTCAGGGGCGACGATTCTCGGAGGCCGCTATGCAAAACCTCACCTTTAGTTGCCCGCGGACCGGTCGCAAGATCGACAGCGGGATCAGAACGGATCAAAACACTTTCTCGAAAATTCTGACCACCGAGCTTCGGCTCCGGTGTCCGCACTGTGACAAAGCGCACCGATTTACGATTGAAAGTGGATGTCTAGCTGACGCGGCGTAAACGACCGCTCCCACAATCGACGGGACGTGGCGCGTTGTTCTGCTTTAACGCGACTGCTGACTTAAGGTGACTCCCACGCTCACGCAGAGTGAAGTTGCAATCGCCATTGCCAGGATCGATATCCACATCCGTGCGCTCCGCGTGCTGCTTCGCAGATCAATGAATCCGTCGGTCTCCAATTGGTTCCCTATTTGGCAAACATTCGTAGATGAAGTGATTGCGCGGAAAAAAGTTGTTCCTTTGCCTTATTGCGGCGCATAACCGCGACACGCGTTCCTGCCAGCCACTCAGGCACTCCGACTAAATTCTGTGCAGCAGAAGGCCGCCGTCTTGACGCGCCCCGTGCGTCGGAACGTTTGACCGAGCGATATGTTTACACAGGGGAGGGTAGAAACGGCGGTGCCGGATGCCTCGCTTACCCAATAGTCCAGACCGTGTTTTTCCGGTGAGCCGAAGCGATGACAACATCGTCGATGCCGAGTTTGCCGAATTATTTGCATCTCACCCGTTGGGAGTGGGTGAGCTCTGTGCAAATCCAGTCACGCAGACGAGGATAGGAATGCTCATAGCACGAGCAATGACCAGTCCAACGAGGCCACAAAGCCGGCCCAAGTCTCGCTAAGTCTCGCAAAGTCTCGATCAGCGCAATAGCGCGGCCGCTTGTTCAGTCCGATCCCGTCACGTCGATTCTCATGATGCGGGCGTAATCGTCGCCGCGTTGCTCATATGGCGGCATGGTTGCAAATGGGTGCCGACGTTCGAGGCTCGTACAACTGCGCAAAGGTAGCACCGGAAGCGGCGAGGGTGTGAGTACCGCCGCAGGCGGTCGATCAACGCAGCAAATTCTCAGGAGGGTCATTTGTATCGTTTCGAGGCGGCGGCAAGCATTTCCGCTTAGCCTCGATCATCCGACAACTTTTGCCGCGGGTCGATAAGTCCGGCGCCCAGAGCGGAAATCGGCTTAGAGGCCTCTCCAGGCGATTCGGCTGCAATCGTGCTATGGATGGACAACTGTCGGTTGGCTAAGCGAACCCAGGATTGCTCATGTCGTCGAGTGACAAGCCTCAGACCGAGACTCCTAACATTGAAGCGTCGCCAAGCCCGACCGTCGCCGAGGCCGGCGGACTTGGTCTGCGTCTTCGCATTCGGCAACAGGAAATTCTCGCCGAACTCGGCGTCCTTGCCTTGCAGCAGACATCCTTGCCGGAGCTGCTAGACAGCTCGGTGCGGATGGCCGCAGAGGGATTGCATTCTGACCTCAGCAAAATCTTGGAATACATTCCCGGCGAAAACAGGCTGTTGATGCGCGCCGGGGTGGGCTGGGATCCAGGTCTTATCGGCGTCGCCACCATCGGGGCCGACTTGGCCTCCCCTTCGGGCTACGCATTGCGCACGGGAAAGCCCGTCATTTCAAATCACTTGGAAAATGAGGAACGCTTCAGAACACCGGAGCTGCTAAGGGCACATGGAGTCCGGCGGGCTATCAACGTGATTTTGCAAGGCGACGGTTCGCCTTTCGGTGTGCTCGAAGTGGACAGTCGTTCGCAGGGTGAGTTCACCGAACAGGATATCTCTTTCCTCCAAGGGGCCGCTAACATTCTAGGCATGGCGATCGAGCGTCAGCGCTATGAGCATAGTCTTCGTGCCGCAGTCGAGCACCAACAAGTATTGATCAAAGAGATTAATCACCGCGTCAAGAACAGTCTTCAGCTTGTAGGCAGCATGTTCTACCTCCGGGCAAAATCTGCAGATGACCCGATGCTTGCTCAAGCTCTACAGGAAGCCTATGGACGGATCACCGCTGTAGCCCGGGTGCACGAGCGTCTTTATCGCGATCCAGACGTTAGGGTCGTCGATCTATCCGCCTATTTGACCGATGTCTGTAATGATCTGAGAGAAGTGACTTCACCATGTGAAATCGACTTCAAGTCTTCGCACCAATTCCGCGTGGGCACTGATCGTGCAGTCAAAATTGCACTTCTTGTTGGCGAGTTGGTGACGAATGCGGCAAAACACGCATATCCGGAAGGTGGCGGTCCGATTAGAGTCCGACTTTCGCAGATTGCCGAGAACGCTGTCTCAATCTCGGTACATGACGTGGGCAAAGGTTTGCCAGAGGATTTCGACATTGAACAAAGTCGCGGCTTCGGCATGACTATTATTCGAACCTTCTTACAGCAATTGGGCGCCAAACTTAATGTACGCAATTTGTCTCCTGGGGCGGAATTTCTAGCCAATATTCCGCTGGAATAGCTGCGTAGTGAAATAGCCTCTGGAAAATTGTGCGCATTCGCAAAAAAAGACTTTTCGACAGCGTCGGTCATGGGTCGACATCGGCCGGGTTTGGACCACCGACTTCAAGGTTAACCATCACGGAGCTTGAGCAAGCAAGCGGCGGCGATCCAGTCAAAAACTTTAAGGACGCGCTGGCGGAGGCTGCCAACTGAGGCGGCCTATGACTTGTGAACCCAACTTTCCGAGTGCTCGCACTTCGAGCACTCGAACAACCGAATTTCAAATCCGCGCTCGTCCGGCGTAATGCGCGCCAAGTCCATCGGTGCCGCGCAATTCGGGCAACGGGGCCGAGAGATACGGGGCGGTGGTGACGGTGTGTATTCAAGTCTTGGCACGATGCCCCCATAATTGTAAGGCACCCACGATCCCAAAATTCTAATTTAGATTTTGGGTTCCGTCTGTCCGGAACCGTACCTTATGGAGATTAGGCCACTCAATTTTCAAATTAGGCCACTAGGGGTCAAAACAGGCCAGTAAGTATTCACCCCGTCTTGGCGGGCTTGGCCTTCGGCTTCGGTGCCGGCTTCGGATGATCCTGCGCCGCGGCGGCGATCGGATCGAAGCCGATATAGACGACGTAATTGTCGAGATTGGCCGGCATCGGAAAGGTGACGCCTTCCTCGATATGGGTGAAGGTCGGATTTTCCGTCGCCGACGCCACGGTCACCGGAATGCGAATGAGCTGGGTGGCGATCGGTTTGGTGTGAGCGGCCGTCTCCTCGACCACGGCGATCCGCAGCGGCACGTCGACTTGTCCGGGGCCGCCGGACGGTCCGATAATGATGCGGCCTTCGACGCCGATCTTCATCACGACGTTGCCGCTGACCAGGGCGCATTCGCGCGCGGCGCGCACGAACGTGCCCTGATATTTCACCGCCATCGCCCCATTGTTGGTGCTGTCGCTGGCGGTGCTGCCGGTGGCGCCGATGGTCAGCGTGGAAGCGCCCGGCCGGATATTGATCAGCGGACAGTCGATCTCCTGCGCCGCGCCGGCGACACCCTGCTGGGACGTTGCCGTCGAGCCGGCGAAGAAGCCCGAAATCTTGTCCTTAAAGGAAGGCGCGTTCGATGCCGGGGGAGGCGTCGCGGACGGCGTGCCGAGGAGACTGGTCCCCGAACAACCCGAGGCCAGCAGCGCCAGGAACAGCAATGTGGCGACCGGCGCGCAATGGCTCCGCCGCATCACGCCCGGCGCCATGAAGCCCGGCACTGTGACGCCTGACATTATAAGATGAATGTCCCGCCGCATTCCCCCAACTCATCGCCTCGAACGCGATGCCCCGAACCTTATAGCAAACCAACCGTGGCCATCCCAAGGCGCCTGCCGTCCCTCCGGGGGAGGCAGGGAGGATTTGGTTAAGACGCCTGGGCGTCGTTCAGCCGCGCATAGAGCAAATGATCCTGCCAGATGCCGTTGATGCACAGATATTCGCGAGCGTAGCCCTCGCGCACGAATCCGGTGTTTTCCAGAAGCCGAATGGAGCCGGCATTGGTCGGGATGCAGGCGGCCTCGACGCGGTGCAGCCGCAAGGTGCCGAAGGCGAACGGAATGACGGCGCGCACCGCCGCGGTCATGTAGCCGTGGCGCACATAGGGCAGGCCCATCCAATAGCCGATGCTGCCGGCCTGGGCGACGCCGCGCCGGATATTGGCGAGCGTCAAGCCGCCGACCAGCGCGTCGTCCGAGCGGCGGACGATGAGGAAAGCGTAGCCCTGGTCGGTGCGCAGGTCCTCGCTGTAGCGGCGAATGCGGCGCCGGAATGCGCTGCGCGTCAGATCCTCAGCCGGCCAGGTCGGCTCCCACGGCGTGAGGAAGTCGCGGCTTGTTTCGCGCAGCGCCGCCCACTCGGCGAAGTCTGTCATTTGCGGCGTGCGCAGCGTGACGCCGTCGCCCGCAATCGAGGGCAGTGGCTCGCTGAAATTGATGGTGCGGAAAAACGCCATTGCGGCTGAAGGGACAGTGCGTCGTCACGCGGCCCGGCGCGTCAAAGTCTCGGCGATTGCGGCTGCGCTTTCAAGGCCGGAGCCCAGTCCCAGCACGGCGGTCGCCATCTTGCCGCGGGCAATGAGCGCGCGTCCGGCGGTGCGCGCCGATTCGACCGTGACCGCCTCGACCTTTTCGACCAGTTCTTCGACCGTCATCGGCCGGCCGCGCGTGATCATCTGGCGCGCCAGCTGGTCGATGCGGGCGCCGGAGCTTTCCAGCGCCATCAGCAGGCCGGCCTTCATCTGCGCCTTGGCGCGCGCGATTTCCGTCTCGGAGATGGTGTCGGCCGCGCCCGCAATCTCGCCGACGATGACGCGCATCAGCTCCGACGTATCGGCGGCATCGGTGCCGGCATAAAGGCCGAACATGCCGATGTCGGAATACGGCATGTGGAAGGAATAGATCGAATAACACAGGCCGCGCCGCTCGCGCGCCTCCTGGAACAGCCGCGACGACATTCCGCCGCCGACGATGTTGGCGAATACCTGGAGGCTGTACAGCGTCGGATCGGTGACCGCCACGCCGGGCAGCGCCATGGCGATATGCACCTGTTCGAGCTCGCGCTTCTCGATGTGGCTGCCGCCGCCGAATTTGGCCGGCTCCGGCAGCGGACTCGCCGGCCCGGTGAAGCTGGCAAAGCGCTGCTCGACGTCGGCGACCACCGCGGCGTGATCGACCGCGCCTGCGGCGGCCACCACGATGTCGGGTGCGCGGTAGTGACGCCCGAGATAGTCGCGCAGCGTGCCGTCGTGGAACGACCGCACCGTCTTGGCGGTGCCGAGGATGGAGCGGCCGAGCGGCTGGTCCGGGAAGGCGATGGCGTTCAAATACTCGAAAATCAGATCGTCCGGCGTGTCGGCGACGGCGCCGATCTCCTGGACGATGACGCTCTGCTCGCGGGCGAGCTCCTCCCTGTCGAAAGTGGGATCGGAGAGAATATCGGCGAGCACGTCGAGGGCGAGCGGCACGTCGGCCTTGAGCACGCGGGCATAATAGGCCGTGGTCTCGGCGCTGGTCGCCGCATTGAGATCGCCGCCGACCGCCTCGATCTCTTCGGCGATCTGGCGCGCGCTGCGCCGCCGCGTGCCTTTGAATGCCATGTGCTCGAGCAAATGCGAAATGCCGTTCTCGTCGTGGCGCTCGTCGCGGCTACCCGAGGCGACCCAGACGCCGAGCGAGGCGGTCTCGAGATGCGGCATCGTATCGGTCACCACGTTGATGCCGGATTTCAAGGTCGTGACCTCGACACTCATGCTGCCGCTCCTTCCTGCGCGGCGCGGCTCGTCTTGAGGACGAAACGCTCGACCGCGGACTGGTCCACCGGCAGCGCCGTGACGCGCTCCGGCCGTTTATCGAGATCGGAAAGCCATTCCGGCAGTTGCGGCCGCACCCCGCTGGCGGCCTCGACCGCATCGGGGAATTTCGCCGCATGGGCGGTAGACAGCACCACCATCGGCACCGCCGGGTCGCGCGGCTCTTTCTCGGCGACCGCGATGCCGACCGCGGTATGCGGATCGACGAAATTGCCGGTCTCGCGCTTGACCGTGCGGATGGTGGCGGCGACCTCGTCCTCGTCGGCGCGGCCGGCGGCGAAGTGCGCGCGGATTTGCGCCAGCGCGGGCGCCGACAGCGCAAAGCGCCGCGATTGCGTGAGCGAACCCATCAGCGCCCGTATCGCCGAGCCGTCGCGATCATAGGCGTCGAACAACAGCCGCTCGAAATTCGACGAGACCTGGATGTCCATGGACGGCGAGGTCGTCGCCACCACGTCACGCGGCTCGTAGGTTCCGGTAGCCAGCGTCCGCGCCAGGATGTCGTTGACGTTGGTGGCGATGACCAGCCGGTCGATCGGCAGGCCCATGCGAAGCGCGACGTAGCCGGCATAAATATCGCCGAAATTGCCGGTCGGCACGGTGAACGCCACTTTGCGATAGGGCGCGCCGAGCGCCACCGCGGCGGTGAAGTAATAGACGGTCTGCGCTACGATGCGCGCCCAGTTGATGGAATTGACGCCGGAGAGCCGCACCCGGTCGGCAAAGGCGTGATGATTGAACAGGCCCTTCACGATCGCCTGGCAGTCGTCGAACGTGCCGTCGATGGCAATGACTTCGATATTGCCGGCTTGAGCCGTCGTCATCATGCGCCGCTGCACGTCGGAAATGCGCCCTCGCGGAAACAACACAACGAGATCGACCTGACGCCTGCCGCGGAACGCCTCGACCGCGGCGCCGCCGGTATCGCCCGAGGTCGCCACCACGATGGTGCGGCGCTCGCCGCGCCCGGCCAGCACCCGATCCATCAGCCGGGCCAACAGCTGCATCGCCAGATCCTTGAACGCCAGCGTCGGGCCATGAAACAGTTCGAGCGCGAACGTATTCACGCCGAGCTGGGTGATGGGCGCTACGGCGGGATGGCGGAACGTGCCGTAAGCCTCGCGCACCATGCGGGCGAGGTCGGTCTCGGCGATGGCATCGCCGACAAAGCGCCGGATCACGTCGACCGCGACCTCGGCATAGGGGCGGCCGGCGAAAGCGGCGATCTCCGCCGCCTCCAAGCGTGGCCAGGATTGCGGCACATAAAGGCCGCCGTCGCGGGCCAAACCCGCGAGCATGGCCTCGGCGAAGCCGAGCGGCGGGGCCTCGCCCCTGGTCGAGACGTGTTGCATTAAACTATTGATTCTGCGCGCTGTTTTGGCCGAGAGGCGATATGCCGCCGGGACCGAATACGGGCACAGTAATAGAAAAGCCGACCCCTTCACAAGGAACGCGAAAGGCTGCCTTTTTCGCCGATTCCGCGGCGGCGCGAGCCGAAAGCGAAGGCCGCGAACACCCCAACAAGCGCGGCGGCGAGCCCGAACCAGGTGATGGCATATTGCAGGTGGTTGTCCGGCAGGTTGACCACGATCTTGCCGGGACTCGGCAGGCCGCCTGGCGGCACAGGGGCCTCCATTTCGACGAAGAACGGCGCCACGGCACCGAGCCCCTTGGCGGCGGCAATGGCCTGCGGGTCGCGGCTGAACCAGAGATTATGGGCGGCGTCGTCCTGCGGCGTGAACCAGTGCCGTGTGTCGGGCCAGCGCAACGCGCCGATGATCTCGATCGGCCCCGAAACCTGCCCGGCGGATCGCGATCCCGGCTCCTTGCGGTCTTCCGGCACAAAACCGCGGTTGACGATGACTTGGCTGCCGTCCGCAAGCCGCGCCGGCGTGAACACCCAATAGCCGGGACCGGAGACATCGGGGCGGAAAGCGGACGCCGCGCCATAGACCAAAGCTTCCGCGGCGTGATCGAAATGCGCCGTGAATTTGACGCGGCGGTATTCGTCGCTTGCCGCATCGAGTTTCGGCCACATCGCCTGAGCCGGCAAGGCTTGCGGCGGCGCGGCGAGCCGCTCGGTCAGCGCGGCAATCAGCGCTTCCTTCCAGGCCTTGCGCTCGATCTGCCAGGTGCCGAGCCCGACAAGAATAATGAACGCGAGCAGACCAGGAAGCAGCAATCCGAGCCACGAGCGCGGTAGCGCCTGCGGCGCGCTCAAGGCTCACCTCCGCCACCGAAGCGTCCCTCTTCGGCTTTACGATGGTATTGCAGCGCGATCATCAGTCCTTTCATCGGCCGCAACGGTCCGATCGTGACGATGACGATCAGCGGCAGCCACAGCGCCGCGTGAACCCAGTACGGCGGGTGATAGAGCGCCTCGACGATCAAAGCGGCGCCGACGACGATGAAGCCGGCGAGGAACATGATGAACACCGCCGGTCCGTCACCGGCATCGGCAAAACCGTAATCGAGCCCGCACGCCTGGCAACGCGGTCGCAGCGTCAAAAAGCCTTGGAACAATCTGCCCCGACCGCAGCGCGGGCAAGCGCATGACAAGCCGGCACGGATCGATGCGTACAGTGTTTCGATCGGTTGTTGGCTCATATCAGCGACTCAAACTTCGTCCGCTCATTCCCGCAGGCCCCAGTAACTGGATTCCAGCTTACGGGGGGATGATCAATGAGTGACACTTTGTTCAGAAGGAAGAGAAATCAATTCGATAAGGCTGTGTTGGCAGCCGTTTAGTCGATCTGGCGGCTTTTCCCGCATTTCTGCATTCTTTGGCGCGCCAATCTCGAATGCACGGGGCTTCGACCGCCACCAGCGACGCAAACGAGGCAGCGGCCTCGTCTATCCGGCTGGCGTTTGTCGCGTCGTGGTCAAGGTCGAATTGAGAGTGAGTCGCCAAGCTCATCATTGCGGATCATGCTAGCAAATAGATCATACAATTGCAGCCGGTAATGTCGCTCTATCCTGAGGGGTTAGTAAGGGCGGCAGGGAAAAAGGGCGGTTTGCGCGGCCTCTCGTGAGTTGCAGCGCTCGCTCCCCCTAGTCAGGCGATTGGCGTAATAGGGCCGGAAGCCGGCCCTTGCCCGCAACGGCCGCCGTAGCGGCCTCGGCCATGGCGTGCTTCTTCATGCTCGAACGGGATGATTTCAGGTTGGTCCGCACGGCCGATCGGAACAGGGGCAGCCGCTGCGATCGATGCCGGGACGCGACCACGCGAGCGCTTCCTTTGTTTCTAGCCTCTTCCGTTTCGATGCAACTCATCATGCGCTAGCGATTTTTTTGCACGTCCTGATCGATGCGGCTTCGCGGATGCCTGGCGTCGCCGCCGACAATGATGCCTGCGCTCTCGCGCGCCGTTTTTCCTGATTCAACGCGAAAGGCTCCGTGAGCGCGAAATTTAGCTGGTGCGAGTCATAATTCCTCTTCCCAAGGTCGTGCAGCGTAAAGTAGTGTGAATGAATGTGACACTTAACGACTATTGGACATCAGGCCACTGGTGACCTTGTCAAAATTGATCGCCGTCGATCGAGCGTGAGGGAACGGGGATGATAGAGTTCAAGCGTCAGCCGAGCGGCCTTTACCTGGCCGACCCGCCGGCAAGCGCTAGGGTTGCGTTCCTATTTCAGGATGCCAGCCGGACAGACCCGACATTTTCACTCACGGCGGCAAGCTGGACCGATCCGAATTCGCTCGGCTTCATCGCGTTTTTTGTCAAATCCGGCGCGCGAGATTGGAACGCCTTCGCGGCCGCCGTCCGTTCGGCCTTCACGTCACAGCCCGGCACGCAAATCGGCTGGTTCCCCGAGCCACTGACGATTTCACCGGTCCTCGTCAACGTATCCGGACAAGGCACCGCGTCGCCGATGTTGGCGCAGCCCTTGTCGCTGGTGTTTCGCCAAAGTGTCACATTCCAGGTGCAATCGGATATCTTCGACCCATCCACGACCGTGCTGTTCGACGATGCCTCGAACAGCATTCAGTTCGGCAACGCACAACAACAGCCGAACATCTTTCTGCTTAACGCCGCGGCGCCGGGCGGCACAACGCTCACGTATCAATCGACGGCGCCTTTCACCAGCTTGGCGATGACCGGGCCGCTCGCCGGCTCCGCCAGCGTCGTGTTCCAATTGACGACCGCCAATCTGACCCAATTCGAGGCCGGCATGATGTATTTCAGCCCGCCGGTCGATGGCGGGCTGGTCGGCGCGCTCAACTATCCGGTCTTCCGCGGCGTCGGCGGCGCGACAACTCCATTCAATTTCAACGTTACGCTCGATGTGCTCGCGCCGCTCGATCCCGATCGCACGTTCTTTCAGTTCACCGATCCGGCGGTCGGGTGCAATTATGTCACCGCCAACGGCAAGCCGCTGGCATTCAAGACCGTCAATGGCGGCGACATCGGCAAGACCAGCCGGCTCGTCTTTGCCGGGCGGCCGGTGCAGTCGCCGACAGATCAGAGTTATTATTATCTGACGCCCGCCGGCCAATTCGCCTTTAAGCCCGACGACAACGCGACCGGCGCTCAGGCGGCCGATACGCCGCAAACCGTGCAGATATTGTGCGGCGTTACCGGCACAGAGTTCCTCTCGATCACTCTGGGCGCGCAGCCTGACAGCATCGAATTCACTCCGGGCATGCCTGCCTACCGCATCCCGCCCGCGGCGGACTCGCCGACCAAGCCTGTCTATCTGGACGGCACGGCCAAGACTTCTTACGGGACGATCATTACCGCAGCGGGTGCTTACGTCTCGCAGCCGGAGCGCGCGCCTCTCTACATGCAGTCGGGGAACACCGCGGCCATGATCGCAGGCGCCGCGCCACCGTCCGGGCTGGACGTTCATCTCCTCGACTATTTTCCGTTGGATTCCTGGAGCGCCACGCAGACGGCGCCGTCGACGCCGCTCGCTCCCTATGCCGGCCTCGCATTCGCGACCGACCCAAATCTCAATCTGGCGCAATATCTCGACATGGAGTCGGCGGCGCTCAATCCGAAGCGCGCCGACACCTATCTGTCGGTACCGCCGCCGACAACCAAGGCGAAGCGCGGACGCGCCAAAGC
>Ga0209332_1000312_pt1 | contig 12126 bp, 14 predicted proteins | sample BlaSpr_A8_OM3_M1_FD_187974 | JGI IMG/M metagenome (GOLD analysis project Ga0209332, IMG submission 187974) | Forest soil microbial communities from Thunder Bay, Ontario, Canada - Black Spruce, Ontario site 2_A8_OM3_M1 (SPAdes) (version 2) | ecosystem: Environmental > Terrestrial > Soil > Boreal...
ATAAGCACCCTCGCCAACTGGAGGCCGCTGGATTTAGCGCTCCCATCGCGCGTGGCCTTCACTTGCCGTTTTCAGTCTTCACAAACAGCAGGGCAACGCGATCGTGATAAACGAGCTTCCAGTCGGATCGTTCTCGTAACACTGTTGCCAGCGCCGAATCAATAGGAAGCAGCGCAGCGTTCACTCGATCCCGTGCCAGGATCGCGGCCCAATCCGGACATGCATTCCACGCGCGCAATCCGTCTTCCACGAATGCGGGGCCATAGAAATCCGTCCGACCGTCGTCGAAGACCCGAACAGAGGGCCAAAGGCGGTAGATTAGATACCCACCCCACTGCCAGCTTGAGTACAGCCGGACAGGCGGCGCCTTCAGCGAGAGAAAAGTCGCCGCATCAGCTGGAAAACGATTCCGGTCGAACTCAGCGCGCAAGGCTCTCATTCGGCCGGGATGGGAGAGAAGCAATGCCGCCGCGAGCACAGTCAAGCAGGGCGCAAGATGCCAGCCTCTTCGGTTGTGATTGTTCGCGATAATTCTTAGTCCGGTTTCCAACTCAGCGAGACTCGCGCCGATCTTCCCTGGCCAACGCAGAGGGTGACATGAGCCCATGTATTCCAACCATTCACACATAGCCAGACCGATGCCGGGCGCTGAGACAACTGCGAAGATCGGAATATTTCGTACCGAGAACAATGCCAAGTGTGACCAGCTCAGCAGCAGTAGCACATGAACCCACCTTCCCGCGACCAAGTGCCAGACTGCCGCCGCGATCGCGAGCACAAGCAGCGTCTCGAAATACGCCGCAGTGAACGAATGAAAGTCGATGGATTGAAACTCACTGATACGCTGCAAATAGAACGATGCCCCTAGATATTGGGCAACGTGGACATGCAAGCGATATCCATAGGGGTTGAGGAGGCTTGTAATGGCACACCCCCCGGCTGTGAATAAATACTTTCGCGCTCGAACCCATGCATTCCGTCTCGTCCCTTGGACCAGTTCTCCGGCTGCCGCTCCAATTGCATAGGTAATCAGCAAGACGATCCCGACAAAAAACCCTCCGTGCAGGTTCACCCAAAGTATCGTGAGTGGCGGCAGCACCGAGAGGAGTCCTTCGTTGTTTGCTCTTCTCTCTACCCGGCTGAGCACCCAGCAGAACACCACGGCGAAGAGCGGAGTCACGAGGTGTGGTCGCGCGAGCCAGTGTATGGTGCTTGTCGCCATCGCGAGGCCGGTCAGCGCGATAGCGACCACCCGGTGCCCAGACTCGTCCAGTGTGTTCCTGTAAGCGCAGACCGACGTAGCCCCCACGACCAGCAGGCTTAGCAAAACAATTCCGGCCAAACCGGAATGTCCGTGGACTACCGCCATCAGAACGTCTGATAGCCACTCCCAAGCAAACCAAGGCTGGCCGGCCTTCGTGAATGAGAAGAGATCTGTCGCGGGGACTCGCCCGTTCTTCAAGATCCATTCCCCGACTCGGATGTGCCATCCAGTGTCGGAATCAGTAAGGAGCCAGCCGACGCCGCTCGTGCACCAGAACAGCACAAGAATTGGTGTCAAGAAAGCCAGGTCGGATAAGGATGGAATCAGAGAGATCCACGCGCCGGATGCCAGCCGGGGACTCTCAGCCATCTCTGTGTATTCCCGATGGAGATCCATCTGAATGGTTCACTGTCGGACGAAGCTCTCAGTCTCGGCATGCGCCTCGGCAACGCTGCGCACAGAACCAGGACTTCTTGATGAGGGGTCGGATTGTGTTCGACTCCCCTTCCTACCCGCCGTCGATTGAAGACATGGATCGCCAATGGCGTGCCGGTCGCAGCCGCGAGGAACGCTCCGCCAGGGTTGAGGTGAAGTCCACCCCCAATCACAACGAAAAGGAACAGAAACAGGCAAACGACCAACGCGCCTTGTTTAGTTTTTGTGAGCACCGTAACCCTCCAATGCGGCAGGGATTTAGATTGTTTCCAGTTGCTCTTGTCGTCTATCACCTACTGGCTAAAGTCTCCGTTGTGTCAGCGTGGATAGCGCTTTGCCGTGCCGCCTCATATAGCTTCGGCTGACCGACAGGATGGGGCTTTCGCAAATAGTGCGTGTGAGTACAGCCGTTGCAATTGACAGCTTTTGTCGTGGCGCGAACCAGCGCCATGAACTTTTCAGGAATCGCGATCACCTCACCGGCCAGCGAATAGAATGTGGGCACCACGTTGCCGGCTTGGGCCTTATCCTTCCCGCTCAGGTCCAGTTCCACACGCCCATGAATACCCCGGAAAAGAATCCCGGTCTCCAGTTGCGGCCTCTGTCCGTCGGTCATCGAATTCAGCGAGTGCCGCGTGATCAGGAGTTCGTACGTTCGGCCCTTCCGAAGCATGTCCGCGCGCAGGATGGCAGTAGATATGACGACTGCGTGCAGGCCATTCACTCCGATGGCCTCGACCGGATGCAGATACTCGAGCGGCTGGCCATCTTCAGTTGCAAAAGTCACATACCGACCTGCATCGCCTGCCGAGCCCCCCGACTCCAGGCCACGTATTACATAGCGTCGCGCCAGTTCCTGGTGTTCCACGCTGACTAGAGAGTGAGCATAGATGCCGCGCTCTCTCAGAGTCCTGACTGCGCGCCTTGCCAGGGGCAGTCCCACCGTGCCCGTAAACTTCTCTTTAGCCATGACGGTCGTCCCTCCTTTATTTATGCAATCCTCCGGACAGGTATCGGCTCCCCAACCGCTGCCCGAATCATTTCTTTGGTGCAGCCCGCCCAGCACAGATAGAACCGGGGATCTGCCACCAAAATCGCGAGGTTGTCGCCGCCACGGTCGCGCCCTGCCTTCTCACACGACGGGCATCGAGTGACGTGGTTCTTTCCCAGGATTCTTGTCTTGCCCACGTGGTCGAGAATGCAAAACCTCGTCCGACTTCCCCTAGGCTTGTCGCTCATTGCGGCTGCTTCGTGTCGAGGCTTCACGATATTGGCAGGCAGTTCTTTGCCTGCAGTAAACCGGTCGAGTTCATCTTCAGTGACCCTGCGGAGCCGGGTGAGGAATTGCATCTGAGCTTCCAATGTGTAGTCGGCGCCATAGAACCAGAAACGCCGCTTCGCGCCGCGGTGAATTCCCAGCGGACCACGGATGGCGTTGCCGAATGCTCCTGCCGCGATCACATCGTGTTTGGGGAAGATCTCGATTCCTTCGACCAAACCTGAGCCCTTCACCGGAACGCCCAGCCGCGAGGCCAGGTCGTGGATATAGAGCCGGCATTTTCTGGCAAGCAGCGGTACTGCCAGGAATATCCAGAGGTGTCCACCTCGCTTGCTCATCTCCAGGGCGGAATCCACATGGTCGCCGCTTAGGTGATATTGAAGCTTGATCAGATCTTCCATCGCCTTGGCGTAATCGGCATCGATTGCGACCCACTTGCAGCGTTGGTTGGCTGGGTTAATGGCGTACAGGCCAATCGTGATCTTTCCCTCTATGTGATCGGAGATGGTTTTCTCGTTCAGATGGATAGGGGCCCCTGAGCCACGTTCCGTAGGGCGGTAATAATAATGATGGCCTCTCTGAGGATGAGGCCGGAAGGACTGGACCGTGTAGGCGCGGCGATTGACGAACAGATTGACATACTCTTTCACTAAAGCGTGCGTTGCTACCATTCGTCGCTCCACGATCCACCTCCTTTCCGGTACCTTCCGCTTGGGTGCTGTGTGCTAGATAATTCGGGATTGAATTTCTGTCAAACGGCCGTCGCAAGCCCCTCATCTGCAAGCTCCGCCCGCCATCTCGGCCGGTTTGTGCGGTTCCAATAGCCAGCCCGCATCTGCTCTCAATAGAGCGGGACGCTCCACGAGACTGAGGAAGTCGTACTCATGTACCAGCAGGTCAAAGTCGCTCGTGCTGTACCCGCCGTATTGGTCGTCTTCGAAATCAAGCCAGAGCCAGGTATTGGATCTGCGGTCCAAGACGTAGAACGCTCCGGACTGTGAGTCGCCGGCGATGGTTAAGAGCAGCAGGACTGCCGTCGGGAACTCCAGCCATCGGGCAGCTTGCGCACCCTCGGTAGCTTCGATCAGGCTCCTCACGGCCTCTTCTACCGAACATGTAGGGATGACGTTGAGAATTGGTTCTGCTTTCATGTGACCGAACATAAGTGTGTTTGTTCCTTTCATGAGAATTCGTAATCATGTCAACAAAAGTTCTTGGTTTCTTGGTTTCGATTGTGTGTCTTAAGTTTTCCACCGGAGAGGTCTTATACAGACGGGCAAGGGCTCAGTCGAGCGAAACGAGCCGAAGGGTAACCTTGCGGGGATCCTTGCCCGTCAGCATGATGCGTAGCAAGAAGCCACATTCAGGAGAGATTCCAGCGAGTACTAGCGGTTCGTCTGGAATCTCAGATGCAACGGCCGCGACTCCAGTGTTCCTCCCGATGGTTGTCTGTACAAATACAAAGCCGCCCTCTGCAGCGGATGAATTCCGTGCCTGCGATGACGGCTTGGCCCCTTCCAGGCGATCAGGAAAGGGTGCCTCTGCAGAAACTTCTCTCTTCTCTTCAAGGGTAACGAACGAAGATACGAAGATAAAAGGGCAGGTGCAGTTTGAAATCCCACATGGCTTGAATTCTGAATTTACCGATGGGAAGCTCTTCGGCATGGCGAGGAAAGCGAATTTCCGAAAGATCAGCGCCGTCCGAGTTAGGGCCAGAGTCGCGAAATCCCAAGCGGCCAAAATTCAGCTGGCTTTTGCGATGTCGTCTGGGCGGTCGGTCTGCGATGCGGGCTCTGATGCTTGAATCTCGGGGGCAGTTCCTTCTGTGACCGGGACGTTGGTGGGTTGTGTCGTTGCCGACTGCTTCTCCGCGACAGCTTGAGGTGTGCCCCCAGAGCCGCGAGGTGAGATCAACTCGTCAAGTATGGTTATGATATGGGCGCTCTCGGACTTGGGCACTACGCAGCGGATGCCCTTCTTCTTCGCTTCGAGTTCAAGTTGTGGTAGCGAATGAAGAGTGTGCATTACGATTGGGATTGTGGGAAGCGACTCCGAGATGTGCCCGGCCGCCGTCAGTCCGTCCATTGAGGGCATCGCCAAATCCAGGATCACAACATCTGGGTTGAGTTCCGCAGCCATCTTGACCGCGTCCAAGCCGTTTTCGGCCTGACCGCACACTTCCCAACCGTGGGTTTGAAGTAAGTCTTGAAGTGTCTTCCTGGTGAGCGCGCTATCATCGGCAATCAGGATGCGACGCGGCATTTTGTAGACACGTCCCTGGCCAGAGAAATTTCCTCGTGCGTCCTTCGATGCAACCAGTCGGACCACGGTTGTTTGCTATCGAACAGACATGAAGCTCGGCTTATCGCTCTGCCTGCTGACTAAAACCGTATAGTCAACGTGCAAGTCACTGATTTCCTGAACAGATATTGCCACCTCCGCCACTTCAAACTCACTGCAATGACACTGCAATCACCCGCCAATACCTGGGAAAAGGAGGCCGCTTCGTTGCGCCTCTTTTCCCTCCGTGAGAACAGAGGTGAGAGTCGCAGACGCTGGACACCCGTTTCTTCTCACTGGCAGCGCCACCGTCTGCTGGAGGAAGTCTCTGAGTAGACCAAAGTAAACCGCCCTCTTGCAGTTGAATAGCTTGTCCGCGACGAACCAGAGGAGATCGTAGTTGGGCATAAGGTACAGGAACTGAGCGATCGAGGTTTCCGTTTCAATTCTCTCGCGAACGGCTGCATAGTGTCGTACCGCTTTCGGCGTCCGCTCATACTCCAAGGCAAACTTGCAGTCCTGTCCGGCGAGGCGAACTACGACGACCGCGTCATAGTATTTCGAATATCCGCCGGCGGTCAGATCATTGCGTGACCGAATCTCAGTCTCCGGAGTCCAATAGACCAGCGTACCGGTACGCTTGAGCGCCAGATGGATCTCATTCAACTCCAAGCAGTGGTTAAGCTGGCTTCGGCCGTTGCCGGACTTGATATGGTCGGTACGCGTGCATTCACCCTTGCTGACCAATTCTGAAGCTCCAGTTTCCGAGATTGAATAGACGGCTTCACGGTTTGTGAACGGAGCCCCATGTCGGATTAGCAGGCCATGCTTCACGAGTCGGACGACACGGTTGTTGAAGGCATTGCGCGATGAGACACAGTAGTCCAATCTCAAGAACTCGAACAACTGACTGTGTGTGACAAAGCCCGAATGCAGAACCTGGCGCAAGAGAGGATAATCCCGTGTGGAACTCAGTGCAATTGAGCCCTTCCAATAGCGCATCGCCTGGCTCCTTTCATCTTCCGTCGGAGAGCACAAGGCGTGCGACCCAAGGCTGCCGCTCCGAGCATTCGAGCACGGACCGGCCATAATCGCCTCGTATCCATCCGCGGCATGGCATCAGTAGCAAGGCTTCCTGCTGGCCTCTGCATTCGCTGAGAGAAAGAAGCCAGGTATCGGGCGATCTCCAGCCTTCTGTCCCGACCGCCAATTGACCGGTCAGGTCTGACTTTGCAACTACCAGAAAAGAGTCGGGGCGCCCACCTGCGTTCAGCAGTCGCTTGAAGAGCAGCTTGTTGCATCCCATCCACACAGACGGTTCTGCGCATTCGAAGACACGATCGATCATTTTCGAAAGATGGTTGGGATCGAAACCGCCGACCACATCGAACCGTGCATAACCACAAATCTGGGGTCGCTGGCGGACGTTGCTATTCATCACAACGCCCGTAGTGTTGTAGTACACAGGTTGGACAAAGTGGCCGCTGTTGTGCGTCTCCTTTCCCAGCCTATGCCGCCACACACTGCCGAAGCCTGTAACCGCCACCAACATACGTCTACGCGCCCTTCAGTCTTCGGTTGTTGTTCCGCTCGGCGTACAACTGCTCTTGCAGATTGTTGATGTGCGTCACCAACTTCGGATCCGCACCCCGCAAATCAGAGGGCCGCTTGGCATCACCGGCTGCGCCGGACTTGTTCGTGACAGTCTCCAGCCGAATGGACATCTCAGCGAGGATCTCCGCCTTCTTTCGCAATTCTTCCCGTGCCAGGTCCCTTTCTCTTGTCGCCGTGTCCCGCTCACCGGTCACACAAATCAGCTCGCCTCGTAACTGTTCGACCTCAGAGCCCGTAGCAGAGGCGGCCTCACCATGTTCCGCTGCCTCAATTGCACGATTGCAGCGTTCAATGTGGGTGTTGTACTTTTCGATTGCCTCCTGAGCGATCCGCCGCGAATAGGCATCCTGGTTGTAGATGTCGGCCATCATCTCTGCCGTGATCCACATCGCCCGGCGATGATCGATCCGCAGCTTGGCGCAGACCACTGCCATTGATAGCAACACTAGGGTGGTGCACAGGCTGTACAAGAAGTACGGGTTCTTGAGTCGAGCTTCAATGAATGCCTGGCGCTCGCGTTCGATCCACCGACCGTAGTCAACATCGTCCGGATTGAACTGCCTCAACACGTACTCGTACCAGGTTTCCTGATGTTGATATGGAGGAGGAGCAGAAAGGGCGGCAGACTGTTGAGGCTGTGATGACCGCGTTTTAGATTGCGCCGTACCAGGGAGACCAACTGCGCTTCCAATTGCCAGTCCTAGTATCAGAGTACGGTGTGTTGTCAGCCTCCAGTTCACAACCACCCTCCAGCCCGGCGGCGATGGCCAACCGCAGCGAGTTCCGGCGTCTTGAATCTAAGGTTCGCGCCAGCAGAATCTTCACGTGACTGCCTCAGAGTCGGGTAGATCTGCGGTGTGAACCGTGGCACCCTGACGTCTTCCGGCGCTCGCACATGCAACAGTCCATGCAGCGTGCCGCGTGCATCGTCTGTCATCAGAATCTCCATTTGGGCCTTAGGAAGGTTCTTAATGTGCTCATCGAGCGCCCGGGTCTCCTTGTCCTCGTGCTCGACCGCACCTTGTGTTTGCGTGTATGTCTCGAAGCCAAAGAGTCTCGAGCGATGCATCGACACGCTGCGCCGGGCGACGCGGTGCTCTGCCGAGGCGCGCAGGAAATAGCGTGTGGTCTCTTCATCCCGGGTCCGCAGGATCATTGTCGTGTTGGGCGCAGATGAGACATCCTCCTTGAATCCCTTGTCGACTTGCATGAGCTGCGGCAAGGCCTGCATGGAGAACAGGAAGGCCGTATTCGTTCCGCGCGCGGTCTGCAAGATTTGGGCAAAGTTGCGATAGCCGAATGGCGCGAACTCATCCAGCACAACACTGAGCATCGGCCGGTTCTTGCGCCGCCGGTGCTGCTCGCTTTCGTACCTTTTGCCGATGACCAGCTGCAAGTTTTGCAGCAGCATCTTCCCCAGTGACCGCATGGGCTCAGGGTTCTTGTTGATGTTGAGAGAAACGACCAGGATCAGTTCTTGGTCAATCACATCGTCGAGCGACAGCAGTTGCTCGTAGGGGCCGGTCAGAACACTGAGCTGGTCGTCGAGAAAGGTCATGCATTCGTTGAGCAATCCCTGGATCTTCTGCACGCGTTCCCGGTCCCTGAGCGACGTGTAGAGGTTCCTGACCGACATCTCGAAATTCAGCCGGCGCTGTGTGGGAAGCGACGAGTCCTGGGCAATGCGCTTGCGCGCCCTCTCGACCTGCTCCTTCATGACCCGTTCGTCCATCGCCATGACCAGTACGTCGTAGAAGTTGAACTTCAGGCCGGTGTAGAACAGCACCCGCACGATGTCCGCCAGGTAGTTCAACTGGTGCTTGGCGAAGAACTCCTTACGCAAATTGAATGACCCAAAGATCATGCTGACTATCGGCATGTACTCGTCGTCGGCGCACTGGAACGGGTTGTAGCGAACGGAGAGATCCGGGCGTGCGGGGTTCAGCAATCTCAACTGATGCAGTCGACCCGCCCGGTGTACGTGCGGCAGCAGGTCATGGAAGAACTCCAGGTCGCCCTTACCGTCGAAGATCACCATCGGCAGCCGATGCGGTTCGCCTGGCGGACCAACGACGCGTGCGAGATCCTGCGAGATAATGTTCCGCAACAGCGTTGTCTTGCCAGTGCCGGTCATGCCCAGCACGATCGCTTGCATGACGCGCACGCGGTCAGGCCAGGACCAGGGCTGACCGTGAATGTCATAACCCAGAACAACCGCATTCTGTTGCCAGGCTTCTTTGACGATTCGGTCGTCACTTCTCCGGGATATGACAACGGGAGGATGGGGCCATTGCTTTTCGCGCCGGGAACGTCGCGTAACCCACAGAATCGCCGCTCCGACGACAGCAAGGGCGGTAATAATAAGGTAGGTAGCAAGTTCGGTCAGTTGGCGGCTCGTGAGGTAGTACCGCTCGCGCGCTACGTACCAAACAAACCAGCACGCCGACATGAGGACAAGGGCTACTACGATCTCGGCGCTTTCGAGCAGAGGGGGATGATGGTGGCGGTCGGCATAGGAATCCCGCATCATAACGCGGCCGCCGCCCGCCCCAGGAAGAGCGTGAGTCCTTGCATCGCGACCAGGGCCATTGCCCAGCGCCACAAACGCAGGAAGTCTCGCCGGTTCTGCAGGAACTCGTTGTCCGTCCAGCGCCTCGGCGGAACGAACATGGCAGTCACACGGTAGATGAGCACGAGCAACGCTCCCAGCAACCAGCCCTGCGGCAGGGCGAGGCCGGTCCATTCACCCACGAAGTTGAGTGAAACCTCAGCTGTGGCGTACGGGCGTGGGTGTCCGCACATCCAGTACACACATGCGCCTTCCAGTGTGACGGCTAGCATCATGGCAACGAAAAAAACGAAAGCTTCAAGTCTGCGCAGCACCTTTGTATTTCCTTACGCGCTAGTTCCAAAAGTTGAAATAGACAACGGCTCCGACAGCCGCCAACGAGACGATCGAGGAGAGCACGAACCATCGTTGTGGTCTCCGAACCGAATTCGGATCGAAAGGGCTTAGCGGCTCCAGAAGGTGATCCGCTACGGTCCTGCGAAACCCGATGTCGGGCCGTTTCTGGAGGTCATCCCGGAGCATCACGTGAACCTCTCTGACTGTAATCTGCTCAGCCATGGCCTAACGCACCAGGAAAGCTGCGATCCGCTCCCGGTCGTCGTCCGCAAATTGAAAACGCAGCACAGTTGGCTCCGTGCTCGCCGGTAAGTGCACGGCCACGACACCCACGGATTCCTGTCCAGGTGCAAGATGCGAGGACTGCACGTGGCCTTCGAGAACTGGGACTGGAGTCTCTTGCTTGATCGTCAATCGTGCTGCTTCCTGGTCCCCCAATTGCGAGTCCACAAGGCTGAAGAGGGATTGCGGGTAGCGCGCTCCAGGCAACAGATACACCGTGGGGGTGGTAACGTCGTAGTCGCGGTTGCCCCGGTTGCGAACTGCGTACCGGACCAACACCCGCCCGTCCGCCTCATAGAGATCGCGAATGACAACTACGACTGGTTTCTTGGTGGGCTTGGCTGACTCCAGCCTCACAGGTTTTCCTGCCAGCAACACTTCTGAGGGCGAGGGTTGTGGCGGCGCAACGCTGGCGGGTTTTGGTGTAGTGACTGGGACGAACATCTGATCAACCGCGAAGTCCATCGAGACCACCGCACCGGCTGGCTCCAACTCATAGTTCAGGCGTTGCGATGTCGTCCAGATGAATAGATTTGTGGAGACGTCGGGCTCGGTTGGTTGAACAAAGACCTTGTTCTCTCTCCAATCAACTTTGAAGGATTGACTGCCCGTCGCGACTTGAATGATGGGCTCGCGGAGCTCGATCACAGTCAGGTGATTGAGAGCCGTCTTGAGGTGCACGATTTGACTGCCGTCATTCGTTTCACGCTCAATCTTTTGTCCGAATACCGGTATCGTTGCTGTGACCAGCGCCGTAATAATAAGGATGCTCCAGAGGCGTTTCATAAGGTTGCTCCTCTTGCGGTTGTGGCCCAGGAGGTTTCGAGGTAGCCTCCTGGACCGTTGTGTTAGTTGGGTGATCCCGGCAGCGCGACTCTCCCCTTTGGCACTTCGGGTCGCCGCTGGGTTCCGGGAAATGTGACCATCCCGCCGTGTACCTCGCTCCTTCCAGCCTCGATTGGAAACGGACGAACTCGCTCAGCAATAATGGGCGAGCCCTGCGCGTCTCGCTCACGAAAGACCTCACCTTTCCTGGTCACTTGGGCCAGAAAGATCAGGCGTTCATGCACTTGACCATCGCCGTTGACGAAGTCACTAACCAGGAAGATTCGCCCCTCGCGGTCGATTTCCACTTCGCCGTCGCGGAGACTGGGAATCTCCACGCTGACGGGACGGCCTCCAGTTCGTGTGGCTATTTGGTCTACGACTTCTTGCGGGAACGCGTAGAACACAATCGACCCTGTTCCGGGCACAAACTCGTGTTCCGGGTCTGGCCGTCTGTCTCGACACACGATTGCGTGCAAGGCAGACAGATAGGACAACCGCGTTCCATTCTTGCCTTGGGCCCAGACTCGCACTTGGTCAATCAAGGCCCTCAGCTCTTCTTTTGAGCGTTGCTCAAAAGAAGAGTAGGCGGCAGAAGCCTGGTTGCGCCGGAACAACAGTTCTTTCCGCGTCTCGGCATCATCCTTCTTTGCCTCGACCGCGGCATTCGCGTTTTCCAGTTCGATCCAGAGTTCCCTCCGCCGACTCAGTATCTGAGTCACCACGTTGGCGTAATACTTGTTGATGGTGGAGCACTCCGCGAAGATTTCCGGAGTGAACTCTCCACCTCCAATGAGCCCGCGGAAGTCGCTGAGAGGTGCTACCGCGGCGTCTGAGAAATACCGGCCAAGTTCTTTGCGCAGAAAGTTGTACAGCTTCCCGATCTTGTCGCGTTCTGTGACGGGCAGATGCTCGTCCATCTCCGCGATGCGCTGCTTCTGCTTGAGCTTTAGCCAGGGCGCTTTGCTAACTTCATTTCGGATGTTGCGAATAACGTCCTGGTCGGGCTGGGTGCCATGCTTCAGCTGGTCAAGCGCGTTCTGAAGCTGGTCCACCAGTTGCCGCGCCAAGTCGTCCCTTCCGTTTGCCATGCACGATGTCTTCAGATCGGTAATCGAGCCGATCTGATTCCCTCGCGCCTGCATCGCAACCTGTGGCAGGTTCCACCAGGGACTCGGCGGCTTCGGAGCTTTGTTCTTCTGGGCCGCGTGCTGTTCCTGGTACATCATCCGGTCTCGGACA
>Ga0209332_1000313_pt1 | contig 12123 bp, 10 predicted proteins | sample BlaSpr_A8_OM3_M1_FD_187974 | JGI IMG/M metagenome (GOLD analysis project Ga0209332, IMG submission 187974) | Forest soil microbial communities from Thunder Bay, Ontario, Canada - Black Spruce, Ontario site 2_A8_OM3_M1 (SPAdes) (version 2) | ecosystem: Environmental > Terrestrial > Soil > Boreal...
TCGTTTCAGAATGACGAAAAAACCTTAACCACAGAGGGCACAGGGGCCTTGCTCACAGAGGGACACAGGGGACGGCTCAGGGCCACAGAGACTTGATCCGGACGCTGGAGTCGCTATCGACGGGGCGGTCGTTATAATCGGAGCGCATGGCTAATTTTCCATCGGTTGACGAGCAGCTCGCATACATCAAGAAGGGCGCGGCGGAGATTGTTAAGGAATCGGAGCTGCGCTCGAAGCTTGAGCGCTCGCTGGCGTCGGGCAAGCCTTTGCGAGTGAAGGCGGGGTTCGATCCTACGGCTCCGGATTTGCATTTGGGGCACACGGTTTTACTGCGCAAGCTCAAACATTTTCAGGATCTGGGACACACGGTTATTTTTCTGATCGGCGATTTCACTGGGATGATCGGCGATCCTACGGGGCGTTCGGCGACGCGTCCGCCGCTGACGCGGGAGCAGATTGCGGAGAATGCGGAGACTTATAAGGCGCAGGTGTTTAGAATTCTGAGTCCAGAAAAGACCGTGGTCGACTTTAACAGCCGGTGGTTCTCGAAATTTTCGGCGGAAGATTTTATTCGGCTGACGGCAAAGTACACGGTGTCGCAGATGCTTGAGCGCGAGGATTTTCACAAACGCTTTCGTGAAGAGAAGCCGATTGCCATGCACGAATTGCTGTATCCGCTGGCGCAGGGATACGATTCTGTCGCGCTCGAAGCGGATGTGGAATTGGGCGGCACGGATCAGAAATTTAATTTGCTGGTAGGGCGTGAGCTGCAGCGGGCTTATGGACAAGAGTCGCAGGTGGTGCTGACGACGCCCATCCTCGAAGGGACGAACGGTGTACAGAAAATGTCGAAGTCCCTTGGGAATGCGATCGGCATCCACGAGCCGCCCGTCGAGATGTACTTCAAGATCATGCGCATCTCCGACGAGCTGATGTGGAGCTACTACGAACTATTAACCGACGTAAAGGTCGTGGATATCGAAAAGATGAAGCGTGAATCGCATCCCATGGAGGCGAAGAAGGGTCTCGCCAGCCGCATCGTCACCGGTTTCCATTCGGCTGAGGCAGCGGCGGACGCGGCGACGGAGTGGACCAATCGCGATCAGGTCTCGGATGACGGGCCGCATGATGTAAGCGTGGAGACAACATCGGATGGCCGGGTGCGATTGGACAAGCTGGTGTCGAGAGAGGGCCTCTCAGATTCGGTAACCGATGCGGTTCGCAAGATCAAGCAGGGGGCAGTGAGGGTAAATGGAGAGGTGACGACCGATCCCCTCGTTCGCCTGAACACTGATGAAATAATCACTCTGCAAGTTGGCAAACAAAAGCCCCGTAAACTTCGCGTCAAGCTAGTTACGGGAACTAGAGTGAATCCCCAAGAGCTGTCATCCTGAGCGCAGCAGGACGATTCGCGAAGCGGATCGTTCTGCGAAGTCGAAGGACCCCTACTCCATTACGTCATTCAACTTCGCTCGATCTCGACGATGCTGCGTGCTGCGATGCCCAGAATAGACGGCTTCTTTTGAGGGGTAGGGGTCCTTCGACTCCGCATTTTCTTCACTTCGTGAAGAAAGTGCTGCGCTCAGGATGACACTTTTTCGCTGACGACATTTCTCTCCCTCAGGATGACATTTTTTTGATGTCAGGCATGAGGCCGCCGGAATCTTTCATCCATGGGAACCAATCTCGCGATAGATCCAGCCAATGGGGATTCTGCGATTGGAGCAGTGCAATTTTCTTTGAGCGGCGCCATCCTTTGAGTTGCTTTTCGCGATTGATGGCTTTCTGAACGTCGTCGAAGGACTCCCGGTACAGGAGGCGCTCTATCTTGTATTTGTCGGTGAAGCCTTCGATGCGGTGGAATTTGTGCTCGAAGACGCGTTTGGGGAGATTGCTTGTCATGCCTATGTAGAGAGTTCCGTACAGGCTGCCCATGATGTATGTGCTGTACGTCTTTCGCTCGCTATGCATGGGAGGGAGTAGGGGCCCTTCGACTCCGGTGGTCATTCACTTCGTGAATGGCCACCTGCGCTCAGGGTGACAGGGGGATGAGTTTTAATGCAGTAATGGGCCTCACGCTGCGATTTGTTCGGATTGCTACGCGTATCGGATTTCGTTGTTTGGAGAAAAAACTTGCTCGCTTCGCTTCGCGCGTGGACCGACGAATGCGTCCGTCGCTACGTGGGTAGATTTGGACGCATTGTGTGCCAGGGGGTGGCTTGTTCGTAGGCGTGGGCGGCTTGCAGTAGAGTTACTCCTCGCCAGGGGGCGGCGGCTAGTTGCAGGCCTATGGGCAGGCCTTCTTTGGTGAAACCGCAGGGGATGGAGATGGTGGGGATTCCCCAGACGTTGAAGGGGCGGGTGTTTCTTAGCATTAGTAATTCTTGCGGGCGCAGGTTCTCGGGATTTTTGCGAAGAGATGCTATCGATGGCGGGGGAATCGGAACGGTTGGCGTTAGTAGCACGTCTATGTCGTTGAATGTCTCATGGATGGCGTGGCGGCTGGCTTGAAGATCGCGGCTGGCGCGAAGGGCATCGGGTGCCGAGATTTTGGCTCCTGTCTGGATGCGGGCGAGCGTAGCTGGATCGTAAAGTTGGGGAGAGTTCTCGACGTAGGGTTTGTGGTAGGCGTAGGCTTCGGCGCTTGAGAGAGTGCGGTCGGTGGAGACTTCCAGTTTTACGTCTCGAATCTGCCAGTTCAAATCGACGAAGATCTGGATCGCTTTCTCAGTGGCGGCGGCGATATCGGGATGAAGATCGTCGAAGAAAATTTCTCGAGGGATACCGACGCGAAGGTTCTTGGGCGGCTCATCGAAGGCGGAAACGAGACTTGGCGCCGGCCGATCGACGCAGGGATTCTGCGAGTCGTAGTCGGAAAGCACCTGCGCCATTAGAGCTGAGTCATACACCGTGTTGGTGAGCGGGCCTACGTGATCGTAGGAGGACGACAGGGGGATGACACCTCGAGTGCTGATGCGGCCATAGGTGGGCTTGAGACCGACAATTCCGCAAAAGGCAGCGGGCTGCCGGATTGAACCGGCGGTGTCTGAGCCTACGGCGGCGAATCCTAGACCGGCGGCCACGCTGGCGGCGCCGCCTCCGGAAGAGCCGCCGACGATGTACGCCGTATTCCAGGGGTTACGCACTTCACCGAAGTAACTGATCATCGAGCTGGCGCCGTAGGCGAATTCGTGGAGATTTTGTTTGCCTAGGATGATGGCTCCGGCGCAACGCAGGCGGCGGACGACCTGGGCGTCTTCCTTGGGGACGCGATCTTTGAATAGGGCGCTGGCGGCGGTGGTGGGGACGCCGGCGACATCGATGATGTCTTTGATTCCGATGGGAATGCCGTGGAGCTTTCCGAGATAATTTCCGCGGTAGATTTCGCGCTCGGCAATGCGGGCTTGCTCGAGGGCGGATTCGGCAGTGACGGTGATGAAGGCGTTGAGTATCGGGTTGAGCTTTTCGATGCGATTGAGGCAGTCGTGAGTGAGTTCGACGGGAGAAATCGAACGATCGCGAATTTTACGGCTCAGTTCGCGGATTGTGAAGAGCATTGGATCCTCACTAGCAGATTAAATGATTTCAGCTGGAGCAAAAAACTAAGGGATTACTACAAAGGCTTTACCACAGGGAACACGGGGGTGTCACAGGGATCACAGGGAACTGGAAATCTAGTTTAGTTGCGAGTTTTTCAGCCATGTTTGACTTCGATTTTCGCGGCGCGTTTTGCGAAATATTTCACTACGAAATAAACAACTGGGCCAGCGGCCAAGGCCCACGGGCCCCAGCGTAGCGCGATGGGGTCGCTGTAGCGAATTACTACATAGGTCATGGCTAGCGGCATGGCGATTACGTAGATCAGGCCTAGATTGCCGCCGGGAATGCGGAAGGCTCTGGGCAGGTCGGGGCGCTTACGGCGCAATGCCCAGGCGGAGAGAACGGTCATCACGGTCGTGGCCGCTCGCAGCCAAACGTAGATACTGATTAATTCTCCGAGCGAATTCAAGGCGAGTGAAGCATAGATTGCTGCTGAGATCAGGATGGCGATCCAGTGAGTGCCGTAGCGCGGATGCTTTCGTGTGAGGAAGGGAGGCAGATATCCGTCTTCGGCGAGGGTGAAGGGCATGGGGGTGGCGGTGAGCATGGTGCCGTTGAGCAGGGCGACATTGCCGATCATGGCGCCGATCGTCATTAGATTGCCGAGCCAAGGGCCGCCGATGAGTTGGGCGGCGGTGGAGAAGTATCCGTCATGCCATTGCTGCCAATTGCCTAGCGCCGCGAGTGCTGCGAATGGCGGAAGGAAGTATGTGGCGATGGAGAGCGGAATGACAATGGCCAGCGCGCGCGGGTAAGTGCGTTGCGGGTTTTCGACATCTCCGGCGACGCTTGAAAGTTGCTCGTAGCCGGAGTAGAGCCAGATGCCAAGAGCCAAGCCAACTCCGAATACCTTGGAGAAAGCCTGATTGGGCGGGACCAGGGGAACGAAGGGGTTGTGATGCCAATGCGCGAGGCCGAGCGCGATCATGGCGATCACGGGGATGAACATGAATAATTCGAGAGCAGTGGCGGCTTTGCCGACCATCTGGATGCCGAGGATGTTGATCCAAGAGATGACGGCGATCAGCGCGAAAGAGACGAGCCAATGCTTCCAGCCGATGATTTGAGGAAAATAAAAAGCGAGGTAGTCGGTGAAGAGCACGGCGTAAGAACCGCCCAGCAGGAATGAGGCTGACCAGTTCCACCACCCGGCGAGGAATCCCCAGAAATCACCGAAAGCGGCGCGGCTCCAGCGATAGAAGCCACCTTCGACAGGCATTGCGGTTGTGAGTTCGGCGGTCACCAGGGATACGGGGACGCTTAGAAAAATCGGCAGTATCAGCAGATAAATCAGGGTCATGCCGGGGCCGCTGGTGGTGACCATGGCTTCCAAGCCGAAGGGGCCTCCGGTGGTGTAGGAGAACATTACGAAGACGAAATAAAAAAGGCTGGCTTTGCGGACGGTAGAGGCCGTGGATGGGGAAGGAGCATTCACGAGATAGGTGGCGGCTAGTGTACAGCAACGGCAGAGTTCGTTAGTGAGGAACCCGGATTTTCGGGTGGAGGGGAGACGCGGCAAGCCGGCGTCTCTACGGGGATTTATGCGCCGATTTGCAGCGGAAGGCGCGGATGCTGAGGGCTGTGCCGCTGCTCGAGTTCTAGAAGTTTGCGTTTGACGTCGAGGCCGCCGCCATAACCGCACAGGGATCCGCTAGACGCGATGACGCGGTGGCATGGCACGATGATGGCGATGGGATTCCGGTTATTCGACATGCCCACGGCTCGGCAGGCATTCGGGTGACCTATGGTTCGAGCAATGTCCAGGTAGCTGCGAGTTTCGCCGTATGGAATTTTAAGCAAAGCCTGCCAGCATGCTATTTGAAACGCGGTTCCGCGAAGATCGAGCGGGAGGGAGAAGTCGCGCAACCGCCCGTCAAAATATTCGTCGAGTTCGCGGAGGTAGGGCGCGAAGGCTGCCTTGGATTCGCGGAGTTCGATGCCCGGGGCCATTTTCTGCATTCGATTTTCAAACTCAAGGCGCACCAAGCCTTTTTTGGAGGCGGCTAGGAAGAGTGGTCCGGCAGGCGATTCCGTGCGGGAGTAGGAGAGAGTCTCCATTGCAGCCGGAGGATAGCACGGTTCATCAGGCCGCAGGAAATCGTTCGCGCTTTGGCAGTGTGACCTCAGCGGCTAAAAAGCCGATTCAACGAGCGCGAGCGATCGCAGCAGTGAACCGCTGCGCCACCCAAAAAGCAAGCCCAACCAAAACCGAGAAAGCAAGCCCACCCAAGCCCAAGCCCACTTGCAAAAAAAAGCCCCCCGCTTTTCGCGGGAGGCCTTCCTGGGGAGGTACTGGTTCGCTGCTACTGTTGGGGCTGAGTCGCAGTTGGCGCGGGGGAGGTGCCGGTCGAAGCAAGCTGCTCCAGGTTATTCTTCAGGAGACTGACTTCAACGCGACCACCGGTAATGCGCTTCGGCTTCGCTTCAGAATTCGAGGCGCTGCTGGGAACTGGTGCGTTGCCCATGCCGACGAGGTAAATGCGATAGACCGGAATGTCATGGTTGAGGACGAGATAGCGGACCACCGACTCGGCCATCTTCTGCGAGTTGGCGATTGCGACCTGTCCGTGGCCTGACGCGAAGCCTTGGACCTCGACAACGTAACCACGCTGACTCTTCAGCGGAGTTGCCATGTCATCGAGAGCAGTTTTGGCATTCTTGCTCAGAACTGTCTGACCGGACTTGAAGATGATTTCAGTCTGGGTTGACGGCTGATATTGGTCGATGTTGGTAACGACCTGCTCGACCGTGGTCAGGCGAGTGTTTGCCTGTTCGGCCGTCTGCTGCGCAGCCTGGGCCTTGTTACCGGCTTCAATGGCGTGCTGATCGGCTTCATTCGCCTTGCTCGAGGCAAGCTGAATGCCCTGCTGAGCGCGCGCGTCGGTGTCTTTGATGTTCTTGCTGTTCGAGGCGGTCAGTTCGTCGAGTTCGTTGATGCGATCGCGGATCGGCTCAGTCTGCCGGGCGACATATTTTTTGCGAGCGAACGGGTTAACCCGTCCCCAGAAGCCTTCGCGCGCTTCCGGTTGCAAGGGCTGTTTGCCGGTAGCGGTATCGCCCTTTGTCATTGTCTGGGTCTGTGACGAGGACGTTGTCGACTGGGTCTGAGAAGTGGTGGCGTTGGCATTATCCTGCGCGAAAGCCGGAATGGCCAGAGTTGCGGCCAGCAGCAGAACGAAGAGCGTGCAATTTTTCATTTTAGACTTCCTCCAAGTGGCGAGTGGGGAATCCACTCTTCTCGCGCCTTCCGGCGCGATTTTATTGCGTCGTTTTAAAAACAAGCTCCATACTTTGGAAGGTCCGTGCCGACGCTACGGTTGCTTACAAAGTTTTGCTACAAAACCGGCCTTGGGGACACAGGCCTACTATACATAGAACAGTTTAGGTGCCAAATGCGCTTACGGCGTTGCACCGGATTAAGTGCTTTCTTTTCTTATATATTGTACGCCTGATCTCATTTTGACACGAATCCGGGACGGTAAATTTGGTGTGATTGATATAAAAACTGCGTGCACGGATTTTCCGTTGCAAAATCGGAGGCAGGAAGAACAACTGGGCTTTGGCTCAATGTCATCCATAAACGATGCGATTAACCCACGATTCGCGACCCTCATTTGCCGCCATTTTTCCTCTCGTAATGGCCCTACTGGCTTTAAATAATCTTGGCGGCGCTGAAAATACCAAGTTCGACTTGGCGCAATTGAAGGCGCCGGGCGGCTTCCACGTTTCGGTGTTTGCGCAAGATCAAGATATTGACGGGCCCCGCATGTTGATCTTCAGCCCGGGTGGAGTGCTGCTGGTGAGCGAATCGGGTGAAGGCCGGGTGGTTGCGCTTCCCGATCCCCAGCACACGGGCAAAGCGGCGAAGAGTGTGACCGTGCTAGAGAATTTAAACGAGCCGCACGGGCTGGCGTTTTACGAAGGCAAGCTTTATGTTGCCGAAAATGACAAACTTCGGCGCTATGACTGGGACGAGGCGAAGTTGCAGGCTTCGAATCCGAAAAAGTTGACGGATTTGCCGGCCGGCGGCGGGCACTCCACGCGGAGCATCGTGTTTCATGGTGGCAAGATGTATGTGTCGGCCGGATCGAGTTGCAACGCGTGCATTGAAAAAGATCCGCGGCGAGCGGCCGTGATGGAATTTAATCCGGATGGAACGGGCCAGAAAATCTTTGCCAAGGGCTTGCGCAACGCGGTGGGCCTAGCGGTGAATCCGAAGACGGATACGGTGTGGGCAACCGTGAACGGGCGCGATATGCTGGGCGACGATTTGCCGCCGGAAGTGATTGTAGATCTGGGGAAGAATGGCGGCGACTTTGGCTGGCCTTATTGCTACGGGGATCATGTGCCGGATTCGAATTTCACGAAGCCTGGCGATGATCGCTGCCGGAGTGTGATTGGTCCGGAGGTGCAGATGCAGGCGCATTCTGCTCCGCTTGGGCTGGCGTTTTACGAGGGGGCGCAGTTTCCTGCGGAGTATAAGAACAGCATATTTGTTGCGTTTCATGGATCGTGGAATCGCAGCGTTCCGACGGGATACAAGATCGTGCGCGTAAAACTTGATGATCGAGGGCAGCCGCAGAATGGCGCGGAAGATTTTATTACGGGATGGCTGGCGCCCGGAGAAAAGAGAAGAGGGCGGTGGATGGGGCGTCCAGTGGGGATTGTGTTTGGGAGTGATGAAGCGATGTACGTCAGCGACGACTCTGCGGGCGTGATTTATCGGGTGACGTACGGGAAGTGATCTAAACAAAAATTGTCATCCTGAGCGAAGCGAAGGAGCTATGCATTCTTTGGGCGCAAGCAAAATGCAGAGTTCCTTCGCTTCGCTCAGGATGACAGGGTTTTCTTCGATGACGAATTTGGGATGGCCGGGCGGGGACGCCCGGCGCTCCATTAAATTATTAATTTAATTGCAGCAGTATTTTTCGTATTGCAGGTAAATGAACGGGTCGGTCATGCCGGCTATGTAGTCGCAGATGACGCGAGGCAAGGGCTCGTGGGCGGATTTTTCTCGGTAGTTTCTGGGAAGGTCGTCGGGTTCCTCCATCCAGTGGGCGAAGAGTTCACTGGTGATGCGCTCAGCATCTTCCTTTTCGGCGGCTAGCGCGGGGCTGTAGTAGAGATTTTCGTAGAGAAATTCTTTTAGCTGGCGGCGCTGTTCTTCGACTTGTGGACTGAATGCGGCGAGGCGCTCGGGATGGCGGCGGATGGCTTCGAGAGAGTGCGCACCCGCCGACTGCACGCGCTGTTTCGTGCTGTTGATGAGGTCGCCCACCATGGTGTTGAAGATGCTTTTCACGGCCTCGTTGAATACCAGCTTTTCGGGGACATCGGGGTAACGGTCTTTTGCTTCCTGGTAATGGCACTTAAAAATATCTACGCCGTCGGCTATTTGCTCGATGACTAGCAAGTGCGCCTCGTAGCCATCGTCCAGATCGGCTGTGTTGTAGGCGATTTCGTCGGTCAGGTCGATCAGTTGGGCCTCAAGAGGCGGCCGCAGGTCGAGCAAATACTCAGCAAGTTCGGGATGGTCTTTCGCGTTGTAATCGTGCGAGTGCTTGATGATGCCCTCGCGAACTTCGAAGGTGAGATTGAGGCCGCGAAAGGCTGCGTAGCGCAACTCGAAATCCTCGACAATGCGGAGGGCGTGGAGATTGTGATCGAAGGAGAGGCCGTGCTCGCGCATGGCTGCATCGAGGGCTTTTTCCCCGGAGTGCCCGAAAGGCGGATGGCCGAGATCGTGGACCAGGGCGAGCGCTTCGACGAGATCGGAGTTCAGTCCGAGTTGGGCGGCGATGGTGCGGGAGATCTGTGCGACCTCGATCGTGTGCGTCAGGCGGTTGCGGAAGTGATCGGAGTAACGGCGGGTAAAGACTTGGGTCTTCGCTTCGAGGCGTCGAAAAGCGCGGGCATGGACGACGCGATCACGATCGCGTTGAAAATCGTTGCGATAGGGGTGAGGCGGCTCGGGATGGCGGCGTCCGCGGGAATTTTCTACGCGCACCGCATAGTCGGCCAGCATGGAGAGAGTTTAGCAGCCGATACAGCTTGTTGTGAGCGCGACAGGCTGCCGAGCTGCGCTCGGCTTGGACCCTTCGGCTTCGCTCAGTGCAGGCTCAGAGGGCGCCCGTCCCCACGTGCGCTATCCCGCTCGGACTGGGCGGACGAATGCGTCCGCCGCTACGCGAGAATTATTTTGCGCCTTCTTCTCTTGCCAGCTTCATCTTGGCGGAGTCTAGTTTTTTCTGCACGCGGGTTTGATCGGCGGGATCGACTTCGGCGGCGATGGTGCGATTCCACTCGGTGAGAGCGCGCTCCCAGTTGGTGGCGGCCAGTTTCAGGCGTCCGGTTTTCTGGTAGAGATCGCCGAGGTGATCGTGGACGGTGGGATCGGTGTTGATTTTTTGCGATGCCTTGAGGAGATTGTCTTCTGCTTGCTCGTACTTGCCGAGACGAAAATACGCCCAACCCAGGGAGTCAAGATAAGCTCCGTTCGAGGGATCAAGATCGACGGCGCGCTTGATGTAACCGAGTGCTTCGTCAAGCTTCATGTTCTGGTCGGCGAGCATGTAGCCCAGATAATTCAGTGTCGAGGCGTGATCGGGATCGCTGGCTAGAACTTTTTTAAATTGCTGTTCTGCTTCGGGGTAACGCTTCGCGCGTTCAAAAGTTGAGCCCCGCAGGAACCAGATGTATTCCTTATCATCGGGCTTGGTGGAGAGCTGCTCCGCTTTATCGAGAGCCTGCTCGGCATCGCTGAAACGGCGCAGCCGCGTGTACATCTGGGCCAAGGTTATATACACCTGGCGATCGTCAGGGCTGGAATTGCCCTTCAACATGGCGCGGACTTCCTTGAGCGCCTTGTCTGCATCGCCGGTATCCGCCTGTTGCGATGCCAGCACCATTTTCAGATCACGACTGGTGGGCAGTTTTTTGACGGCTTCCTCAGCGGCGTCAGTCGCCTTCTGCCATTCTTTTGCTTCGCGCCAGGTGTCGATGATCTGCTGGTATCCGCGCTCGATATTTTCATCGCCTCCGAGGGCGACAATTTCGCGGAAGGGCTCTATGGCCGCCTGATAATTTCCCTGGTCACGATAAATGGTGCCGAGCCTTTCGAGAAATACAGCGCGATTGCTCTTCTCGCCGTTCGAGTACTTGCCATCGGCCTTCTCTGATTTTTTGAGCAGGTCGCGCATGATGGGAATGGCTTCGTCGTAGCGGCCCTGCGCCTGGTAGATGGCGGCAATGTTGTAGGGAACTTCGAAAGAGTCCTGGACCATGGACTCGGCTTTTTTCAGATTCTCCAGAGCGAGATCGAATTTGCCCTGCTTACGGTAAATTTCCGCGATGCGAACGTAGGTTTGGGCGTCTTCGGGATTTGCATCCGCAATAACTTTGTACTGTTCGAGAGCGGCCTCGGTTTGGCCATCATTCAGCAGGTTTTGTGCGAGCCCGCGAATGGCGTCGAGATTGTCGCGGTCGAGTTCAATGGCGTGGCGATAAGATTCGACAGCGTTCTTATATTCTTTCTGCTGCTCATACGTGTAACCGAGCGCGGAATACAACTTGGCGGAACGCTGCGTATTCGGCACCGAGCTGAGAACATTCGCTGCGCGAGAAGTATCGCCGAGCTCGTTGTAGAGATAGGCCAGAGTAGTGACGGCTTCTTCCGAGCCTGGATCGAGCTTTACCGCGGTCTTGAATTCATTTTCTGCTTTTTGCAGATCGTTGTTCAAGCGATAAAGGCGGCCGAGAAGCAAGTGGTCATCCATGCTGTCAGGTTGCAGGCGGATGATCTGTTCATACTGCTCGATTGCGAGCTTCAGGACGCTCTCTGAGCCGTTGCCAGCCTGCATGTCGCCGAGCGAACGCAAATAAATTCTTCCGAGCAGGCGTCGCGCTTCGAGGTTGCCGGGGTTTTTCTTGATGATTTCCTGGGCTTCGACGACCGCATCACGAATGCGGCCGGTCTTGGCGTAGAGCTCGGCGAGACCGGAGGTGAGATAGGCGGAAGTCGGGTCGGCTTCAATGGCGGCGCGGTATTCTTCAATCGCCTTGTTTGCCAATTCACTGCGGCCGTAAGTTGCGACCTGTTCCTCGTACATGTGAGCGAGGGCGAAGTGGTAGTAAGCGGCGGCGCGATCGGGCGCTTTCGCCTTAGCGGCAGTCTGCGATCCAGTAGTAGATTCTGCAGCTGGCGAATCTGTAGCCCGCGCCGATTGGCTCTGAGCGAATAAGACAGGGCTGGCAACGAAAACGCTAACTAAAGCAATAACTTTAGCAGTAACTCTCAAAAGCTGTTTTTTCATGAAAGATCCAGCACAGTGCAGATTACGGAACTCACTTCGTTTTGATGCTCGGGGCCGACCATTGGTATTTCATTATTCTACCTTGGCTGGGTCTTCGTGAGAGAAAAAGCGGATATTTACTGTAAAGACGGAAGTACAGGGTCGTCGGACGGCGATTGTAAAAAATGGTAAAGGGCGAATGGAGTGACGGGCGTCCTCGCCCGTCCGGAGC
>Ga0209332_1000314_pt1 | contig 12119 bp, 7 predicted proteins | sample BlaSpr_A8_OM3_M1_FD_187974 | JGI IMG/M metagenome (GOLD analysis project Ga0209332, IMG submission 187974) | Forest soil microbial communities from Thunder Bay, Ontario, Canada - Black Spruce, Ontario site 2_A8_OM3_M1 (SPAdes) (version 2) | ecosystem: Environmental > Terrestrial > Soil > Boreal...
GTGCTGTCCTGTTTACGCTGGGCTGGGGAAATACCCACGCTGCTTCAAAGCCGCTACTGGCGTTCGTCCATGCTGACTTTGTCCTGGCAGTCGGCCTCTTCGCGACCGCTGCCCTTTTGTCCGCCCAGTCCCGCCGGGTCCTCACCGTAACCATTGCCCTTTTGTGGGTGATACTCGTTTTCGCGGCCATGCGCCCATTGTATTTCCCGGACGCGAAAGCCCTCGGGCTGAGCTTGGAGATAGCCTGCCGTCTCGTCGCCTTCGTCGGCTTCGTTGACCTCGTGCGCCATCGTTTCGGGCGCATTGGCATTGGCCCTTTCCTCTTGGGCGCGGGCCTGCTAAGCCTGAATCTAACTTGGCTCCCGTACACGAACCATATCCCGAGCGAAGGTTACCTGCTGGCCGAAGTGCTTTTCGGCGCAAGTATCTTGCTCGTAGTGCTGGACGATGCCCGCGCCCGCATGCGCCGTCTCGCTGTGCTAAACGAGTTAACCGTTACCATCGCGCGCGCCCAGAATCACGGGCCCCTGATGCAAACCGCGCTCGAGAAATTGAAAGGCGCAGCCGGAGCCAAAGGTGCTTGGTTCCAGTTGATGGAAGGGGAACGCCTCGTCCCTACCCAGCAGTCAGGCCTCTCAGCCGAATTTCTGCGAATCGCCAGTCAGCCCGCACCCGATGAAATACAGGCGCGCGTGCTCCAAGAAAATCGGGCATCGGTTATAAAAATTGCCGAGCGACCGGAGGCCGAGCGCGATCATCTCCGGAAACAAGGCATCAGTTCCGTGCTCTTGCTCCCACTCCTTGGCAAAAAGACGGTAATAGGAATGATGTCTTTTGGCTGCCCGGGCAGTCGCCGTCATACTCGCGACGAGCTTGAATTTCTTGAAACCGCAGTTCAAACCCTGGGCATTGCAGTCGAGAATCTGCGTCTGCTCGAGCAGGTGCTTCGCTCGCAGCGCCAGTGGATGAATACTTTCGATTCCATTCAGGATTTGATTCTTGCCCACGATACCGACTTCCGAATTCTCAAGACCAATCAAGCTCTGCTGCAGCGCCTCGAAAAAGCCCCTGCCGATGTGTTAGGCAGCCTATGCGAAGACGTCCTGCCCCAAATTAATCCTTGGACCAGTTGCCCATATTGTGAGCGCGGAAACGGCCTTACCGAAGGTACCGATCCTTGTTTCGGCGGCCAGTCAGTCGTGTCAACCTCGTCCTACGCCGAGCAGGGAAGTCAGCAAAAAGGCACGATCCATGTTGTCCACGATACGACTGCCCGCCAACTCGCGGAAGAAAAATACCGCATGCTCTTCGATCAGGCGCAGGAAGGCGTATTTGTCGCCACCCCAGACGGCGAATTGATCGACTGCAATGACGCTTTCGTTACCATGCTCGGCTATGGCAGCCGCGACGAACTGATGGCCCTCGATATGGGCAGCGTCCTCTTCGCCGTGACCGAAGAGCGCGAAGCCTTCCTCAAGGAGATTGAAGCGCACAATTACGTTCGCAACTTTGAAATCACCGTTCGCCGCAAGGATGGCACCCTGCTGGCCGTCGCGCAAAGTTGCTTTGCCACTCGCAACAGCAGCGGACACATCGAGCGCTATCAGGGCTTCGTCCTGGATATCACCGAGAAAAAGCGCTCCGAAGATGAAATGCGTCGCCGTAATCGCGAACTGAACGCTCTCAACGCGATGGCCGTGATCGCAACCCAGTCTTTCGATCTCGATGAAATTCTGAACCTCACGGTTCGCCAGGTCATCTCGCTCTTTGGCGCCGAAACCGGTACCGTCTACCTCGCCGCCGAACCCGAAGGCACTTACCGCCGCCGCGCCGGCTGGGGGCCGCGCAGCGAGGCCCGCATGCGCATGTCTGAAGCCTTCTTTCCTGATGGTTTAGGCGATCTCGTAATGCGCTCGCGAGCCGAAGTCGTAACTCAGGATTTCCTGCCTCACCTGCCGCAAGCAGTCGTGGAATTCATCTGCGCTGATCGCCTGCCCTACTGGATATGGGTCGTCCTTTGGGGTAAGGACAAGCCCATCGGCATCATGGGTATCGCCAGTAAGGATAACCGGCATTACTCCAGCAACGACGAAAATCTGCTGGTCGCCATCAGCCGCCAACTGGCAACCACGATCGAGAAAGTGCAGCTCTACGAAGAGACGTGCCGCGCCTACGAAGATCTTCGCCGCACCCAAGAGCAGCTTCTACAGAGCGAAAAGATGTCGGCAGTCGGACAACTTATTTCCGGCGTAGCCCACGAGTTAAACAATCCGCTCACCGCCATCCTGGGCTATGCCCAGTTGCTCGAGGGCGCGGGGCTTGATGCTCGTTCTACCGACTACGTCCGTAAGCTCTTCAAGCAAGCCCAGCGCACCCATCGCGTCGTTCAGAATCTTTTATCTTTCGCGCGCCAGCGTAAGCCGCAAAAACAGGAAGTGGACTTACGCAAGATCCTCGAAGAATCAATCACGCTTCGCGAGTACGACCTCAAGGTCAATAACGTCTCGCTGGAACGCGAATTTCCCGAACAGATTCCATCCGTCGTTGCCGATCCCCATCAATTGGAGCAGGTCTTTCTGAACGTGATCAACAACGCGCTCGATGCCATGGTCGAGGGCAACGGCAGCGGCATTCTGAAAGTCCGTGTCTTTACAAAAGATTCCTACGTCTGCGTCGAATTCGATGACAACGGTCCCGGCCTCAAAGATCCAACCCGCATCTTCGATCCCTTCTACACCACGAAGTCTGTGGGCAAAGGGACTGGCCTCGGCCTCAGCATCTGCTACGGCATCGTCAAAGAACACGGTGGCGAAATCGTAGCCCGCAACCGGGACGAGGGCGGAGCCACTATCGAAATCCGCTTGCTGGCCAGCGAAAAGCCCGCATTAGTCGAAACCTCTGTGATCCCCACTCGCCGTGAAAACGTGCTCGCCGGCCGCGTCTTGCTCGTGGAGGACGAAGAAGCTGTGCTCGAATTCGAACGCGACGTCCTCGTCGGCGCCGGCGCGGAAGTCACTACCTCCATGAGTATCGAGGACACGAAGCAGCTAATCACCAACGGTTCTTACGACGTCATTGTGATGAACGGAATTATGCCCGGAGAGTGCAGTGCGCGAGAGATGTATGACTGGCTCGCCTTCAACCGTCCCGGATGCGAGAAAGGTCTGCTCCTCACATTCTCTACCGCCACCGATCAGGAGACTCGAACCTTCCTGCAGCAGCACGGCATCCCCTCATTAGCCAAGCCGTTTGAAGTCGCCGATCTCATCTCTCACGTGCGCACGCTTAGCCAGCGCGAAGGCAAGCCCGCACCCAATGCATCAGCGCCCGCCCAAACCGATGCAGCGAAAGACCGAGATAGAAATACAAATAGAGAGATAAATATAAATAAAGACCAAGAAGATAAAGAAGCGAGCGAAGATAGAGATCAAGACAAGGCCGACGAGAAAGCGTCAGCCACCGGCGCCGGCGCCTAGAATTCCTAAAATCTCAACAACGCCGTAAAAAATCTTGGCATCACCGCGAACCCGCTCCCTACAGTTCCGTCTTCAGCCCCCGCATCATCTCCGCAATCAATTTTTCATTGCGGCGATACCAGCGCCAGTGCCCTTCTCGCTTGGCTTCCACCACGTTAGCTTTTTCCAGAATCCGCATGTGATGCGAAATCGTAGGCTGCGATAACTTCACGCGCGCCTCAATATCCCCCGCGCACAGCCCGGTCTCCTTGCCAATCGAGTTTCCGCCTTTTTCCTTAAGCGCATGCAAAATCCGCCGCCGCGTAGGGTCAGCAATAGCATGCAAAAATCGATCAAGATCGGGAGCCGCATCAGCCATAATCATTCTTGTCATCCTGAGCGAAGCGAAGGACCTATGCATTTTGCCGACGCCAGCAGAATACATGAGGTCTTCGCTTCGCTCAGGATGACATGCGTTTTAATGTTGCAGCTTTATTTGAGGCCTTCACAGCGCACAGCTCGAAGCCGTAGCTCGCAGCTTATTTCTTCACAATCGGATTGTATCCATCCCCAACCAGCCGCGCCTTCATCGCTTCCGCTTCTTTAAGGTCGCCATACGGCCCCACTTGCACGTGATAGAACTTGTCGCCGGAATTATTACTGGCTGCGACCCCCGGATACTGCTTCTTCTTCAACGCTTCGACCAGCGAGTCCGCGTCCTCCTGACGCGTCACCGCCGCCACTTGCACATAATAAGTGCCGCTGCCAGGCACCGCAGCAGCGCTGGCTGCAGCATTCCCGGCGTCCCCAGCCGTCTTCGTCGATGCATCGCCGCTCGATAATGATGATGATGATGGCGAAGAAGAAGACGACGATGCCCCCGCCGTCGCATCTTTACTCTTGCTATCCGCCGGCGTCAGCGCCGCATCCGCATTCTTCTCGCCGACCGCTTTATAAAAACTGAAATCTCCCGACTGCGCCGCCGGAGTGCCTCCATTATTCTTCGGCCCCATCGGCCGCACCACCGTGTTAGCAGGCACGCTCAACAACGTGCTTCCCACCGCCATCGAGGTTCTGCGGCCGAGAGAAAAGCCGATCGAAAAGAAAAATGCGCACACCAGCACCAGCGAGAAAAAAATCGCCAGCATCCGCCCCGTGCCAAGCGTGATCTCCGTATCCTGCTGCGCCGTCGCCATAAAAATGAGTTCGAAACCTGACTCTAGCCTTTCGCTTCCGCCGGAGCCGCCGGAACACTCGCTCCACCGCCTCCGCCCAGCAACTTCTGCATCCCGGAGAAGAAATCAATCGGCACCGGAAACACCACCGTAGTATTTTTCTCCACGCCGATTTCCGTCAGCGTCTGCAAATAACGCAGCTGAATGCTAGCCGGTTCCGACGACAGCAAATGCGCCGCATCCACCAGCCGCTGCGCCGCCGAGAATTCGCCCTCCGCATGAATAATCTTCGACCGCTTCTCGCGCTCCGCCTCCGCCTGCTTCGCCATCGCCCGCAACATCGACTCCGGCATGTCCACCTGCTTCACCTCAACGTTCGCCACCTTCACGCCCCACGGCGCCGTGTGCTGATCGAGAATGCTCTGCAGCCGCAAATTAATTTTGTCGCGATGCGCCAGCAATTCGTCCAGTTCCTGTTCGCCCAGCACCGAGCGCAAAGTTGTCTGCGCAAACTGCGAGGTCTGGTACACGTAATTCGAAACCTCCACCACCGCCTTATTCGGATCAATCACGCGCAGAAAAATTACCGCGTTCACCTTCAGCGTCACGTTGTCGCGAGTAATAATGTCCTGCGGAGGAACTTCCAGCGCCTCCTGCCGCAGCGAAACCCGCACCATCCGGTCAATCGGACTAAACACAAACGCCACGCCCGGCCCCTTGGCATGCCCCATCAGCCGCCCTAATCGAAAAATAACTCCACGCTCATATTCCGCCAGAATCTTGATGGAGCTGAGCGCATAAATAACCAAAATAATGATGGCCACCGTAACCACCGGAAACCCAAGCTCCATAAAGCCTCCAAAATTCTTTTGTGCTGAGGGATATAAGCGGATTGTAGCGCAAGCACCAAAATAAAGGCGGTGCCCAGCAAGATGCCGGGGACATGGAGCCCCGGGCGTCCCCGCCCCGCCACCCAACTCCAAGCCGGGTGCCCAACCCTTCGACCTTTGAAGGGTGGGATTCCACATAGGCCGACCGCTAGGGACTTTGCCCGCGCCATCCACCAATTACCTACCGTCGTAGCCGCTTTGAAATATACGCTTTGAAATATAGAAGAGAACGCCTTGTGGCAGAAGTTGCGCTATAGATCGTGTAGGGATCCTTCGACTTCGCCGGGTCATGCGCTTCGCGTTTGATCCGGCTGCGCTCAGGATGACAGTTCCGGATAGTGTCTCGACCAGACTATTCGGTCCGCCACGAAAAGTCGGGGTACACTCTCCAATCTTTCCTCACATTCGGCATGTGATCGCCGTCACAGACAGGCTCTACATTCCCTTGAAAAAATCGCATTCAAACTGTGCCTAACCCCGCTTCCCGCACCGGCGCGAGTTAAGTCGTTATTTATGAAGAGTTTAGTTTAACTCCTTTGTTTTCCTAGACTGGACCGATTTTTTGGCGCTAACGCCATGATTTATAAGACCGAGGGGGGAGGGGGGTAGGGGTACCAACTAGTAAACACGTCCCAATTTGGGAGCAAAACCGCGAAGAAAAGATTAAAGAAATGATTAAAGAAATAAAGACTAACGTCGCGCCGTTTCGACCAATTCCGCAGCGATTTCTGAGGTCACTTCTGCCCGCGTTCGCAGGCGATACCAGAGCACAATCGCTCCCAGCGAGAACATAAAGATGATGGTCGAGATCGCATTGATCTCCGGAGTAATTCCGCGTCGCAGCCTTCCCCAGATTTCGAGTGGAAGAGTGTTGTCGCGTCCGATCAGGAAGAAACTCACGGCGATTTCGTCCATGGAGAGAGTGAAGATCAAGAGCGCCGCTCCGATGATGGAGAGTTTGAGGTTAGGAACGGTGATGCGCCAGAAAGTTTGCCAGTAAGTCGCGCCTAAGTCGAGCGAAGCTTCTTCCTGAGCGCGATTGAGTTTTTGCAATCCCGCGAAGACTTCCGTCGTAGCGACGGAGATGAGCGCAGTGCCGTGTCCGAGAATGATCGTAAGCAGGCTAAGTTTTACATCGGCTACGCGGAAAAGCATCAGGAGCGAAAGCCCGGTGATAATGCCGGGAAGAATCAGCGGCAGAAGAACCAGTCGCCGGAACAGCGCTTTGCCGGGAAATTGTGCTCGATCAAGGGCGAGCGCTGCGGGGATTCCGAAGGGCAGCGCGATGAACATGGCAGCTGCGGCTACCAGCAAGCTGTTCAGCACGGAGTCCCAGATGGCCGCATCGTTGAAGAGGATGCGATACCAGTTGAGAGTGAGATCGCGCGGTGGAAAACCTCCAACGCCTTGTCCGTTGAAAGAGTAGAGAACGAGAATGGCGATCGGGAGATAGAGAAATGCGAACACAAGCAGCGCGTGGGCTTTGAGCCAGAGCGGGGAGCGGTTCACAATGAGGCTCCGCGTGGGCTGAAACTGCGCACCTTCAAAGCAAAGGCAAAGTCAAAGGACGTTGGGAAAGAGGATCGTGGAATCCCACTTCTGCGCAAAGGGCGCGCAGAAATGGGGCACCCAGCGGGACACAAGACGTTTTGAAGGGGCGCGGCTTCAGCCGCGCCGTGCTGAGCCTTAAAAATTGGGGCTTTAGCCCCTGAGAGAAGCAAGCTCATTGGAAGCTCCACTTCTTTTCTAAGCGCTCGGAACAGAAGATGAGGGCTAAGACGAGCGCCAGCATGCAAAGCGATATAGCTGCGCCGAGCGGCCAGTTATAAGCTGCTCCGAAGAGACTTACTACTATGTTCGAGATCATGATGCCGCTGGGACCGCCTAGTAAGAGCGGAGCTAGAAAGTCGCCGAGACTTAGGACGAACGCGAAAGTCGCTCCGGCTAATAATCCGGGAATCGAGAGCGGAAGGATGACGCGCCAGAAAGTTTGCGCGGGAGTCGCTCCTAAGTCGTGCGAGGCTTCGATTAGATTTCTCGGGATGTGTTCTAGCGACGCATAGATGGGCAAGAACGCGAACGGAGTATAGATGTGTGTCAATGTTAGCACTACGGCGAACGGGCTGTAGAGCAGGAAATCCAGGGGATGCTTTGTGACGTGCACATATTGCAGCAGCGTGTTTAAGACGCCGTCGGTGCCCAGAATTGTCTTCCAGGCGTAGGCGCGCACTAAGTAACTTACCCACAGCGGGATGATGACTAACTGGTAGTAGAGATCTTTTCTGGCTCCGGCGTGGAAGGAAAGAAAGTAAGCCAGCGGAAAGCCCAGCAGCATGGAGAAGAACATGACGCGTGCGGCGATCCACATGGAGCGGAGTAGTGTTTGCCAGTAGACAGGCTTGGTTAGGAGTTCGTGATAGTTGGCTAAATTCCAGGAGTGGACGATGGCTCCGGAATCGTTGACGGACCAGAAACTGTAGCAAAACATCAGCGCGTACGGGACTAAAAGGAAGATAGCGACCCAGAGCACTGGGGGGACGGTGACGACAGTGCGGTAGGCGCGGGAGAACATTTAGGCGGATTCTTTCTTGTCGGAATCTTTACTTGCGTTGGATTCCTTGGTACTCGATTCCTCTGTTGTCGAACCCATGAAGTTGCTGCCGAGGCGCGTGGAGCGAACGGGGACAGCATCGGCGGCGTCGAATTCGAACTCCAGCGGGCCTTTGGGCAGGTCGCGGCTCGCAGTGCGGATGGTGAGAAACAGGCCTCCGGCGCACTCGACTCGCAGGAGTTCCGTGGCACCGTGAAAAACCTGGTCGCGAAGCGTGGCTCGGAAACGAACGCTGGGCGCGGCTTTCTGCTGTCCGATGGCTGGGGGCGCGATTCTTGCGACGCGAATGGATTCAGGACGGAGGGAGAAGAGTGCTTCGCCATCGGCAATCGTCGTGGGCCAGGTTAGGCGATCACACATCGCTGTGCCATTAAGAACGTCGACGTGCAAAAGATTTGTATGTCCGATGAATTGCGCGGTGTATGAAGTTGCAGGCCGGCTGTAAATTTCGCGTGGGCTCGCGACTTGTTCGAGTTCTCCGGAGCGCAGCAGGGCGATGCGATCAGACATCACCATAGCTTCTTCCTGATCGTGGGTAACAAAAATGAAGGTGATGCCGACTTCGCGCTGCAGGGCTTTGAGTTCGACTTGCATTTCGCGGCGTAGATTGGCGTCGAGTGCGGAGAGTGGTTCGTCGAGCAGCAGCACTTGCGGGCGATTTACCAGAGCACGCGCCAGCGCGATTCTTTGTTGTTGACCTCCGCTGATCTTTGAAGGCTTGGATTTGGCGTAGGCCGACATTTTTACTTTGGCCAGCGCTTCGCTCACGCGCTGCTCGATTTCGGCAGCCGGGCGTTTGGCGATGGATAATCCATAGCCAACGTTTTGCTCAACGGTCATGTGCGGGAAGAGCGCGTAGCTTTGGAAGACGGTGTTGACGCGGCGGCGGTAGGGAGGCTGCGTGTCAAGGCGCTCGTTCGACATCCAGACTTCTCCGGATGTGGCGTGCTCGAAGCCCGCTAAGATTCGCAGCAGCGTGGTTTTGCCGGAGCCGCTTTCGCCGAGGATGGTTAGGAATTCGCCTTCGGCGATTTCTAATGATATGTCGCGAAGGACGACATTTTTGCCGAACTTTTTGGCTACGGAGCGGATGGAGACCAGAGAGTTCGGGGTTGACGGGCTTGTCTGGGTGGTAGCGGATTCCGTGTTCGTTGCCATTTTCTTTTTCGCTGCCTGCATTTCGCGGACAGGAGTGTCCGCGCCACACGATTATTGGGTGGCTTTTACTTCGTTCCAGATTTCGTTGTACTTGGCTCGGCGCGGGACATTTTGCCAGAAGTAGAGACGCTTCTGATAATTGTCGACGTCGTCGAGGTGCAGGTTTGTTACTTCTTCTGGCGTCATGAGTTGCGCAGCGTGCGGATTCGCTGGAGTGTATCCGGTGACGTCGGTGACTTTCTTTTGCGTTTGCGCCTGGATCATGAATTCGAGAAATTTGTAGGCGAGATCTTTATTCTCGCTGCCGGCGGTGATCATGAGGTGATCGATCCATCCGGTTGTATTTTCTTTCGGGATGGTTTCGCCCACGGGGAAATTTCCTTTGCGGAGCTGGTTGGTCATCAGCGGCCAGCCCATGGCGATGACAACTTCGTGGTTCTCAAAAAGATTGGTGAGTTCGCCGCCGGTGGACCACATCTTGCGGATGTTTGGTTTCAATTCAATCAGTTTCTTTTTGACGGCATCGAGTTCCTGATCGGTGAGGTTATAAAGATGAGAAGGATCGGGCTTGTCGTAGCCTAGAACTTGCGCGGCCATGTAGACGGTGGAGAGATCGTCCCACACCGAAATTTTTCCTTTTAGTTTCGGATCCCACATTACATTCCAGGTGTCGGGAGGCTGCGGGAACGCGGTGGTGTCGAAGATCATTGGGTCAGGTCCCCACATAAACGGGACGCCATAGACGTCGCCTTTGACTCGGACCAGAGGAAGAGTGGTGAGTTGAGGTGAGAGTTGGATGTAGCTGGGAAGTCTGCCTAGATCGAGTGGCGCTGCGAGTTGGGATGTCGCAATCATGGTGGCGACGTCGCTGGAGGGAGAGATGACGTCGTAGTTTCCCGAGCTGCCGCCACGAAGTTTGGCGACGAGTTCATCGCTGGAGCCCATGTAGGAGGCGGAGACTTTGCAATGGTTTTGCTCTTCGAAGGCTTTGATGTAGGACGGGTCGGCGTAACCCTCCCACACCAGCAGATTGAGTGTGGGGGTTTTCCTAGCGCAAGTTGCGGAGAAAGCAATCAGGAGCGCGAGGAGCAGCGCCTGGGCTCCTTTTGCAAGCAGCGATTCGAGCAGTGTAATTCGTTCGGCAATCATTTCTTTTCCACCGACTTTTTCTCCACTGCGTCGGGAGGCTCCCATTTTGGCGACTGGTAAACGATCTTGCCGCCGACCATGGTGAATAAGGTTTCAGTCTTTCCGATTTCAGAAGGCTCGATCTTGAACAGATCCTGATTCACCATGATCAAATCCGCCAATTTCCCGGTTGCAAGCGAGCCCTCTTCTTTCTCTCGATGAGCCGCATAGGCCGCGCCGAGCGTGTATCCCTTGATGGCGTCTTCGAGTGAGATGCGCTCGCTGGGCAGAAATCCGCCGGGTGGTTCGCCTTCGGTTGTTTGTCGAGTGAGCGCATTTTGCACTCCCGGCCAGGGGTTGAGAGTGACAATGGGCCAATCGCTGCCAAAGGCCAGCACGCCGCCGGAGTTTTCTATGCTGTGCCATGCCCAGCCGCGCCGGGCACGTTCCGGACCAATATTTGGCGCCCATATTTTCATTAAGTCATCGTCGGGATAAGCGTGGAGGGGTTGAAAGCTCGCGACCACGCCAAGCCTGCCGAAGCGAGGAATGTCTTCGGCGGAGATGCTTTCAATATGCTCGATGCGGGGACGCGCATCGTGTTTGCCATTTTTTGCTTGCGCTTCGGCGTATGCGTCCAGAGCCAGTCGCACCGCGCGGTCACCGATGGCGTGGGTATAAATCTGAATTCCCTCGCGGTCGAGATTTCTTACTGCCTGCTTAGAGTTTTCGGGGTCCCACAAAAGCTTGCCGCTTTGGGTTGAATCGTCTGAATAAGGAGCCAGCATGGCTGCCGTGTGAGACTCGATCACGCCATCGAGAAAGAACTTTGCCGCGCCTGCTGACAGCCATTCGTCGTGGTAGCGTCGCTGTGCATTCTCAATCTTGTCGATCTGTTCCTTGCCGACGCTCGGCGGTTCCATGCGCGCCGCAATGTAAAACCGCATCGTCAACTGGTCCTGACGTCTCAACTCGTCATAGGCACTAAGGGCGCTAAAATCGCCGCCCTGTACGCTGACCCCGCCCGGACTGATGCCGCGCACCAACCCAACTTTGTTCGCTTCGTGCATCCCGCGCCGCAATGCGTCAAGCACTTCGTCGTGGCTTGGAGATGGAACGGCGCGCCGTACGACCGCGTCCGCCGCATCTTCTTTTACGGCCCCGGTGGGCTCGGCGCTGGCATCGCGGACAAATTTTCCTCCAGCCGGATCTGGTGAATCTCGCGTGATCCCCGCCAGCTTCAGCGCCTTGCTATTGGCCCACCAACTATGGCCATCGAAACTTTCCAGATAGACGGGCCGGTCAGGAATTATCTGATCGAGAATTGCCTTGCTGGGGAGTCCATCGGCGAACGCGGTATATTGCCACCCTCGGCCAAGAATCCACGGCAACTCGGGATGGGCAATGGCATAGGCCTTGACCTGCTGCTGAATGTCCGCGACCGATCGCGCCTGGTCCAGGTTGACCTGTAATAAGCTGAGCGATCCATCGAGAAAATGAATGTGGCAATCGACGAAGCCGGGAAGCACGAGATGATGTTTGGCATCGATGGCCAAAGTTGAAATGCCGCGGTAGACCACAATTTCGCGGGCGCTTCCGACGGCAACAATCTTGTCTCCTCGAACGGCGATCGCCTCCGCCCATTTCTGCTGCGGATTGACCGTGTAAATGCGGGCGTTGAAAATAATTATATCGGCGGGTT
>Ga0209332_1000316_pt1 | contig 12072 bp, 9 predicted proteins | sample BlaSpr_A8_OM3_M1_FD_187974 | JGI IMG/M metagenome (GOLD analysis project Ga0209332, IMG submission 187974) | Forest soil microbial communities from Thunder Bay, Ontario, Canada - Black Spruce, Ontario site 2_A8_OM3_M1 (SPAdes) (version 2) | ecosystem: Environmental > Terrestrial > Soil > Boreal...
CCGAGATTTGGAGGTGATGTAGCGGTTACTGCCGGGGATGCATCGGCCAGACCAAATCAACCCAAACAAAAGATTGATAAGCCCCAGCCGGATACGAAAGGCGAAAAGCAAGTTGATCCGGCGGACAAGGCGGTTACTATTTTGATCTCTTCTACAGCTTCAGCCTTGGCTACTCCTGGGTCGAATCGTTCTGCCGCTGCTAAGCAGATTTCAGCGGACAGTGATGCGGCCGGAGGTCGCATCATGAGTCTTTTCCTACAAGACAAAAGAAGTTGTCGCTTTGCGCTGAGCGAATGAGGTTTCGATGTCAGCGAGTAAGTCGCGGTTGCAGGCCTCGCGGGAGTGGTGGAGTTTTGAGACGCGGTTAGCCGCGTCTCTACCGACGTGCTGCTTTTATTTTTTCGTCCACTGATCGACCCAGTCGTTGACGGTTTCGTACCAGAGCTGGGAATTTTGTGGCTTTAAGACCCAGTGGCCTTCGTCGGGGAAATAGAGCATCTTCGAGGGGACGCCCAACGTTTGCAGCGTGGTGAATAGCTGGAAGCCTTCGCTGACGTCTAGGCGATAGTCGAGCTGGCTATGGATGACAAGGGTTGGCGTCTTGAAATTCTTAGCGTAGTTGCGCGGGTTCCATTTCTCGTACATTTCAGGATTAGTGTACGGAGTGCCTTTGAACTCCCAGTTATTGAACCAGAGTTCTTCGGTGGTGCCCCAGGCGGAGATGGTATTGAACATGCCGTCGTGGGAGACGATGCACTTGAAACGGTCGGTGTGGCCGAGGACCCAGTTGGCCATGTATCCGCCATAGCTCGCGCCCAAGGCGCACTCGCGGTCTTTGTCGATGAAGGGATAGGTTTTTTCAGCGTAGTCGAGGCCCTTCATCAGGTCTTCGAAGGGAGCGCCGCCCCAATCGCCGTTGATCTCGTCAATGAATTTCTGTCCGTAGCCGGGGGAGCCGTGGAAGTTGATCATGATGACGACGTATCCGCTGGCCGCGAAGAGCTCGGCGTTCCAGCGGTAGCTCCAGAGGTCGCCCATTGGAACTTCGGGGCCGCCGTGGATGATGAACTTCAGGGGATACTTTTTGCTGGCGTCGAAGTTTGGCGGCTTGACGACGAAGCCTTGCACTTTGTCGCCGAATGCTCCGGGGAACCAGAAGGATTCGAGGGGGGGCATGGCGATTTGGGAAAGGACGGCGTCGTTGAGGTGATTAAGTTTCTCGCCTTCCGGCAGTCCACATGAGCGAGTGAACGCGAGACACTCAAACCTGCGTATCTGGGTCGGATAGCTTAAAGACATTCGCGTGAATAGCAAGGTCTTGCCGTCAGCAGTCACTGCCAAATCGTCATTGAAGCCACGGACGATCTCACGCGCGTGAATGTTGGTTCGCGAGATACCGCCCCCCTGGGATGGGACTGTGTGCTCCTTAGCAAATTCAAGAGCGTAGATCGGTGATTCACCTTTGTCCTCGGAAGAAAAAAAGATTACTTTCGAATCCGACGCCCAGGTAAACGTTCCAATCCATTGATCGAAATCCTCCGTCAGATTCTTCTTCTCCCCCGTCTTCCTGTCGTAAAGCATCAGCCGAAAGCGGTCGCTCTCATACCCCGGACGCTGCTGGGCGCGATAGGCGATGTACTTTCCATCGGGCGAATAGAGCGGAGTGGAGTCGCTGGCAGGATTGTCGGCGGTGATGTTCTTCGCTTTGCCAGAATTTGCTTGCACCGACCCGGTTTGGACGGGCGAGACGCCCGTCGCTCCATTGTTTACTGGGACGATCCAGAGATCGTTGTTGGTGGAGGTGGCTTCCACCTTATCGTGATTTGAGGTGTAGCAAATTTCCTGGCCGTCGGGCGAGAAGGCGTAGTCGTCTTGTCCGCCAAGTGAAAACTCTGGGGCGTCGTAATCGCCGGGAGTCAGGTCGCGGGGAGTCGCGGACCCATCGCCGGGGACAATCAAAAGATGACTGCGCTTGCCGCGTTTGTACGAGGTCCAGTGGCGATAGAGCAGCCGATCGAAGATGATGGCTTTGACCTTGGAATTTTCAACCTCTTTCATTTTTTTTGCGTTGCATGCCGCCTCGGCGTCGGGCGCGCCGTCGCATTCGGGATAGACGTCGGAGGTGAAAAGAATATTTTTGCCATCGGGCGACCAGAGTTCGCCTCCGGCTTCGGTTGAGAGTGAGGTTAATTTGTGGGTCGCGGTCACCGTGCCGTCGGCGATGTTGAAGTCGGCGATCCAGACCTGGCTGCCGCCTTCTTTATTGGAGATGAAGGCGAAGTGCTTTCCGTCCGGCGCCCAGCGAGGGCGGTCGCCATCCTGATCGGTGATTAGGACGCGCTCGGTCGCTGGTGGTTCGGAGGTGGGGTGGGCGGGCGAGACGCCCGTCGCTCCATTGTTTGTGTTTAGGGGAACGATCCAGATATGCGATGTTTTCTTGTTTGCGGCTAGATCGACGTCTACCGCGGCGAAGAGCACCCACTCGCCATCAGGCGAAGGCAGCGGCTCGCCTACACGTTTCAGCTTCATCATGTCTTCGAAGGTGAAGGGGCGCTTGGCTTGCGCTTGAGTTGGGAGAGTAAAAATCGGGACGCTGAAAAAGAGAAGTAGGAAGAAAGTAAGATGGCGCATCGGGCCTCCGCAGAACAAAAAAGTTTAGCACTAAGGCTGCTCTTGGATTCCAGCTTTCAGTCTCAGGTTTTATTTTTCAGTTTTCGGCCGCCACTTCGAGCTGCCGGATTGACTAGCTAAGATACGGTTCGCGATTGCGCTGCATTGTTTCGCAGCGCGAGGGGCGGGACGAATGCGTCCGCCCCTACGTGAGTTGATTACTGGCTTAGTTCTTCCAGCATGGCGGTCATTTCTGATTGGGCGTGGGTGTTGCTAGTGCGTCTGGCGGAGGAGATGCCGTCGACCAACATGCGTTTTGCTTCATCGATGCGGTCGGCTTTGGCTAGTGTTTGCGCGGCCATGAAGTAGGCGGGGGTGTAGTCCGGATTTTTTTCGACCAGCGTTTTAAATTCGTGCAGCGCTTGATCGATCTGGCCGGCATTGGAATATTCTTGCGCCAAGCCATAGCGCGCAAAGGAATCATCGGGATTCGTGTTCAGGATTTGACTTAACGTGGCTATGCGGTCCATAAGGGAGTTCTCGGTTGTCAGTTCTCTGTAAATCCAAATCTTTACAGCTCCAGTAAAACACTTTTTTCTCCTCTCATTCATATCACGGCATTCCTGTCATGTCCCGCGTTACAATGGCTCTTCTTTTGAGGAGACAATTTGGCTTGCCCGTATTTTGTGCCGCTGGAAACTGTGAGTGAAGGGTGGTGGCCGCATCCTTCGCGGTTGCCGCTAGGAGCGGGGTGGAAGGGGAACTGTCTCGCGTCGGGCAGCGAACTGCCTGCGTCCGATGAACACGCGCGCGATTTTTGTAATCTCGGGTATGCGGCGGCTTGTCCCCATCTTCCGCAGACGCGGGATTGGGATGCGGTACGGTTTTCGGTTGCGTATGTTAGCCGCGAGAAACTTACTCTCTGTTTTGTGTGCGAGCGGGGGCATGCGCCGGTTGAACATGGAGAGCTGATCTTCGATTTATTTCGGGGTGTTTGGTTGGCTGCGCATTCTGACTCGCGTGTGCTCAGACTCGCAAGTTCTTATCTCAAGACATATCGGGCGCGGGGGAGCGTACTTGCTTGATTTGCGATGATCTCTACTTCTTTGACGCAGTTTGCCGTGGAGGGGGTAGAGGTCCCTCACTTCGTTCGGGATGACAGCAGTAGAACAGTGCCAAGGGCGAATGAAGTTTGATTGATATCGATGTGTGATTAGTTATGAGCGACGACGATAAGTCGAAGTTAGGCCGTCCGCGGCCGGTGCGGGAATCGATTTCGGAGATGACGGAGATCGTTTTGCCTAACGATGCGAATCCGCTGAATGCCCTTCTGGGTGGGCGGTTGATGCACTGGATTGACCTTGCGGGAGCTATGGCTGCGCATCGGCACTCGCGGGCTTACGTGGTTACGGCTTCCATTGATCATCTCGATTTTCTTGTGCCGGTGCGGGTGGGAGACTTTGTGATTCTGCGGTCTTCGGTGAATCGCGTCTTTCACACGTCGATGGAAGTTGGGGTAAAAGTGTGGGTGGAGAACTACCGCTCGGAAGAGAGCCGTCATGTGAGTTCCGCTTATTTGACATTTGTGGCGGTGGACATTGCAGGAAATCGACTGCCGGTCGCCCCGATTGTTCCGGAGACGGAAGACGAAAAGCGGCGCTACGAGGGTGCGGCGCGGCGCCGGGAGATACGTCGCGCGGAGACGGCACGCAGAAAGAAATGTTGGCCGAAATGATTTGTCGTGGATAGCATCGTGGGCCAGAGCCCGATTCAGTTAGTTTGAAGCGGTGGGGCCGACATGTGGCTTTAAAACTTCAGCAAATGCACTGAGACATCTTCATGGACAGCGCACTTCTTATTCATCGCATCCATTTCGCTTTTACCGCGACCTTTCACTATCTATTTCCGCAGTTAACTATGGGGCTGGCACTACTTATTGTTGTGCTGAAGACGATTGGGTTGCGGCGTAATGATCCTGTGTATCACGAAGCGGCGCGATTCTGGGGAAAGATTTTTGGTATCAACTTTGTGTTAGGTGTGGTTACGGGGATTCCGATGGAATTTCAGTTCGGGACTAACTGGTCGCACTTTTCACGATATGCGGGCGGAGTCATCGGACAGACGCTAGCTATGGAGGGAATGTTCGCTTTCTTCCTGGAGTCGGCGATGGTTGGATTATTTCTTTTTGGAGAGAAGAGGTTAAGCCCGAAGGGGCATTGGTGGACGGCGGTAGCGGTGTTCGCGGGCTCGTGGTTATCGGGTTACTTCATCGTTGCCACCGATGCGTTCATGCAGTATCCGGTGGGATATTACACGGATGCCGATGGGAACCTGCAACTGGCAAGCTTCTGGGCGTTCTTACTGAACCGGTGGGCGGGATGGCAATACGCGCATACGATGTGCGGAGCGGTTACGACCGGCGCTTTTGTCATGACTGGGGTGGGAGCTTTTTACATGCTGTCGGGCAAATTCCTTAATCACGCGCGAGTGTTTATTAAGATCGGTGTGATTACCGGATGCTTGTTCAGTGTGCTGCAGATTGTTCCGACCGGTGACCGGCAGGGTAAGTTAGTGACTGAGTTGCAGCCTGTGACGCTCGCGGCGATGGAGGGATTGTTTCACGGGCAGGAGGGTGCGCCATTAGTCATCGTAGGTCAGCCTAACGAAGAAGAGCGTAAGATCGATAACCCAATAGCGGTTCCGAAGATGTTAAGCATGCTGACTTACCGCAGATGGAATGCGAATGTTCGCGGACTGGATGCATTTCCGCGCCAAGATTGGCCAGGTAATATTCCGCTGCTGTATTACAGCTATCACATTATGGTCGGCTTGGGGACATTCTTCATTGCGATCATGGCGCTCTCCGGGCTATTGCTTTGGAGTGGGAAGCTGTACAGCGCGCGGTGGATGATGTGGATCCTATTACTCTCGGTGCCGTTTCCTTACATCGCAAACACGGCGGGTTGGATGACGGTGGAACTTGGACGGCAACCTTGGGTGGTGTATGGATTGATGCGCACTATAGATGGTTATTCGAAGTTTGTGTCAGCGGGGAATGGGATGTTCACGCTACTGGGATTCATGGGGATGTACATGGTGCTGGGAATATTGGGACTGTTCCTGGTATGGCGCGAGATCGAGCACGGTCCGGAATCCCATCGTGAACTGGTTGGATTGAGCACTGCGGAGGCAGTGTAAGAATGGCGAGCGTATGGTTTTGGATAGTTGCGGTAATGGTTGCTGCCTATGCCGTGCTTGACGGTTTCGATCTGGGGGCGGGCGCGATTTATTTGATTGCGGCGAAAACTAATGACGAGCGGCGGCGGGTGTTGCGCGCCATCGGACCGGTGTGGGACGGCAATGAGGTCTGGCTGCTGACGGCCGGAGGGACACTGTACTTTGCGTTTCCTCGAATCTACGCGTCTAGTTTCAGCGGCTTTTATCTTCCGTTGATGATTGTGCTTTGGCTGCTTATTTTGCGCGCGATCGGCATTGAGTTTCGCGTTCACATTGATAACAGGGTGTGGCAGGATTTCTTTGATGTGGTTTTCAGTGTCTCCAGTATTCTGCTGGCTATATTTTTCGGCGCAGCGCTGGGCAATGTGATACGGGGAGTTCCGCTCGACTCCACTGGCTATTTTTTCGAGCCTCTGTGGGTCAGTTTCAAACTCGAAGAGCGAATCGGGATTCTGGATTGGTATACGGCGCTTACAGGGGTGATGGCGCTGGTTGCACTTGCGGCGCACGGTTCTTATTACATTGGTTTAAAAACTGATGAGGATCTTGGGCGCCGGGCTCGGGGCTTGGCGTTGCTATGCTGGCCAGTACAATTTTTTCTGACATTTATGACTTTGGTTTCGACTTACTTTATTCGCCCGGAAATCATGGATAATTATGGGCGGCACAAAGCCGGGTTACTTATTCCGGCAGTGGTTGTAGTGTGCCTTGGCATCATGCTGTGGGCGAATCCTAAAGGGAAGGAAAAACTCGCGTTCGCGGCTTCCAGCCTCTACATCACTTTTATGCTGGTGGGTGCGGCGTTTGCGACTTATCCGGTGATGCTGCCGGCGCGGGACCATCGATACGATCTGACGATTTATAACTCGGCTGCGGGCGCTCACGGATTAAGCGTGGCGTTGGTGTGGTGGATATTTGCGGCGGTGCTTGCGGTGGGATATTTCGTGTTCGTATATTGGATGTTCCGGGGCAAGGTGCAGTTGGAGGGCGGACACTAGGTACAGCTCTCAGCTTTCAGTTGTCAGCTCTTAGTAAAACCAGATTTGTTTTCTGTTGCTGGCATAACGGCCAGCGCTCACTGCGTATGGCTTCCTTTCTCCTCCCGTATAATTGAGGGATGGGCGCACATTCGCATTCTCCTGGGCAGCAGCAAGCCGCTCCACAACCTTTACCTGGCGTTAATGCCATCATCGCAGTTGGTTCTGGCAAGGGCGGAGTCGGCAAGACTACGCTGGCAGTTAATCTGGCCATCGCACTCAGCAAGATGGGGAACAAAGTTGGACTGCTGGATGGCGACGTTTACGGACCGAATGTGCCGCTGATGCTGGGCACGAATGAACAGCCCAAGGTGATGGGCGAGAATCAGATTTCGCCGATTAATTCGCATGGGCTCAAGGTGATCTCGGTTGGATTTCTTAATCCTGGGGACAAGCCGCTGATCTGGCGCGGACCGATGTTGCATTCGATCATCAAGCAATTTCTTGGGTCGGTGCAGTGGGGGCAACTGGATTATCTGGTGATTGACCTGCCGCCGGGGACGGGGGATGTGGCGCTGTCTTTGATTCAGACAGTGCCACTGACGGGCGCGATCGTGGTTTCGACGCCGTCCGATGTTTCGTTGCAGGATGCGCGCAAGGCGATCGAGATGTTCCGACAGATGAAAGTTGACATTGTGGGCATGGTCGAAAACATGAGTTACTTCGTGTGTCCGCACTGCCAGCACGAAATTGATATCTTCTCTCGTGGCGGAGCGGAAAAGACAGCGGCGCAGTTTGGGATCGCGTATTTGGGGAGCGTTGAATTGGATCCGGAGATTCGCAAGTCAGGGGATGGTGGATCTCCGGCGGTGCTTAAAGGGGAAGATTCTCCGCATGCGAAGTCGCTATTCGCGGTGGCGCGGAAGGTGGCGGCGCGAGTGGAGGAGATTAAGGCTGGCAGTTCGGAGACCGTGATTCAGATTCAGTAGCTAGCGATGTTGGGGCTGTGTGACAGCTTGCTTTCTGTGGTGAAAAAAATCTTTACCACAGAGGGGCACGGGGGTTTCACAGGGAACACAGGGGAGAGCGGAACGCCTCTAAAGGGTAGCCCTTCGAAAATCGGAGCAACTTCTGGTGGCTGTGTTAGTTTATGGGCGTCTTTTTTGCGAGCCGAAACGTGCTAAACGGTAGAGAAGATTTGGCGTTTCGTCTTTGAGTACGAGATTTGCGACCATCTCGCCGAGGGCGGGGCCGTGTTTAAATCCGTGGCCTGAGCCGCCGCCTACAATCCATACGTTCGAGTTGCTTGGGTGCCGATCGACGATGAAATTGTGGTCGGTTGTGTTTTCATATGGGCACACGCGGGATTCGATCAATGGCGCGTCTTTCATCCCAGGGAATCGATGAGCGAGATAACTGCGCACCTCTTCCAGTTGATCTTTGCTTACTAATCGCTGGCCTGCGGTGGGATCGAACTCCGGGCCGCGCGTGTCGTCAGCTACTTTGAAGCCGCGCGCCTGGTTTCCCGGAATTCCGTACATGAAATGTTCGCCGTGATCTGCCCAGACCGGGATGTTGCCCTCGTTAAAGCGCGGGTCGTTCTGAGGAGTGCCGAAGAAAAAAATGTCCTGCTTGGTGGAAATAAAATGAGGGCCGACGGTGCGCGGGAAGAGTTGGCCGAGCCAAGGGCCGCAGGCGAAGATGTAGCGGTCGGCACGTAGAGTTGTGCCATCGGATAGAGGCCAAGATTTAGAACTACCGCCTTCTAGGTCGCGTTCGAGATTTTCCACAGTGACCGCCGTCTGGCGATATTGGCCGCCTTCGGCCACAAAATGATCGACCACGGCTTGAGCTGAGGAGCGAGCCAGAAGGTATCCGCTCTGCGGTTCGTAGATGCCCCATGCGACGTTTTGGAAGCTGATTTGCGGCCACCGGCGGGCCATTTCAGCGGTTGGGAGTTGCTCGAATGGGATTCCGGCGTCTTTGAGCAGAGGAAGTGAGCCGCGCTCGAAGGAGCCGTCTCCGGCTGCCATCCATAAGACGCCGGTGGGGAAAAAGAATTTGCGATTCCAGTTGGCGTCATGCTCCTTCCAGAGTTCGAGGGCGCGGGCCGCGAGTTTTGTATAGGGCTGATCCGGCCCGTAAGCGCCACGAATGACACGGGTTTCGCCACCGGAAGAGGAACGGGAATTTCCCGGGCCCCAAGGGTCGAGGAGGGTGACTTCGGCTCCGCTGCGGAGAAGGTAAAGGGCGGTCCAACCGCCGAAAGCGCCCGCGCCGACTACCGCGATATGGCATTTGCGTTGCATGGAGACCTAGAACTTATCATTAATCTGAATCTGAATCTGAATCTGAATCTGGGTCTGGATATGGGTCCTGTTCGTGAATGTTTCGTTAATAAATCTTTTGCCTATGCCCAGACAATTTAGCTCGAATTAGGCCACCGACAACCATTCTCCGGGGAAGGCCATCTACTTACACGTCTGGCCGAACCGTTATGCTCAAAATTTACGTTTCGCTTCTTGCAATAATTACTGCCATGGCGCTGGTTGGTTGTGGTTCGGGTTCCTCATCGTCTACCGGTGGTGGTTCAAAAGTGCAAGTTGCGCTGAACCAGACATCTGTTTCGGTGGGGGCGAACGGCACCACACAATTCACAGCGACGGTTACTGGAACAGGTAACACGGCTGTGACATGGTCGGTCGATGGAGTCGTGGGTGGCAACGCGACTGCCGGAACGATAACCGCTGCCGGTATGTATACGGCGCCGTCGCAGGCGGGCACGCATACGGTGACGGCTACCAGCGTGGCGTCGCCGACCCAAACGGCCAGCGCTCAGGTTACGGTTACGGCTTCAACGTCTGTCAGCATTTCGGTTTCCCCCTCGACTGTAACGGTGTCAACGAGCGCAACGACTCAATTCACGGCGACGGTGACGGGCAGCTCGAATACCGCAGTGACGTGGTCGGTGGATGGAGTTTCCGGCGGCAATTCTTCGGTAGGCACGATCAGCGCCAGCGGCCTCTACACTGCGCCTTCTCAGGCAGGGACGCACACGATTACCGCGACCAGCGTTGCAGACACAACTAAGAGTGCGACTGCGGCGGTTACAGTCAATGTTGTCACAGTTTCAGTCTCACCCACTAGCGCAACAGTTTTAGTAAGTTTGAGCACTCCGTTCACCGCGACGGTGCAGGGCACGACAAACACTGCAGTCACGTGGTCTGTGGATAGTGTGGCGGGTGGAAGCTCTAGCGTAGGAACAATCAATACTAGCGGTCTGTACACTGCGCCTTCGCTGCCAGGGCCGCATACAGTGACGGCCACGAGCGTTGCAGATACGACTAAGAGCGCCAGTGCAACCGTTATCGTTGATGCGAATGGCCTTTCTGTATCGCCCGCAACGACGACAGTGGCGCCAAGCGGTACTCAGCAATTTAGTACGACTGTCGCGGTCACATGGTCGGTGGATGGAGTTTCCGGCGGCAATTCTTCGGTTGGAACCATTACTTCGGGTGGGAAGTACACGGCCCCGTTCGCGATCGGCGCCCATACGATCACAGCAACCAGCACCGCGAATTCCTCGACAACGGGCACGGCCTCACTGACCGTAATCAACAGCAGTCCAAGGGCAGTGCTGACTTACCACAATGATGATACTCGCCAAGGTGCCTATGCCGAAGAGACGGTCCTAACTCCTGCCAACGTGAAGGCAGCTACCTTCGGCAAAGTGTTCTCGTATACGGTTGATGGCCAAATTTACACGCAGCCCTTGTATATTCCCCAGGTCAACATCGGTGGCACCAATCACGAAGTGGTTTACGTAGCTACGGAACAGGATACGGTTTTTGCCTTCGACGCCAAGGGTCTGCAAAGCGCGCCATTGTGGTCGAAGAGTTTAGGGACTCCCGTGCCCAAGAATGACGTGGAAGGCGTTTCGCCCGTACTGGGCATAACCAGCACTCCGGTGATCGACATTACTACCGGGACGATGTATGTGCTGGCGGAGGCGACCGGAGGCAGCGTAAGCCCGTTCAAGTTACATGCTTTGGACATCGCCACCGGCGCTGAAAAATTTGGCGGTCCAGTGTATGTCACGGGATCGGTCCCCGGGACGGGATGGGATCAGGTCAACGGAACCATCACTCTCGAATCATCGTGCTATCAACGCATGGGGTTGGCGCTAAATCCGTTCAATAACATGATTGAGATCGCATTCGGCCACTGTAATCATGGTTGGGTGGTTGCCTACAACAAGACGACCCTGCAGCAGAGCGCTATCTTCAACGATACGCCGGACGGAGCTGGAGGCGGCCTATGGGCCGGAGGTGGCGCGCCTGCAATCAATGATGTGACGGGAGAACTTTATATAATCACCGGCACCGATGTGAACGATCCCCCCAGCGGCTACAACGACGCGTTCCTGCGGCTATCGGAGAATAATCTTTCGGTGCTGGACTTCTTCCAGCCGGATGACAACCTCAGCTTACTGATTCCGAATGATGCCGATTTAGGCAGCGGTTCGAACATTTTGATGCCGGATAACTCTTCCAGCACTCCGCATGAAACTATCGGCGGAGGAAAAGACGGCAATGTTTTCGTGGTGAACCGGGACGATATGGGTTCGTTTTCGACCACTTCGAATAATGTTATTCAGACGCTGCAGACGGGTACAAAGCAGTTCGACAATATCTTTTCTACTCCTGCGTATTGGAATGGCACGCTTTATTACCATAGCGAAAGCGACGTGCTTCATGCGTACAGTTGGAGCGCTGGGAAATTGACGAAGCTGGCCCAGGGCAGCATGGTTTTCCAAGTGCACGGTGCAACCACGTCGATTTCGGCCAACGGCGACTCGAATGGAATCGTCTGGGAAATCGACAACACGAGCATCGGGACGGGGCCAGCAGTATTGCACGCCACAGATGCCTCCAATGTGAGCAACGAGCTTTACAACAGCTCGCAGTCAGGCACGCATGACCAGGCGGGTATTGCGCTCAAATTTACGGTGCCGACGATTGCTGGCGGAAAAGTGTTTGTTCCTACTGCCAACGAGTTGGATATTTACGGCCTGCTGCCCTAGTGTCCAGTCCCAGAAATTCACTGCATAAGTTTAAGGCTTTGAAAGGGCGCGCCTTCAGGCGCGCCGCAACTGGGACAAACGATAACATGGGCTTCAGCCCCAGATGGCGAATTGTGTTCTTGGAAACTTGTGCCCAACTTATTCCAGGAATTTGCGGGACACAAC
>Ga0209332_1000317_pt1 | contig 12069 bp, 11 predicted proteins | sample BlaSpr_A8_OM3_M1_FD_187974 | JGI IMG/M metagenome (GOLD analysis project Ga0209332, IMG submission 187974) | Forest soil microbial communities from Thunder Bay, Ontario, Canada - Black Spruce, Ontario site 2_A8_OM3_M1 (SPAdes) (version 2) | ecosystem: Environmental > Terrestrial > Soil > Boreal...
GTAATAGGTTGTTGGAGTTGAGGCCAAAGTGGTTCGCGGCGGCTAGTTCTCCCTCTGACCTCGCTAGTTGCTCAGTCCCTTTTCATAGGTCTTGTCGTAGGGGATTGAGCATAGATGATGAACTGATCGAACAACCCTCTATCACTTCGCGCACAACCTATCAAGGATCATGAAAAGAAACACGACTGGCAGATAAACAACCGACGCAACGAGCAGTCGGCGTGCCGCAGTATTTGTTTTAACAAGAGCCAAATGCGACGCGTAATACAACATCCACACGCTGCATAGGAAGGTCCCACCGAAATAAATCCGGCCTTCGTGCCCTTTAAACGTGGCCACACCGCTCAACCCAACCAAAACCAGTGACGGCAAAATGCTTTGCCATACCATGAAAGATGTTTTTCGATCGTCTCGGGGAAGCACAAAGTAGCCTGCCCGTTCATAGTCCTCGCGGTACATCCAGGCAATTGCCATGAAATGAGGAAACTGCCAAAGGAAAACGACGCTGTAAAGCATCCATGACTCAATGCTCAATGTCCCCTGTGCCGCAGCCCAGCCGATCAGAGGAGGTACCGCGCCGGGAAATGCGCCGGCCAAAGTGCAAAGCGGTGTTTTTCGTTTGAGCGGAGTATAGACCGCCAAGTAGGTGAGTGTCGTGAGCGCTGCAAGCAAGCTTGCCAGCAGGTTTACGGAAGCGAGGTAGGCCGTACCCACGACTAACAGTGAGATCCCGAACCGAAGCGCACGTGCCGGTTCTATTTTGCCGCTCGCGATTGGCCGTCGACTGGTGCGGCGCATTTGTGCATCGAACCGTCGCTCGACGAACTGGTTAAGTGTCCCGGTCCCGCCAGATACCAACATCGTACCCACTACGGTGTGAAACAGGAGCCCCACCGGTAATCCACCATATTGAACTGGATAACCAAGGTAAAAGCCTGCAGAAGTGACGATTGCAATCAACAGATTGACGTCCGGCTTTGTCAGCGCCCAGTAGTCAGCAAGCGCTTGAACAACTGCGGTCGGCCTTCGCTGGAAGGTTGGCGCTTCAAGACGCGCAATGCGATTGGCCGCCATCAAATGGCCTCGATCTGAATTGCTTGTATGGCCGACATTTCAACGACTGCGGCGCCAATCTCCGTCTCAGACGGCGGAGTCTCGACCGACATTAGGGTATCGACGGTGATAAGCATCGCGGAAACCATATATATAAAGGTTATGCAGACCCACATTAGTACGCCGGCCCATTCCTGATCATGGAGTGCCGAAACCTGAAAGGCATGGGACATCGTCAAGTAGGGTCGGTAAACCACACGATCACAGAAGGTAAGAAACGCAGACAGCGCATCACAAGGCAGAGTCGCGGCAAAGAGGTACACGGGAGCTGACCATCGCACCCAGGGCGAAGCACTGGGCCACGGCTGGATCACCGGCCACCAGAACAGGATTCCAGCTGCAAAGAAAGAAGTGCGCTGGATCTCGTGCCATCCGGGGGAGCGTAGACCCAGCTCAAATGCAGCCGGCGTATGCCATCCCACCACCGTTATGGTCGCCACTAGCCAGCAAGTGACGGGATGGAAAAGAACTCTTCCAGATGAACGCACCAGGGTCGCGTTTCGAAACAGATTCACGACCCCTTCCACAAAGTGCTTCGGCAGTCCGTATGCAAGCATTAAAACTGGGGACCCGAGCAATAACAAAGGAGGCGCTACTGCCATCAGGAGAATGTGCTGCACCATGTGGACCAAGAGAAGTTCGTGATCGAGGGCGGCCAAAGGCGAGCCTGTCACGATCAACAGCACAACCAGACCACCCGCGAAAGCCGCAATCTTCCTCAGCGAGGCGACATCCGGATGGACACTCCTAACGCGGAGCCATCCCCGTCCATAGAAAACTCCCGTGAGTGCAACAAACACCGAAAGCGGTACTGGGAATGACCAATGTCCCAGTCCGTTACCTAACGTGGCATTCGTGATCATAGGCACGTTAAGGAGCACTACTTTCTCCGAGCGCGACGTTGCGAGACGCATCCCGAGCGGGCGCTCCGGACGGATGTAGCGTCGCGAGAAAACCCACCAGCGCAGTCGTCTCCGCCGGGCTCAAGTTCTTGCCATATGCGGGCATGTTTCCGCCACCCTGGATCACTTGGCGAATGAGTTGGTCTTGGGTAAGGCGCTGGGCAATCCCGTCGAGTGCTGGCCCGCGCTTCCCTCCCTCGCCGTTGAGGGAATGGCAGTTGTGACACTGTTTTGACTGAAAGACGAGCGCGCCCTGCCGCTCCAGAGGAGTTCGGTTTTTCAGGTACGCCACGGGGATCGGGTCGCTGCTCCAAGCATCCATCTGCGGACTCCAGGGCGTGTGCTCCCCTAAATGCGTCAGTGTCCCCAGCGCGACCGCGATTACGATGATCGAGAGGACCGCAATCGGTCTCCGTTTCCAACTCTTCTCACCTTCACCTGCAATGAAGGGGAGCACAACGAGCCCAAGAATAGCGATCCCCGGCACAATCAGCAATATCGGTGTCTCAGCGGCCGGCGGCAGGTAGGAAAGCAGTGCATACAGCCACAAGAAGAAGGAATCAGGCCGGGGAGCGGTCTGAATGATCGTGGGATCCGGCTGACCGCCGGGCCCAAACGGGCCAAGGATGACCGCGCATACGGCGATTGCCAGCAGAATGAAGCCTGAAAAAAGAACATCTTTCCAGACGGCGACAGGCACGAATGGTATGCCATCTTTCTCGATCAACTCGTGATACTCCTGCGTGTACGTCGCCCGACGAACGATTCTCCCCGGCATTGGCCATTCATTAATCCCCAGTTTCAGGACCATCAAAACATGCAATCCAACAAACGCAATCAAGAGTCCCGGGATGACAAATACATGCAGCGCAAAAAACCGCGAAAGAGTGGCACCCGCGATAATAGGTCCGCCCAACATCAGCTTGACCACTGCTGGCCCCAACACCGGAACGCGGCTCGCGATCGATGCCCCGATGCCCAATCCCCAGTAGGCATCCTGGTCGAATCGAAGGACTTGGCCGGTGAATGCCATGCCGAATGTCACGAGGAGGAGGAACACGCCTAGAATCCAAGTGAGCTCTCGTGGAAATTTGTAGGCGCCAAAAAGAAACACCTGGACCATGTGGATCAGAACGATCGCGAGCATGAAGTTTGAACCCCACCCATGCAACGCTCGAATGAACCAACCCAATGCGACCTGGTGATTGAGTGCCTGCAGGCTGTTCCACGCTTCACCCGCTGAAGGCACATAAACGATAGCGAGTAGAATTCCGGTGACAATCTGGAACAGGAATATCGTCAGGGCCGCGCTACCAAATACATACCACCAACTCGCCGTTTGCCGCGGTACGGGATGCTCCATCACATCTCGGATCGGCCTTCCGAGTTGAAGGCGTAGATCAAACCATCCAGCGATGCGGCGGACTAAACGCATGTCCCACTTCCTTTCGAGTTGTTTGTGGCCTGGCCAGGCGTGGGCATCTCGCCAGCATGGATCAGAAGTTTGCCTGCCTCAATTTTGTGAGGGTATTCAAACAGACCACGCTCGGGAGGACCGGATGCGCGAGCGCCGTCCTGGTAATAGGCGCCCCCGTGGCATGGACACATAAAAAGACTCGATTGTGGAAACCAGCGCACCGGACAGCCTAGATGCGCACAGTTGATGGCAAAAACCTGGAACTTCTCACCATCGATATTGCGCACCCAGCAAGCGACGTCCGCGGTCTCTCCATCCCAGGAGTTCAATACTGGGTTGCGATAGGTGGCCAGCCTAGTTTGCCCAGCAGGAAACTGGTCAAGAGACCCGAGCGACAGCCATGAGTCATATCCCGGATTGCGTTGGCGGCTAACGGGAGAAAGAACGTAACGCAAAATTGGAACCGAGAGAGCCAAGCCCACCGCTCCATTGAAGAGGAGGCCGAGCTTCATCAAGAATCCGCGTCTCGTGGGTCCGACGAGTAATGTCATTGCGCACCTTCTGTGTCCGCATTCGCATTTGAATACGCACGGGTTAGGATCTTTGGGCGCTGCGCCGAGAGCCAGGCAACAACATCCGAAACATCCTGTTGCGACATAGGCTTTCCGGGGATGTTGCCACGCCAATCGGGAGCCCCTATTTCCGGCCGTCCGGCGATCACAATCGTGCGGAGGTATTGATCGCTGACCAAAGCGAGATACGATCTATCTACGATTGACCCCGCTTTACTGCCGCCATAACCTGCTTCACCGTGGCACGAGAAACAATATGTGCGGTAGACTTCAGCTCCACGTTTCGGATCACCAAGGGTCGCTGCAGCGTAAGGCGGTGGCGAAATCTCAAGAGCAGTGGGCTTAGCCCGGCGTGCGCGAATTCCTGTAACTATCGCGTTGATTTGTTCCTGGGTCAGCATCCCGCCAGAACTTTGGCCAAACGCGGGCATGGGGGTTCCTGGAACTCCCTCGGTAGTGACCCGGCGAATCGTGGCATCATCTGCAATGGTCAAGTAAACCTCGCTGTTCAGGCTGACCGCTGCTCCACTTGCGTCTGCCGAACCATGACATCCGGTGCAGTTTTGTCGATAGAGGTGCTCAAAGTTCAAGACTTGGTTTGGCGGAAGTACTTGCGAGCCGAGAGCAGGCCGGCCCGGCGCACTATCGCAGCCACTAAGCCCAAGACCCAACGAGAATGCAAGGACACAAATCATCGATCGCATCTATCGGTGCTCCTCGGGCTTTTCTTTCATTACGCCCGGCGCTTCCATGCCGGCGCGCACCGCAAAAGGCAGGCCTTGCCATGTTCGGATTCGTTCCTGTCGCGAGACAACGATCCCCGCCACAAGGCCGAAACCGAGTTGCGATAGAAAAAACCAGAACCAGTTGATGCGCAGATTCAACACCGGATTAATGATGTCCAGAGTCGTGAAGAGCAGACCCGTCCAGGTGAGGGGCGCGAACAAGCCTCCCAACAAAATGGGCCGGCGAGGGAACATTGGCAGCAGAGCACCGTAGAGTACTCCCACCAGAAGCGATGTGATCAAGTGGACGGGAATGGCGACGATTAGGCCAATTAAATGGAACTGAGCCAGTTGGGCAGTGGTCGCCTTGACTGCAGCGGGGAAAAAGCCAGCGACTAACAAATTAATCGGGTACCAAATGCTGTTCTGGGCAATCAGCCCGTAAAGCATGGCAAGCAAGGCCATTGCGACACTTCCCGCCAAGCCTCCCTTTATCCCGGCTGAGACGGGGTAAATCTCAAGCGGTAGCCACGCCCGTTTCATTTCTTTCGTTTCCCGCAGACGGCCAACATCATGTCGGAGCGTTTCAATACCGGGATCTCCTCGCTCGATCGCAACGGTCTCCACTGCTTCCTGGGGAAGGACATCGCGAAACCAACCAACCGCGCCGACCAAGCACAAAATCACACCAAGAATGGTGATGGCTTCGCTCGTAACCAAACCCGCGAACAGCAACGTGATACCTAACGCCAACGTGACCGGCGAGGCAGTCGATGACGGCAATTGCAGGTTGCCCGGGCTCATCACCTCAGAATCCGAAGCCATTTCCTTCGCCTTTCACCGTCCAATGACGTAGACCACCATGACGACTACAATCCAAACCGAGTCCACAAAATGCCAGTAGAGGGCAAAAACATCCACACGTTGGGAGTGCTGGCGCCTCACACTTCCAAGCAGCGTGAGGAGCAAGACAGTCGAAAGACCTACGAGACCGACCACGACGTGGAAAGCATGCAGCCCCACCAGCGAGTAGTAAGTGGTTCCAAATAGGTTGGTCTGAATCGTCAGACGCTTTTCGTAAATCAGGTGCCGCCACTCAAGTGCCGTCCCTAGCAGGAAAGCGGCTCCCAAAGCTAATGTCAGAAACCACCATCCCGCGAATGTCCCAATTCGCCCCTTGCGAAGCGAACTCGCCGCCAAGTGAATGCTCACACTGCTGGAAAGCAAGCAGATGGTCATGGCAACGGGAAAATGAAGAACCTCCCTGGGCGTCGGTCCATTCAGGCTCTTGCCTAGGTAGAACAGATAGGCCACAACAAAGATGGTGAAGATCGCAGCCTCGGCGGCAATTAAGCAGTACATTCCCAGCTGTCCCCGGACAGCTGGACTCCACCGGAATTCGGCCGCTGGTACCGTGGCTGACGCTGCACTCATTGACATTTGGCTCTATTCATACTTCCAGTCTGGATCTTCCGGGTGCTTCAAGTCCCAGAGCGGACGCCGGCTCTTCACTGTCGGGACTGAAGCAAAGTTGTAAGCTGGCGGTGGAGAATTTGCCGACCACTCAAGCGTCCAGGCATCCCACGGATCGTTCCCTGCAAGATTGCCTTTCAGATAGGACCAGAGTAAGTTCACCGCGAAAACCAGCACGCTCAGTGCCTGAACAAACACACCGATCGTCACCAGCAGGTTCCAGGCATCCCAGCCGCGGCCCGGCTCATACGTGTAAATGCGCCGAGGCATCCCAAGCAGGCCGGGAATGTGCATGAAATCGAATGTCAAATGAAAGCCGACAAAAAACAGGCAGAAATGAATTTTCGCCAGCTTTTCGTCATACATCTTTCCTGACATCTTGGGGAACCAGTAGTAGAAGCCGCCGAAAACGGCGAACAGGATTCCGCCTACGATTACGTAATGAAAGTGTGCAACTACAAAATAAGAATTCCCAAGTTGCCAATCAAATGGTGCGATGCTCAACATGATTCCTGTCAGACCGGCGATCAGGAATTGGAAAAGGAAGCCGACGATAAAGAGCATCGGCGCTTTGAATTCAATCTTTCCTCCCCACATAGTGGCAAGCCAGTTGAAGATCTTGATCCCCGTTGGCACCGAAATCGCCATCGTTGACAACACGAAAAACGTGTTGGCGTTGGAACTCATCCCGATCGTGAACATGTGGTGGGCCCAGACGCTCATGCCAATGAACCCGATGCAGACCGTGGCCGCAACCATGACGGGATATCCGAAGATGGGCTTCCGGGAAAACACTGGAACGATTTCTGAAGCCATAGCGAATGCTGGAATCACTAATACGTAGACTTCCGGATGTCCGAATATCCAGAAGAAGTGCATCCAGATCACAGCCGAACCTCCGGCTTGCGTGTCGAAGAAGTGTCCGCCCAGGTAACGGTCAATGAGCAACATGATCTGCGCAGCCGAAAGCGGGCTCACGGCGAGGATCACCATGCCCGCCATCACCAGGTTGAGCCATGCAAATAGGGGCATCTTGCGTAGTTCCATGCCGGGACAACGCATGCACAGAATGGTAGCGATAATGTTGATCGCAGTTCCGATGCTGCCGAAACCGGAAACCAAGAGGCTCAAAGTCCAAAAGTCTGTACTGTGACCGGGCGAGAAGGTTGGAGCAGTTAGCGGGGCATAGGCAAACCATCCGACGTCGGGCGCGCCTCCAGCTCCATACAAACCGTTCCCTCCCAGGAAGCTGAAGTAGAGAAGGATCCCTCCAAAAGCCGTCAGCCAGAAGCTGAAGGCATTGAGGCGTGGAAACGCCATGTCCCGTGCCCCAAGCATAAGCGGCAGCAAATAGTTCGCAAAACCAAACACCAGCGGCATGGCAACAAAGAAAATCATGGTGGTGCCATGCATAGTGAACATCTGGTTGAAGACTTGTGGGGAAACGAAGTTGTTGTGCGCGGCGCTGAGCTGGACCCTCATGATCGCCGCTTCAATTCCACCGATCACGAGAAATATCAGCGCATAGAAGATGTACATGAGGCCCAGACGCTTGTGGTCTACTGTGGTGACCCATTCGTGAAGCCTGTCCACGAAAGGACGAGACACCACTTCGGCTTCAGGCCACGTGATCGGATTAGTCGACATGGGACATTCTCCTCATGTGTCAGCGAAGCGTCTCCAGATAAGCCGTCACTGCGTCCAGTTCATGCTCATTCAATCCCATTGCCGGCATGAGAGCGCCCGGCTTAATAGCACCGGGATTCTTAATCCATTGGCGAAGGTTTTCGTGGGTGTTCGCGGCTACGCCCGCCCCAATCGTTTCGCGACTCATCAGGTGCGACAGGTCGGGACCGAACTGACCCGTCGCGGGCGTGCCTGTAACGACGTGGCACTTCGTGCAGGCGGTGTTTTCGAAAATGCGCCGTCCTTCGGAAACGGTGTCACTTAGGTGTGCTGATTGGCTTTGCTCCCGTACCCAGCGGTCAAACTCTTCCCGCGATTGCACGTAGACCCGGAGAAGCATCTTCGCATGTTGCGTGCCGCAATATTGCGCGCACTGTCCAAGAAACAGCCCGGTTTGCTGGGGATCAATCCACATACTGTTTGTGCGGTTGGGTATCAGATCGGTCTTCCCCGCGAGTCGGGGGACCCAGAAACTATGGTCTGTATCGGCGGAGAGTAGCGTGATGAGGGTTGGTGTCGGATGCACCGGATCACTGACAGGTATATGCAACTCGTTAGCCGTCACAATATTTAGACCGGGGTAGCGATATTCCCACCAGAACTGATGACCCACAGCGGTGACTTTTACCGCATTGTCGAGCGTCGGACTTTGCACGCTAGCTATCACACGCGCGGTTGCCATGAACAGGACAACGACAATGAGGATCGGAATTACCGTCCACGCGACTTCCACCTGGATGCTTCCGTAGACTTGTGCGGGTTCTCGGTCGTCGTCTTCTGGCCTTCTTCTGAATTTCACGACGATGTACGTCATAAGACCAACGACGATTGTGAAGATACATGCGGTAATACCGAGGACTAGGAGAGAAAGTCCATAAATCGAATGCGCGGGAGTGGATGCCGGCGCAAAGATATTTGTTGGACTTGCAAAGGTCATCGGCTCCGCAAAGGCTTGGGACACTAGCGAAAACACGATTAACAGCGCCCTCTGAAGCATGGATCTCTTCACACAATCTTTTTTGCTTCCCCCTGGGTTCGAGAGTGTGATCATTGGGGAGGGTGTCCTGTCGCTTCAGTCAACTCGTCATGCGCCTGAGCGTAATCGAGCTGCGACTGCAGCAGCGTTGTCTGGGCATCAAGCTCTTGAGCTACGGCCGCCTGGACCTGGGAGCGGAGGGATGCTCCTTGCTCGATCTGTTGCGTCGCCACGCGCCGGCTCTCCGTGCGCAGCGCCAGCAATTCCTCCGAAACCGCAACCATCTGCTGTGTACGCTCCAACTTGTTGTACGCGGCCCGTACGCGCAGTTCGACCTCGCCGCTGACGCGGGCCAAGTTCTCTTTTGCCTGGGCCAGTTGCGCGTCACGTTCTCGCACCACGGCCCGCTTCTTGCCTCCATCGAAAAGATCGAAGTTGAGATGAACGCCGAAAGTTCCGAAGTTGCGGGCGAGAAACGGAACATTGTTCTGGTAGCTGTAACGAGCGAAGGCTTCGACATCCGGCAGGTATTCACGCTTTGCCAGGCGAATCCCCGCAGCAGCCTGCTCCACTGCCGCTTGCGCTTCCGCGATTTCCGGGTGGGACTCCAAGGCCAATTCGAGGCACTCCTCGCGCAGACAACTACCCGCCGGAGGTGAAACTTGAGGATCGAGAGCTAGCTCTTTTTCGAGTGGAAAGCCGACCAACTCGTTAAACTGCATCCGCAAGTCGGAGAGTTGCAGATCAGTGCTCAACAGTTCCTGTTTGCCCTGGAGGGCCTGTGCCCGGCTCTCGATGAGGTCTGCTTCCAGGGTGCTGCCGTATTTCACTTGCTGGACACGCTCGCTCTGAAGGTCTTCGCTTGCAAGGATCTTCGCCTCGATCGCACTGCGGCGTGATTGCGCAATCAGGATCTTGTAATAGAGCTGATGAACTTTCAGTGCAATATCGTTCTGGACTCCGCGCGCCTTTCCGCGCGTCTCGTCCAGCTCAGCGCGCACGGCATCATTTCCGGCCTTCACCTTGAACAATTGGGTGAGCGGTTGTACTAGGCCGGTCCCACTGGTCATGAAGGTCGGCCCACCCTGATTGAGGACCAATGGCTGCGGAGGAATTAGAGTGCTCCCCACGACACCCAACCCTCCGGCAGGAATCTCAATGAACTGAGTGTCCGTTACGTGGACAAAAGCGCTGTCATTCCTCACAAGCGGAAAGTACGCGCTTCTGGCGACTTCTTTCGCATGCTGCTTCTCCTCGACCTTGAACTCGGCTATTCGTACAACGTGATTGTGCTTCAGGGCCAGTTCTACAGCCTCGCGAAGGGTGATAACCCGCGGCGAGATTGAATCGGTTTGTTGTCCGAACACAAAGCTGTGGCCTAAGAACAAGATGATGGCCATTAGCGCGACACGCAGGTTCACGGCTTAGCCTCTTCCGTTGAGGTAGAGCCCTGCAAGGAACCCAAGTCACGGAAGTTCATCGGCGATCGGTGTAGCATTGCGATCACAAACAGAACCCCGACACAGGTCCAAGCGACGAGATGGAAGGCATCAATAAACGTCAGCGCGTAGGCCTGCAGACGGACTTTGCCATCGACGATGCCCAGGGCTCGTCCTGCGGCCCCGGCCAATCCGTTCGATTTCGCTGCCAAGCCTGCCGTCAGGTTTCGCACCGTACCTTCGCTAATCCAGTCGCCCCTCTGTACCTGGAGTCCCAGCAGGTTCGAATGTAGTTTCTCGTGCTCGGCTATGAAACGGCCCATTACGGCCACGCCGATCTGCCCTCCAAACAACCGTATCGTGTGGAAGAATGCGGAGAACGTCAGTGCTCGCTGCGGCACCTCTAGTGCTCCCGAAAAGATGGCCTGCAATATCAGGGACGAAACCAGTCCCATGAAGGCCAACGATTGTCCAACAGCCATGAGCAGCTCCGTCCGGAAATAGTTCTCGGCCGTCCAAGTGCTGGTGAAATTGGCGTTTATAAGGCACGCGAACGCAATCGAGGCAAAACCGATGGCCATGAGCAGACGTGTGTCGAAGCCTCGGTTAAGAAGAATGGCGCCAAGAAACGCCAGGAGGAGCTCTGGGAGTGCTGTCCAAAGGATTGCTGGGCCGATTTGAGCCGCGTCAAAACCGCGCACCGCAAGCGATTGCGGAATAATCAAGATAGTGGCGAGAAGAACGAAGCGAAAGGCGAACAACCCAACCGCCAGCAAATTCGTGTTCCATTTGCGGAGGTAAGGCAAATCCACCAGCGGATTAGGACTGCGCAGGCGACGAACAAGACTGCAGATCAACAAGAATGCTCCACCGATAAACAGAGCTGTGAACACTCCTGAGCGCCACCAGTCGAGCCGCTGTCCCTGATCGAGCGCGGCGAAGACCAAGGCGAAACCAGCACTGGCGTAGAAAAACCCAATGAAGCTCGGCGCAGTTCGAGAGTTTTGTGGCTTCGGTGACTCGGGTATTCCGAAATAAATGCATGCCATCATCACGGGCGTGATGACTGCCGAGGTCCAGAACATCCATTCCCACGAAAGATGCTCCCGGTAGAAACCATAGAGAGAAGGCGCAAAATTGACGGCCCCTTCGACGCAAGTGGCGTAGAGTGCTACCGTGAACGCAAGATAGCGGAGGGGGATGTTGCGCAGGGCAAAGGTTAGGGTCAGGGGATAGAAAGTTCCGGAAGTCAGGCCTGCGATCACGAGCAAGAAAATCAACAAGCTGTAGGTGTGGACTAACGGAAGTAGAGCAGAAACCACGATAAACATTGCGGCGGAAACCAGCAGAGTTCGTCGCGTTCCCAACAAGGCTCCCAGATATACAGTGAACGGCCCGATGAACATGATGGCGGCGTTGAATGCGCTCGCGATCCAGGCTCCGTCATCAAACCCAATTCCCACATTCCCCTTGAGATCCGCCAAACCGAGAGATAACAGGCGGCCAGCCAGGGTTACGATCCCAGCGCCCATGACGACGCCTAGAATTCCCAGCAGCGGACTATGAGACAAATCCGACGGCAGGGCGGCGACCATACTGGCAGGGCCGCCTGGGCGCTTAGTCGAAGAAATCGTAATGGTCGTGGCACTCATGATCTATTTGGCTTACTTTCTGATTCGCACTTTTACAACCGCAGACAGCCCAGGTCGTAACTCGGACGTAAGAGCCGAGCTATCGAGGCTGATTTTCACCGGCACCCTCTGCAC
>Ga0209332_1000318_pt1 | contig 12039 bp, 11 predicted proteins | sample BlaSpr_A8_OM3_M1_FD_187974 | JGI IMG/M metagenome (GOLD analysis project Ga0209332, IMG submission 187974) | Forest soil microbial communities from Thunder Bay, Ontario, Canada - Black Spruce, Ontario site 2_A8_OM3_M1 (SPAdes) (version 2) | ecosystem: Environmental > Terrestrial > Soil > Boreal...
CTGCTGAAGAAGATGTAGGAGGGAAATGCATAGGTCCTTCGCTTCGGCATCGCGACCGTGGGGAACAAGAGCAAAACCTTACCACAGAGGACACGGGGACACTGAGAGGACACAGGGGACGGCAGGACACTGAGAGAATACAGGGGATGGCAGGGACACTAAGACAGTGAGGGGATACAGAGACACAGCGGGGAACACACCTGTTCTGCAAAATACTCCACAACCCTGAGATATAGATAGACTAGGGACTTCGCTCTGGATGACGCGTGCCAGTGGGGCAGGGACTTTCTATTCGACTTTGGAACTGAGACAATAACGCGTTGTTTCTTCGTTCTGGAGCACTCGCCTGAACAAATCTTCGAACAAACCTTCTTCGAACAATAAGTCTGAGAGCAAGCAGTCGCCGATTAATGTTGCGGTGATTGGAGTGGGCGCCTTCGGGCGTAATCATGCGCGCGTGTATCAGCAACTGGAGCAGGCGGGAATGGTGCGGCTGATTGGCGTTGTGGACTGCGACTCGGCGCGAGCGAATGAAGTTGCCAAGGAATTCAAGTGCCGCGCATTCGGGTCGGTGAAGCAGATGCTCACTACGCATAGTGAGGTTCAGGCGGCAACGGTTGCGGTGCCAACGGTTTTGCATAAGGAGGTTGCGCGGTCCATGATGGAAGCAGGGGTGGATGTGCTGATCGAAAAACCTATGGCGACGACGCTGAAAGAGGCCGACGAGTTGATTCGGATGGCGCTCAAGCATAAGCGCGTGGCGCAAGTTGGACATCTGGAGCGATTCAATCCGGCGGTGCGAGCTACGCTGCCGCTGATTAACCGTCCGATGTTTTTTGAAGTGCACCGGCTGAGCATTTTTTCGCCGCGGGCGCTCGATGTGGACGTGGTGTTGGACCTGATGATTCACGACCTCGACATTGTTCTGACTTTCGTGAAGTCGGAGGTGAAGGAAGTTCGGGCGGTGGGGCTTCCAATACTATCCGGCAAAGTGGACATTGCGAATGTGCGCATCGAGTTTAAATCGGGTTGCGTGGCGAACTTTACGGCCAGCAGAGTTTCGACGGAGCGGGTGCGCAAGATACGGTTTTTTCAGGCAGGGCAATATATCTCGGTGGACTACGGGCGGCAGGATGTGCTGGTTTTCTCGGTAGGAAGCGCGGCGGGGAGTGCGTCTGGATTGGCGGGCGAGCCGAGCGTGAATCCGCAGATCAAGATGGCGAAGCCGGCGGTTACAGCGGAAGAGCCGCTACTGGCGGAGATTAAAGCTTTTCTACAGGCGGTGCGGGAGCGGTCGCGTCCGGTGGTTTCGCTGGAGGATGGGCGGAAGGCATTGGCGCTGGCCCTGACGATTCTCGATGAGATTGGGCGGCATGCGGGGCGGATTGGGATTGGGACGGGTAGAAGTGGAAGGAAGAGTTAGAAGGATTTTTGAGATTGTAGGAAGGTCAAAGGTTAAAGGTCAAATTGTAGAAGTTAACCTCTGCAATCTGCCCTTTGACCTCTGACCTTCCGAGGACGCCCGGCGCTCCATTACTTACTGGTTTTTTTGGCCCCGCTGTTCGCGGTTTGCCTGCATTTCGTCCCACTGCTTTTGCTGATTCGAATCGAGGACGGTGCGAATCTGCGCGTCGGTGCTCTTTCGAATGTCCATCATCTTTGCGCGGCGGTCTTGCTGCGATGTGGAAGTATCCTGATGCGCGCTTTGCATCTGGGACTGCTCGGATTGGAGAATCTGCAGCACTTTCGCTTGCTGATCGGAAGTGAGATTGAGTTTCTTGGTCAGGTGAGCGGTGTGCTCGGCGGGATCGGGCCGACCGTGGTGTTCCCGGCCTATGTCCGTGCCTTGCGCGGGCTGCGATTGCTGGGTGGAGGGCTCGCTGTTAGACGGATTGTCCTGCGCCGATGCTAGGGGCGCGGCGATCGAAATCACGCTGGCTGCGAGAAGAGTTGCAAAGCATTGTTTAAACATAAATCTCCTTTTCAAAACTCACTGTCTGCAAGTAAGAACGAATGCAGGGTGGGAAAGTTGCGCCAAACACGGGATTCGGACAAATCTTTGCCTAACTTTACAGAGGGCGAGCACCACTAAGGGCACTAAGGTTACACGAAGGAAAGGCAGATTAAAGGCTTTGCGGTATTAGCTTTGCGTTTTGGCTTTGCATTTTTTCGGAACACTTAGCGGGCTGATGTTTCCTTGAAAGATGGCCTGTGTTTGAGTTGGTCGGCGAAGAGTTTTGCCTGCTCGTCAGAGAATTGCAACTCGCCGTTCAGACGAAAACTTAACTTGTCGGAACCTGCATTTTGAAATTGGGCTTTCTGCAGGCTGAGGTTTTCTTTCGCCGAAGAGGGCAATACTGACTCGGGGTTCGTTGCCTGGCGCAGGACGGCGAGAACGGTTGCGGCGATTTGCTGGCGCAGGTTGTCGCCGAGGTCGCCGGAACGGAGCATGTTTCGGAGGGAGCCGCTAGAGTCGGCGCGAATAATTTCGGAGTCCAGGCCGAGGCCCGAAGTTTGCGCCATGGTGGGGGTAAGTTTGACCTCGAGGCTTCCGTCGCTGGCGATCGCTTCGGTTGAGCTTCCGGCGCCACCGCCGAGCGCGCAAATCCAGCGCTCATAGTGCAGATGAACTGTAACCAGGCTGGCGGGAGCGGCCGGGGCGAATACGGCTTGTTTGATTTCGACGCGCTCTCCGCAATTGGGAGAGCGGTTGAGAGCGGACGACAAAACTTCGGTGATGTTTTGCTGCAATTCGTAGAGATCAGCGTCGAGCGTCAGGCTGAAAATATTGTGGCCATTTTCCTTCGAAGTGCGCACAACAACTCCGGAGGAGGGGAGGGCCAGGGACTGTCCGGCGATGTTGAAGCGATTGGGCAGCGCGGGAAGATTGAATGTGGTTTCTTCGCCTGTGGGCGTTACTACGATGCTCATTTCTGTGGCGAGGGCGAGTTGCTGAGTCTGGAAACTGGTAAGCGCTTTTTCAAGGTTGGAGGCAAGAGCGAGTTGCTCGGCGGCCGGTTTCGGGGCCTGGAGGCCTTGATCAAAGGCTTGCGCTTGCTTGGCGAGTTCGGAATCTTCTTTCGCTAGTTTTTTTAAGATGTCTTTTAGTCCTGATTTTTGACCGGTGGAAAATGACGCGAGAAAACTCTGATTGGAGCTGCGAACTCTTTCGATGAGGTCGTGCATGGTTACGGCAGGTGCGGGCGGCGGCGGGACTTTCTGCTCGGCGGCACGGAAAGCCTGCAATTGGGCGCTGGCGCTTTCGAGGTCTTGAATAGCGGTGTTGAACAACGCGCTCTGCTGAGCGGTAGCTTGCAGGGCCATGGCGCGGTGAAAGTTTCTTAGATCGTCTCTTTCGGAAACTCCTGACGGACGACCGGCGCCGGACCCGCCGCCGGAGCCTCCTCCCATACCGCCGCCACCGCCGCCGTGCTGAGCTAGAGCAGTCTGGGCACCGGTAAGCAGCGAGAGTGCGGATATCGATAGAAATAGGAAAAAAGTTCCTTTGCGGAACATAGGACGGATCTCCAGAATCATTTTACGGTTAGGGACGGGAGATTGAGCATCTAGAAATGTAAATTGTGGTGGAGTTTGTGAGGGGAGTACAAGCGTTTACCACCAAGGGCACGAAGGGTACACGAAGGTCGGTCTCTGGGTGGAGGCGTTTGCGGCATTGGCGTGAAGAGTAAATGGACCTGAAGGACGAGCCACAGCCATTACTCAGGTACTCACCCAGCGGTCGCAAAAAATGCGACAATAGATTCAACGATTGCGGTCCTGGGATTTACGTAACTTTACGCTGTAGGTTACGTTGAAACTCTGCGTTTTGCTTTAGTCTTAGTTTACGCATTGTTGACGCAACCCGGGACGTTGCCCGTAGCTCTAATCTAATAGTTTTGCCTGATGCCAGTCACCCAAATTCCGTCTCGGGATCCCGTCACACCATCCGCCGACCAACCGGAACAGCGCGACCTGTTTGAAGCGCAGCATTGGGAGACAGCTTATCGCGGTTTCAATCCTGACGATGTTCCGCATCTTTTAATTCAGTTACAGGACGATCTTTCGCGGGCACGCAAGCGCGAAGCTTTGTGGCTGTCGGTAATCCTGCATTTTCTAGTCATCATTCTTTTGTGGAACAGCGAGAAGTTGATGATGCTGTTGCCGCACCGGACGGTCGATCTGGCGATTCGCACGGATGCGGATAAGAATAAGGACGCTACATTTTTGGAGTTGCCGCCGGATGAGCAGAAGTTGACGCGGCGTCCGAATGCGAAGGTGATGTCGGATAAAGATCGCATCGCGACCAGCAAAGCGCCGCAGGTGAATCGGGAAGAATTGAAGAAGATACTGCAAAGCGCGCATCCGGGGCGGCCGGGGGCGAATGTGCAGCAACCGCCGGCGCAGGGTCAGCCTCCGCAGAATCAGGTGGCGCAGAATCCACCACAGCAGCAGCCGGCTGCGCAGAATGAGCAACCGAGTACGAGTCCGATGCAGCCGCAGCAGGCGCCGGAGCAGACGGCCCGGATGCAGCCGCCTAAGCCGATGCCGAATTTTAATACTCCGATGACGGCGGGGTCGGCGATTGAGCAGGCGGCTCGGGCGGCGGCGCAAAGCCGCGGTCATTATGGCAGCGGGGAATCGGGCGACTATGGCATGTCGAGAGGCAGGAATGGGGCGAAGGCGCTGGACCAGGCAGAGATTCTGACTGACACGATGGGCGTGGACTTCGGGCCGTACTTGACTCGAGTCGTCCAGATTGTGCGGCAGAATTGGTATAACCTGATGCCGCCGTCGGTGTATCCGCCGATTTTGAAGCAGGGCAAGCTATCGATTGAATTTGTAATTCTGAAGAATGGCGAAAGCGCCAGCATGGTGGTGCATACGTCGTCGGGGGATGTGGCGCTGGATCGGGCAGCGTGGGGAAGCATTACGGCTTCTGCTCCGTTCCCGCCGCTGCCGAAAGAATTTCCCGGCAAGTTGCTGGGGCTGCGGTTTTATTATTTTTACAATTTGCAGCCGGGCAGCGGCGAAGTGAAGTAGTAAAGAACGGACGGGGCGAAGCCCGGTCACCACAGAGGCGCGTTTCAGGTGCGTGAATGCAGCGAATTCGGCTAACATAATTAGGCCGGAATAAACTTCCTGATCTGATGAATACTCAAAATAAAACTATGAAGATGAAACGATTTTTGGCGGCGGCGTTGTGTATGGCTGGGTTGTGTTTGCTGTTATCCGCGACGGTGTTTGCGCAGGATGCGCCAGAGGCTTTGCGTCCGCCGAAGGGGTCGCAGGTTGCGATCGTGGTTTTCGAGGATTTGCAGTGTCCTATGTGCGGGCGAGTTGCGCCGCTGTTGGCGCAGGCTTCAAAGACTTACAAGATTCCGCTGGTGCAGCATGACTTTCCGCTGCCGATGCATAACTGGTCGTTCGACGCGGCTGTGATGGCGCGGTATTTCGACACGCATTCGAAGGATATTGGAAATGAGTTCCGAGAGAATGTGTTTGCGCACCAGATGGAGATCACTCCGCAGAACTTGCGGCAGTTCGAGGAAAAGTTTGCGGCCGATCATAAGATTGCGTTGCCATTTGTTGTCGATCCGGATGGAAAACTGGCGGCGATGGTACGGGCGGATAAAGAGGTGGGAGTGAGTTTGCACATCGACCATACGCCTACGATTTATATCGTCAGCAATAAACGGACGGGCAAACCGTACGTTGAGGTTACGGACAATAATCAGCTGTATGTGATGATTGACGCTATGAAGAAGGAATAATAAAGGTCAGAGGTTAGAGGTCAGATTGCATAGGTTCTTTTGCGGTGCGCACGGAGCTAACGAAGATTGCTACTAGTTCGTTGGCTTCGTGCACTAGATCGCGTAGTTTTTCTGGGGGAAAAATCTTTCCTTCCTGAAATAGTTCCAGCCAGAAGACAGTTTCGTCTGCTTCCTCCAAAACAATCCCTAGTTTAGCCACAAAATCAGCGCGGGATCTTCCGCGGCAGGCTGCGCGGTAATTTGCGCCGATTGATGTGCTGGAGCGAAGAAGTTGGGTGCCGAGGATGCGCGCTTCTTGGGTTCGTGGGAGGGAGCGGTAGAGATTGAGGACTCGCAATGCGAAGGTTTTGGTACGGAGTTTGAGCGCGTCGGAGTTCCGCTTCATAGTAAGGTCAGAGGTTTGAGGTCAGATTGCAGAGGTTTAGGACCTGCACCAGAGCTCTGATCCTCCGACTCTACTTTTTTGGGTAACTTTTGGCGGTGACCGTGCTCACAGAATAAATGTGAGGTTTTAGGAAGGTTAGAGGTGAGAGGTCAGATTGCTGAGGTAACTTCTGCAATCTGACCTGTCACCTCTAACCTTCTCTTAGTCTTTCCAGCGGCGGAAGAGTAATGCGCCGTTGGTGCCGCCGAAGCCGAAGGAATTTGACATGGCGTAGTCGAAATTTACTTTACGGGCCTCGTTGGGGACGAAATCCATGCCTTCGGTTTCGGGATCCTGATTTTCCAGGTTGATAGTGGGCGGCAGGATTTGATCGCGCAAGGCGAGCACGGTCACTCCGGCTTCTAGTCCTCCTGCGCCGCCCAGCAAGTGGCCGGTCATGGATTTTGTGGAACTGACCGGAACTTTTTTTCCAAATAAATTTCTGATGGCGTGGGCTTCCAGCGTATCGCCCAGCGGAGTCGATGTGCCGTGGGCATTGAGGTAGCCGACGACGCTGGCGTCAAGTTTCGCGTCGCGCAGGGCGTTGCGCATGACACGGAATCCGCCTTCGTGTTCGGGGGCCGGTTGGGTCATGTGGAAGGCATCGGCGGACATGCCGTAGCCTACGATTTCCGCGAGGATGGGGGCGTTGCGGCTACGGGCGTGCTCGAGTTCTTCGAGAACCATGATGCCGGCGCCTTCCCCCATGACGAAACCGTCGCGATCTTTATCCCAAGGACGGCTGGCGCGGGCGGGATCATCGTTGCGCGTGGAAAGGGCGCGCATGGCGGCGAATCCGCCAACGCCCATGGGAGTGATTGCAGCTTCGGAGCCGCCGGCGATCATTACGTCGGCATCGCCGTGCTGGATGATGCGGAAGGAATCGCCGATGGAGTGCGCGCTGGTGGTGCATGCCGTGGCCGTCGCTTCGTTTGGACCCTTGGCCCCGAAGCGCATGGAGACGTGTCCGGCGGCTAGATTGACGATGGCTGCGGGGATGAAGAATGGGGAGATCTTGCGCGGACCGCCTTCGAGGAGCGCGGTGTGTTCGCGCTCGATCACGTCGAATCCGCCGATGCCGGAGCCGATATGAACTCCGACCATCTCGGCATTTTCCGGCGTGACTTTCAGTTGCGACATCTTCATCGCTTCTTCGGACGCGGCGATGGCGAAGTGAATGAAGCGGCCCATCTTCTTCACTTCTTTTTTCTCGATGAATTGGAAGGGATCGAAGTTGCGGACTTCGGCGGCAATCTGGCAGGCAAAGGCGGAGGCGTCGAATCCGGTGATGCGATCGACGCCGCTCTTGCCCGCGAGCAGCGCCTGCCAGACTGCGTCGGTGGTATTGCCCACCGCGCAGATCAGGCCGATTCCGGTGATGACTACGCGCCTTCCAGTGTTACTTGCCAAAGCTACTTGCCCGCCTTCGCGTGCTTGCCGATGTAGTCGACGGCGTCGGAGACGGTGCGAATTTTCTCCGCGTCTTCGTCGGGGATTTCGATGTCGAAGGCCTCTTCGAAGGCCATTACGAGTTCTACGGTGTCGAGCGAATCGGCGCCCAGGTCATCCACGAAAGAGGCACTGGGCGTAACCTCGCCCTCGTCCACACCCAACTGCTCGACAATAATCTGTTTCACTTTTTCGTCAACGGCTGCCATTGTTTCTCCTTGTTTCAAGTCTGGGGATTCGCGGGTCCGTTCGGGGCCGGCGTTTGATTATCTACGACTGAAAGCTACTCTCAAAAATTTATTTAAGTCGAAACCAGTAGTCTAAAAGGGATTGGGAAAGTATGCAAAGGAAGGACGGGAAGAAAACTGATGTTGTGCCGATCACTACGGAATCCTAACTGGCGGCGGGGAGCGGGGTCAAACGTAGGGTTGTGTGGACCGAGAATAAGGATAATTAGCGCACATGGATAGTTCGCCCACGATAACAATTATGCGGACTCGCGCTGGCTGCGCTGCGCTTGGACGGACGAATGCGTCCGTCCCTAAGCAATCTATCTGGGCGGACCTGCTGTAGCCGGTGGTGGAGTAGAGCTCCTTCGACTACGCAGCTGCTGCGCTTTTGCGCAGCAGCTACTCCGCTCAGGATGACAATTTATTTCCAGTCTTTTCGGTCAGACACCCTTTACTTTGAGTATTCGTCTCGCAATTGAGTTTGGCGGCTGGTCATCGGCACTTCATGGCCTTGGATGAAGACTTGTTTAACGTCGGTCTTTACATCGAGCGGATCGCCGTTCGCTACTACGATGTTGGCGGTCTTGCCTAGGTCCAGCGAGCCTAGTTGGTCGGCCACGCCCCAGACTTCGGCGGGGTTGATGGTGATTGCTTTTAGGGCTTCGTCGTAGGGAAGGCCGAAGGCGGTGGCGAATCCGGCGGCGTCAGGTAGATTGCGGACGTTGTGGGCGGAGTAGGAGGCGAAGAGGATTTTGACTCCGCGCTTGTAGAGCTGCGCAGGAAGGCTGTAGACGGCGTCGTAGCGCTCATCTTCTTTCGGAGCTTCGTAGATCGGGCCCACGATGACGGGCACCTTGAGGCTGGCTACGTAATCGAGGACGGGTTGCGAGTGGGCGATGTGATTGAGCACGAATTTGAGATGGAATTCGTTGGCCAGGCTGACGGCGGTTTGAAGATCGCTCGGACTTTGAGCGGCGAGGACAATTGTCTTTTTGCCTTCGAGATAGGGGATTAGGGCTTCGAGCTTGAGATCGCGCTTAGGTGGGATGGGGTCGGACTTCTTGTCTTTATTATTATTATTATTATTTTGATTTTGATTTTGGCCGGCGTCGGATTTTTTGCGCTCGTATTCTCCCCACTTTGCTTTGTAATCCTGCGCGTCGATGAATGCCTGGCGCAGTTGCGCGGCGAGGCCCATGCGGGTGGAGGGGAATTTGCGCTTCTCGAAGCCGCCTTTGTTGCGGCGCTCGTCTCCGGTGAAGTTGAGCGGCATGGCGTTGTCGCGGATCAACAGCATCTCGGTCGCGTTATTTCCGGCAAGTTGGATGAAGGAATCCTGGCCGGGGAGAGTGTCTGCGCCTCCGGGGGCGACGATTGCGTTGGTAATGCCGTTCAGGCGGGCTACGGGGATTAATGCCGACTCGGCGTGGAAGGCGTCGGCGGTGTGCATGTGGGGCATGATCTCATCGCTCAACTCGATCATGTCGTTGGTCGCATTTTCGGCGGAGATTTCGGTGAGGCCGAGGCTGGTTTCGGAATCGATCAGGCCGGGATAGACGGTCATGCCGGTGGCGTCGATTATTTTTGCGTCGGGTGGAATGGTGACGGAAGTGGCGGCGCCTACGGCGGTGATTTTTCCGTTTTGCATTACTACGGAGCCGTTTTCTATTACTCCGTGGGTGATGGTTAGGAGCTTGGCGTTCTTTAGGGCTATGGGTTTGTCTTGGGCTTGGGTTGAGAGCGGTGCGAGCAAGAGCGAGAGCAAGGTCAAATGCGAGAGCAAGGTCAAAGGCGAGAGCAAGGTCAAAGGCAGCGGGCGAGGGCGCCCGCTCCACATCCACATGGGGTGGGGGTAGGGGTCCTTCGACTGCGTGGCTGCTGCGCTTTGCGCAGCGGCCACTCCGCTCAGGATGACATTAATTTTAATTTTAATTTTATTTTTCATGATTATTCGGCCTCTCTGTAATGGGTGGTGCCGAGGCCGGGGAGGGAGCGGTCGAAGTATAGATCGCCATCGATCAGGACTTTTTGGGGGACGCCGGTGGTTGAGAGGGGGTATCCGTCCCAGATCACGAGGTCGGCGTCTTTGCCTACTTCGATGGAGCCGACGCGATCGTCTACGCCTACGATCCATGCGGCGTTCAACGTGATCATCTTCAAGGCTTCCTCTTCGGTGGCGCCGCCGTAGCGGATGGCTTTAGCGGCTTCCTGATTGAGGCGGCGCGTGTAATCTTCAGAGTCACTTTTGATGGCTACGCGCACGCCTTTACGCATGGCCATTACGGCGTTCCAGGGGATGGCGTCCCACGCCTCCTGCTTATAGCCCCACCAGTCGGCGAAGGTGGCGATGCCTACGTTGTTGGCGGCGAGTTGATCGGAGATTTTGTAGGCTTCGAGGGCGTGATGGAAGGCGCGGAGTTTGTAGCCGAATTCCTTGGCCATCGCCATCTCGGTGAGCATTTCGTCGGCTCGATAACAGTGGATCTGCACCATTAACTTTCCGCGCAGGACATCGGCGAGGGCTTCGAGCTTGAGGTCGTGCTTTGGAGGCGCGGCGTCTTTATCACGCTTTATTTTTGCGTTGTATGCATCCCACTCGCGCATGTAATCCTGCGCCTCGACCAGCGCCTGGCGTTGCACTTCGAAGTTGCCCATGCGGGTTGAGGGGAGTTGATCGCGGCTTCCATAGACGCGCTTGGGATTTTCGCCGCTGGCAAATTTGATGGAGCCGGGCGCATTGGGGAACAACATCGCATCGCGGGAGGCGCCGTACTTGTGCTTGATGACGACAGCTTGGCCTCCGATCATGTTGGCGGAGCCGTGCAGCAAGAGCGACGTGGTCACGCCTCCGGCTAGCGCGCGATAGATGGCCTTGTCCTGATAATCGAAGGCGTCTTTCATCATCATCTGCGGCGTGATGGGGCTGGTGGCTTCGTTGACGTCGTCGTCGAGAGCGATGTGGGAGTGGGAATCGACGATTCCGGGGGTTAGATATTTTCCTCCGGCATCGATGACGATGACAGTGGCGCTGGCTGGGGCGTTTACGTTTTCGCCGACGGCGGCGATCTTGCCGTCTTTTATATAGATGGAGCCATGCTGAATGTTGCCGTGGGTGACGGTCATCACGGTGGCGTTCTTGATTAGCACGTCGTGATGGGGAGTGGATTGCGCGAACGCGGCGGCCAGCATGGTTACAAAGCAGACGGAGAGGAGTGCAAATTTTCTTGTCGCGATTCGCGGCATGGACGGGAACTCCTAAGAAGGAAGCTCGATGCGGTGAATATCGGATTGTAGGGGCCGCTGCTTACAGGGTCAAATGCGAAATTATTCGGGGGATAATTTGGAAGCGGAATTGGGCGGGGCGGACGAATGCGTCCGCCCACAATGTGAGCCACTTGCTCATTGCACGTTGCTCGTGTCAGGATTTGGGCGTGAAAATTCTCGCTGCCTTTTTCGTTTTGTCGGCGTTGGGGTTATCTGCGTTTGGTGCTGATTGCCCTACCCATCAACTTAAGACCGAAGCGGCGCTGGTCGAACTCGAACAGAATTGGGCCTCGGCGCTTAGCCGCAAAGATGTTGACGCGGTGGCTTGCATGCTGGCTACGGAGTTTGAGGATGCGGACGTCGATGGGTCGGTGCATTCGCGCAAAGAGACGCTGGAGCACATCCCGCATAAGAAGCCGGGGGTGAATCAGCTTTCGGAATTGCGCGGGCATGTCGAGGGGAACTCGGGATTCACGCGCGGGCTCGCAACTTTGGTGGACGGTTCCGGTAAAGTTGTGGCGCGCGTGCGATTCACGGACGTATTTGTTTATCGCGATGGGCGGTGGCAGGCGCTGGCTGGGCAGGAATCTCTTCTGAGTCAGGCTAGCCGTTAAATGCGCGCCGTGGTGCAACGGGTGAGCCGCGCCATCGTTCGTGTGGATGCGGAGATCGCAGGCGAAATTGGGCTGGGGCTGCTGGTCCTGCTGGGGGTTGGCGTGGATGATTCGCGGGTTGATGCCGATTATCTCGCCGACAAAATAATCGGCCTCCGGATTTTTGAAGATGCTGGCGGCCCGCTTCAAGCGAAGAAGATGAATTTGTCGGTGGCGGATGTGGGCGGGGCATTGCTGGTGGTGTCGCAGTTCACTTTGTACGGTGACGTGCGGCGGGGGAAGCGCCC
>Ga0209332_1000319_pt1 | contig 12027 bp, 13 predicted proteins | sample BlaSpr_A8_OM3_M1_FD_187974 | JGI IMG/M metagenome (GOLD analysis project Ga0209332, IMG submission 187974) | Forest soil microbial communities from Thunder Bay, Ontario, Canada - Black Spruce, Ontario site 2_A8_OM3_M1 (SPAdes) (version 2) | ecosystem: Environmental > Terrestrial > Soil > Boreal...
TGCACGACCGGATCGAACGAGTCGTACGGATGATGCAGCAGAATGTCGCCTTCGCGAATCGCCGCGAAGATGTCGGGCTGCCCCACCAGCCGCTTCGGAATCGCTGGCGTAAACGGTGGGTCGCGAAGCTCCGCGCGATCGAGATTCGCAAGCGTCCAAAGATCGGAGGTGCCGAGCATTCCGTCGATCTCGTACAGATCGACGTCGCCGAGGCTGAGCGCATCCAGCAGCATGCGCCGAGTGTGCAACGGCATCGTTGCCTCCACTTCCAACCGTACGGGTTCGCCGAAGCGCCGTTTGCGCAACTCGGACTCGATCGCGCGCAAGAGATCGTCGGCTTCGTCTTCCTGGATGTCGAGGTCGGCGTCGCGCGTGACGCGGAAGAGATAGTACGCGCGAATGTCCATCCCCGGAAAAAGCGCGTCGAGGTTGTGGGCGATCACGTCCTCGAGCCGAACGAACTGTCGGTCGGAGCCGCCCGATTCGACGGGCATGAAACGCGGCAAACTCGGCGGAACTTTGACGCGCGCGAAGTGTGTCACCGGGCCTTCCTCGGCCGTCTCTTCCATCTCGATGCCGAGCGACAGCGAGAGGTTCGAGATATAAGGAAACGGATGGCTCTGATCGACGGCGAGCGGCGTGAGCACCGGAAAAATTCGCTCTTCAAACGTGCGGCGCAATTCGGCGCGCTGCGTTTCGCCGAGCCCGTCATACCGAACGATGCGAATGCCCGCGTGCTCCAATGCCGGCAGGAGGCGGTCCCGCAGCAAGCGCGCGAAGCGATCGAGCGAGCCGCGCAGCCGTGACGAAATCGCGTGGAGTTGTTCCTCCGGCAAGCGCCCGTCGTTGGAGCGCTTGTGCACCTCGGCTTCGATCTGCTGTTTGATCGCCGCGACGCGAATCATGAAATACTCGTCGAGGTTGGTCGAAAAGATCGCCATGAACTTCAACCGCTCGAGCAGCGGGTTACGATCGTCGAGCGCCTCTTCGAGGACGCGGTCGTTGAACTCGAGCCACGAGAGCTCGCGGCTGTAATACAGCGAGGGGTCGTCGAGTCCGGGCGACGGCGGCAGCAGGGGCTGAAATTCGCCGGCCTGCGCCGGCTCTGGAGCGACGAGCATAGAGTGGACGGTCGGTTTTCGGCGACCGGCGGCGAAACCCCAGGTCCTCGATGGACCTGCTGATCCACGTTCGCGACCATCTGCTCTTGGCCGGTGCGGCACTCGCGGCGGCGCTTGCCGTCGCCGTCCCGATCGGCGCCGCGCTTGCTCGCGCCGGCCTCGCACGCAGCGCGTGGCTGAGCGCTATCGGAACCGCACGCGTGATCCCGAGCCTCGCGGTCCTCGCGCTGATGCTCCCACTGATCGGAATTGGCTTCGCGCCGGCGTTTGTCGCGCTGACCTTGCTAGCGATTCCACCAATCGCGATTAACACGGATCTCGGACTGCGCGGCGTGCCTGCGGCGATGCGCGAGGCGGCCCGCGGTCTCGGGATGAGCGAACGCCAAATTCGAATGCGTGTCGATTGGCCGCTTGCGCTGCCGGTCGTTTTTTCCGGCGTTCGGATCGCTACGGTCGAAGTGATCGCGAGCGCGTCGCTGGCCGGCTTCATCGGCGGCGGTGGACTCGGCGAATACATCATCAACGCGCTCGCGGCGAATCAAATGGGACAGCTGCTCGAAGGCGCGGGCAGCGTCGCCGTCCTCGCCTTGCTGGCGGATGCGATCCTCGGTGCGACCGAACGTCGCCTCGCGTTCACCGAAACGAAACCTGCGTGGGCACGCATTTGATCCGCAGCGACGCGCGCGTGACGCGGCGCGAAACGCTCGCCCTGCTCGCCGCCGGTACCCTCGGCGCGCCGGCGCTGGTCGCGGGCTGCAACCGGCCGTCCACGAATGCGGTCGCGATCGGCTCGAAGGATTTTACCGAAGAACTCATCCTCGGCGAGATGTACGCGCAGGTTCTTGAAAAGCACGGCCTCGCCGTCTCGCGTAAACTGAATCTCGGCGGGACGCAGGTTGCGATGGAGGCGCTCTTGCGCGGCGACATCGATCTGTACCCGGAATACACCGGTACGGGATTGATCACCGAGTTGAAGTTGAAGCCGCGCGGCGACGCGGCCTCGATCTATCGCACCGTGAAGAACGAGTACGAGCACCGGTACCATTTGATCTGGCTCGATCCCGCGCCGATGAACGATTCGCAGGCACTCGCGATGACCCAAGCCGGTTCGGTGAAATACGGCGTACGGACGCTCAGCGACCTCGCGAAGGCGGCGCCGCAACTCCGTTTGGGCGCGATCCCCGAGTTCACGACGCGCGAAGACGCCCTGCCCGGCTTACAGCGCGCGTACGGCGGTTTTCAATTCAAATCGGTGAAGTTGTTCGACATCGGCCTCAAATACAAAGCACTCGAAACCGGGCAAGTCGACGTGGTCGTCGCTTTCGGCACCGACGGGCAGATCGCCGCCGATCATTTGATCCTCTTGACCGACGACAAACACTTCTGGCCCGCGTATCAGGCTGCGCCGGTGGTCCGCCGAGCGACGCTCGAGCGGCATCCGGAAATCGCGACCTATCTCAACAAGCTCGCGCCGCTCCTGACCGACGTGGTAATGCGCGACCTCAACTACAAGGTCGACGGCGCGAAACAAGAGCCGGCCGACGTCGCGCAAGCCTTCCTGGCGGCGCATCACCTCGTGTGAAGCAACACGAGACATCGGGCGGCGCGCCGCTTCAGTTACGCGACGTCGCGGTGCGTTATCCGGGCGCCGATCGGGATGCCGTCGCCGGCGTCGACCTCGACGTCCCGGCCGGCGCGCTCGTCGTCTTACTCGGCCCGTCGGGCTGCGGAAAGAGCACGCTGTTGCGCACCGTCAACCGGCTCGTCGTACCGTACCGCGGAACGATCGAGGTTGACGGACACGACGTGACCGCGAGCGATCCGCAGACGTTGCGTCGCGGGATCGGTTACGTCATCCAAGCCGTCGGGCTGTTTCCGCATCTCACGGTCGCGCAGAACGTCGCGATCGTCCCACAACTTCTGAGCTGGACGCCGGAGGCGATCGCCGCCCGCGTCGACGAGTTGCTCGACCTCGTACGACTCGAGCCGGCGCGTTACCGCAGCCGGCTTCCGCGCGAACTCTCCGGCGGCGAGCAGCAGCGCGTGGGTGTCGCGCGCGCACTCGCCGCACGCCCGCGCGTGCTGCTGATGGACGAACCGTTCGGTGCGGTCGATGCGATCGTTCGAACGTCACTGCAAGACGAAACGTTGCGCCTCCACCGCGCCCTCGGAACGACGATCTTGTTCGTCACGCACGACGTCGATGAAGCGCTGCGCCTCGCCGACCGCATTGTGGTGATGAAGGACGGCCGCATCGAACAAGACGGCACCCCCTTGCACGTCCTCGCGAAGCCGGCGACGACCTATGTCGAGACGCTGCTCGACGCAAAGGATGCGGTGCGCAGGCTCTCGCTCTTGTGCGCGCGCGACGCGCTGCGGAACGCTTCGCGTCCAGTAGACGGCGCACCACGTGTCCCCGCAAGCGAGACGCTGCGCGCGGTTCTTTCCCGCTTGCTCGAAGGCGCCGACGCCGTGGCCGTCGTCGACGACGGCCGCGTCATCGGCTCGCTCTCGTTTGCCGAGATTCGCGCGGCGCTGGTTGCGAACGAGCGATGACCTTCGTGCTGCGTCACCCGGGTGAGATCGCCTGGCGCACGGCCGAGCACGTCGAGTTGGTGCTGATCGCACTCGTCATCGCGTGCGCGATCGCGCTGCCGCTCGGGATCTACGTCGCACGCCATCGCCGCCTCGGCAACCTGTTGCTCGGCGGACTCAACGTCATCTACACGATCCCAAGCCTCGCGCTGCTCGCGTTGCTCGTGCCGCTTTTCGGAATCGGGACGACAACCGCGCTCATCGCCTTGGTCGCCTACGCTCTCATGATCCTCGTGCGCAACGTCGTCGCCGGGATTCGCGGCGTACCGTTCGCGCTGGTCGATGCGGCTCGCGGTCTCGGGATGTCACCCCGGCAAACGCTCTGGCGCGTCGAGATTCCGCAGGCGCTTCCGATCATGCTCGGCGGCGCGCGGCTCGCGACGATCACGCTCATCGCACTGGCGACGCTCGCGAGCTGGGTCAATGCCGGAGGCCTCGGGACGCTCGTGCTCTACGGGCTCCAGCACGACGACCCGGCCCGCGCGCTCGTCGGCAGCGCAATCGCCGCCCTCCTAGCGATTATCTCCGACACGTTCCTCCGAGCGCTCGAACGACGCGTCGCCGTCCGGTAACGGGCTTGCACCTCGACTAGCTTTGTGATACAAAGTTAGAGTTACTATCTGCCCTGGAGGTGCACCCAATGGGGCTGCGCGCAGCAGTCGCCGTCCTGGCTCTGGTTGGTCTTCTTGGCTTGGGGATCACGACCGCGGCCTACGCTCTCGCGCATTCCCCAATCGATGTGCCCGTCAGAACCGTCGTTCGTCACGACGACTTTGCTTTTGTACTCGACGGGGTCATCGTCAGGCACGGTCCCGAACCGCTCGACACAAAGATCGTCGAGATTCCATTGCGAATCGAGAACCGCGCGAAAATCGTTTCCTACCATTGGACGCCGACGACCCCTTATCTGGTCGGCGCCGGCGGCCACCGCTACGAGAGCGACCAACTGAAATCGACGCCCGCGACGACGATCCCCGCCGGCCAGAGCGCTCGCGTCAAAGTTGTCTATAACATTCCGTATTATTCACCCGCCCTTCGTCTCGCGTTCTGGGACGGCGTGATGATGGGCGACGTCTTCGACGGCCTCAGGTACGCGCGACTGCGCCTGAAACTTTTCGACTAGCCTCGACGAGACCGCCGAATAACTTCGCGCTGATCGGGTCGTCGTGCAGCTCTTCGGGGTGCCACTGCACGGCGTAGAAAAACGGGTGCTCGAAATCAGCGTCGAGCGCCTCGACCATGCCATCCGGCGTTCGGGCGACAGAACGTAATGAGGGCGCGACATCTTTGACGGCTTGATGGTGCATCGAATTTGTCGGAAAGCGCGTCGCGCCGAGTAACTTGGCCAGGGCGCTGTCCGGATCGACGGCGACCGCATGCTCGACGACAGCCGTCGTTCGCTCCTCACCGTCTTCTTTGACCTGCCGATGGTGCAGTGTGTATCGCTCATCCATCTCGGAGGCCAAGTCCTGAATCAACGTTCCGCCGAAGGCGACGTTAGCCACTTGCAAACCGCGACAGACGCACAAGGTCGGGATGCCGCGCTCGCGGGCCGCGTGCACGAGCGCCAAGTCGAAGTCGTCTCGCGCCTCACTCGCCGGCTTCGTTTTTTCCTCACGCGCGGCGCCGTAATGCCTTGGATCGACATCGGCGCCGCCACCCAGAATAAGCCCATCGATCTTGGCCAGCGACTCCTCCAAGCCGGCGATCTCGTTGCGCAGCAACACCGCTTCGCCGCCCGCCGCTTCGACCGAGACCACATATTCGCGCACGTTGTCGTTGGGGTGACCGGCTTCGCCCGGTTCGTACGTGTAGGTTATCCCGATGCGGGGCTTCACGCCCTTATTCTATCACGAGCAGGCTGACCGCGAAGCGCTCTTCGGAATCGGTCCAGCGCTGTTCCACGCGAAAGCCCGACCGCGCCGCCAAGCGTATGACGTCGTCGGCCGCAAACTTGTACGACGACTCGGTATGAATCGTCTCGCTGGCGACGAAACGCGCCTCCATTCCGAGCGCGTCGATCGGAACCGTCTGCCCGCGACGCGCCACGAGAAACGACTCCACCACTCCGCGCACGACGTCGTAGCGCGCGACGTGGTCGAAAGCGTCGAGATCGAAATGCCCGCCCAGCTCGCGATTGATGCGGCCCAGGAGATTCTTGTCGAACGCCGCGGTGACGCCGGTCGGATCGTTGTACGCCAGCTCGAGCACCTTCGACGATTTCTTCAGATCCGTCCCGAGCAAGAGCGCGTCGCCCGGTTTGAACGCGGCGGACATCGCACACAGCAACGCTTCCGCTTCGTGCGGCTCGTAGTTGCCGATGTTCGAGCCGAGGAAAAGGGCGAGCACGCGGTCGGACGTGCTCAAACGTGCGCTCGACAGCACCTCAAAATAATCATCGGCGTACGCCGTCACGTGCAGCCGTTCGTATTCGGCGACGAGCGCCATCGACGAGTCGATCAACGCGCTCGGCGAAATGTCGATCGGATGGTAGTTGGCCTGCACTTGCCGTTCGAGCAGCGCTCCGATGAGGATGCGGGTCTTCCGCGCGCTGCCGCTGCCGAACTCGATGAGATCGATTGGGCCCTTGAACCGCGCCAGAATCGTTCCGGCGAACCGTTCGAGGATCTCGGTCTCCGCACGCGTCAGATAGTATTCAGGGAGAAAGCAGATCGCTTCGAAGAGCGCCGAGCCCAATTCGTCGTAAAAATACCTCGGCGAAACCCGTTTCTGGAGAGCGCTCAAGCCCGCGCGAACGTTATCGCCAAACGACGCCGTCTGACGCGGCGCCGGCGCGCGATAAAGCAGGAGCCGCTCGCCGATCGGCGTCAATTGGTCGGGCAGCGATAAGGAGCGCATGGTGATAACTCAGGACCTTTCCATTGATGTCGACGGCAGGTCGATGCCGTGTTACCTAGCCAGGCCCGATGGCGAGGATCCGAGGCCGGCCGTGATCGTATTTCAAGAGATCTTTGGGGTGAATCGCGAGGTGAAGCGGATCGCCGCCCTGTTCGCCTCCGTAGGCTACGCAGCCCTCGCCCCAAATTATTACTTTCGTACCCATCCCCTGTTAAACGAACCCTATACGGACGAGGGGTTGCAGCATGGCTTCGCGGCCGCCGGCCAAGTCACCAAGGCCAACCTCCGCACGGACGTCGCCGCCTGCGTCGACTGGCTCAATCGGCAAACGTTTGTGGCGAAGGGAAAGATTGGGACCTGCGGCTTCTGCTTCGGCGGGACGGTCGCGTTCGTCACGGCGACGCTCCCCGGTCTCAAGGCCGTGATCCCATTTTACGGCGGCCACATCGCCGCGCCGATGCCGGACGGCGAGCCCGAAGCGCTGGTGGACGCGAAGGACGTCCACGCCCCGCTGCTCCTCTTCTTCGGCGGCAAAGACGACTACATCCCGAAGGAGAACGTCGAGCGCATCGAGCGGACCTTGACCGAACTCAGGAAACCGCACGAGATCGTGGTCTATCCCAACGTCGGCCATGCCTTCTTCCGCGAAAGTTCGTCAGCGCTGAACAATGGCGAAGTCGCCGACGCTTGGGCCCGCGTCCAACATTTTCTCAACAAGAACCTCGCCTAATTAGCTAACGCCCAGCCACTTCATGAAGAACGACCAGCGGTCCGCGAGTTCCTCGATCTGCTTGGCGCGCGGTTTGCCGACTCCGTGGCCGGCTTGCGGCTCGATGTACACGAGAATCGGTGCGTCGCCGCCGGTCGCGCTCTGCAAGCGCGCTCCGAACTTGCGCGCGTGCGACGGATCGACGCGCGAGTCCGACTCCGCCGTCACGATGAAACTCGCCGGATAGGCGATGCCTTCGCGAACGTTGTGATAGGGCGAGTAGGCTCGTAGAAACTCGGCGTCGGCCGGATCGTCGGGGTCGCCGTATTCGTTCATCCACAGGCGCGCGATCAAGAAACGGTGATAGCGCAGCATGTCGGTGAGCGGGACCGCGCACACCGCGGCCGCGACCAATTCGGGGCGCTGCACGAGCGTCGCGGCGACGAGTAACCCGCCGTTGCTCCCACCGAGAACGCCGATGCGGCGCGGATCTGCGATCCGGCTCTCGGCGAGGTATTCCGCCGCCGCAAAAAAATCGTCGAAGACGTTTTGCTTGTGCTCGCGTACCCCGGCGCGGTGCCAGGCTTCACCGAACTCACCGCCGCCGCGAAGATTTGCGATGGCGAATACCCCGCCCGCGTCGAGCCAGGGGACGAGAGCCGGCTGAAACGACGGCGTCATCGAAATGTTGAAGCCGCCGTAGCCGTAGAGCACCGCCGGCGCGCTTCCGTCTAACTTCGTCGACGCACGCGCGAGCACGAACATCGGCAGGCGCGTTCGGTCCTTCGACGCGTACCAATGCTGGCGAACGGCGTAATCCTTGGGATCGAACGGCGCGTCGATTGCGTCCCACGGTTCGACCTCGACCGAGCCGTCCATGAATCTAAGCGACGAAACGGCCGGCCCTTGCAAGAAGCCGACGGTTCCGATGTAGACCTCCGGCGAGTCATCCCGCGCGGTCACGTCAACGACGGTCTCCCCCAGGCGCAAACCGCCGAATCCGTCATCGTCGCGCAAAGTCGACGTACCGTCGTCGCACAGATAGTGCACGACCGACATCACGTGGTGCAGATAGACGAGCACGATACCGCCGCGTGCCGGCGCGAGCATCTCGAGCTTCGCGTCGAGCCGTTCCGGGACGAGTTCGCGCCAGCGCTCCCGCGCCGGATCGAGCGCGTCGATCGCGATGCAGCGGTAGTGCGACGCGTTCTCGTTGGTGCGAACGATAAGCGTGTGACCGCGCCAGAAACCGTCGTAGATCGCGTCGGTCGATTCGACGATCGGCACGAAGCGATGCGGCTCGGCCGCAGTTCGATCGGCGAGATAGACGTCGTTTGAATTCCAGCCACGAAAGGCGGAGACCGTGAGGAACCGTCCGTCGCTCGAGAGACGCGGGAAGAAAAACTCCTCGGCGAGGCGTTCGGCGCCGAAGACCAGCTCATCGTCGGTCCAGTGCGCGCCCAGCACGTGAAGATAGATGCGCTGCTCGTAATCGGAGCCGGCCGGATAGCGCGTGTAGTAGAAGCCGTTTTCATCCGGCAGCCACGCGAGCGAGCAGTAACGCGTATAGGGGATCGTCTCGCCGAACGGCGCGGCGCGCGCAACGTCGAGCAGATAGAGCGTGCTGCGCTCGTCGCCGTTGCGCGAAAGACCGTAGGCCACATACGCGCCGTGAGGACTGGGATGCCACCAATCGAGCGCGGTCAGCCCCGAGGGATCGAGTGCAACCGGATCGAGGAGGATGCGGTCGATCCCGTCTTCGCGGACGTAAAGGACCGCTTGATCTTGACGGCCGCGGCGCGACGTAAAGAACTGGCGACCGCCGCGTTCGACCGGGACGCCGAGCATTCCGATCTCGAGCAGTTCGGCGAACTGGCGCACGAGTGCAGCCCGTCGCGGGAGCGCATCGAGCGTCGCGCGAGTGCGAGCGTTCTGCGCCAGCGTCCAGGCGATCGTGCGCGGATCTTTGCCGTCTTCGAGATACTCATACGGGTCGACTCGGGTTTCCATCGTTGCCATCCTACGGCGGAGGAGCGACGACTCCCGTTTCGTCGCGGACGATTCGCGACCAGCGAACGTAGACAAGTGTGATATAGTCGCGCGTTTCGCTGTAGTGAGGGACGCCGTGATAGCGGCGCACGGCGAGCGGTCCCGCGTTGTAGGCGGCGAGCGTCACCGCGTACGGATCGTCGTACACGCGATCGTAGGCGCGTAGGTAGTCACCGAGCAACGCCGCCGAGCCGCGCATCGCGTCGCGCCAGTCGAACGGATCGACGCCGAACGCGTCGGCGGTTTCGAGCGTGAATTGCGCGATGCCGACTGCGCCTGCGCTTGAGAGCGCACGCGGATCGAAAAGCGACTCTTGCAAGAGCGTCGCACAAAAAAACGCGGGGTCGAGCCCTTCCTTGCGCGCGACCCGGATCGCGTGCGTCGCGAGGACGAGCGCGTCGAACGGCTCGAGCCGAGAGTTGGCGCGCACGATCGAGCGCGTCACCGCCAACGCCGGTTTCGCGGGCGTGCGGATGTCGTACAGCAAGCGCAGTCCGCGTAGGCTTTCGGCTTTTCTGGGAAGCCGCCAGCTGCCCAGCGCCGTCTCGAGCGAGTCGACGTTCACCGAGTGCGTAGCCGACGCGCCGGTAAGTGGGTATGATGAGTGCGGCGGTCTGAAGAGCGCGCACGCGCTCAGCAATACGATGGACGGCCAGCACGCCGCGTGCAGGGGAGACCTGAGGGTCGGCCCAAGACGGCGGCGGGACGCGATGCGGGGGACTCGGGTGGGGATGGCGATCAGAGGCGTGCGGACGAAATGCTGATGTTTTTCCTGGCGCTCGTCATCGTGCTGGTCGTCGGCGACGCCGCCTCCACGTTCCTGTATCACGTGCCCCAGCACGCCTGGGGGCGGCTCCACCTCCGCACCCACCACGACCGGAGCCGCTCGTATTGGGACCATGCCGTCCTCTCGAAGGACCCTGAGATTCTCCTCGACGGCATCCTCGGCGCGCTCCCCTACCTCGTCATCGCCGCCTTCCTCTGTCCTATCTCCGGCTGGGCCGCGGCGGGGGCGGTCTTCGGCCTGGTCCTCGGCCAGCTCCACGTCTGGTGGCGCCATACGACGGACCTGGGCTGGCGCAGCCCCCCCTGGGTAGTCCGCTTGGCCCGCCTGGGCTCGGTCGTCTTGCCCGAGGACCACGACGGTCATCACCGAAGCCCCGACATCGAGTTCGGCGACATCTTCCGCTTTTATGATGCGCCGGCCCGGGCGTTTCTCAGCTACGCCCGCTCCTTGCAACGCCGTCGTCGGAACGCGATGCGGCGCCTGCAGCGAATCAAAGCGGTGCGCGTGATGCGCAACGCACAACGAGCGTAGCGAGCCCACCAGAGCCGAGGTTTGATGACCAAACGCATCCTGCTGTTGATTTCCGATACGGGCGGCGGCCACCGAAGCGCGGCCAGCGCGATTACGGCGGCGCTGGACGAGATCGATCGGGCCCCGGACGGGGAGCCGCTCCACATCGAACACCGGGTTGACGACGTCGCCGCCTACTGCCGCTTCCCACTAACCCACCTCGGCCCGCTCTATAGCGCGGCGTTGCGCTTCGCGCCGCCGATCTATGGAGCGCTCTATCATGCCACCAACGGCCGGCGCCGCTTTCGCGGCGTCATCCGGTTCTGCGAGTTGCTCTATCGCGAGCGGATGAAGAACCTGTTCCTCGAGTTCAACCCCGACGTCATCGTCTCGGTCCACCCGCTCCTCAATCACGCGGCGCTGCGGGCTCGTTCCGACGCCGATCTGACGGGCGTGCCGATCATCACCGTCGTCACCGACCTCGGAAAGGTGCACGAAAGCTGGCTGGCCCCGGCCGTCGACGCCGTCGTCGTCCCCGCAAGCGAAGTCTATCAGCGCGCGCGTGAACGTGGGATTCCGGCCGACCGCATCTATCAACTCGGTCACCCGGTTCACCCGAAATTCGAAGACGTCTCCGAAACGAAGGCCGAACTGCGCAAGCAGTTGGGCCTTCCGCTTGAAAAGACGATCGCGCTCCTGATGGCCGGCGGCGAAGGTGGAGGAAAGTTGTTGCCGACGACGCTCGCGCTGGCGAAATCGAACTTGCCGCTGCACCTCGTCGTCGTCACCGGACGCAACGCACCGCTGCGCGAAATGTTCACCGAACTCGCGCCGTCGCTGCCCACACCGATGACCGTCCTCGGCTACTGTAACAACGTCCCCGAATTGATGAGGGCCGCCGACTTGCTCGTCACCAAGGCCGGCCCCGGTGCGATCGCGGAGGCGAGCGTCGCCGAGATTCCGGTGGTCGTCTATGACTTCATCCCCGGGCAAGAACGGGGCAACCTCGACTACGTGCGCACGAACGGAATCGGCGTCGTCGCCTTGACGACGGCCGACGTCGTGCGCTCGGTGCGGCGCATCGTCTCGAACCAGGAACGCCTCCAATCGATGCGCGCACACCAGAAAACCGTCGCACCGCACGGCAGCGCCCGCCGCATCGCCGAATTGATCACCCGTTACGCCGTCGGCGACTTGAAAGGGAAGAAAGCGCAGCCGGCGACGCCGATTACCGCGGCGCTGTAACGCCGCGCGAGATTCGCAACACCATGCCGCGCGGCGAGAGGCGCGGCAAGAACGCCACGATCTGGTTCATCCTCCCCGGAATCACGAGCCGCTTCCCGCGCATCATCGCGCGGTAGCCGGCGCGAGCGACGCTCGCGGCTTTCGAAACCGGC
>Ga0209332_1000320_pt1 | contig 11940 bp, 11 predicted proteins | sample BlaSpr_A8_OM3_M1_FD_187974 | JGI IMG/M metagenome (GOLD analysis project Ga0209332, IMG submission 187974) | Forest soil microbial communities from Thunder Bay, Ontario, Canada - Black Spruce, Ontario site 2_A8_OM3_M1 (SPAdes) (version 2) | ecosystem: Environmental > Terrestrial > Soil > Boreal...
GATCCTGACGCTGATTCCGGCGATCGTTCTCTCGATGACGCCGTTCGTGCGTTTGATCATCGTCTTCCATTTTCTTCGTCAGGCGCTGGGCACGCAGACTGCGCCGAGCAATCAGACGCTGATCGGTCTCTCGCTGGTGCTGACCTTCTTTCTGATGCAGCCGGTGGGAGCCGCAGTCTATACCGACGCTATTCTCCCGCTCGATGCCGGGCACATCACGGCCATGGCTGCGCTTGACCGCGCCATCGTTCCGATGCGCCGCTTCATGCTCAAATTTGCGCGCGAGAAAGATCTGGCGCTTTTCGTCGAACTGGCGCACGAGCCGCGGCCTTCGCGCCCCGAAGATTTGGGCATACGCATCGTCGCGCCCGCTTATCTGCTGAGCGAGATGCAGGCCGGGTTCCGAATCGGCGTTGCCCTGTTTCTGCCTTTTCTGGTCATTGATCTGGTCACGGCTGCGATTACGACCTCGGTCGGCATGATGCAGTTGCCTCCGGTCATCATCTCGACTCCGCTGAAAATTCTTTTGTTCGTGGTCGTGGACGGATGGAACCTGCTCATCGGTTCGCTGATGCGCAGTTTTGCCTGAAAGGCCTTTATGGGAACCGAGCAAGCGGTCTCGCTTTTTCGCAACACGCTGCAGATGGCGCTGCTGATGGGCGTGCCGATTCTTCTGGTCGCAGTTGCCATCAGCCTGCTGGTCAACGTCGCCCAAGTATTGACTTCGTTGCAGGATCAGACCCTCTCTACCGTCCCGAGGCTCGCGGCCGTAGCGACTGCGATTTTCCTGTTTTTTCCATGGATGCTGAGGAAACTGATTTTTTTTACGGTCAGTATGTGGAGCGATCTTCATCCCTTTGTCCGATGAAAACTTGCGATGCAGAGATTGACGAAAAGATTGACGAAAAGTCCGTAGCGAACCGGCTGGCTCCGTCTTCGTCACAGCGCCGCCGAAGATGCGGCGGGGCCGGCGGTTCATGAGTGAGGTGCTTGTGTTGCAGATGCCGTTGGCATCCTCGATGGGAATTCCGATGGAACGGACCTTGGCTGCCTGGATGATTGTGGGCTCGCGGGTCAGCGGGTTGCTGGTAGTGGCGCCTTTTCTCGGGAGCGCGGCGGTTCCACCGCGCATAAAGATTGGGGTCGCGCTGCTGCTCACTATATTTTTGGCGCCTCTGGTTCCCGCGCCGCTGACAACGCTTCCTGCTCCGGCGCTCATCGGCGTGCTGCTCGGCGAGTTTGCCATCGGCTTCCTTCTCGGCTTCACGCTGCAAATCTTCTTCGAGGCCGGGCAGCTTGCGGGACAAGTTTGCGGCGTGCAAATGGGATTTTCACTGGCCAGCATCATCAATCCCGACAGCCAGGCGGATTCCGCCGTGCTTTCGACCTTCTACGAACTGATCGTGCTGCTGCTCTATGTTCAACTCAGCGTTCCGCATTGGCTGCTGCGCGGGCTGGCGCGCAGCTTCTTCTACATTCCGCCGGGGCATTTTTCCTTGAGCTGGCCAGCGGTCCACGCGCTGTTCGAGTTCGCCGCCGCCATGTTTGTCGCGGGATTGCAGATCGCCGCTCCGGTGCTGGTCGCGAGCCTGTTTGCCGACGTGGCGCTCGGCTTTATCGGCAAAGCGTCGCCGCAATTGCCGGTGCTGTTTATAGGAATCTCGCTTAAAAACCTGCTCGGCCTCGCGCTCATGTGCGGGGCGGTTACTTTTTGGCCGCGCTTTTTCGACGCCCGCTTTGGCCGCGCGCTCGAGGCCTCGGAAAGGATTTTAAAACTCGCCCACTGATCCACATTTTCCTGAACCGCCGGGAACCGACTTATGCCCGAATCTAACCAGACCGAACAGGCAACTCCGCGGCGCCGCGAGAAGGCGCGCGAAAAGGGGCAGGTGGCGCGCAGCCGCGATCTTATCGGTGCGGCTTCGGGCATGGCCGCGACTTTTGTTCTGGCCTCCACGATGTCGAAGTTCCCCTATGCGTGGGGAGGCTTATTCCGGGATTGTCTGGATGGAGCTGTGTCCGGCACGTTGCGTATGGATACGGTGCCTCCTTTCCTCAATCACTTCGGGTTGTTCACTCCGATTATTGCGGCGCTGTCGGTGGGATGGGTGGTTGCTTTGGGTGTCGCGGTGGCGCAGGGTGGCATCGTCTTCGCTCCGGCTTCTCTGATGCCAACCGGTTCGCGCATAAGCCCGGTCGCGAAGTTGGGACAACTGTTTTCTGTGACTGCATTGCGAGGACTCATCAAGTCGCTGCTCCCCGCCGCGGCCGTCGCCTACATTGGCATTGCCTCCCTTCGGCGCGATTGGCCTTCGTTCATGGTGCTCTCCGCCCGCTCCGCGCGTGCCGTGGGAGGCTTTGCCGCTTCCCGGCTTTACGAAGTTGCCTGGAAATCGGCGCTCGTTCTTATGTGCTGGTCGGTTCTCGATTACATGTTCGAGCGCCAGCACCTTTCGAGTGAATTGAAGATGAGCCGGCAGGAGCTGGCAGACGAGTACAAGGAGTCCGAGGGCAATCCCGTCATCAAAGCCCGCATCCGCCGTTTGCGGCGGCAATTGCGGCGCAAGCGCATGTTGGACGACACGAAGCGCGCGGCGGTCGTGATCACGAACCCAACCGAATACGCCATCGCCCTCGAATATCGGCCTGACATGCCGGCGCCCATCGTGGTCGCGAAAGGGCGCAACCTGTTTGCCGCTCAGATTAAGGAGATCGCGCGCTGGGAGAGCATTCCCATGGTGGAGAATCCGCCGCTGGCGCACGCTCTGTATCGAACGGTCGAGGTGGGACAAAGCGTTCCCCCGAACCTTTACGCCGTCATCGCTGAAATTCTCGCCGCTGTTTACCGCGCCGAAGCCCGAGCTGTCGCTGCTGCGGGAGGCCGGCGCTAATGGCCATCGCTGCCGTCACTACCGCCGCACCGCGCCGCAATCCGTTTATCGAATGGATTGTTCCCATCGCCGCCGTCAGCCTGGTTTTTGTGATGATGGTGCCGTTGCCGGCGATGGTGCTCGATCTTCTGCTGGCGACGAGTTTTGCGGCGTCGGTGCTGGTGCTGCTCTCCGCCCTGCAGATTTTGCGGCCGGCACAGTTCTCCGTCTTTCCCAGCTTGCTGCTTTTGCTGACTTTGTTCCGGCTATCGCTTAACCTCGCGTCCAGCCGCCGCATTCTGCTTCACGGCAACGAAGGCGCGGGAGCGGCGGGCCGGGTCATCGAGGCATTCGGTCAATTTGTTGTCGGCGGAAACTACATTGTCGGATTTGTTCTCTTCATCGCTCTCATCGCCATCCAGTACATCGTGGTCGCGCACGGCGCGGTCCGCACCGCCGAAGTCACCGCCCGCTTTACCCTTGATGCTTTGCCGGGCAAGCAGATGGCGATTGATGCCGACCTGAATGCCGGGCTGATCGACGAACATCAGGCTCGTGCCCGCCGCGAGCAGATTGCGCGCGAGGCGGAGTTTTACGGCGCCATGGATGGCGCGGCACGATTCAACCAGCGCGATTCTATTGCCACGATTCTGATTACCGCCATCAATATTCTGGCCGGTTTTCTTATTGGAGTCTTCCAACTCGATATTCCATTTCGCGAGGCGCTCAAGACTTATACGGTGCTTACCGTCGGCGACGGCCTAGTAACGATGATTCCGTCGCTGCTGGTGTCGATGGCCGGAGGCATGATCGTAACCCGGGCCTCCTCGAACGCCTCACTCTCCGTCGATCTTGGAACGCAATTGCTCTCCCGCCGCCGCTCGCTGCAGATTGCCGCGGGCGTGATGGTGGCGCTGGCCTGCATTCCCGGGCTGCCAAAATTTTCTTTTCTCGCGGTCGCGGGCGCGGTCCTGTTGATCGCAGCCCGTCTGCCCAAGCTCAAAGATAAAGATGGCAAGGTGATTGAAGCTCCCGACCCGGGAACGCTACCTGCGGCCGTAGAAAAAGACAAGAAAACCATCAAGACAGAATCGATAGAAGATTTACTCAAGCTCGATGAGCTCTCGCTTGAAGTTGGCTATTCGCTGGTCAACCTGGTTGACGTGCAGCAGGGTGGGCAACTGCTCGCCCGGGTCAAATCGTTGCGCAGCAATCTCGCCTTGCAACTCGGCTTTGTCGTTCCTCCAATTCATATCACCGACAACGTGCGGCTCAAGCCCCGCGAATATGTGATCTCGCTGCGGGGCGTTGAAATCGCCCGCTGGGAGATGCTGGAAGACAAGGTTCTCGCCATCAGTTCGGAGCTGAAGCCGCCGCCGCTCGCCGGAACTCCCACGCGTGAGCCCGCTTTCGGCGTCTCGGCTCTGTGGATCTCGCGCGCCCTTGAATCCCAGGCGCTGACCTCGGGCTACGCCGTCGTCGATCAAACCTCGGTGCTTTCGACTCATCTTGCTGAAATTATCCGGCAGCACGCCTATGAGCTGCTGACTCGCCAGGAGACGAAGCGGCTGCTCGATCGGCTCAGTGAAAGCCATCCCAAACTGGTCGAAGAACTGGTGCCGAAGATTCTGAGCCTGGGCGAAGTGCAAAAGGTGCTGCAACAGTTGTTGCGAGAACAGGTTTCGATTCGCGATCTTTCAACCATTCTGGAGACGCTGCTGGATGCGTCGGTCAACGGCAAAAACCCGGTGCTTCTGGTGGAAGCGGCGCGCCAGTCGCTTGGCCGCGCCCTGGTTAATCCACTCTTATCCGAAGATGGCGGTTTGCGCGTGCTCACGCTTGACCACAACATCGAAGAGGAACTCAGCCGCGCTTTCAGCCCTCAGGCCGCACCGGCTACCGGCACCGGACTGCAGCCCACGTTCGTTCGCCGCATTTTGGACGGGTTGCGCCTGCTTGCTGGAGACCAGGTGGCGCAGACCGCACCCATCCTGCTTTGTTCCACGCCCGCGCGTTTTCATCTGCGGCGATTGCTCGAGCCATTCTTGCCGAAAGTGGTCGTTCTTTCGCCGCTGGAAATTCCTCCCATGATTGCGGTTCAGTCGCTGGGGACGGTGCGATGAGCGGCAATCAGCGATTCAGGAGCACGAATAACAAATACGACACACGACTGATGAATATCGAGCACTGAACATCGTCCGATGACCGAATGCCCACTCACCGAGCCGGAAAGCAGGTTTACTCATGACCAAACACGTTGCCGAAGCCTATCAAAGTATCCAAAGCGATGCCGAGCGGGATCGCATTCTGATGGAACAATTGCCGCAGGTGCGCTACATCGCGCGCCGTATTCATGAGCGGCTGCCTCGCCATGTGCCCTTTGAAGATTTAGTTCATGCGGGCGTTATCGGACTTATCGATGCCTTGAATAAGTTCGATGCTTCGAAGCACGTGCAGTTCAGCTCGTACGCAAAATTTCGCATCCGCGGCGCCATCCTCGATGGATTGCGGGAACTCGACTGGAGCCCGCGCGAGCTGCGCCGGAAAGGCCGTCTCGTCGATTCAACCTATAGCGAACTCTCGGGCAAACTCGGACGCGCTCCGAACGAAACGGAAATTGCCAAGGAGATGGGCATTAGCCTTCGTGAACTGCAATCCCTGCTCGCGGAACTTGACGGGCTCGAATTGGGCAGCTTGCATGTGGAATCTTCGCGTGACGGAAAAACGGAAGACCTCACTGATTACGTTCCGTCCAACCCGGAAGACACTCCGTTTTTTCAGTGTCTACGGGCGGAGACCAAGCATTTGCTGGAGCAAGCTATTTCCGAATTGCCGGAAAAAGAGCAGCGCGTTCTGGCGCTTTATTACTACGATGAGCTGACCATGAAAGAAGTTGGGATTGCGCTCGGAATCGGCGAATCGCGAGTTTCGCAGATTCATTCGCTGGCGATGGTGCGCCTGCGTTCACGCCTCAATTCCCTGAGCGGACCGAGCGCTCACGGTAAAGCGGCAGGAGCAATGTAACCATGCTGCGCATTTGCAAGCGTTATGAAACTAATTCAGCGGCGCCGAATGCTCTGCCATTTGACGATCCAAGATTTGGTGGATTTGGTGATCTCGCGTTTGACTGCGAGCCGGAGGTCTAATGGATAAAGTACTTAACCAGCAAGAAATCGACGAAATGGTGCGAGCGGCGCGCTCGACAGGTGCTCGCACCGAGTCGGCGACCGGACCGGTAGTTCAACCCTGGGATATTCGGCAGGCCGGTCAAATTGGAAGCGAGCAGTTACGCGCCATCAACCAACTGCACGAACTTTTTGCCCGGAACGTCACCAACACTGTTGGAGGCTATCTGCGTATTGGTTTTGATTGCGGATTGGTTTCCGCGGAGCATCTGACTTACCGCGAGTTTTTGCAGAGAGTTCCGGAAAAAACCTATCTCGCATCCATCGATCTTCTGCCTGTGGGCGCAGTCGCCGTACTCCAGCTCGATATTGCGATTGCTTTCCCAATAATCGACGTCATGCTTGGAGGCGAGGGCAAGCCCAGCGAAAATACGCGCGACATTACGGAGATCGAAGAACAGGTTCTGGAAGGAATCATCCGGATTATGTGCCGCGAATTGCAGACTAGCTGGAATGCGATTTCACTGGAATTCAAGTTTGGCCAACGCCAGCACATACTGCAAACCCAGCGGCTGATGCCGCCTGACGAAAAAAATCTTTGCCTGAGCTTTGAAATCAAAATGTCAGAAACGCGCGGAACTCTAAACCTGGCAATTCCCGCGGTGGTTTCGAATGCGTTGCTGAGGAAAATCTCAGCCGACTTCAGCTACCAGCGTCCCCGCAGCTCGATGGAAGCCCGCCGTCAAATTGAGAGAAAAATGCTCAGCTGCTTCTTTCCAGCCGAGCTTTCTTTACCGCATCTGCATGTGCCGCTGCCAACCCTAACGTCGCTGGTGCCGGGCGATCTACTGGTTTTTTCGATGGAAGCTTCGTCCCCGGCGCTCCTGATGGTCGAAGACGTTCGCCTGTGCACCGCCACTCCGATGCGGCTTAACTCGCACCGGGCCGCAAGGGTCTTATCGCTCGAACCCACAGCTCAACCGGCGAACGTAAAAACTGCGGCGGGGGGAGTATGACCGACGCTTCTGAAGCCATCGCGAAAGAATCCGCACCTGCACTGCGCTCCGACCTCCTCAAATGGTGCACGGAGTGGCAGACCTGCTTTCAAAATGTGGTCACGCAAGTTTCGGGGAGCGCTCCCGGGCAGACTGCTGTCTTTGAAATTTCTTCCGAGCCATTGCCAGCCGTTGCCTCCGACCTTTGGTACACGGTCAAGGTGGGAGGCGCTGCTCGCGGCGAGATGACGTTGCGTCTCCCGGCTGCATCGGGCACGCGTCTCGCGCTTAAATTTCTGGGAGAACCGGAACCAGCCGCGCCCGCTGCAGGCACGGAACCTGGCAGCCCTGATGCGGTTGCGGTGGAACAAACTACTCCCGAACATAAAGAGGCTCTGGAAGAACTTCTGAGTCAGATCTCGGGGCTCGCCGCAACGGCGCTAGCCGCGACTGCGGGCGGCGCAGTGCAATTTCATCTTGCCTCATCGGCCGCCCCGTCATGGTCGTCGGACGCCATAGTCTGCCTCCGGACCCGCGATGAAGCGGGCCACTCGATCGCGATTGAAATTCAGATCAGCCCAGCTCTTGCCGCGGCGCTGTTACCTCGTGCGGAAAAGGCAACTCCTCCGTCCGCTCCTGCTCCTGCTCCTCTTCCTCCTCCTGCGCCTGCGCCAAAAGCGGCATCTGCAACTGCTCCGCCGCTATTGCCATCGACGCCTGACCCCTCCAATTACAACCGGCTTATGGACGTGGGCCTGGAGGTGAAACTCCGCTTCGGAACCCGGCGCATGCAACTCCGCGACGTGCTCGCACTGAGCGCTGGCATAGTGATTGAGCTCGACAATCCTCTTCATTCGCCCGTAGATCTTCTGCTCGATGGGCGTCTCGTCGCGCAGGGAGAAGTCGTCGTCGTGGATGGTAAGTACGGATTGCGAATTACGGACGTTGTCGACCGGCAGTCTCCGCTAACAGCGATTGGTCTTCCTTCGGCGTGAATCGTGCGCGTCCGCTTTTCTAAGAGGTGGGTAGATGTCAAAAGTTTTCAAACTGGCGAACTGGTTGGACGCGATCAGGCGCTATATTCCGGGACGTCCTCAGCGCGCTTGCGCGCTCAATTCCTGCACGCGGCAACACTCACTTTGGCAACAGATCACGCACAGACGCCATCCCCGCGGAACGCTTCTTCAGGGAGTCTACTATTGCCATCCGCTTTGCCTGGAAACGGCGCTTCGAGAACAGTTGTCGAGTCTGCATGGCATGGCGCCGTCAACCCAACCGGCGAATCGCATTCCTCTGGGGCTTCTTATGGTTGCCCGGGGTAAGCTGACTTATGTTGAAGTCCGCGCTGCGCTCGAAGCTCAGCGCCGCGCCCGTTATGGAAAGATTGGCGAGTGGATTGAGAAGCTGGGATTTGCCAGCGAGAGAGAAGTAACCAAGGCATTAGCTTTGCAATGGGGATGCCCGGTAGCCTTGTCGTTCGATCCTGCGACCAGCCATTTTCCCAGTGAAATTCCGCTCCCGATTCTCGAAACATTTCAAATGATCCCGTTGAACTATGTTGCCTCGACCAAAACTCTCTACCTCGCATTCGGCGAACGCGTTGACCATGCCGCGCTCTGCGCCATCGAAAAAATTCTTGATTGCAGGACACTGCCGTGTGTCGCGGGACGCGAAAGTGTTGCCCGCCAGATCGATGCGATGCGCCAATTACCCCGGCCGTCCGATGTGGAATTTGGCCCTATCAGCGACCTCTCTGAGATGGCGCGTATCGTCTCCAGTTACACTGCCAGGCTTAGCCCGAGGCAAGTTCGTTTGAGTCGTGTAGGGAGATTCATTTGGCTCCGCTTTGAAGTTAAAGACAAAATCGCGCAGGGAGTGCAGGGTAATGCCACGAGCAGCACTCAAAGCAATCTACAGAATGAACGACGTTCAAATGTCGAGGCGCAATCACATTCGATTGCCACTAATCTGATTTTTCGATTGCCCAACGAATCGCCGCGGCCCTTGCTGACTCGCGCCTTCCGTGATCTCTATCCAGTAACTCCCTCACAAGTGAAATGAGGGGCCGCTAAAGTTTGTCGCATCATGGCGAACTTTTAAATCTAACCGTTCTAAATCTAGAGAGTCCGCTTGAACAATGGAACGGCAGCAGCCAGTGTTATTACCGCGAAGATGGAAAGATAAATAATATCGGGAACAATCGCGGCTAGCCCTGTCTCTTTCAGTAACAGCGACTTGAATCCATGTACGGCGTACGTAAATGGATCTACTTTGGCGATTGCCCTCAACCAAACTGGAAACGCTTCTACCGGATAAATCGATCCGCTGGGAAAAAACAAAAGCGTATTCAGAATTCCGAAAATTGCGCGTGGCACTAGCGGATCTTCAATTCTCACCATCATCAAGAACATCATGGTGTTGAAGGCTATTGAAGTCAAAACGATCATCACTAACAGCCCAAGAATTGTTGCCGGATTGAAAATCGTCCCTACGCCTGCCAATAGCGAGCCGACCAGAGTAATTACGACCCCGGTCATCACAGCTTTGATCGCCCCGGCGCCGTTGAGGCCAAACACCAACTCCGCCTTGGTAATTGGAGTTACCAGATATCCTTCATGCACTCCGCGTGCCTTATCGTCGATGTAAAGCATGCCGCCGCCGATCATGACCGATACGAACATTGCCAGCGTGATCGAGCCCGGCAGCAGATATTTCATGTACTCGATATAGGGATAGAGTTCCACGACTTCCAGAGCGGTTTGCTGCAATAGGCGTGGCGAGACATCGGGCTCGTTCAGCGAGTTCGTGACTTCCATCATCTTGTCTTCGAAGGTCGAGCTCATGAAGTTGTCGCTGTTATCGACAATCAGCGCGATCCGCGGATGATTTTTTTCGTACACCATCTTCGAATACTGCGCGGGAATAATCACCGCTCCCTGTATTTTGCCGTTGCGCACATCTTCCCGCGCCTGCACTTCGTTGGTGTAGAGAACGGTAGTAAATGTTCCAGCGTTCGCGCGCACGGCATCAAATGCTTCTTTGATTCGGATTGCTTGGGTCCCATGGTCTTCATCAACCAGTCCCATCTTCGCTTCGCGAATTTTCCCTCCAAAGGCATTGCCGAGCACAATCAACTGCACCAACGGGAAAATCATTGACGCCATCATCAATGCCGGCGACCGGAAGAACTTGCGCATCTCGCGCTCGATAATTGCCATCATCCGGTTCATGGCTGCAGTCCTGGCCTTTGCGGCATCGTGAAGGCATGCGCTTTAACAAGTTCGTCACGCAGCTGGCGTCCGGTGTAGTGGACGAATACATCATCGAGAGTTGTGTTTTGGACGGTGAGGGTCTTCAACGGGACTTTCGACACAACTGCCATTTCCACGAGATCGGTTGTCGTGCCTGACCCATTGGCGGTGAGGACACGGAACATTCCTGCGCTTTCATTTTGGACCGAAGTGACTCCGGGCAAAGCGCGCAGCCTTTCTTCCCAGTCTGCGGGCGGATTATCGAAGTGCGCTTCGATTACATTTGAGCCGGGGACGCTGGCTTTGAGCGCCTCGGGAGTATCGAGAGCGACAAGCTTGCCGTGATCGACAATCGCGATGCGATTACAGAGGCGGTCCGCTTCATCCATGTAGTGGGTGGTGATCAGAACGGTGAGTTTTCGCCTGGACTTGATGTTGGTGAGCATCTCCCATACCGCCACGCGAGAGACGGGGTCGAGGCCTGTGGTGGGCTCATCGAGAAAGAAAATCTTCGGGCTGTGCACTAGGCCGCGCGCTATTTCGAGGCGCCGCCGCATTCCACCGGATAACGTTTTCGTTTGGGCCCCGCGCCACTTGGTCAGATCAACCGTTTCTAATAGCTCGTCAATCGCCTCTTTGCGGCGTTTGGCGGGAACGTCGTAGAGCTTGGCGTAGATATTCAAATTTTCTTCGACGGTTAAATCTAGATCACTTGTCAGAGCTTGTGGGATGACGCCTATCGTTCTTCGCACATCATCAGGGTCGCTGGACACATCATGACCTGCTACCAGCGCCTTTCCGCTCGTGATCGGGATTAACGTCGTCATCATGCGAATCAACGTCGATTTGCCGGCGCCATTGGGACCGAGAAGGCCGAAAATCTCACCCTCTTTTACGGCGAATGAAATATCGTCTACCGCCGTGAATGCGCCGTAGCGTTTTACGATGTTCGACACTTCGATGGCGTCTGGGGCATCGGCTGCGATTTCGCTCCGGCCGTTGAATTCCGACTGCGAGATCCCCGCCCCGTTACTCTGATTTAATTCCATTCCGAATCTCACCTTTAGTGCCGCCATCACACAAGCTTTTTATTGCGGTCGTTCTAATGTCCCTTTAATTGTTCTGGACTTACTAACACTTCGGCTGTCATGCCAGGTACGTATGCGGCTTTGGGGTTATCCAGTCGAACCTTCAGCGCGATGGTGCGAATGTCTCGCTTGCGGCGGCCTACGTCGCGCTGCGTGGCGAAATCGGCTTCGGCTGCTTTGTAAAAAACTTTACCGGGGACGACTGTTCCTCCGGGCAGGCGTACTCGAAGCGTGTCGCCGATGCCGATGTGGTCAGCGTCGGTTTCAGGGATCGAGGCGAAGGCCCAAGTGTCGCTGAAATCGACTACCGTGACGATGGCTTGGCCTGCATTTACAACTTCGCCTTCGCGAGCGGCGCGCACCAGAACCGTGCCGGTTACGGGCGAATAAATTTTCGTGTAGCCGAGCCGGACCTCGGCTTCTTTCAATTGCGCCACTGCATTTTCGACTTGGGCTCGCGTTGAGGCGACGGTGCTCTGGGCGGCGGTAGCCTGATTGGTTCGCGCCATCGCGGAATTCAAATCTGCCTGACCGGCAGTTACTTCTTCTTTCAGCGCTTGAACACTGGCCTCCTGCGCTTTCAGATTCATCTCTGCTTGCACTCGTTCCTG
>Ga0209332_1000322_pt1 | contig 11846 bp, 9 predicted proteins | sample BlaSpr_A8_OM3_M1_FD_187974 | JGI IMG/M metagenome (GOLD analysis project Ga0209332, IMG submission 187974) | Forest soil microbial communities from Thunder Bay, Ontario, Canada - Black Spruce, Ontario site 2_A8_OM3_M1 (SPAdes) (version 2) | ecosystem: Environmental > Terrestrial > Soil > Boreal...
ACGTCGCCGGAGATGATCCGCTGCGCGAGTCCCTCGACAATCGCCGTCTTGCCTACTCCCGGTTCTCCAATCAGCACGGGATTATTTTTCGTGCGCCGCGAAAGCACTTGCACCACGCGCCGAATTTCTTCATCGCGCCCAATCACCGGATCAAGCTTCCCCCGCCGCGCCTGCTCCGTCAGGTCGCGAGCATAACGCTCCAGCGCCTGATACTTTCCCTCCGGATTCTGATCGGTAATACGCTGCGATCCGCGAACCGAGGTCAACGCTTTGAGAATGGCGTCATGCGTAGCGCCAAAACGCGCCAGCAACGCCTGCGCCGGATCGCGCTTGAGATCGGTCAAAGCGAGCAGCATGTGCTCGGTCGAAACATACTCATCTTTGAAAGTGTCCGCTTCCTTGAATGACCGTTCGAGCACCTGATTGATTTGCGACGACATGGACGGCTGCTGCGCTCCGCTGCTCCCCGAAACCTTCGGCAGCTTTTCAATTTCTTTGTATAAATCGCTCAGCACCGCCTGCGGGCCGATGCCAATTTTCTCCAGCACCGGCGCAACGATTCCTTCTTTGTCTTCGACCAGCGCGGCCAGCAGGTGCAGCGGGGCCAGCTCCGGATTGCCGTGCTCCGATGCAATCTCGTTCGCGCGCTGCATCGCTTCCTGCGCTTTTACCGTGAATTTATCCCAACGGATAGCCATGGTGTTTTACTCCTACTCTCACTATGTCATTCTGAGCGAAGCGAAGAACCTATGCATTCCTTCGCCGCCAACGAAATGCAGAGGGTCTTCGCCTCACTCAGGATGACACCGCCCTTAGATTCTGAAACTATCCAATACAGACTCGCAAATCACAAAATAAAATCGGGAGGCGCAAACTTTCTCGCCTCCCGAAAACCACCCACGTGGCGGAGGACGCATTCGTCCGCCAGCCGGCCTAAACCCGGCTCAAATTAGGCTGCCACTTTGCCCACGCTCTTCGGCTCTTTGCCTTCCAGCGTCTTCTGGCCGCCGACGTTTCCGACGTTTACTTTGATCTGCTTCGGCTTGGCTTCCTGCTTCTTGGCCAGCTTGATCTTCAGCACACCCTTGTCGTAATCGGCCTGAACGCTTTCCTGGTCGACCGTCGGGGGCAAAGTAAATGTGCGGGTAAAGCTGCCATACTGCCGCTCCACGCGGCGATAATTCTCTTCTTTCTCTTCCGTCTCGAACTTGCGCTCGCCATGTACCGTGAGCGTATTGTTCTCGATCCGGACGTCGATGTCCTTCTCGTCGATTCCCGGCACCTCGATCTTCAGCGTGACGTTGTGCTCATCTTCGTAGACATCAACCGGAGGGGCGAAGGCCGTCGAGGTCAAAGCCTCGTCCTGACCGTCGCCGCGGGGGTCGCGGAACAAACGGCTCATGCGGTCTTGCAGGGTGACAAACTCACGGAAAGGGTCATAACGCGTAATCAGGGTCATAAAGTAAATCCTCCTACTCAAAGTTCATTCGGGGAGCTTTCGAACTCCCAGGTTGTCAATTAGTGTACCCAAATAATAAAATCTTAGTGTGTTATTGTCAAGTCACAAATCCGCATTATTTTCAGTCGGTTACCGCTAATACTAAGCACTGTAAGTAGCTCGTTTCCGGCACATTCAGCAACACCGGGTGGTCCTTTGCCGCCCCCCGGTTCTCAATAATTCGCAGCGATCTATGCGCATCCTGAGCCGCATCGGCCACCACTTTCAGAAACTCCGCCGCCCCCACATGAAACGAGCAGGAGCACGTCACCAGAATCCCTCCCGGCCGCAGCATCTTCATGGCGCGCAAATTCAGCTCCTTGTACCCCCGCAGCGCCTTGTCCAGATCGCGCTTGCTCTTGGCAAACGCTGGAGGATCGAGCACCACCGTGTCATAGCGCCGGTTCGCGGCCGCATAATCCCGCAAAAGATCGAATGCATTTGCCTCGACCCACTCCAGATCGCGCCCATTCAGAGCAGCATTCTTCTCCGCCATCTCCAGCGCCGGACGCGAACTATCCACCCCGGTCACACTCGCGCACTTCGGCGTCACATGCAAAGCAAACGCTCCCTGGTAACAAAAAACATCGAGCGCCTCGCCATGCGCATACTGCGCCGCCGCCGCATAGTTCTCCCGCTGGTCAAGAAATGCCCCAGTCTTCTGCCCCTCCATCCCGTCGTAATAAAAACGAACCCCATTCATCGTCACTTCCGTCGAACTCTTCTCTCCCCAAACCAGTCCGGAGGCTCGCGGAGGCAGTTGCTCCAGTTCGCGAATCCGCGCCTCCACCCGCTCCACAATCCCCGCAGGCCGCAACTCGTCGCGCAAAGTTTTCAGAATCGCCGCGCGCACCGGCTCCGCATCCATGGCCTGCGTAAGAATCTGCAGCGAGATCACATCGTTATAGTGATCGATAATGAGCCCCGGCAGAAAATCCGCCTCGCTGAAAACAACCCGATAGGCATCGGTATTCGATACAAGTTCTTTGCGGTAGGCGATAGCAGCGCGAATGCGCTCGGCGATCAGACCGGAGAGATCGTCCACCGATCCGTGCGAGATCATCCGAATCGCAATTTGCGAGGAAGAACTATAAAGCGCAGTGCCAAGAAACTTCCCGCGCGCATCCTGCACCCGAACCAGCGCGCCCTGCGGAATGTCATCCGCTCCGACCACATCCGAGCGATACACCCAGGGATGCCGCGCCAGCAGGCGCGCAGCTCCGCGAACCGAAAGTTTTACAGAAGCCTCCGCAGACCGACCGGAAGCAGAAGATTTTTTCGCCATCCCTAGATGTTATAGCGAATTAGTTTGTGTGGGGACGGGCGCCCCCGTGAGCCTGCCCTGAGCGGAGTCGAAGGGTCCAAGCCGAGCAAAGCTCAGCACCCCACTCTAAGCCCGAACCACAATCCCATCCAACTTCCGAGTCCGCAACCTCGGCCCCGCACCCACGCTAGCCGTGACCGCCCCCGACATCACCTTCTGCCACGCCACCTGAAACTGCTCCATCTCCGGAGCCGTCCCGATCGTGATCCGCGTATAAGTCGGCATCACCGGCCAGATGCGCCCGATAAACACATTCTGCTTCGCCATGGAATCAATCGCCGGTTTCGCCGGACGCTTCGTATCCAGCATAAAAAAATTCGACTCTGACGGAATATACGAATACCCGTTGCGATCGAGCCACGCGAACACCTGCCCGCGAACCGTTGCATTCGCCCGCTTGCGCTCAGGCAGCAATTGCGCGTCTTTCAAACTCGCCGACGCCGCCACCAGCGCCGTAATCGGCATGGCATTCCATCCCGCATAATTTTCAATCCTCTCCAGCAGATCAGGCCGCCCAAATGCGGCGCCGCATCGCAGCCCCGCCATCCCATAAATCTTGGAGAAAGTCCGCAGTACAATCACATCTTTGCCGGCCTTTACTAAATCGATCGCCGAAGGCGCATCGCAGAAATGAATGTAGGCTTCATCCACCATCACGATCGATCCCTGCGGCTTGTTGTCGAGGAGATACTCGATATCGGAATGGCTCGTCAGCGTGCCCGTAGGATTATTCGGCGTGCAAATATAAAACAATCCTGCATCCGGAGCCGCCGCCAGCATCGCCTTCACGTCATGCGCATAATTCTTGGTCAGCGCAACCTTCACCACCTTCGCGCCGATAGCAGTGGCCGCAAACATCCCTGCTTCATATCCCGGATCAGCCGTCACATAGCTGCGCCGCGCCGAAGCAAACGCCGCCACCGCATGATGCAGCGGCTCGCTCGATCCCGGATAAACCCGCACCTGCTCAATCTTCAGCCCTTCTAACTCCGCCAAAGTCTTCACCAGATCGTCCGTGAGCCAGTCGGAATATCGTCCACCCTGCGGCAAAATCGCGGCCGCCGCCGCGCGCGCCGACGCCGAAGGTCCCAGCGGATTTTCGTTGGCATCAATGTGAATAGCATCTTTGCTCAACGCATTCGGAAGGTCGCGCACCCGAGCGTGCGCCAGCATCGGTTCGGTAACAATGCGCAAAGCCATCCCGGCCGTTGCCGCGGCAGACAAACCAAGAAAAGAACGCCGCGATGTAAAAGAAAGATTGCGATCGTCGCCAGAAGCAGCCATCACTCACCTCGTGCGGCCAATCTTACCCCAAATTGAACGCAACCGCAGATTCAGAAAACCCGCCATCACGCTGCACCCCTGTGCCCTCTGTGTAGCCCCCGTGTTCCCTGTGGTTCAGCCCCTAAGCAGGCGCCGCCACAATCTTCAGAGGAAAAGCCGCCGCAGAAGCCGCATTTGTGATACCCTTCGGCCCTTCGAATCGAGAAACTTCTCCAGCGAATTCAATTCTCGATTCCCCAGGGAGTCTCCATGCAGCGCCTACTCGTCGCACTATCGTTTATCTTCTGCATCGCATTGGCGGGAGCCGCATTTCTCCCCGCCACAAAATCCGTTCAAGCCGGCGCCTCTACAACTGAGAACTCCGCGGATACCGCTGCCCTCGGCAAGGCAGAAAACTACTGCCTGAACCATGGCGGCGAACTCGACATCCGTGAGCCGTATTTCAACACCAATGACAACGAGCAAAACTGGTTTGCGCTCTCCGGCGATCGCCTCTTTTGCAAGTTCACCTCGAAAAAAGATGGCTCGCGAATTTTCGTGTTGCTGTCAACGCTCTACACCAAGAAACCGACGCTGGCCGCGCTCGCCTATTACGCCGAGGTTCCGTACGACGGCAGTTCCTGCCATGGCAACCCGGCATCGTGCTATTGCTCGCAGCTTGGCGGTACGGACTTGTTTGGTGGAATTAACCTGAACGGCGGCGGCTGGGTAAGGAAGTCAGATCCGGTTGATACCGTTCTCGAAGCCTGCATATTCCCCGACATGTCGACTATTGATTCCTGGGGATTGACCTATCACCAAGCGAGCATTATCCGAGGAAAGGATCTGGCAAAAGTTCTTCGCTACCCAAATCCCTACACCAGCAGTTCGAAAACTAATTCGAAAGCTAGTTCGCAAGGAAGTACTTCACAGTAGCAAGATCGTCGCTGAGGTCCGGAGCCATCCGCGCGGCTTGCGATTGAGCCGCGCGAGCCGCTTCGGTTTGCCGATCAAGATCGAGCGCCTGTGCCAAAAATAAATAACCGGATGGACTCGGCTCAATCTCAACCGCCCGTTCGTATTCCTGAACCGCGTGGCTAATGTCGCCAGTCTTTTGCGCCGCCAATCCAAGTCCGCGGAAAGCCCCCGAACTTCCCGGCTGCAAAAGTATCGCCGCTTCAAAATCCAATTTCGCCTTGTCGTATTGCTTAAGCCAGTAGTGAGCGTATCCGCTATTGGTACGAGACATCGCCAGCAACCCCGGATCCTTAGTGCATTGCGGCATCTTCGCAAATCCATCAATCGCTGCCTGGTAGTTACCGTGCATCTGCTCGTATGTCGCCAGATTCAGCGTGGAGAGCGGGTCATCCGGCCGCATGAATTCCGCCCGCCGAAGATGAGGCACAGCTTCCTCCACCCTGCCCTGCGCGATCAATGCCGTCGCCAGATTATCTTCCGCCGCGTAATTGCCTTCGGTAATTTCGAGCGCGTGGCTCCACAGAGTGACGTTGTCGCCCCAAAAACTCACCTGTCGATGCAGCGCAATCCCAAGCATCAACAAGACAACCATCGCAGCAGCGGCCCAGACCGCGACGGGGATTCGAAACTTTTCAATCAGAGCTGCCGCTCCCCAGCAGACGATCACAAAAATGCCGAGCAGCGGGATATAGGCGTAGCGATCCGCCATGCCGTGCATGCCGATCTGAACTAATCCAATCATCGGAACCAGCGTGCCCAAAAACCAGAACCAGCCCGCAAAAAAAGGACGGCGCTCCCGATAGACCCAGGCAACAATAGAGATCGCGATCAGTGCCAAAGCCGACACAACCGCCGCAGGAATGCTAATCGTCAGCTCAGGATGCGGATATACGGCCGCAAGATCGCGCGGCCAAAAAGCTTTGAAAATATATTTCCCATAGGAAAGCGCCGCATTTGCCACATGCGCCCAAAACGGCAGCTCCTTTTGAGTAGCTTCCGCCTCCGCTTTCATTGTGATGGCCGCGCTAGCCGCCGATAATGCGAACCACGGAATCTTCTCCAAAATTAACCGCAACAAAGATGTTCTCTGTGGAGCGCTCAACTCAAAGGCAGAAGCCCCTTCCGTCCGGAACTCAAGGCTTCCCGTCTCCTCTGCCGCCAGACGGTTCAGCGGCCAGTAATCCAACAACAGCACCGCAAATGGAAACGTAATAACCTGCGCCTTGGTCATCAGCGCCAAAGCATAAGCGATTGTGACTGCAAGATACTGTCCAACTCCAGGACGCCGCGCGTACCATCCATAAGCCGCGAGCGCCAGAAGAAAGAACAGCATGCTGAGAACATTCTTCCGCTCGGCAATCCACGCGACCGACTCAACATTAATGGGATGCAGCGCAAAAAGAGCGGCGACTCCGAGGCTGCGCCACACAAAACCTGTAGCGCCCAACAGAATCAGAAATAAGATCACCGCGTTGGCAGCGTGCAGCAGCACGTTGATCGAGTGCGGAGCTTCCGGCTTGAACCCAAACAGCTGGCCATCGAGAGTATGCGAAAGCCACGTGATCGGCTTCCAGTCGGACAGCTCAGTCGTCGTGAACGCCCAAACCACGGTGTTCCAGCTCAAGCCCGCGCGAACATGCGGATTCCCGGTGAAATACGCGTCATCGTCAAAGTTGAGAAACGGAGCGTGAGTGACAGGGTTATAGAGCGCGACCGTTGCCAGAACCAGCAGCAGGCAGAGGATTAATCTATGTTTCTCACTATGTTGCTTCTGCGGAGCATGCGATGGACGCAACTTCTCAACCGTCTGTTCGTGCCTCGGCTCCGCTGCTTCCAGTGTCTCCATCCATCTATCTCCGCGGGGAGACAATAGCACGAACGAAACCATCGTCCGATGCTAAACAGCATGTCAGCTAATCCACGGTAACTTTTAATGGAGCTCCGGGCGTCCCCGCCCGGCTAAAGAGAAATTCAACATCTAAAACGGCCAGCCCTAAACGTTAACCTATCGCGCTGCCGAATGTTCCGCCGGAGAGGCGGAATGTTCCTTATGGCCAACCCGATGCTCGCGCCGGATCGCCAATAGATCTTTCTGGAGAAGGTCGAGAACGTTCGAAGGGATCTCGGATCCCCATTCATCGATTTCTTTTTCGTCCCAATGGCCGTTGAGGCGCAGCGCCGACTCGGTTAAATCTTCGGGAAAGGCCTGACGGTAATTTCCTTCGCGCATCAGCACTTCGCCAAACTGGCGTCCGGTATGCAACTCATAAATACGGCGCGTCGAATTGCCGCTGTTATTTGTGAAGGCGAGAAGCACTTCGCCTTCCTCGCCATAATCCGGACGATAAAACCACGCCTGCGGTGCGTCGGCTTTCGGGCGTGAGCGCTTGCGGCCTGTAACCGTGACCACTTCCTGCTCCGGCTTCACTTCATTCGCGGGATTAAAGTAATACACGCGCGAGCAGGATTCGCACACCATTACCTTCTCGCCATTGCGCACTTCGTTATAAGTCTGCGGACGCAGCATCACCTGGCAGCCCATGCACTTCTGGTCGCGCACTTCCGCGAGTCCGGTGCCGCGAAACTTCGCCACTCGCTCATACTGCCGGAGAACATCTTCCGAAATCCCGTGCCGCAACGAGTCGCGCTTGGCATTCCATTCGGAAAGTTTTTTCTGGTCTTCCGCAGTCACTCGGCGCGCGTCTTCTTTTTCCTTCTCGATCTCCGCAGTTTCGGCCTTCAGTTCCGCCTCGGCTGCTTTGACTTCTTTATCGCGCGCATCGACGTTGACCATCACCTCGAGAATGCGGTCCTCGTTGAGACGAATCTCAGTCTCCGCAAACTCGATCTCATGCAGCAAAGCTTTGTATTGTTCGTTGGTTTTTACGTCGAGGGATTGGTCGCGATACTTGGAAATTTTGCCTTGCAGGTCTTTGATATTCGCTTCGAACTTTTTGCGATTGGCTTCGTCGCCCTTGGCCGCAGCTTGCGCCTTTTCCAGTTGCGCCTTTGTCCCAGCCAGCTTTTGTTCAATCACCGCTACGCGTTTCGGAAGCGCAGCAACTTCTTCCTGCAGCTTGCGAATTTCTTTATCCGCAGTCTGCAGCTCCAGCAATTTTTCAATATCAGGAAGCATCGGCCCCATGCATCATCTATTAGGATTCTAGCACGCGTAACAGCCGAGCCTGCACGCGGCGAAGAACCCTTAGTTTGACGTGTCATGATGAGCGAAGCAGTTTGATATCTTGTGGAGAGTCGGGCATCACCGCCCGGCGGGACGGGCGAGGACGCCCGTCGCTCCACTAAATGTGTCATCCTGAGCGCAGCAGGAGCTTCACGAAGTGAAGTTTCTGCGAAGTCGAAGGACCCCTACGCCATTCCAATCGCCTCGACCGCGGGAGGTGGTTCTTCAGAGGAGACGGGATTCGGGTTGTTTACGATTGGTAGGGTACCCCCCCTCCCCCACCCCCGTTTTTTCGTTCTATTAGAATCAGCAGGCTGCGGGCAGGGAGCGAGCCGTTTAGCGTTGTCTAAAGTATTCATTTATTGGTATTTAGCGTGACGATTTGATGGCAGCCTCGATAGGCGCGTTGTGAGTGTGATGGCCGTCACTTCTGTTTTGGTTGCGGCGCGCCACAGAGTGTCAAAGAGGGAAAGAATGGTCTCGCGTCTCTGGAGACGGGCACACTTCTCGATGCTGCGATCCTCGAAAGATTTTCACAGGATTGCGTGTTGGGTGTCGGTGATAGCGATCACAGTGTGGATGTGATGAAAACGTGGTCGAAAGAACATGGTGCCGGCAGTGGGTAAGCCCATGTCTCAAACGCGAGATGTGGGGCAACCCCAGTTGTTGCGCTGCCCGAAAGTTGGCTACAGATTTGCAGATCTCGGGATAAGATGTGGGCCACCCAGCCTGGAAAAAATGGAAGCTACCGAGTCGAATGATGAGGCTGGAGCTACTAGCATACCCCTAGCTTGACACGAAGGTCGAATAGCTACCGCGAACCGTTTTTTCTGTCCGATAGTGTTGCCCTGGCACGGGCCAAGGTTAGATTTGTCAGTGACTTGTTTTTCCAGGTTTTTAAGTCTTTCTGCCAACACGTCGGCTAGTCGTGCAGTTTTCTTGGCTCTGTCCGCGAGCGCGGCAGCCTCTTCCCGAAGTTCTTGAATCTCGTCCCGTAGCGCCAGCGACGAATCTTTCTTTGCCATCGCGGTCTATCGTACTCTTCTAATTCAAAACAGCCCACTGCATTCTGTTTTTAAAACTACGTGATCCTTCTTAATTGGAAGCGCGTAATGAAGATCCGATCATCTCGGGGAACAGATGTGGCTACCGGCGAAATGGCGGAAGTGTGCCACGGCGCTTACTTGGTCACTCCAATTCTTTTCGCCTCGGCTTCAGTAGCCATGACGATGCGCTCAACCATGCTCGTCAGCGAGCGCAAACTGGAAAGAGCCTCAAGTCCGCTAAATACTTGCACCTTGCCAAACTGTATGCCGAGGAGCAAATCGACATCGTGTTGAGATGTTCCGTTTCCGGTTGTTCTGGAAATTATGATCTCATTTTTTCGGCGATCCCATTTAGGACGGTGGTAGCGAAGGAAAGACGCAAATGGAGCGCTCACAAACTCGACATCTTTGACATCAATCCCAGGTTCTATGATCGTTCTATGTTTGTGGGTGTTGCAAAGCTTATTGAGAGCCCAAAGAGGAGGATTCCCTCGCTGGTATGGCTTGAACGCTCTAAAAAGAGACTTGATCTCATCTGGCAAATGTTTCCCTTTGGATTTGAGATGCCCCTCAAACTCCCCCTTGCTATCGCCGAATGGGAAGGCTGTCTTGGTCTTGTGGCAGAACGGAACGACGGAGCAAGCGGTGTGGTCCAATGCAGCTCTAAGATTTTCAATAGCGGAAACGGCGGACTTAGTGACGTTGCTCGGCAACCTCTTTGTAAATCTGACCTTATCGACCATGTAGCCGTCAGAATCAGGCTCGACGATTCTTTTGTGAATGTCAGAAGAAAAAAACTCTCTTGCCTTCTCCTTGAGATCACGAATGTCTTGCTTTGCCCACGCGATTCTCTGATGGGCAGTGGCGAAGGCTTTCCCCATACCTTTCGAGCATAATGCCAACTCTCCGTGATATTCCCAGAATATTTACACACTGAGGCCGGGTGCCCCACGTCTCGCGTTTGAGACGTGGGCTCTCAACCGATCTCGCAAACTCAGCCCTTTGTCATCCGCACCTTCTCAACCCATGTCTTCCTGAGCGCAGCAGAAACTTCAAAAAGTGAAGTTTCTGCGAAGTCGAAGGGACCCCTACTCCACCTCAAAGCCACGATCTCCGCGGAGGATTCTCCTCAACTTTTCAGAACATGGCACGCCGGGTGGCCCATTCAAGCCCGCGTTTGGCTTGAGTGGGGCAGTTCCGCCGCCGGCAGCATCCCCACTCAAAATTTTGCAAAGAACGCTGAATTAAACGGCTGGCGAATTAGATGTTAAAAGAAGTCACCCATGCCTCGGAAAGAGCCTTGCAGGTTTTCCAACACTACTTTCAACTTCCTTCCGTTGCTCATCACAAGGATAAACGGCCCGGGGTTAAGGGAGATGATCGGGTTCCAGTGAGGATGACCAACCGAGTGCGTAATCCTCCCCCGTACGCGGCCTGGTTCATCACGGTTTATCCAACAGTCAACGTCGGCTTCGCCACTCTCAAAAACTAAATGTCCTCGTTCCGTCTCCATATGGGAACTGTGCCACGAACGCCGCGCCGAGTCCATTGTCAAACTCGGAAACAAAGAATCACGAGTGCCGGGGTGCCCCCCTTCTCGCGCTTTTCGAGAAGGGGGCCTTCCCGACTGTCCGTTTTTAGAATGGGGAACCGTCTGTCTTGATAATTCGAAGGTGAAGCTTTGGGGAATCTGCGACGTGAAATGCTCAAGGGATCAGCGATCGCAGGGCCCACTTCTCAAACGCGAGAAGTGGGGCATCCCCAGTTAGGTTTGATTTAGGTGGCGGCGACCCGCTTCGGGATGAATAGCCTTTGCTGTTACTTTCGTTCCCGTCCGGTGAAGACGGGGGACGTCCCGTCTATCCTTAACTACCATACAGTTTACAAAAATCTATGCTCGGAATTCGTGAAATCAGCTACTATCTCCAGAAGTGAAACATAGGACCTAATAGGAGGCACCCATGCTCACTATCGCCATCAACAAAGCCACGTTTGCTTTGGCTGTCTGCACGCTTATCCTCCTTCCAAATGCACTGGCACAGGGAGGTGCTCCCGGTTGTGGCGCCCCAGACGTGAAATTCGAGGTCAAGACCGTCAAGCAACAACCTGCGGTCAAACCGGATCCCGGCAAGGCGTTGCTTTTTTTCATCGAAGACGATTCAAGCTTCGATTCCCATCCCAAACCAACAACTCGCCTAGGCGTAGATGGACGCTGGGTAGGGGCGACTCACGGTAGTTCGTATTTATTTACCTTCCTCGATCCCGGTGTCCATCACTTGTGCGCGAGTTGGCAATCTTTAGTAGTTCTTGGGCTAGGCCACAAGACTCTGGCTGCGCATTTCACCGCTGAACCGGGAGAAGTTTACTACTTCTCAGCCAAGGCGAACTGGCTGCTTCATGATGGATTTACCGGCATGACATTAGACCCACTGGACAGCGACGAAGGTCAGTTGCTTGCCAGCAAATTGAAATTTAGCGTTTCGAAAGAGAAGAAATAAGCGGGTTAATACGAGGACGGCTAATCAATCTGGGACAAATCAATCCGGGGGCAAG
>Ga0209332_1000325_pt1 | contig 11768 bp, 8 predicted proteins | sample BlaSpr_A8_OM3_M1_FD_187974 | JGI IMG/M metagenome (GOLD analysis project Ga0209332, IMG submission 187974) | Forest soil microbial communities from Thunder Bay, Ontario, Canada - Black Spruce, Ontario site 2_A8_OM3_M1 (SPAdes) (version 2) | ecosystem: Environmental > Terrestrial > Soil > Boreal...
AAAGAAGTATCGGACGCCATACGCGCCGCCGCCGCCGTCAATCAATTTGGAGCCGGAGTTTCCATCGACAACCTGGGCGAAAACGTCACCAACGCCGACGAGGCCCAAGCCAGCGCCCGCCTCTATCACAACATGCTGGACGAAATTGCCGTCTACAAACTAAACGCAAACATCAGCCTGAAACTCACCCACATGGGACTCGACGTCGACGAGGCCATGGCCTATGAGATCGTCCGTGGCCTGGTCGCCAAGGCCGCCAGCATGGCGCCTAAAAATTTCGTTCGCGTCGATATGGAAGGCTCGCCCTACACACAGCGCACGCTCGATTTCGTCCACGAGATGCATCGCGTGCCCGGCAACCAAGGCTGCGTCGGTGCCGTGATCCAATCCTACATGCGCCGCGCCGAGGCCGATGTTGAGAGCCTGCTCGCCGAGCGCATCCGCATCAGGCTCTGCAAAGGCGCCTACAAGGAGCCGGAAGAAATCGCCTTCCAAAAGAAATCGGAAGTTGACGCAAACTACGCGAAGCTGATGAAAATTCTGATGACGAGCGGCGTCTATCACGGCCTCGCGACCCACGACGAATCCATCATTAATGAAGCCAAGGCCTTCGCCATCCGCGAGAATATTCCCCGCAACGCTTTTGAATTCCAAATGCTCCACGGCATTCGCCGTGATTTGCAGCAGGGCCTGGTTAAAGATGGATGGAAAGTGCGCGTCTATATCCCCTTCGGCACCGAGTGGTATCCCTACTTCATGCGCCGGCTAGCCGAACGGCCGGCGAATGTCCTGTTCCTCGCAAAAAACCTGCTGCGGAAATAAGTCGATTGCAATCAATTAGTTAGCTTTTTTGTGGCGATCAAACCCTAAAGCTTAAAAACAAATTAAGGAATTATTGCATTGATGGTGAAGGGGTTTGCTCGACATTCTCGTTCTATACAGTGGAAGCCAACTTGGCGTGGATTCACAGCCTGCCCCCTCGGCGATGTGCTGCGTCCAACCGGGTTGAGAGGGTCCACATTCAACGGTACTGCGCGAGACTCCGGTTTCCGTTTTAAATCCTCTGCGTCGCCACGGGGAAGGGCGGCGCGGAGGTTTTTTGTCTGCGGCAGATGCAGAGATTTGCATCACCCTATTCGCTCAGATCCCCATCAAGTCTTCCTAAGCTGCTGACAAACAACGCCACAATTATTGCCTTCGGTTTGGTGGAAGGAATGCCCATCCAAACTTAGGCAATAGGCGCCCCACCTTCTTTCGCCTTGTAACGCCAAGGGAGTCCTCCCTCCTTTAGCCGCCATCAGCAACAAAACGCAAGGCCACAAAGCGATCCCTCATGGAACGTCCGAGAGACGCGCTCTTACTTCAGTTAAGGAGAACAATGAAGACATCGAGAGTAAAGATTTCTCCCGACTATCGTCCCCTGGTTGGAATTCTGGCTGTTCTGTTATTAACCCTTCCCGCGAGCGCGATCTGGAAGCCTCTGGCCCCGATGCCGTCGGCACGCAGTAATGCGGCGGTGGAAACGATCAATGGGATTGTCTATATAGCAGGCGGCTACAACGCGGGAGGAACTTCAACCCTGTTGGCGTTCAATCCAACGACGAACACCTGGGCAAATATGGCAAGCATGCCTATGACTCTGTACCAGGGAGACGGCGCGGGAGTGATCAACAGCCAACTCTATGTCGCCGGCGGCTGGAACGGTTATCTCCCGACTAATGCGCTCTTCATGTACGATCCGCCTACGAATAGCTGGACGACTCTGGCACCCATGTCGCACTTGACAGCTTGCGGAGCAACCGGGGTTATAAAGAGCAAGCTCTACGTCACCACTGCCTGCAACGGATACAGCGGATACGCAAATTATCTGGACGTGTACGATCCCGCCACCAACGCCTGGACCAACCTGCCGGGATCGGCGAGCGCGCATTCTGCTCCGGCCATCGGAGTAATCAACGACAAGCTCTATGTCGCCGGCGGACTGAACGGAAGCGGCGCACTTACTAACGTGCTCGAAGTTTACGATCCCGCAACTAATTCGTGGACAACTTTGGCACACATGCCACTCGCTGTTACGAATGCAGCCAGCGTCTCTCTTGATGGGCAACTGTACGTATTCGGAGGCACCACGGGACTGGCCGACGTGGCCACAGTGCAGGCCTACGATCCGCACAAAAACAAGTGGAGAACATTGACTGCTGCCCTGCCATCGGCAGTCAGCAGTTTCAGCAGCGTGGTGGTCTATGGCCTCGTATTCGCGGAGGGAGGCGACAGCGGTAGCGCGATCAATCAATATTCACCGTTTGGCGCGACGATTCCGTAGCACGGTTCGACAAACGAGGCGGATGAAGAGGATATGAGCTGGGAAAGCAGTTCGAAAACAAGTAATCTTCGTCTGCGTCTCTTATCCGCCTCCTTTATCCCTCCCAAACAAACGCGTCAAACACTCTGCTCGACTCAAATCCAATCCGCTTGTAAAGCGCAATCGCCCGGTCGTTCGCTTCCGTCACGGTCAGCGAGATGAAATTAAATCCCCGGCCGCGAAGATTTTTCGTGGACGCCGCCAGCATTGCTTCCCCCAGTCCAGCCGAGCGATGTTCGGGCAAAACGCAAACCTGCGTGATGTGGCCGACATCGGGGCGGACCTGCGAGCACAGAATTAATCCCACCAAAGTGTGCGTGCGCCGCTGGAAAACAACAAACGATGCCTGGGGATCAAACGCTCCGCATCCCGGGAACCTCACGATGTTATTCAGAAAGCGGATCGAGCCGGCCAGAGTGCGGTACTGATCGTTGATTTCGGAATCAACGTGGCCACGATACGCTGCAGTAATAACCGCCGCGGCAGGCTGGTAATCCTGCTCCGACCACGGACGCATTTCAAATTGCCCAGGCATCGCAATCTCGGCTTGCCGATGCTTCGCGATCTCAAAGTTCATGAACACGCGCGGATGCCGGCTGAACCCCTGCTGCACGAAAGACCGCGCCACATCTCCGGCATTGTGTGACAGCAACTGCGCCTCTACGCGATGAATGCCCGGCGATTGCTGCAAAGTCTCGATCACATGGGTGAGCAGCCGCTGCTCAACCTCGTGCCGATCAGGAGTGCGCGCCCCCTCGCGAACAAAAAGGTCGCCGATCACGCCTTTGCTCTGTTCGTAGACGAAGAAGGAATACCCGAAAATGCTGCCGCGTTCGATGGCGGCGTAACCAGGCAAGATCTTGGCGTCCATGTAACGCAGAATCATCTCGGCTGACGTCGTGTAGTCCCACGAAAGCAGTTGCCCCCACACAGCGATCTCCTCCTCCAGCAGCGGCCGAAGATCGGCGGAGGCGAAATGTCGGAGATCAAGAATTTCCATACCAACCTCTACGGACGAAGCTATAAGCGATGGAGCGACGGGCGTTCCTACGACAAGCTCAGGACAGGCTCCCGCCCGTCATTCGAGCACAGCTCGGGTCTTATTCCTTTCCCACCCAATACAAATCCAGCTTCTGCGCCGGAATACTGGTTAAATATGATACCCGCCGTCCCGGAACAAGTTGCGCCACTTCCACTTGCGTATTTTGCGCCGCCACCAGCACATGAGCGGACGCGGGAATATTTCCAGCTTCGTACATCTGCATCGCACGGTCGAGATAAAATTCCAGCCCGTACTCCTGCATGCGATTAATGCGATAAATCGCCACCGGGACCGGTTCTTGCGAAAACAATTGAATTCGCTCGGCCACCGGACGCGCAGATTGTGTGGCATCAATAACCGGAGCTGCAATACGGATCATCACCGCCACGCTTATCACAACCGCAGCTAGCGTTACTCGAGTAAACAGCCGCACTCCGACGCGTGAAGAGAGCGCAGCGCTTATGCCAATCGCCGCAAAGGCAGCGACGGCAGCGCCGATGTAAGCAAAAGTCCCTGAAGGAAGGCGGCGCTGCATTATGATCGACGCGGCAGAGAAAGCTACTAAGACCAACAGCCCACATAGAATTCCATGAGCAACAGACAACAAAGGCGATAACTTTGCTTCATTATTCTTGCGGATAAGCGCCGAACGCCCCTCGCTCCCTTGTCCTTCGCTTCCTTGCCCTTCGACAATGTCGCTCTCGACGACCCCGCCCCTTCGACGCTGGACTGCAAGATACTCCGCAACCAGAAGTGCGCCTGCCGGAACTGCAGGCAATATATATCCCGGAAGTTTCGATTGCGACGCGCTGAAAAATACGACCGGCACGATCATCCAGATCAGAAGGAATAATTGCCAGGAATCGTCCGCCGACGAAAGAGCCTTTACGCCTTGCGACCATAGGGCGCGCACCCGTCCTGCGACGGCAACAATTAGCACGAGCGTCCAAGGCATCATGGCGAGCAAGAATACAGGAACGTAAAACCAGAACGGCTGGCGGTGATGATATACGTCACGCGAGAAGCGCGCGAGATTATGTTCAAGAATAAAAAAGCGAAAGAATTGTGGATTGCGCAACTGCACCGCAACATACCAAGGCAACATCACCGCCAGATATAGTGCGATCCCGGGGGTCCACAAGCTCCCTGAAATAGCGCGCCAGTCCCGCTTCAAGGCGATAAAGATAAAAATGATGACGGCCGCGAGCCCCGGCGCAACTGGCCCTTTGGCTAAGGTGCCAAGCGCCAGAAAAAAATAACATCCACCAAGATAGATTCGCCCCTTACTCGATCCGCTGGCGAAGCCTTCATACCACGCGTACCAGCAAAGAAGCGCAATGCTGAAGGTTGCGGCGAGCGGCATGTCGGTGGCGGCCGCGCGTGCAAACCCAATAACCCCGGCGGAACTAGCGGCGATAATCCCCCCGTCAAGTTCGCTGCCCCGACGAAAGCGCCGCAAAAAAAGGTAAATTGCTGCGACAAGAATGACCGCATCAATGGCCGAGGGAATCCTCGCCGCTTCGTCGCTAACTCCAGTCAGGCGAAACGACAGCATCGCCTGCCAGTAATAAAGCACCGGCTTTTCCAGCCAGGGCTGGCCTTGCAGAGTCGGCGTGATCCAATCGTGACGGCTCAACATTTCGCGCGCCACCTGCGCGTAACGCGGCTCGTCCGCGCCAATCAGTCCAAAGTCGCCCAGCCCGTAGAAAAATAAAAAGACACACGCTGCCGCGAGCAGCGCGTAAACACGAATTTGTGGATTCGTTGGTTGCGTCATGGGGCGCGCGTCGCTAATCGTTCAGTCGCTGAGTCAGCCAGCGTTAGAGTATAGACTCTGTGCGCAAACGATCCACAATGCGGGAGACCGCAGCCGCCAGCGGTCCTTCAATCGAGCAGCCACTGGCGCACTTGTGGCCGCCCCCGCCAAAATATTCGGCCACGCCAGAAACATTCACGCCCTTGCTTCGCAGACTCACTCGAAAACGTCCATCCGCCAGCTCACGGAAGAAGATCGCTACCTGCACATCAGCTATGGACAGCGCGTAATTGACCAGTCCCTCGCAATCTTCCTCGCGCGCGCCAAACCGCTGCATCTGTTCCTGCGTCACCCAGATCCAGGCCAGGGGGCCCTCGCGGTGCAAATTGGAAAGCGCCGCTCCCAGCAGACGCATCTTTGCGGCCGAGTGCCCAAAATAAATTGGACGCGCACATTGCGCGGGATCGGCTCCTGCCAGCACCAGTTCCCGCGCCACGGTGAACGTATGCTCGTTCGTGCCCTCAAACATGAAGGAACCGGTATCCGTCATGAGCGCGGTGTAGAGGCAGGTGGCAATGTCGCGATCAATCGGAACGCACGCCTCTCGCGCCAGCTTGTAGACGAGCTCGGCAGTAGCCATCACGCTCGAATCAATCCAATTTACGTTGGCGAAGTTTCGCCCGCTGGCGTGGTGATCAATATTAATCAGGAAACATTCTTCGAGGCCGTTGAGAAGCGTGCGCCGCGTGCTGTCGCACTCCAGGAGAACAACGGCGTCATTGGCGGGAACATCCTCAGCCTGGACTACCCGATCTGCAAAAGGAAGATTCTGATAAATACGCGGAACACCGTCGTGCATCACCACTTCCGCGTCCTTGCCCATCACTCGCAGAATCCGCGCGCAAGCCAGCGCCGAACCGATGCCATCCCCATCCGGACGCGCATGCGAGCTCACCACAAAACGCCGCCGTCCCCGAATCTCCTGTAAAACCCGTTCTAGCATGACGTCTTCACAGCAATTTGGCCCGTAGGATAAAGTTCTCGGTTCCCAGTTCGCAGTAACAAAACCTAAGCGCCCTTACTGAGAACTGAGAACTGGGAACTGAGAACTATCAAGGGCCGGGCTCTATACTTTTCCGGCGCCGTTTCTTCTCGCGTCCAAGCAACTCGTCTACCCTGCCTTCCAATTGATCCGCACGATCGATCTGAAAATAAAGCTCTGGAGGCCGCCGCAACCGCAGCCTTTCCGCGAGTTCATGCCGGACATAATTCTTGGCGGCGCTGAGTCCTTCAAGCGTGCGCTCGGCCTCAGCATCGTCGCCGGCAACCGTCACCATTACGCGCGCCGATCGCGCATCCTGCGCCATGAGCACGGCACTCACGCTAGCCAGCCCAATTCGAGGATCGCCCAACTCCCCTTCAAGAATCGTTTCAATCTCTTCGCGAATGGCCGAACTCAGCCGCCCACGGTGATACTTCTGCCCACGATGCTCCACACCACACCTCGACTACAGGAAAACCTGTAAGGATATCAGAAAGAGCTGCGGGCTGCGGGCTGCGGGCCACGGGCCACGGGCCACGGGCCACGGGCTTAGAGCTAAAGAGCAAAGAGCCAAAGAGCCAAAGAGCCAAAGAGCTAAAGAGCCAAAGAGCAAAAGAGCAAAAGAGCAAAAGCTTGCTCGCAGCTCGTAGCCCGTACCTCACATTCAAATGAACTCCACAAATGAGTCGGTAACATCCGCCCCAGCATTATTGGCAATTCGAGTCGCCGCGCGCTCTACGTTCTTCATCAGCCCATCCAGATAATCCCGCGAGTGCGATACGCTGACCACCCCAATCGTCGCCTGATTCCACAGCGGCCCGGGCTCAAGTTCAGCAACGGAGACATTGAACGACCCGCGCAGACGATCTTTAATACTGCGCGTAACCTGCCGCTTATCCTTAAGCGAGTGCGCCCCCTCAATTCGAAACTCCAGCGTAAGAAATGCAATCATGATTCTCTACACCCTAACCCACGTGGCGACGGACACATTCGTCCGTCCGCGCCTTCCGTCGCCTCCAAACACCGGGCTGCCAACTAGCCGTCCAACCAATTGATTCACCAAGACTTAACAGTAGTCGATTGTCCGCCCGATGGCGACCTCAAAAATTTTCCTACATTTTCCTTGCCCACTATGCTAGGCTAATAGTCGCTAAGTGACTCACAAGCAGTTGCAGGTCGGTACCGCCAACCAGCGCCACCCCACCTCTACAGCAGCGAATCTTCTTCAGCATATTTCAATTAAGTAACAAGAAAAAGGAACATCAATGGCAGAACAAGGAACAGTGAAGTGGTTTAACGACGCCAAGGGCTATGGTTTCATCAGCCGTCAAAATGGCGAAGACGTTTTCGTGCATTTCTCCGCTATTCAAGCTGGCGGCTTCAAGAGCCTGCAAGAAGGCCAAACCGTGCAGTTCGACGTGACCAAGGGCCCCAAAGGCTGGCAAGCGGAAAACGTTACCGCTGTCTAAGGTAGCGAACGGATCGTCTCAAACGATCTCTAAGCTCTAAACAAAATGCCCGCGATTCGAAAGAATCCCGGGCATTTTTGCGTGTGTGGAGCGGACACTCCTGTCCGCTGTTGTTGCATTTGCAATTGCTTCCGCTGGTGTGGCTGTTGTCTTCGCCGTTTCCCTATACGTAACCCTGCCTCGAAACTTGCGTAGTGTAGAATCTGTGATTCATTTGGACAGGTGTTCACATCATGGTTCAGTTCAGGGCCAATCAGATCTCGGGGGAAACTACATGTCGCACTTGGGAATCAGCAGGAGTAGTCAACAGGAGGTACGAATTCAGTTTTTCGTTTTTGTTCTTGTATTGATCCTCGCCACACTTGCGAATGGCCAATCTTCGCTGGCCACTGGCCGAGTCGAAGGCACGGTTGTTGACAGCTCCGGCGCGGCAGTTGAGGGCAGCACAGTTCTCGTTGAAAACCAAAACACGGGAATATCCATCACTCAGAAATCGGATTCCTCTGGGCATTTTGTATTTCTCAACGTGCCGCCGGGTTCGTACGAGGTCACGGTACAAAAACCCGGGTTCAAAACCGATGTAAGCAAAGGTGTCCAGGTAAATGTCGGGACCACAACCAACCTGCAGCGTCAATTAATAGTTGGCGCGCAAGATATGACGGTCACTGTGGTGGCGGAGGTCCCGCTGGTAGACACGACTCAATCTGGTTTGAGCGCCGTCGTCGACCAAAACGCGATCAGCACGCTCCCCTTGAACGGCCGCAACTTCACCGATTTCGTGAAGCTCACCCCGGGAGCTTCCACCGATGGGGACTTCGGCATGATTAGCTTCAATGGACTCGCCGGAAACTACAACAACTACACCGTCGACGGAGCGAACGACAACAACGCCTTCTTCGAGCAGCAAATCGGGCGCACCAGTATTCCCTTCCAGTTCAGCGAAGATATCGTCCAGGAATTCCAGGTCACCAGCACCGGCTTTGACGCCGAGTTTGGACAGGCGGGCGGCGGGGTAGTGAACACCGTCACGAAAAGCGGCACCAACCAGTTTCATGGCGATGGCTATTACTACATTCTGGATTCCGCCCTGGATGCGAACGACAAAGTGAATGAGCAGAACGGAATTCCAAAGCCGGCGAATCGCAGGCAACAGTTCGGGGGCACGGTTGGCGGTCCTGTGATTCATGACAAACTATTTTGGATTGCCAATTATGAATCGCAGATTCGAAACGAACCGCTCACGGTGAATGAGTCACCCTTGGCCCTCGACACCCTGCCGCCAGGCTATTTGACCAATAATCCCGATGTAGCATCGCTGGTGACTGCAGCCAGCGGATCCCATCCTCGAAGCTTCAACCAGAACACGGTATTCGGGAAAGTTAACGGCATCATTAACGACAAGAACACCTTCGACGTCTCCTACAATTACCAGCGCTTCCGCAGTCCCCACGGATACTTCAATACTCCGACCTCCACAGGAGACGGGCTGGGCCTGACCGATGGCGCGACCAGCCACTTCTTTCAGTTCACACTGCACACCGCATTTTCGGCGACGACGGTGAACGAATTCCGATTTCACTATGGAAACGATTTTCACTTTGACTTGCCAGACACGGCTGCGGCCGGACCCGCGGTTGTCATTCAGGATCCGGATAAAGGCGTGGTGCTCGGTGGGAACCGATTCCAACTTTCAACATCAGACCGCCGCTTTGAGTTCCAGGATAACTTAACCAAGGTTTTGGGACGCCATACCATGAAGGCGGGCGTGGATATCAACATCAACCACGACACCGACTACTTTGTTTATGGCCCCCACGGCGCTTACTTTTTTGCCGGACTAACTGACATCGGCGGAGATCCCACTGCGAGCCCTGTAATACCCGCCGGAAATTTCGAATATTACCTGCAATCCTTTGGACAAAGTACGGCGATTTTCACGGTCCCAACCTACGCCCTCTTCGCGCAGGACCAGTTCCGCGCCACCAAACATCTCACGCTCAACTACGGTGTGCGTTGGGATTTGCAGAAATTGCCGAAGCCGCCGCAATGCAATCCGGCTTTTCCGATGACCTGCAATATTCCGTATAGCAAGAATAACGTCGCGCCGCGCGCCGGATTTGCATATTCTTTCGGCGAAAAAAGCACCACCGTGGTTCGCGGGGCATTCGGATTGTTCTATGCCATGACCGACCTGCTCGACGTTTCTCAAGCGCTGACGTCGAATGGCATCAATCGCCAGTTCCTGTTTGTCCCAGGGCCGGCGTTTGGCAACAGCGCCCCGATCGTAACCTATCCCAACTACCTTACTTCCTTCCCCACCGGTGCGGGCGGCACGCCTTCGCTGGTCGTGTTCTCGCCAAATTTCCGTAGCCCCTATGTGGAACAGGGAAACCTGCAGATAGAAAGACAGATCGGCTCGCATACCGCGCTCAGCGTCGGTTATGTGTACACCCACGGTTTGCGACTGTTGGGAAACTCCAACGGAGTGACGCGACAAGCGAATGGGAATTTCGGCCTCGATCTCAACCTGTTCCCGCCCGCTCTTCAGCCATCGCAGGGCGCACCAGCTACCGACACGCTGCAAATGCCAAACGGCAAAGTTTATACCGTGCCTAATTACGCCGCTATCGATGGCTATCTGAATCCAAATTTCGGCGCGATCAATGAAGTCGACAATTCCGGGAAGTCTATCTATCACGGCCTCCAGGTTTCACTCCGGCATAATGCGTCGCAGTTCCAGGGCGGAGTATCTTACACTTTTTCGAAGACAATCGACCAGGGCACCGGCTATTACAACCAATTCGACCAGGCCGCTCAACGCGGCTTGTCTCAGCTCGATCAGCCCCATCGCCTGGTGTTAATGGGGACGTGGTCTCCGACGCATCATTACTTAAAAGGCTTCTTGTTGGGGTCGGTAATGACCTTTGCCAGTGGACGTCCCTTCGAACCTGAACTTGACGTTTCGAATGTCAACTTCAAGATGGTCCCCGGAGAGGGCTTCAACTCCTTCCGCGGCCCCGGCGTCAGCGACATAGACATGAACATAGCCCGAATCGTAAAAATCAACGAGAGGTTGAGCGTGAAGTTTCTCGCCGAGGCTTTCGATCTGCTGAACCATCCAAACTTCCAGCAGAGCCCGGTGAACCAGGTGCAATACACAACGTCGCAGCCGGATCCAACAAATAATCCGACGTTTTACCAGGCCAGCCCGAACCCGAAGTTCGGTCAGCCGCTAGCCGTAGCCCCACTGTACGGAGCAAGGCAATTACAGCTGTCTGTGAGGTTCTCCTTCTAGTCTCATGTAGAGTGGGCGCCCCCGCCCGCTGCCTTGTGACGTTGGCGTTGCCCGAGATTCGCAAGAATCCCGGGCATTTTTGTGTGTGGAGCGGATACTCTTGTCCGCTGCCCTTGGTGTTGACTTGGACTTTGACTCTCCCGCCTGTCCTCGAATTTATGTCATGGGGAGGGGACGAACGAATGCGTCCGTCCCTACGTGGTCTGTTTTGACTGAGAACTGAGGACTCTCCTAAACTGGCATGCGTCCCTTAAACAGCCAGATAAGATCGATGATCAGGATAATCACCACCATCAGCTCCAGCACGAACGCCCGGCTCTGGTGGAATTGATCGACCATGAAGCGGTAAAGTTCTTCTGCGGTGTGTACTTTCTGGTTAACCAGGTCTTTGTAGTCGGTGACGCCGATCTTCGACGCGGCAACTTTGTAGAGGCGGGCGGCAAACATGTCGCTCAGGAACTTGATGGCGTTGTCGGCGCGCTCAGTGAGTTCGTCCACATCGAGCAGGACGGTATGCAGGCGGCTGGCGCGTTTCGCAGTGCGCCATCGTGCCATGATGCCCATTGAACCCTGGTCCATAAAATCGTAGACGCTTTGCAGTTCACGCGTCAGCAACTCGTCATAGTGGCGAAATTCAAGCAGCTGCGAATTGGCGTATTCGAGCAACTGGATGACAGTTTCCGCTCCAGCCTCGGAGTCGTAAAGAAACGCGCCATTCCAGCTGATCACCGCCAGATCATTCGGATAATACGAGATCTTCGACTGCATGATTTCCTGCTGCTCGCCATCGGAAAGCGGAACG
>Ga0209332_1000326_pt1 | contig 11701 bp, 9 predicted proteins | sample BlaSpr_A8_OM3_M1_FD_187974 | JGI IMG/M metagenome (GOLD analysis project Ga0209332, IMG submission 187974) | Forest soil microbial communities from Thunder Bay, Ontario, Canada - Black Spruce, Ontario site 2_A8_OM3_M1 (SPAdes) (version 2) | ecosystem: Environmental > Terrestrial > Soil > Boreal...
CCCGTTTCCGGCAGCTTTTTTTCGTGAAGCAGATAATGCACCATCATCCACGACTGCGCGTAGAACAGCGTACTGTGAGTGCTCTCCATGTAAGAAGATGTGTCATGTTTCATCGTGAGCAGATCTGGCAGCGCCAGCCAGACTTGTCCGCTCAACAACTCCGTAAGCGACTTCGGCGCGTTCCGCAGCTCAAGCCGGTTCTGGAACGAGTTCTGTGCTGAATCGGAATGGGCCTGAAGTTCAGGATCGTCGCCGATTTCAACCGATTTGTTGTCGAGGCGAATGGAGCCGAAATATTCCGCCACGCCTTCGTCGAACCATCCCTGCACGGGAGGGTAGTTGTAATTCAGCATCAGGTGTGCGAAGTCGTGCGCGACGGCCCGCCAGGGTTCTTCCTCGGATAAATTCAATACGATGAAGTTGTGATCCTGACCGGGAATGAAGAAGCCGGCTGCCTGCAGGGGTTCTCCCTGCCGCAGCGGAGCGCTTTGGTAATAAGTTTTATCGCTCTTGAAGGCCAGAATGGTCAGTGGCACCGGCTCGTTCAATCGGTCCTTCATCAGCAGCAGGGCGAATGCAGCCCGCATCTGCTCAAACCGTAGCGCCACCTCGCGTCCTTTCTTTTCCCCCGCGTCGGTGATAACGGTGTAGTGCGTCGAGTGAATCTCGAGCCACGGCGATTGCTCCGCCGCCGGCGCGGAGATCGAGAGCAGAGCGCCGAAAAGCATCGAGCACAATAATGAAATCGGGATGAGCCGAGTACGGGCCATGCGCGTGCGCCGTTAGGAAGAACAATCACCAAAATGCTAACACGAGCACACTTGTTAGAGGGTAGTTGCTGAAGGTCAACAGGACTACAATCGTGCGTAGTCACCGCTAGTTGCGCAAGTGTTGGACTTCGGATAAGGAGATCAGCCATGGGACTCAAGATTGTATGCCTGTCAATTTTGGCTATCGCTTCCTGGCTGCTTCCGCCGACTCTCGCCACACCCGCTACGGCTTCACCGCTGGCATTCGATCCACCGCAGACGCACATGCCCACCAAGTCTGGGAATGTGCCGAACCTTCACCCCGAAGAAGAGACAGGCCCCATTGCCCAGCCGAAAACCAAGCTTGACCCGGAGCAACTCAGGCGAGAGGCACGGGAACTTCTGGAGCTTTCGCAATCGTTACAGGTCGATATCGAATCGCTAAACCAAGGCCTGCACCCCAAAGACATAGGTGAAAAGCTTAAGCGCGTGCAAAAACTGGCAAAGCATTTGCGGGCAGAAATTGCGCCGTGATGGGTTCAAGCGCCGCCCGCCTATTTGCGATAGTCGCAAGCTTCGCTTTGCCGGCATGTGCATTCGCGTGCGGGCATTTGCCGCCCAGCGTTATTTCTCGGCGTACTTTTGCACGTCAAAACCGTAGCTCCTTAGGATCTCTCCAATGGCAGGCGTCTTAACGAAAGATAAGAATTGTCGCGCGGCTTCCTTACTTTTTGACGACGCGAGGATGACGCATGCCTGTTCAATCGGTGGGTAGTCGGTAGGCGGGACATCCACGTAACGACCTTTGTCCCTCATGTTTGGCGATAAGGCGAGCGATAGAGCCACGATGCCAACGTCGGCGGCACCTGAGACCACGAATGAGGCTGTCTGGGAAATATTCTCGCCCAGAACAAACTTGTCTTTCACCTTTTCATAGATGCCCTCCTTCTGCATTGCCGCGACAGCCGCTTGACCGTATGGAGCGTGCTGCGGATTTGCAACGGCGATCTTCTTAACAGAAGGAGCGAGAAGGGCCTTCATTCCGGATGTCAGATCAATTGTCGACTCCTTCGGAACCCAGAGCACAATCTTGCCCATGGCGTACTGGTAGTAGCTTCCCGGCTCGGTCGATCCAGCGGCTTCCAGTTTCTTCGGAAAATCGAGATTAGCGGAGAAGAACATATCGAACGGCGCGCCGTTCTGAATTTGCTGGAAGAAGTTTCCCGACGAACCGTAGATGACCTTTACTGTCTTGCCGGTTTCCCTCTGGAACCGCGCGGCGATATCTTGCATGGCAAACTGAAGGTCGGCCGCCGCCGCCACGGTAACTTCCTGCGCCATGCTGTTTTGCGCGATCAAGCTAGCAGCCAGCACGGCCATCAAGCTCACTCTTCGGACGTTCATGAATGTTCCTCCAGGCTTATAATAGTTCCATGCCAATCTCAGCCAGAAACAAACTCCGCGGCAAGATCGAAGAAATTCAGCTGGGCGATATCATGGCTCACGTCGCCGTTCGAGTGGGCGATAATCTCATCGAGAGTGCCATCACGCGCCGCAGTGCCGACGAACTAAAACTCAAGAAAGGCGACACAGTCACCGCCGTGGTCAAGGCTACCGAAGTCATGATTCAAAAGGACTGAGATCCCTCACGGTGCGTCCACAATCTTTAGGGTCGTCACCTGCTTCGCCCATCGCGCCATTCTCTTTTCGTCGGGGATGACGATGCGGTAGGGGCCCTCCTTGTCGTCCAAGGGCTTTCCGTCCTTCAAAAACGCCAGAACAACCTGCTTGTCTGTGAACGCCGGATCGAGTTCCGGCAGCGCGATCACCACTCGGTATCCGTCGGCGGCTTCGACCAATAGATACGACGCCAACCGTTTTCCTCGCATCGTTTCCCCAAACTCGACTCCAGCCTTTTCCAGTACGGCTTTGAGGCTCGCGCCCTCGAACGTTGTAGCGCTGCCCGGAGCGCTGGTCGTTATCTTGACATGCGGCAAAGCTTCAAGATCCGTCCGCGTTAACTGAGTCTGTTTCCCGGTTCCGGTTTGAATGGTCAATTGCTGGGAGTGTGCGAGGCTAGCCTGCACAATCAGACAGAAGACGAGGGCGGGAAAGAATGGTCGATTTCTCATTTCACACACGCAGAATCATCACTTCGGTGGCTTTGATGAGGGCGGCCGCAGTCTGCCCCGGTTTCAGCTGCATTTCCCGTGCCGAGCTGGCAGTAATAATCGATGTGATTTGCTGGCCGCCAATCGAAATCTTGATTTCCGCCATCAGGCCGCTGATCCGAACCGCATCGATTCGTCCCACTAGCTGGTTGCGCCCACTAACACGGCGAATCACCAGCTTGCGTTCCGCCTCGTTTCTACCTCGCGTTCTGAAGAGCAGCCGGTCAACTTCACTTTGCGGAATGCGGTGGTGTCCCCCAACTGTCCGGTGGCTGCGAATCTTTTTTTTGTAAATCCACTGCTTAATCGTGGGAAAACTGATCCCCAGTTGCAGCGCCGCGTCGCGGAGCTTCACCATCTCGCGCTTGTTCTCGGGTAGTCTCGCCCTCGGCATCGGAACAAAATCCTACAGTCTTCACCAAGCACGGTCAACAGGCTAGCCGCAGGGCGGAATCACCGATGCCCGCGAACTATACATATCCGTATACTATTGGACATTGTACACGTATTTAATATACACTTCCGGGTTCTCAGACCCGCATGACGTAGAGGGCCTAATGCGTAGAACTGTTCCGTTAGTCACTGCGCTCGTGAGAAGACAGATCAGATTGACGGATTCTCAGGAAAGGTGGTCCACCGTGAAACGCTCTAACCGCTCGCAGATCCTCTTCCGGTACGGGAGGCGAGGGAAAACTTTGACGCGCGCCGGCTACATTCCAACGGCTGCGTCACTGCTGCTGGCCCAACCCTTCTTGCTGCTTTTGTGGCTTGCGATGGGGGCGTTCCCGGCGTGTGCCCAAACGGCTCCGACAGCTCCACCCACTCCCGATCCATGCACGAGCGGCCACGAGTGCGCCACCACCGATTGCACGCTGACCTGGCACGGCATCACGCTGTACGGTGCGTATGACATTGGCGTCGGGTGGGTGAGTCACGGCTTACCGGAAAACGGCTATAACTATGAAGGCGCATCTCTGGTGAACCGAAACGGCTTTCAACATCGATTCCTCGTCGCACCGAACAACCTGCAGCAGACGGGTCTGGGCATCAGGGGCAAGGAAGAGTTTCGGCCTGGCTGGTCCGTTGTGTTCAATGCTTCAACGGGCATCAATCCGCAGTCGGGCCTCCTCGCCAACGCATCAAAGACTGACATCATCAACAACGGCCTTCCCAGGAACAGCTATTCGTACGCCATCGACGGCGCGCGCGCGGGCCAACCCTTCAATGACGAAATCTATGCCGGTATCTCGTCGGCGCATTTCGGCACATTGACCTTCGGTCGTCAGCGCTCTCTCGGTACCGATGCGATGCTGCTTTACGATCCGGCCGGTGGCTCCTACGCTTTTTCGTACATCGGATATAACGGCACGATGGCAGGCGGCGGCGACACCGAAAACAGCCGTTGGGATGACGCCGTGAAGTATCGCCTCACCATTGGCCCGGTCCATTTCGGTGCGATGTATAAATTCGCCGACGGTTCTGCCGGCTGCTACTCGGCCTCCTCAACCTGGACTGCGACCACCTGTACGCCTGAATCGGCGCATAACAACGCTTATGGATTCGACCTCGGCGCAAACTACGGCAAGTTCTCCGCCGACATCGTTCCCCAACATTACAACCAGGCGATCAGCGTGTTGAACCCCTTGCTGGGGCCACAGAGTCTGTCGGCGCCATTTCAGTCGACCACGGACAGCATCAATACCAACCCCATCGCCGGGACCAACCTGATCGACCCGAACGACACCGTTTATGGCATCGTGACCGACAATTACGCAGTTATGGTCGCTGCTAAGTACACGTGGGACCGGCTCAAGTTTTTTGCCGGCTACGAATACATCTGGCAGAACAACCCGAAGAACCCGTTGGGCGTTGGCGCCTCAGACCAGGGCGGTTATTTCATGAGCGGGGTCGAAGACAAGAATCTCGATTCTGAAAAGTTGGTGAATATCTGGTGGACGGGCGCGAAGTATACCTACCGCAGCAAAACCGACTTCACTTTCTCCTGGTATCAACAGCGGCAAAACGACTTCCGCGTTCCGCCGACGTGCTCGCCCTCAGCCGGTTTCCGCAGTTCCTGCGCGGGCACTCTAAACGAGGGGTCGCTCTATGTCGATCATCGCTTCACCAAGCGTTTCGACGGTTTTGCCGGAATTGCGTATTCCTGGGTGAGCGGCGGTCTGGCCATCGCCATTCCGCATGGCCCCGGCATCCCCTATTTCAGCAACAACAACTTTGCTTCGATAGTAGGTGGTCGTTTCACCTTCTGATTGTTTCCGCGGCCAGCTCAGTCGAGAGCCCACATGGGTTGTGGTTCATCAAAACCTCGCGGCGGGTTCGAAATCGCCACGACTTCATTCCACCCAACAAACCACATTCCGATTCTGTCGATACGTTTCCCGTTCTAGCTGTCAAGGATGGAAAAGGAATTTGACAGTGTCTTAAGAGAGTTTCAAAGCACTGACGGGTAATCCGCGCCCGGTGGCGTAGGCCCTTGTATCGAGGCTACCTATAGGAAGAATACGCCATTTCCTATGGGGACTGCTGGAGAACACATTATTTCGGATAAGCCCTGACTGGGCTGCTAGTCGCCGCTGGCATGGTTCTGCGTAGGCACCAGAACCAGCCGGGGTCTTGCTTCCGCGGGCCGCAACTGCTGCTGCGACGCCCGGCCGCAAGCCTGCAGTATTCCAAATACAGCCGCATAAGCCGCGAGAACGCCAATTCCAACGGAGAGAGCTACGGTAAAACAAAGAATCAGAGGCATGAATAGCGAAATCACAATCAACCACCCTTTGCTAATTGGCAGTAATCAGATGCCGCAGCCCTGGATTTCGTCTATGCGGTTTCTTCAATCTACCTGCCGGAAAGCCCGCCGCTAGTGACGACCCAGATTCCGTAGTAAAATACGGAGTAGAACTGCGCATACCTACTCTCGAACATCCCTGTGAACCTGTCGACATTACGGAAGGGCAATCGATCGCAAGACTAAATGGCTATTACCAAGATTACTGTCCGCGGGGCGCGCCAGCACAACCTCAAAAACATTGATGTTGAGATTCCCCGGAATACCCTCACGGTGGTTACCGGCCTGAGCGGTTCCGGCAAGTCATCTCTCGCATTCGACACGATTTACGCCGAAGGCCAGCGCCGCTATGTAGAGACTTTATCCACCTACGCGCGCCAGTTTCTCGACCAGATGGAGCGCCCCGATGTCGATTCCATTGACGGGCTTAGCCCTTCCATTTCGATCGAGCAAAAGACCACCAGCCGCAGTCCGCGCTCGACCGTCGGCACGATTACTGAAATTTACGATTATCTTCGCTTGTTGTTCGCTTCCATCGGAGTGCCGCATTGCCCCAAGTGCGGCCGTCCCATCAGCCGTCAATCGGCGGAGCAGATTGTCCAGCGCGTGATGGCTCTCACGCCCGAAGATCGGGTAATGGTTCTTGCACCAATCGTCCGCGGTCGCAAGGGCGAATTCAAAAAAGAGATGGAGACGCTGCTCAAACACGGCTACACCCGTGCCCGCGTCGACGGCGAAATCGTAAATCTTGACGACGACCTCAATCTTGACAAGCGCAAGAACCACACCATCGAAGTCGTGATTGATCGCCTGCTGGTGAAGCCGGGCATCGAGCACCGTTTGGAGATGTCGGTAGGCCTGGCGATGAAGTTGGCGGGCGGCCTGGTGCAAGTCGCAGTGGTTGGCGGCGAAGAAACGCTTTACTCTGAAAAACTCGCTTGCCCGGATTGTGGCATCAGCGTGCCTCAACTCGAGCCTCGCTCGTTTTCGTTCAACAGCATGTACGGGGCTTGTCCCGAGTGCCACGGCCTCGGCAGTCGCTACGATTTCGATCCCGCGAAAGTGATCACCGATTGGTCGAAGCCATTGCTCGATGGCGGACTGGGGCCGGGTTCGGCGTCGCAGGGACTGATTCATGCTCTGCAAGTAACAGCGGCGGCGCATGGCATTGATCTGAATACGCCATTTGAAAAGTTTCCGGAGAAAATTCAAGATCTGCTGTTGAACGGCGAATCCGGCCGCGGCAAAACCGGCTTTCGCGGAATCTTCGGATACCTGAAACAAAACCTTGAAGAGTCGACCTCGGAAGGCTATCGCGATTGGCTGATGGACCACATGTCTGCAACCCAATGCCCCGCATGCCACGGCAAGCGTCTGCGCCCGGAGAGTCTCGCGGTGAAAGTGAACGGCATTTCAATAGCCGACTTTACCGCGTTGCCCATTTCAAAAGCGCTTGAAGTTGCGCGAGAAATCAAACTCGCGGGCCGCGAGGAAAAGATCGCTGGCCGCGTCATGCATGAAATTGTCGAACGCCTGCAATTCCTGAATGCGGTGGGACTGAACTACATTTCGCTCGACCGCTCGGCCGCGACTCTTTCCGGCGGCGAAGGCCAGCGCATTCGCCTCGCCACGCAAATCGGATCGAAGCTGCGAGGCGTCCTCTATGTGCTCGACGAGCCATCCATCGGCCTGCATCATCGCGATAACGGACGGCTGCTAACAGCATTGGAAAACCTGCGCGATCTGGGCAACACCGTGCTGGTAGTCGAGCACGACGAAGAAACCATTCGCCGCGCCGACTATGTAATTGATCTCGGTCCGGGCGCGGGGCGGCACGGCGGCGGCCTGGTCGCCCATGGCACCCCCGCGGAAATCATGCGCGAGCCCAACTCCCTCACCGGCGCTTATATCTCCGGCAAACTGCAGATCAATATGCTCGACGAGCGCCGGGAGGCAAACGGCGCGGCGCTTACGATTCTTGGCGCGAAGGAAAACAATCTCAAGAATCTGGATGTAACTTTTCCCCTCGGCATAATGACGGTGGTGACCGGGGTCTCCGGTTCCGGCAAATCTACGCTGGTGAACGACATTCTTTACCGTGCGCTGGCACGGCAACTCTACCGTTCGCGCGAAAAGGCCGGCGAGCACAAGGCGATCATGGGCGCGGAAAACATCGACAAAGTCATTCGCATCGATCAATCGCCGATCGGCCGCACCCCGCGCTCGAATCCCGCGACCTACACCGGCGTATTCACGGCCATCCGCGATATCTACGCCATGCTGCCCGAAGCCCGCGAGCGTGGCTACAAGCCCGGGCGTTTTTCCTTCAACGTCCCCGGCGGCCGTTGCGAAGCTTGCCAGGGCGAAGGCCAGCGCCGCATCGAGATGAACTTTCTGCCCGATGTCTACGTGCTCTGTGAAGTATGCGGCGGCCGCCGTTACAACCGCGAGACACTGGCCGTAAAGTACAACGGATATTCAATCGCCGACCTGCTCGAGATGCCGGTCTCGGACGCGCTGCCCATCCTCGAAAACATTCCGCAGGTAAAACAAAAGCTGCAAACCCTGGTCGATGTCGGCCTCGGCTATATTCATCTCGGCCAGTCGGCGGTAACGCTCTCCGGCGGCGAAGCCCAGCGCATCAAGCTGGCCCGCGAACTGAGCAAGCGCCAGACCGGCAAAACGCTTTATTTATTGGATGAACCCACCACCGGCCTTCATTTCGATGACGTGAAAAAGTTGCTCGACGTGTTGCACCGTTTGACCGACCTGGGCAATTCGATCATCATCATCGAGCACAATCTGGACGTGATCCGCAACGCCGACTGGATCATCGACCTCGGCCCCGAAGGCGGCGAAGAAGGCGGCCGCATCGTCGCCCAAGGCACGCCAGAGCAAGTGGCGCGGGTGAAGAAGTCGTATACGGGGCAGGCGTTGGTCGGATATTTTGCCGGGAACGGCAAGCGGAGCGCGTAGGCTATATGATCAATGTTTTGAAAGGGGCGGCTTTGGTCGCGCCGACACGTCAAGTAAACAAGCGGGGCTTCTAACTCCTGAGGATTTTCTTGTCATCTCCCGACAAACCGCATTTTGACCCTCCGACTGCTCCCGAGTCGACGCCCGTTCCTTTTGCCGTTACGCCCCTTCCCGCGACCACATACCTTCCCGCTCCCAACTCCGGCGAGAATCCTGTCTGGAGCGGTTGGGACGTGCTCGTAATCGCCTTCCTCACTCTAGGCACACTTTTCTTCGCGCAACTCTTCATCGTGCTCGGTGCCCGCCATTTCGCTTTTCCAAATGCGAGCTGGATGGAAGTCGCACAGAAGCCGGCCTTGGCCCTGCTCGCCGAACTAGCGACTTACATTGCTGTGGCGACGTATATGGTCCTGCTGGTCGAAGGCAAATATCACGCGCGCTTCGGGCAAGCCATCCGCTGGAATTGGCCTGGAAAGGCTAGCTTCGGGCTCATGGGAATCGGCCTTCTAATGGTCGGCCTCGACTTGCTGGGAAGATTTCTTCCCATGCCGAAGAGCACGCCCTTTGATCAGTTCTTCGCGCACCGTTCCGACGCCTATCTGACCGCAATCTTCGCCGTCACTCTCGGTCCGCTGATGGAAGAATTCTTCTTTCGCGGTTTTCTTTATCCGGTAATCGCGCGGCGTATGGGAGTTGTCTGGGGCATTGTCCTGACTGCCCTGCCTTTCGGCCTGATCCACATGGTTCAGTATGGCTACGCGTGGGGAGCGGTGCTGATTATTTTTCTAGTTGGAGTGGTACTTACCACGGTGCGCGCCGTGACTAAGTCTGTGGCCTCAAGTTTTCTGGCTCACGTGGGTTACAACGGGACGCTCATGGTATTAGCCGCTTGGGCTACCGACGGGTTCCGTCATATGGAAAAAGCGGGACTTCTATTGCTTGGTCATTGATCGCATCTCTCAGACTTAAACCACCGCAATCTGCTTCCGCAGATCGGCTGCGAAAAGATTCTTAGGAATCATCGCATGCACTCCGCGCACGATATCCACTACCTGCGTCACCCGGAAACTGACAGCAATGCTGCACAACGCGTAGGCATCGAGTTTGGTTAGGTCGGCCCGCGCCGAGAGAAAGTTGATGGCGTTGCGCGCCGCCAAAGTCATGGCCACGTTGAGATCCTTGTCTAAGCCCAAGGTAATCCAGTGGGTAGCAGTCTCCGCGACCGGCCAGGCAAAATTCTTCTGCTTGTGCAGCACCACCTGAATGCGCAATTCCTTCATGCGAGTTTCCAGCGCGGAAAGATTGATTTCACCATCACCCTGCACGGCATGGGAATCTCCAGTGAAGATCAGCGCTCCCGGCTTCCATACGGGAATGAACATGGTTGAGCCTTCGACCATTTCGCTCAGATCTGTATTGCCGCCGTGAGGACCGGGAGGAACGGAACTGGTCACTCCCGGAGATAAAGGTGGATAGTAACCATCCGGCGGCGCCACGCCCAGGGTTCCCTGGAAAGGCTTGAGCGGTACATGGATGCTGCGGTTAAATTCCGCCGTCATGTTGGGTACGTCGAGCTTGAGATATTTCACTTGGCCTTCGGGAAAGTCCTGCGCCAACAATCCAGTTCCAATCGAACCCGGATTATTGAATACTGCTCCCCAGTCAAATGGAACAATGCGTTTGTAGCGGACCTCAAGCACGTCGCCCGGTTCGGCGCCATTCACATGGATGGGCCCGATAATCGAATGAGGCCCGTGTCCCGGATTGCTTAAACGGACCTTCGCCAGAGTCTCGATGGGAACGCCCGGCTGCATCTGGTTTAAGAAATGCGACCACGTATTGGGATAACTGATGGTATCGCCGGAATCGATCTTGAGAATAGGCTCGAGCGTTGTGTCGTAAACCCCCAGGCGAACAGTCTTATCGTTCGACTCGACTGCATGAACGCGGCCTTCGTCTTCTTTCTTTTGCGAAACCGAGGAATTAGTCAACGTACTCGTTTCCATCGCATCCGCAGCGTGTGCGAGCTTATGGAACCAGGGACCGATGCCGGCCAGCGTTCCCATAAAACTGCTGGCGCGCAGAAGCCGGCGGCGCGAGCGTCCGCGCGCGCTCAGAAAGCCGTCAAGCTGTTCCTGGTTTACTTCGTCACTGTGCAGCAACCGGTCGGCAGCTCGTTTGTTGAATGCGGCATCCTTAATGTCTTCGCGGAAAAGTCCGGTGCCTTGTTCTTCTCCACAACCGAAAAGGTTTCCACAAGCATGACGGTGCGGTTGAGCTTGGCTATGCTGGTCTTTGGGATCGTGATCCTGGGGATGACCGAAATCGTTCGACACTGTTTCCTCCTCATGAAGGTGTAGAGAGAAGTGTCTTTAGCAACACAACAGTGAATTAGGAAAACAGAGTGCGAATTATAACGCACGTACGACGAGGGTGCGCGTCATCTATTTGCACACCCTAATGGGAATTTTCTATTGGAGGTTTTCGCGGTAACTCGCCGCTCGCAACTGAGTACTCGCTACTTCACCGTAATCGTCAGCAGCTGCGCTCCCGAGACCACATAATCCAGCGGAGCCGTTGCAGTTTCGTCGACGTTGGATTCGCCTGAAACCAGCATTTCCTGATTGCCGCGCATGCCGTCCATCACATTCATAATTGAGATGGGCAGCGTGGGCATTACTTTGTCGGCAACACGCGCCTCCGGATCAGCTTCGAGCAGAGAAACGTAGACCCGGTTGTTGGAGTGTTCTTTATTGAGGAGCGCGATGGTCGAAGCCAAATCAAGTTTGCGCCCAAAAGCCGCCGTTCCGTGGCCTACGCGGTCGAGCGTTTCGCCGTCGCTGACCAGAATGCGCAAGGTTCCCTTGCTGGCCGAAGTGGGGATCTTCACCGGAATCTGCTGCACGATGCGCTCGCCCCGATAAGGCGCCAGCACGGTCTCCAGCATAATTTCTTCGCCCGGCCGGGCTTCGGTCACGTCTGTGCGTGCGCTCTCCAGCCGC
>Ga0209332_1000327_pt1 | contig 11602 bp, 9 predicted proteins | sample BlaSpr_A8_OM3_M1_FD_187974 | JGI IMG/M metagenome (GOLD analysis project Ga0209332, IMG submission 187974) | Forest soil microbial communities from Thunder Bay, Ontario, Canada - Black Spruce, Ontario site 2_A8_OM3_M1 (SPAdes) (version 2) | ecosystem: Environmental > Terrestrial > Soil > Boreal...
CTACTCCCACACCGTCACCAATACGGGCGTCAAGCCTGCGAAGTTTGTAACGCTGGAGTTTCCGTAGAGGTGGCGTTGAGCGGTGATTCAGCTCCCGTCTTGTCAGCCGCCTGCGGTGCGGGCCGGATCTTCATGCCCGCGATGGCGGCCAAAAACACGAAAGCCCCGGTAGTCATCCGGGGCATGAAACTGGTACTGGACACTGCCTGTCAGTCTTAATGATAGACCTGCTGTGTGAGGTGTCAAGCGCAATCATCAATGTCGAGTGACCGCGGAGGACGAGGGACTCGAACCCTAATGGCTGACTAGCCACTCGACTGCTTGACAGGCAGCGTCCAGTACCCACTGGCAACGCCCTCCAAACACTGCCTGCGAAGATAAGTCTATTCTCAGGTTCGCTACGCGGAGCGTCACGGGGAAGTTAATTACATAGGCAGTTCCGAAGTGGGAGGGGTCCAGTGGCGGCTCTGCGGAGCTTCGCTCCGCTGGGCAGCCGAGGGCGGCTGTCCCCACATCTCTTGTTCTACCCGTTCTACCCGGAATTTCTTACGCCGCTTGCCCCGCTTTCGCTACGGCAGGCGGGTCTTGCGTTCTGGTCCACGTATAACGCATGCGGTGGATCACGGTCAGCGTCGAGAGCACTGCGATCACCCAGAGCACGGGGGCCATGCAGTTGAAGAGGGCTCCGATGATGACCAGTACCAGGCGTTCCGGCCGTTCCATGAAACCGACGCGGCAGGATCCGATCAGCGACTCGGCGCGGGCGCGGGTGTAGCTGACCATGATGGAGCTGACCATGACGAACGCGGTCAGCACGACGTAGAAGAATCGGTCGCCGCGGGCGTAGAAGACGAGCAGTCCGAGAAACTGCGAAGCGTCGCTGTAGCGATCAACCACCGAGTCGAAAAAAGCCCCGAAGCGGGTGACCCGGTTGGTGGCGCGGGCGACTTGGCCATCCACCAGATCGAAGAATCCGGAAAAGATGATGACCAGTCCGGCGTAGAAAAACATTCGCCGCTGGGTGAGCACATTCGCCGAGCCAAATAGAATCGCGGCCCAGGTGTTCACTACCAGTCCCATGAAGGTGAGCACGTTGGGATTGATGCGAGAGAGCGCCAGCCAGCGGACAATGGTATCGAGGAGCACACCGCAGGCGCGGCCGAAAGCGCTGGTCCAGCTATGTGACACTAGGCTTTTTCCTTCTTGAGCGCGGCCGCTTCGTCCTCGTCATGGACTGTGGTCAGGGCCAGGATTTCCAGTTCGCGCTTGCCGTTAGGCGTAATCACGGTGGCCTCGTCGCCCACTTTCTTATTGAGCAGCGCCTTCCCGATCGGCGAAGTCGTGGAAATTTTGCCGCCCGCGACGTCGGACTCTTCGCTGGTCACGAGCTTGTATTCGAGTTCTTCGTTCTTCGAGCTGTCGTAGACCTTGACGGTAGAACCGAGCCCCACTTTGTCTTTGGGGATGTTGTTCATGTTGGTGAGCGACAGATCGGCGAGACGCTTGCCCAGCTGACGGAAGCGCGCCTTGACGAACTCCTGGCGCTGCTTGGCCATGTGATACTCGGCGTTCTCGCTGAGATCTCCGAGCGCCGCCGCCCGCTTGATCTCTTTGGGAAGCTCGTGAACCAGTTCGTGTTCGAGCGCGTCGACTTCTTCCTGCAATTTCTTTCGGAGTTGATCAGTCATTTCGAATCAGGTCTACAAGTGAGATGAACCTTTAACATTATAAACCTCTGGCATTGGAGCCGTCCCTTCACAATACCGCGCTTTCGTGGATCATACGGCCTTCCGCGAAACGGCTCAGACTAAGCAATGTTGCATCAATCAAGTCTGTTTTCCCGGTCAGAATCAGATCGCTGAGAATCTTTCCCGTTGCCGGCGCATGCATTACGCCATGCCCGCTAAACCCATTTGCCAGGAAAAAGCCGGAAACTTCCGGAGCTTCGCCCAGAATGGGATGATGATCTGGCGTCATTTCATACAGTCCAGCCCACGCGCGCTTGGGATTCACAGGAAGATTGGCGAAGCAGGGAACGCGGCTCGCCGCGCGAGTCAGGATTTTCTCGATAAAGGCAGGATCGAAGTCCGTGTTGAAGCCGGGAGTCTGTTCGGGATCGTTCCACGCCAGGAGAAACCCGCGAGCCTCAGGACGAAAATGAAATCCGTTGGACATGTCGACAATCATTGGCGCGGTGTGCGGAAATTCGTCGAACGGCTCGCTCGGGACCAGCATGCGCCGCAGTGGCTCAACCGGCAAGTCAATGCCGGCTAGTTTGGCGACACTAGCCGCCCATGGGCCGGCGCAATTTACGACGATCCGCGATGAAACCGTCCCGCGCGAAGTTTCGACATACGCAATCCCGCGCGTATCTATGGCAAGACCACTGACTTCGGCGCCTTTCCACAACGCAGCGCCATGCTCGGCCGCGCAAGTCATGAAACCAATCATTGCGCTATAGGGATCGACAAAGCCGTCGCTGGAGCAGAAACTTCCGCCGAGAATGTCATCGCTGCGCAGCTGGGGAAACATTTTGGCGATCTCATCGCCTGCGATCAGGCGAACGTCCTTCAACCCCATCTCGACTTGCTGCGCACAATTCGCACGCAGGTAAGCCATATGTTGGCTGGTGGTGGCGCAAAATAAATAGCCTTGCGGACGATAGTCGCAGGGGTGGCCGATTCGCTCTTCGAAGCTGGCATAAAAAGGAATCGAGTAGAGCGACATCTGGATGTTTACCGGCGTGGAAAATTGAGCGCGGACTCCTCCCATGCTCTTGCCGGTAGAGCCTTTACCCTGAGACGATTCTCGCTCGATGACCAAGACCTTGCGACAGCCGTTCGCGGTGAGATGGTAGGCGATGCTGGAGCCGACGATGCCTGCTCCGATAATGACAACATCCGCAGTCTGCATAGAAGAGCAACAATCGGAAACGACAGGCGCATTCTAGCGCATTGGATGAGTGAGGCTTTCTCGCTCGGTTCAATGGAACGTTGGTGCCTGTGCAGCCAGCCGAAGGGACATGTACGTAAGGAATCTTCGGTAATTCTTGAATTGCAAACGCATTCCACCTCGGTAACTTGCTGCGATTACTGACCTTGCCTACTCTGGAATAGCATGACGCCCTTGCGCTGCCTCCTGTTTTCTTCGCATAAAGAGATGGTCCAACCGATCTGGCAGGTACTCGCCGATCTGGGGATCGAGGGAGAGCACTGCGCAAGCGCCGTGGATGCTGTCGAGAAGGTCACGACCCAGATGTTCCAGATCGTCATAACGGATTGGGACGATCAGCCCGAGGCTGCGTTTCTGCTGAAGACAGCTCGGGATTTGAAAGCTGCGGCGCGCCCGCTTACGCTGGCTATTGTCGGCGATGATGCCAGACGGCCGGAGGCGTTGCAGGCTGGAGCCAATTCAATTCTGCTGAAGCCGATTCGTACTGAACAGGTGCGGGACACGATGAGCACCGCTTGCGAGCTGCTCCGATCAAAGATGCAACCAGCGGCGGCAGCGTCTAGTCAAACGCCGGGAACCGCTGCTTTCGCTGTCGCAGCTTCCGCCAACTCCGCGGAGGTACCGGCTTCCGTAATAAAGGCTCCAGAGAAGTTGCGGGCGGGAGAATTCCTGCAGTCGTCAAACTCCACGCCCGGAGCTCAATTCGATACTGAATCAGAATTCAAGACCGCGGAAGAGCCTGCGGCGTTGCACGTTGGGGCGGACACGCATCTGGAGCCGACCGCTTCTGCGGTGGAGGAATCCCCCGAGCAGCCTGCGATGCCGAAGGGGACCTTGACGGGTTGGTCAATGCTGCAGGCCAAGCTCACAAACTCGGCACCGCGCGTGGCCGCTCGAGATACGGCAAAGAACGAATTGCTGACCTACGGGGACCCCTCCTACAAGCCATCGGCTGGAAGGGCGATATCGGGAGAAGCCACCGTTCTACTAAAGAAAGAATCGACCCAAGAGTCAGACTCTGAATCCGCCCTATTTGCTTACATCTCGGATAAACCTGAGAAAGACTCGGAGCCGGTAGGCCAGTCCAAACCGTGGCGCCTCAAATTGTTTCTAGTCGCGGCGGTGTTAGTCATTTGCGCCTGGTTGGCCTCGGCACCAAGGTTTCGCGGACGCTTGCAGGGGGTATACCAAAATGGCCTCCGGAGTGGCAGCCGATTGCTGAACCCTCCACCTCCTGCTCTGCCCGAAGCCGTGGCCCTCCACGACAGTTTCGGGCAATCGGGGGACGAGTATAAACTCCCCACCCCGGCGAATATTCCGGATGCGACCACTGATCCTTCGCAAATTCGCGTGCTTCCCGTGGTTGACCCAACCGCCAAGCAGCCGAAGAATGCGGAAACCAATACCGGGCAGGAACCAGCGCCTTCCGTTGAGAATGTCTCTACTCAACCGGACCTAACTGCCGCGGGTCAAAATCCGCCGGGGCCCGAGATCGAAGTCAAAGAAGCGATTCCAAGCGGAACTGGAGGAGTGCAGGGCGCACCGACAGGATCCTCGCCTGACATTGCTCCCTCCCAGATGTTGCCCAGCAAGCCAGTGGCACAAGCAGCTGCACCCCAACTTGCGGTCCAGGCGCCAAAGTATGTACCGCCGCCTCCTCACGTCGCTTCTGCAAGTGTCGGCGCAGGTATTCCTTCCAGTCTAAAATCTCAAATCGCCTCTTCGACGCCGCAGTCCAGCGGTTCCAAGCCAATCGAGGCCGCCATGTCGTCGATTGAGCCGGTTAGCGTGACGGAGTCCGAGGCACGCGGACTGCTCAGCCAACCCGTGGATCCGGAGTATCCGGCATCGGCCAAGGTGTCCCGGCAACACGGCAGCGTCACTTTGCAAGTGCTGATCGGGCGCGATGGCATAGTGCAGGACGCAAAATTTCTACAGGGGTCGCTGGTTTTTGCCCGGGCGTCCATCGACGCCGTCAGGCAGTGGCGTTTCAAGCCGTATTTATTCAATGGCCGCCCGGTTTCCGTAAAAACCACAGTCACCTTGAATTTCAAACCTCCGGCATAGGCGGAAGTGACAGATTTCCTTCCGAAACGTCTAAGCTCCACGGGAACTGACCGCCATAGTTGAGGTTGCCGGAGACCACGAATAAGAGCAGCCAACACTGTAAAACCAGCATCTACAAGATATAATGAGGTTGGTTCCTCAGGAAGCAACTCCTTTCCAGAAGAAGAATTTGATGTCCATGAAAACTAAAGCAGCAATTTTGGTTTCGTCGTTCGCGGTGTTGTTTTTTGTGGTAGTCGGTTCGCTTGGGGGCGTGCACGCCTCTTCGAACGACGGCTCTTATCGGCAAATGCAGGTTTACAGCGAAGTGCTGTCACGCGTGCAAAGTGAGTATGTCGAAGATCCTAACATTCCCAAGGTTACGGACGGCGCATTGCACGGACTGGTCGAATCTCTCGACGCCAATTCCAGCTACCTGACCCCATCGGCGTACAAGGCATATAAAGCGCATAAGTCAGAAGCCAAGGGTGAGATTGGGGCTACCGTCTCGAAGCGCTTTGGATACGCCGATGTGGTTTCAGTGCTGCCTGGATCGCCGGCCGACAAGGCGGGGATTGAGGCGACTGATATCTTTGAATCGATCGAAGGTCAAAGCACGCGCGACATGTCTCTGCCCGAGATTCGTACTGCTCTTTCCGGAACTCCAGGCTCGACGGTGAATGTGTCTGTGGTTCGAGCCCGCCGGGCAGAGCCGCAGAAGATGACGATTACAAGGGATGTTGTGACCATTCCGCCGGTCTCCGACAAGATGATGGAAGACGGTATCGGTTACGTGAAAGTGGACGCACTCACCAAGGGCAAGGCTCAAGAGATCGCAGCGAAGATCAAAGCTCTCGAAAAATCCGGAGCCAAGAAACTCGTTCTGGATCTGCGTAATACCTCTGACGGAGAGGAGAGTGAGGGCGTAGCCACGGCGAATCTTTTCCTGAACCACGGCACGATTACTTATTTACAGGGACAGAAATTTCCTCGCGAGGCGTTCAATGCGGATCCGGCGAAGGCTGTGACTTCGCTTCCAGTTGCGGTTCTGGTGAATAAAGGCACGGCTGGAGCGGCCGAGATTGTAGCGGCGGCGATTCTCGAAAATGCCCGCGGCGACGTGGTAGGCGACAAGACTTTCGGAGACGGGTCAGTGCAGAAAACCATCGATCTGCCTGACGGTGGCGCGTTGATTCTTTCGGTCGCGAAATATTATTCGCCCAGTGGCAAGGCGATTCAGGAAACCGCGGTCACTCCTAACGTGGTGGTGGCTGACGAAGCTGATAATGCCATCTCGGACGACGACGGTCAGGAGCCTGCTCCTGCCGAGCCCGAGGCAAAGCCTAAAAGTGCGCCGGATGATCAACTGCACAAGGCCATCGAAGTGCTAAAAAGCAGGGCGAGCTAAGCACAAGATATTTTGAATACATCGCGCACCCTTCAGGTGCGCGTTTTTTTGGCGATTGAAAAGCTGCCCCTTTGCGCGCCGCGACCGCCGGTTGGCGACGCGAGCTTGTAACTACCTGGGCACTCGGTGCCCTGCTATCCTGAACTTCTCTCGTCATGAAATCGATTTATGAAGATCATCCCCCAGTAGAGGTTGCCGGAAGGAAGTTTGTAGGCCGCGTGGTGTTGGGCCTGCTGGTGCTGATCTCCGCCTTGGTAGGAGCAACCGCCGGACTTCTCCTGGTCTATACCACGGATTTGCCGCAAGTCGATGCGTTAGAAGCATACCGCCCCAGTTCGATTACCGAGTTATATGACGATCACGGGCGCGTGATTGGATCGTTCGCGCTACAGCGGCGCGTGGTGGCAGGCTACGATGATTTTGCGCCGGTACTGCGTGATGCCCTGGTGTCGATTGAAGATAAGGATTTTTACCGGCATTCGGGCGTTAATTTCTGGCGAATCATAGGTGCGGCGTATCGCGACATCGAGTCAGCTGGCAAGGTGCAGGGCGCATCAACTCTGACCATGCAGTTGGCGCGTAATTTATTTCTTTCGCCGGATCGCTCGTTCCATCGCAAAGTGCAAGAGACCATGCTCGCGATCCAGATCGAGCGCCGCTTCACCAAGCCGCAAATTTTTACCTTGTATGCCAACCAGATTTTTCTGGGTCACGGAGTGTACGGATTTGAGGCAGCCTCCGAATACTACTTCAGCAAACCAGCGCGAAATCTTACGCTGGCGGAAGCGGCGCTGCTGGCGGGACTGCCCAAAGGGCCGCAGATTTATTCGCCAATCAATCACCCCGATCGCGCTATAAGACGCCGCACTCTCGTCATCAATTCCATGCTGGAGGATGGCAAGATTACTGCGGCTCAGGCGGCTGATGCGCGTTCCGCGCCTCTGGATTTGCGTCTGCAGCACGATTCCAACTCGCTGGCGCCCTACTTTGTGGAAGAAATACGACGATATTTGGAAAACAAATATGGCTCTGATCAAGTGCACCAGGGCGGCCTGAAAGTCTATACGTCACTCGATGTAGATCTGCAGAAAGCCGCGAACCAGGCGGTGTTGGATGGCCTGGCAACGTATGAACGCCGCCATGGCTGGAAGGGCCATCTGGAAAACGTAGTGGCTGAAGGAAGCGCGCTCGAAAAATATCAACATCTGGACTGGGAAAATGAGCCGGAAGTAAATGGATACATTCACGCGCTGGTTACTTCCTCAGGAGTTGGAATCGCGACTCTGAAATTCGGCCGTTACTCGGCGGCTATTGGCCAGGCAGATATAGCATGGACGCAAGGCAAGATGCAGAACCTGCTACATCCGGGAGACATCTGCTACGTCAAAATCCTGACTTTGACTGAGAATGGGGCGGCTCGCGTGAGCCTTGAGCAAGATTCCGGCGCACAGGGAGCCCTGGTTGCCATTGACAATGCAACCGGCGGAATCAAAGCCATGGTCGGGGGGAGGGACTTCAGCGAATCGAAGTTTGATCGTGCCACTCAGGCATTGCGCCAGGTCGGGTCATCATTCAAACCCTATGTCTATACCGCAGTGATCGATCGCGGCGGAAGTCCCGACGACACGATTTCGGATGAGCCTATAACATTCGAGACCGGCTCCGGCCCCTACACTCCTCACAACTACGACGAAAAATTTGAAGGTACGATCACACTCCGTCGCGCGCTGGCGCAGTCGCGAAATATTCCGGCGCTTGAGCTGGCGAGCAAGATGGGAATCAGGACGGTGATTGATTATGCCGGTCGCTTCGGAATTACCGCAAAGTTGCCGCCATACCTGCCGGTGGCGCTGGGTTCGGCGGAAATCACTCTAATGGAGCAGACTTCGGCATACAGTGTATTTCCGAATGATGGAGTGCGCGTTACTCCGCGCTATATTACGAAAGTGACGGACTACGAGGGACGAGTGCTGGAGGAGGATTATCCGGAAGTGAAGGATGTAGTTAGCGCGCGCACGGCCCGCATCATGACGGCAATGCTACGCGAAGTGGTGTTGCGCGGAACCGGAGTAGCAGCCGCGAAGATGCCTTTCCCCGTCGCGGGGAAAACCGGCACGACCAACGATTTTACCGACGCATGGTTCGTAGGATTCTCGCCGACCCTGACGTGCGGCGTTTGGCTGGGGTTCGACGAAAAGAAAACTCTCGGCACCAAGGAAACTGGCGCACATGCGGCGCTACCGATCTGGATGAATTTTATGAGCAGCGCTATGGCAGGAAAAGATCCTGGGCAGTTTGAACCAGCGCCTGAGGCGCCAATCACGGTTTTGCAGAAAATCGACACGCCCGACACATCGCCGAGCACGGATGAAACGCATTAAGAGTTTAAACCGACATTGCCGGGCGAGAAGTCTGCTTATGATTGGTCAAACTATAATCTCAGCGATGCAATGAAACCTTTATTCCGATTCGCGCTGTTGGCAATGGCTCTGGTGGTCATCGCATTGCTGTCGGCCCTGACAGCGATGCGACTTGCTATTCACGGACAAGAAGTGCAAGTACCGTCAGTGATCGGCTTGTCGCCTGTGGACGCGGAGCGGGCGGTTGCCGGACTTGGCCTGCAGATTGAGGTGGAGCGGCAATACTATAGTCCGGCAATTCCCGAAGGTCGCATCATGACGCAGATGCCGCTCGCTGGCACCAAGGTGCGCCGTGGTTGGCAGGTGCGTGTCGCGCAAAGTATAGGGCCGCAACGCGTTTCTATTCCGGATGTGACGAAAGAGGGTCAGCGCGCGGCAGAATTGAACATTCGCCGCCGCGGTCTCGAAGTTGCTTCAATCGCTGAGATTCAATTGCCTGGGACCGCGGCCGACCAGGTGTTGGCGCAGAGCCCTCCGGCCAATGCTAACCAAGTGGCTGCTCCGAGAACCAGTCTTCTGGTATCGGATGCGCCCGATGCGCCGGCGTTCGTAATGCCGAATTTCGTTGGACAGCCGTTGGGCAGTGCCACCCGCACGCTGCAGGATGCGGGCTTCAAATTAGGAACGGTGAGCATGGCTCCGCCCAGTCCCTCGTCAACGAACGAAGCAATCGATAACGCGCCGTCATCCCCAACGCCGATCGTGTCGGAGCAACCGTCGCCAGCCAGCATCATCGTTACGCAGTGGCCGCCGGCAGGTCAGAAAGTCCTAGTGGGCGCTGTGGTCAACTGCGAAGTTAGGTGAGGTTCTTGGATTTCTCCAGGATCGCGGCAAAAAAACCATCGCAAGGATGGGTGCCCGGAAGCGTACGCAAGTAGGGGCCGCGCGTAAGCGTAGAAGGATCGGCCCATACCAATTCCCCTTCATGCTTTAGACGCTGTAGCTCGATGCCGCACTCGACGAGCCGGAACGCTCGATCTTCCGACACCACCATCTCGATAACATCTTCGTTCTCTTCTTTTTCCAACGAGCAGGTGGAATAAATCAGCCGCCCTCCTGGGGCAAGCTGCGCCATAGCCGCACGGAGTATCGCGACCTGGCGCCCTTGCAGATCGATGAGATCCGCGGGCGTGAGCCGCCATTTGATTTCCGGATTGCGCGCGAGTGTGCCCGTACCCGAACAAGGAACGTCGGCGAGAACACGGTCGAATTTGCTGGTGAAAGGCAAGCTTTGCGCATCTCCGGCGACCACGTGGATGTTGCCGGTCTTGCCTTCATTCGCTGAAGAGTTGGCGGTCAGCAGTTTCCGCAACAAACGCGCGCGGTGAGGATGAAGCTCGACTGCAGCGATCGTTGCGCCGAAATTATGATCCGCTATGGCCGCAGTTTTCCCTCCCGGAGCTGCGCAACAATCGAGAATGTTTGTGCCCCTTCCTACTAGCGCTGCGACCAGTTGCGAGGCTTCGTCCTGAATAACGCCGGCGCCCTGTCGAAATGCGGTGGACCTGGTGATGTCTCCATGCAAAACTCGCCGGGCAGAAGAAAGCAGCGCGCCCGGGGCCAGATCGAAGCCTTCGTCTTTCAGTTGCGATTCCGCTTCCGGATTCCGCATACGAATAGCAGTTACCGGAACCGATTGATCGAATTCACAATTGCGCCGGACTGCGTCGATCCCATAAGCTTGAAGCCAGCGGTCAACGAGCCACAACGGATGCGCACTGCTGGCGGCGAGCGTTTCGGCCGATACAACCGGCGCGGATTGCGGGGGCGGCGCCACATTAACTTTCGCGGCGAGCTTCCGCAAGACCGCATTGACGAAGGAAGCGGCTGATCGCTTTCGCGCTCGCTTAACAAGCTCGACGCTCTCATTGATTGCAGCACGTGCTGGAACGCGGGTGAGCCAGCTTAGTTGATAAACTGCGAGCCGAAGAGCAATCAGAATCTCAAGGTCGAGTTTGGAAAGTGGTTGTGAAGAATTCTCCGCAATTCTTGAGTCCAGCAGAGATCGCCAGCGCAACACGCCCATGACCAACTCTGTCGCCAACGAGTGATCAACTGTCGTGAGCCGCTCGTACGTGCGGGAATGAAGAAGCTCGGACGCATACGAGGAGTCGCGCTCGATGCGGAGCAGAATGTCGAAGGCTGCGGCGCGAGCGGGAGAAACTGATGGGGACGACGAGCTCTTGGCTTTGGATTTCACCGTAGCCAGTATGACGGAAGCGCCGGTCGCGGTGCAGAAATTCGCGGCATCTACGCGCCGAGCCGCTCGCCGGATTGAATACGATAGCCCCGAATGAAATCAGCGGCGGAAGTTCGATTCTTACCTTCCAATTGCAGTTCGAGAAGTTCGACCGACGTCCTTTCGCCGCAGCCCACGAAAATTTGATCGTTTTCCACTTTCAATTCGGCTGAAGGCAGTGCTCGATCGAACGCCCTCGCCTTCCGTACTTGCAGATTCTTTCCTCGGAACTTTGTATATGCGCCGGGCCACGGCTCAAAACCACGCATGCGATTCAGTATTTCTTTCGCCGGGCGAGTGAAATCGATTTCACCATTTTCTTTCTTGAGGATCGGCGCCAGGGTGGCCCGAGTCTCATCTTGCTTGACCGGATGAATGCTCCCTGCTTGTAACCCTCGCAGTGTTTCGACCGTGAGATTGGCGCCGATAGTGGCCAGCTTCGGCGCGAGCGTCGCTGAGGTGTCGTCTGGAGCGATGGAAATTTGCTGCTGCAGGAGAATGTCGCCAGTATCGAGGCCGGCGTCAATTTTCATGGTT
>Ga0209332_1000331_pt1 | contig 11569 bp, 9 predicted proteins | sample BlaSpr_A8_OM3_M1_FD_187974 | JGI IMG/M metagenome (GOLD analysis project Ga0209332, IMG submission 187974) | Forest soil microbial communities from Thunder Bay, Ontario, Canada - Black Spruce, Ontario site 2_A8_OM3_M1 (SPAdes) (version 2) | ecosystem: Environmental > Terrestrial > Soil > Boreal...
TATTGGGTGGCGGCGATCACTTATCCCACAAACGTCGGCGGGCGTCCTTATCACTCTTGGCCTTCGTTCATTATCGTAACGTTCGAGTTGACCATTCTTTTCGCGGGACTTTCTGCCGTGATCGGCATGCTCGCGCTCAATGGTTTGCCTTTGCCCTACCATCCCGTCTTCAATGTGCCGGAGTTTGCCAAGGCCTCGGACAATAAATTTTTTCTGGTCGTGTTTTCGAGCGATCCGCAATTCGATATTTCTCAGACGCGCTCGTTTCTTTCCGGCCTTGCGCCGCGCATGATCGCGGAGGTGCCAAGCTAGATGCGCGCCACGCTTAATCTGCGAAAAGTTCTGCGAAAAGTTTTTCCCGCATTGCTGGCGCTTGTCGCCTTCACCGCCGGATGCCGCCAGGATATGCACATACAGCCGTATTACCGGCCGCTGGCGAAGAGCGATTTCTTCAATGACGATCGTTCCGCCCGTCTGCCGGTCGAAGGGGCCGTAGCGCGCGGCGATCTCCACGAAGACGCTTATTTGTACACGGGGAAAGTTAATAATGCGCCCGGAGATTACATGCCATTCCCGGTGACGGCTGAAGTGATTGCCCGCGGGCGCGAGCGCTATAACATTACCTGTGCGCCCTGCCACGGGCGAGTTGGCGATGGCAATGGATTTATCCCGACGCGTGGCTTCCGGCAGCCGCCGTCGTTTCACATCGATCGTTTGCGCAAAGCACCCATCGGCTATTTCTTCGACGTCGATACCAACGGTTTTGGCGTGATGCCCGACTATGCTGCACAAGTCGCTCCGCGCGATCGCTGGTGTATTGCCGCTTATATCAAGGCGCTGCAATTGAGCCAGAACGCGACTTCGGGCGAAATACCTGCGGGACAAAAGATTCCATCGCCCGCGCCGCAATTCCGCGATATCGGTACCGGAGCCACGCTGCCTCAACTCGCGACGCAGGCTCCCGCTGCAGAAGGGGAAAATAAGGGCGAAAACAAATGACCACGGCGACCCTCAATCGAACGGACATGATGGCGCCGCCCGTGGCCCACACCATTCAGACGCAGTCGCTTTTTGTAGGACTCGTCGGCGCGATCGCTTCGATTGCCGGCGCGTTCCTCGCTCCGGACAGCTTCTTTTCCGCCTATCTGACGGGCTATATGTTCTGGCTGGGCCTGTCGCTTGGCTGCATGGCGATTCTCATGCTCTATCACCTGGTTGGCGGAGCGTGGGGAACAGTGATTCGCCGCATCCTCGAAGCCGGGATGATGACGCTGCCCATGATGGCCGTCCTCTTTCTCCCGATTCTGTTCAACCTGAAAAAGATTTATTTCTGGGCGCGGCCCGAAGGCTTAGCCGATCCGAAGATTGCAGATATCGCGCACAGCTACCTCAACTTTAACGGCATCCTGATTCGCTACATCTTTTATTTCGTCATCTGGATCGGGATGGCTTTCTTCCTGAACCGCTGGTCGACCGAGCAGGATTCGATTGAAGGCCGGAGCACGCTGCGCTTCCGGGCCATTAGCTCGATTGGCCTCGTCATCTACTCGCTGACGATTTCGTTCGCGGTCATCGACTGGGTGATGTCGCTGCAGGCGCGCTGGATCTCCACGATCTACGGCCTGCTCTTCGTTGCCGGAGAGGCGCTCTCCACATTCTGCTTCGTGGTGATCATCGAAACCATTCTCAGCAAGCGCAAGCCGATGTCGGAGTACCTGAACGAGACCGAAATCCATGATCACGGCAAGCTGATGTTCGCCTTTGTCATGGTTTGGGCATATTTCAATTTCTCGCAATGGCTGATCATCTGGGCGGGCAACTTGCCGGAAGAGATTCCGTGGTACATGCGCCGCCTGCATGGCGGATGGGAACACGTTGGGCTGTTCCTGGTGGTGTTTCACTTTGCTGTTCCGTTTGCCCTGTTGCTATCGCGGCAATTGAAGCGCGAGGCACGCACCCTGGTTAGGCTCGCCTCATGGCTCATCTTTATGCGAGTCGTCGATATCTACTGGCATGTCGAGCCGGCATTTCATCCGACGTTTCACTTGAGCTGGCTGCACTTCACTGTCGTCGCCGGAATGGGCGGGCTGTGGTTGGCTTACTTCTTTAATAATTTGAGAGCGCGGCCGCTGCTGGTGCTGCATGCGCCGCAGACTTTGAGGCTTTTTGAAGAGCCGCATCCGCATCACTGAGTACTGAGTAGCGACGTGAGTAACGAGTAGGGACGTGAGTAAAGATGTGAGTAACGAAATATGAGTGACGAAATCATCAATAACGGGCACGGCCATCACGAGACGGAATTCGAGCGCGAAGATTTAAGCACGCGCGGCGTCTTCCTGTTTATGGCGGGGCTCGCCGTGAGCGGTATCGTTATTTATTTCATCATCGTCGGCATGTATTCGTTCCTCGATAAATATGAGCGTTCGCAAATGGCGACCGCCAGCCCGCTGGTAACGACTAAAGGCTCCATGTCGCGCGTGGTCACGCAGGAGGATATGGACAAGAAGTTCAAGGACAATGGCGCGCCCATGCTCGAAACAAATGAGCGCGGCCAGTTGCGCGACTTTTTGATGAACCAGGAAAACCAGCTCAATAGTTATGGGTGGATCGATGAAAAAGCTGGCGTAGCGCATATTCCGATTGATCGCGCCATGGATCTCGTGGTTCAACGAGGATTGCCGGTATTCTCGCAGGGCGCGAATTCGAGCGGAAGCACTGAGGCGAAACCGGACGATAAGAAGTCGGCGACCGATAACGAGCGGCGGGTGAGCCCCTAGTTTTTGGGAGACGTCAGGTTTGAGAACGAATTTCACTGGATTGAATTTGTTCGATTAAGAATCGGGATTAGGAAAAGGCAGTGCTTAGTAAAAACAGATTCATCAATTCGATCACTACGTCAGCAGCTTTGCTCTTGCTAGTGGCTGCGCCGTTGTTTGCGCAAGGCTCGCGCAATCCCATGATGGGGGGCGGCATCATGAGCCCGCCCGTCAACCAGCGTCCGCCGGGATTGCAGTTTGTTGGAATCGAGCAGCATCTCAATGCGGAAGTTCCTGGCAGTCTTGAATTCCGCGATGAGACTGGCAAGTCAGTTCAACTCGCCGACTACTTTGGCCACGGGCGTCCCGTCATTCTGAACCTCGGCTACTACACCTGCCCGATGCTGTGCAGTGAACTGCTGCAAGGCTTGGTCGGTTCGATGAAGGCGCTGACTTTTAATCTCGGTCAGGATTTTGACGTAGTGACAGTGAGCTTCGACCCGCGCGAGACTTCCGAGATGGCTGCCGCCAAAAAGCGCGACATCATGAAGCGTTACGGCCGCCCAAACTCCGAGCAGGGATGGCACTTCCTGACCGGCAATGCCGATCAGATCAATGCGCTCACGAAGTCAGTTGGATATGAATATCAGTTCGATCCGAAGACGGAGCAGTACGCTCATGCGGCTGCGATTGTCATGCTCACGCCTGACCGTCATATTTCGGGCTATTTCTACGGCGTCGAATTTGCTCCAAAGGATTTGCGCCTCGGATTAGTACAAGCCTCGCAAAACCGAATCGGCAACATCGGCGATCAGGTGCTGTTGTACTGCTATCACTATGATCCGCGGACGGGAAAATACGGCGCCGTCATCAGCAACATACTGAAGCTGGGCGGACTCGCAACCATGCTGATTCTGGGGGCATTCATGTTTGTGATGTTCCGCGCCGACCATCGCGGCGGTCAACTGACCAGCCGCCAACATGAGCACCACGATTTGAGACGAGTACCGTAATTATGTCGAAATATTTACCATTGTGGCCCGATCAGGCCTCGACCATGGCAGGGCAGGTCGATGCGCTCTACATCTATCTGCTGCTGGTCTCGGGCATCATGACGGCGCTGATCTTTATTGCGGTTACGGTGCTGGCGATTAAGTATCGGCGCGTGCCCGGCCGCAAAGCGCAGCAGATCGAAGGCTCGACATTCCTTGAAATCGGATGGTCGGTTCTTCCCTTCTTTGTGATGGTCACCTTTTTTATCTGGGGCGCAATTATATTTTTCCAGGAGCGCACGCCTCCCGCCGACGCCACCGAAGTTTATGTCGTAGCCAAGCAGTGGATGTGGAAGATTGAGCACATGGAAGGCCAGCGCGAGATCAATGAACTTCACGTTCCGACTGGACAGAACGTCAAGCTCATCATGACCTCGCAGGACGTGATTCACAGCTTCTTCATTCCCGCATTCCGCATCAAGCAGGACGTGCTGCCCGGCCGCTACACCACCATGTGGTTCAAGGCCACCGTGCCCGGTCGCTATCATTTATTCTGCGCCGAATATTGCGGGACCATGCATTCCGGCATGGGCGGCGACATCGTCGTCATGGAGCCGCAGGATTATGCGAAGTGGATGGCGGGCGGCCCGTTTGCTCCGCTCCAGGACACCGGAAAAGAATTGTTCGCCAGCCTGGGCTGCGCCACCTGCCATCGCGCTGACACGCAAGGCCGCGGTCCTAACTTGCAAGGTATCTACAACAAACCCGTCCAACTCGAAGACGGGCGCAGCGTCATCGCGGACGAGAATTACGTGCGCGAGTCGATCTTGAATCCGACCGCAAAAATCGTAAGTGGCTACAAGCCGGTGATGCCGACCTTCCAGGGCATCGTCAGCGACGAGCAATTGAACGCGCTGGTGGCATACGTCAAATCATTAAGCCAGCCGCCCGTGGGAACCGCCGGACTGCAAGGGCAGCCCGCTGCTCCCGCGGCACAAACACAGAATACGCGGGTGCAATAGTCATGGTAACCAAAGCAGCGACTCCAGTAATGCCGGTGGATCAGACTCCAAAGTTGAATTACTTGAATAACGGGCACGGCCTCAAGTCGTGGCTGCTGACCACCGATCACAAGCGGATCGCACTGCTCTATCTCGTTTCAGTAAGCATTTTCTTTTTTATCGGCGGCATCTTCGCCATGCTCATCCGGCTTGAATTGCTTACTCCCGAGGGAGATCTGCTTTCCGCCGATGGCTACAACAAGGCTTTCACGCAACACGGCATGATCATGGTGTTTTTCTTTTTGATCCCAGTCGTGCCCGCTATACTAGGCAACTTCCTCGTGCCTCTGATGATCGGCGCCAAGGATCTTGCCTTCCCGCGCATCAACCTGCTGAGTTGGTATCTCTACATCACCGCGGGAATCATCTTCCTGCACTGCATGTTGAATGGCGGCGTCGATACCGGCTGGACATTCTATAGCCCCTTCAGCACGGAGTACACGAACACAAATATCGTCGAGGCGGGAATTGCGGTATTCATCGCAGGCTTCTCGTCAATTTTCACCGGACTTAATTTCATCGTCACCGTTCATCGCATGCGCGCTCCCGGTATGACGTGGGATCGCCTGCCGCTCTTCATCTGGGCGAACTACGCCACCAGCCTGATCATGATTCTGGGCACGCCCGTGATCGCGATCACCATCGTGTTAGTCGCTGTCGAGCGCCTCTTTCACCTCGGAATCTTCGATCCGCATCTTGGCGGGGACCCGCTGCTCTTTCAACATTTGTTCTGGTTCTACTCCCACCCCGCCGTCTACATTATGATCCTGCCGTCGATGGGCGTGATCAGCGAACTTATCGCCTGCTTCGCGCGTAAGAGAATCTTCGGCTATAAGTTCGTCGCGATTTCGAGCATGGCCATCGCCGTCTTCGGATTCCTGGTGTGGGCCCATCACATGTTCGTCGCCGGCATCTCGCTTTACGCGGCGATGATCTTCTCGTTCCTCAGCTTTTCGGTGGGCGTGCCTTCCGCCGTAAAAGTCTTTAACTGGACGGCCACTCTTTACAAAGCGTCGATCACTTACGCCACCCCGATGCTCTACGCCTTCGGCTTTATTGGGCTATTCACCATTGGCGGATTGACCGGCCTGATGCTGGCCACCATCGGCATCGACGTTCATGTTACCGACACTTACTTCGTCGTCGCCCACTTCCATTACGTGATGGTTGGCGGCGTGCTCATGGGTTATCTCGGAGGCTTGCATTTCTGGTGGCCGAAGATTACCGGCCGCATGTATCCAGAAGCATGGGCGAAGCTGTCAGCGATGTTCGTGTTCTTTGGCTTCAATCTGACATTCTTCCCGCAATTTATTCTGGGCTATCTCGGCATGCCGCGCCGCTACTGGCAATATCCGCCGGAGTTCCAGGTGCTCAACGTTCTTTCAACCGCGGGAGCAAGCATCCTGGCGGTCGGCTATCTGCTGCCAATGATCTACTTGCTGTGGTCTTTGCGCTACGGTCCTATCGCCGACGCCAATCCTTGGAACGCCGCTGGCCTGGAATGGAAGACTTCGTCGCCGCCGCCGACATTTAACTTTGACGAAACGCCCGTAGTTACCTGGGAAGCCTATAACTACGACGAGATTCCAGAAAAGGAACTGGAGGCTCCCGTTGCACGATAGCCGCGCAATTCCCGCGCCAGCGTCAACGACGACGACGCAAGTCGCGACCGCTGACCACGAAGAGCACAATCCGGCGCTGCTTCACCACTTCGCCGATGCGCAGCAGCAGAAAAATGCCGCCTCGCTCGGCATGTGGCTTTTCCTGGTGACGGAAATCATGTTCTTCGGCGGCATGTTTTGCGCCTACCTGATCTACCGCCTGCAACACTTCAACGCCTTCGCCGCAGGAAGCCAGCAGCTCAATATTTGGATGGGCGCCATCAACACTGCCGTCCTGATCGTCAGCTCGGTTACGGTCGTGTTGGCCGTGAAGGCGGCGGAAGTCGGCAAGCGCAAGCTGCTGACTGGCTACCTTGTTGTCACCGTTCTGCTTGGCATGACATTTCTTGTGGTCAAAGGTTTTGAGTACAAAGAGAAGTTCGAGAAACATCATGTTCCGGGGCCGACGTTTAATTTCACCGATAAGTTCGATGACAATGGCAAGCAGATTCCGGTCAACTCGAAAGAGGCCGAATTATTTTTCTCTCTCTACTTCGCGATGACCGGAATGCACGCCCTGCACATGATCATCGGCTGCGGATTGTTCGGCACTTTGGCCGTTCTGGCATGGAAGGGGCATTACACTCCCAGCTATTTCACTCCCATCGAGAACGCGGGACTGTACTGGCATTTGGTCGACATTATTTGGATTTATTTGTTTCCGTTGCTGTACTTAATTAGCCGCCATTCGTGACGGCAGAGTTTGTTGCGGACAGGGTGTTTTAGGAATTTCTATGGCCGAACACGAAGATACGAATCACGTCGAGCACGAACACACCACTCATTCGCAACTATTTTACATAGCGATCGGTGTAGTCCTTCTCATCCTCACCGTGACCACGGCCGCTGTGGCATTCGTGAACCTCGGTCCGCTCAATCCCGTCGTTGCCCTCTTGATCGCTACCATTAAAGCCGCGCTCGTAGTAATTTTCTTCATGCATGTCAAAGGCGCCAGCGAAAAGTTGACCAGCGCCGTAGTGGTCTCCGGATTTTTCTTTCTTGCAATTTTGCTGACCCTATCCTTGGCTGACTATTTGACGCGATCCTGGCGATGATTGGGCGGGTGCAGAATTTCCCCTGTGACCTCCGTGAAACCTCTGTGCCCTCCGTGGTAAAGATTTTTCTCCCTAGCAGCGCACAGTAGCAATCCCCTTGCGCCAAGCGCCCGCATCCTCGAAGATGTTCAATACCTTATGCTGCAACAAATCGCCCCTTCGACCTCTCGATCTGCGGAAGTTGATGCTTCAGCGTTGGAAGCTGCTATGCGCCGACATCTGCGCGGCGAGATCCGCTTTGACTCGGGCAGTCGCGCCCTCTATGCCACCGACGGCTCCAACTATCGCCAAGTGCCAATCGGAGTTGTAGTTCCTCGAGACAAAGAAGATGTCCTCGCTGCGGTGGCGATCTGCCGTGAACACAGCGCTCCGCTGCTCGCGCGCGGCGGCGGCACTTCGCTCGCAGGACAATGCTGCAACGCCGCCATCATCCTCGATTTTTCGAAGTACATGAATGGCATTCTTGAGATCGATCCCGCGCGCCGCATCGCCCGCGTGCAGCCCGGAGTCGTACTCGACCGCCTGCGCGCCGAAGCCGAGAAGCATCACCTGACATTTGCTCCCGACCCAGCGACTCACAGCCACTGCACGCTCGGAGGAATGATCGGCAACAACTCCTGCGGCGTGCACTCCATCATGGCGGGGAAGACGGACGACAACATCGAAGCGCTGGAAATTCTCACCTATCGCGGCGAGCGTATGCACGTTGGCGCAACCAGCGCCGAGGATTTTGCGAGTGCCATTCGCGAAGGCGGTCGACGCGCTGAAATTTACACCGGATTAAAATCTCTGGCCGACAAATACGGCGAGCAAGTGCGAAGACAGTTCCCGAATATTCCTCGCCGCGTCTCCGGATACAACCTTAACCATCTTCTCCCCGAAAGCGGCTTTCATGTGGCGCGTGCGCTGGTCGGTTCCGAAGGCACGTGCGTCACGATTCTCGAGGCCACTTGCCGCCTCGTCGAGAGTCCCCCGGTGCGGGCTCTGGTCGTGATCGGATGGCCCGATATTTACATCTGCGCCGATCATATTCCGCAGATCATGGAGCATCATCCCATCGGCCTCGAAGGTTTTGACGACATCATGGTCAACGCCAGTCGCCGCAAGGGCGTGAATCTCGACGGTCTCGCGATGCTGCCGGAAGGCGCTGGCTGGCTGATGGTTGAATTTGGAGCCGACACCTTCGAAGAAGCCGAGGCGCAGGCCCGCCGCCTGATGCAAGCCCTCGATCGTTCTGCAATTCCGCCCAACATGCGCATGTTTACCGATCCAAAGCAGGCTCGGCGTATATGGGATGTCCGCGAGTCCAGCCTTGGCGTGACTTCGCATGTTCCCGGCGAACCCTTGCGCTGGGAAGGCTTTGAAGATTCTGCTGTCGCGCCAGAAAAACTTGGCGCATATCTCCGCGATCTCCGCCGGTTGATGCAGTCGTTTCATTACGACGGTTCGTTTTACGGGCACTTCGGCCACGCCTGCATTCACACGCGCATGGACTACGACCTCGAAACCTCGGAAGGCGTGGCGAAGTTCCGTCAATTCATGGAAGAGGCTGCCGATCTTGTGATCCGTTATGGCGGCTCGCTCTCGGGCGAACACGGAGACGGACAGGCGCGCGGAGAACTTCTCCCGAAAATGTTTGGGCCGGAACTGATGCAGGCTTTTCGCGAGTTCAAATCGCTTTGGGATCCCGATTGGAAGATGAACCCGGGCAAGCTGATTGAGCCCTATAAGCTCGACGAAAATCTTCGGCTCGGTGCGGGCTACGATCCCTGGCAGCCAGAGACGCATTTCAAATTTCCTCAGGATCAAGGCAGCCTTGCGGCCGCAACTCTGCGCTGCGTGGGAGTCGGCAAGTGCCGTCGCGACGCTGGCGGAGTCATGTGCCCAAGCTATCGCGTCACGCGCGATGAAGAGCATTCCACTCGGGGCCGCGCTCATCTTCTTTGGGAGATGACCAAGGGCGACGTAATCAAAGATGGCTGGCAGAACGAGGCAGTCAAAGAATCGCTTGACCTTTGTCTTGCCTGCAAAGGTTGCAAGAGCGATTGTCCGGTCGGAGTCGATCTTGCGACGTACAAGTCGGAATTTCTTTCGCATTACTACGAGACGAACCGCCGTCCGCTGAGTGCGCTGGCGTTTTCGAATATCGATCTTTGGGCGAGAGCTGCATCGCACGCTCCAGGACTGGCGAATCTCACCACTCAACTTCCGGGGCTCCGTGATCTCGCGAAACTGGTCGGCAAGATACCAGCCCAGCGCCGCATTCCGGCGTTTGCGCCGCAAACTTTTAAACAGTGGTGGGAACGCAACCAATGGAGCGACGGGCGTTCCTTCGACAAGCTCAGGACAGGCTCCCGCCCGTCAAATCGAGCGCAGCTCGACAACCCGGTGCTGCTCTGGGCCGATACGTTCAACAATCACTTCATCCCTTCCACCGCGAAAGCCGCCGTCGAAGTTCTTGAAGCGGCTGGCTTCGAGGTCTCCGTGCCGCGCGCTCATCTTTGCTGCGGGCGTCCACTTTACGACGTTGGTATGCTCGACCGCGCTAAGAGCCTGATTCTCCAGATCATGGACGAGCTTTTGCCCGAGATCGGAGCTCGGACGCCGATCGTTGTGCTCGAGCCGAGTTGTGCGGCTGTCTTCCGCGATGAGTTGACAAATCTGTTCCCTAAAGATGAGCGGGCGCAAGCTTTGTCGAAGCAGGTATTTCTGCTTAGCGAATTTCTCGAACAACGCGCCCCGGACTTCGAGATTCCCAAACTGCCGCGCCGTGCGCTCGTCCACGGGCATTGCCATCACAAGGCAATCATGAAAATGACGGCGGAAGAAGCGGTGTTGCAACGCATGGGCATCGACTTCACCGCGCCTGCTCCGGGATGCTGCGGAATGGCGGGCGCTTTCGGATTTGAAAAAGATAGGTACGAGGTCTCGAAAGCCATCGGCGAACTTGAACTTCTTCCCGCGGTTCGGCGGGCTCCCTCCGACTGGCTCATCGTCGCCGATGGTTTCAGTTGCCGCGAGCAGATCGCGCAGGAGACGGATCGCCATGCGCTCCATCTCGCCGAAGTTCTGCAAATGGCGCTGCATGAGTCGAGCGAAACTCCAGAGGGCTTTCCAATTTTCGATCCCGCGCCCCGGGAATATCCCGAAGATGCCTGGGTTAGGCCGCACGAAGCAGCGATCCGCAAATCGATGAAGCGAACCGGCTTGGCAATAGCCGGGATTGCAACTGCAGCTGCGCTGTTTATGTCGCTGGCGAAGAAACGCTAGTCTGTGACAGAAGCGCACGCGTGGTGACGGGGCTTTGCCCGCTTCCACACCACCATATTTATAATCGACGGCAGTAAGTCCACATATCATTGATAATACATGACTTAACGCATTGTGCTATTCTCGACGGTTTTCTGGGACAATATATATAGACAATATATAAATATATAAAGGTAGGAAGGTCTCCCCAATGGGAACGGTAGAAACCGCAAATTCGATCCTCGCTGGACCAACGTCAGTCCCGGCTTCGGTGCCATCGGCCGCCATCGCTCAAAATAAGGCGCTACAGGGCTCGGTGCTCGTGCTGATCCAATTCGATGTTTGCGAAGAGATCAAGCTCGATGCGCTTCGCGACATTTTCGGGGCGCGGCGGCAAGAAGCTAGTTTCAAGCACCCGGCTCCGGGATATGTCCGTTTCCAGCGCGCTCCGGTGGTTGAGCCGGTTGAGCCGCTGATTCTTGAAAGTGGCGAACGGCTTGACGTGCAGATCAAGTATTACGACTACGGCGTTCTCAGTGTCGTCTTCGAGCTGCCGTTTTCCGGCGATTGGGATCGGCTTGTCCAGCTCGCCGGGCGGTGGGTTTGGGATACGGATTTCACCAGCTTCGCGCAAAAAATCGTGAAGCAGAAGATTGAGCGCGCGCGGCCAGCGCTGGTCAAGCTTTACGATAGCTGGCTGCATGAAGATTACTTTGTCTTTCATGTGCGCGAGATCGCGGGCAACCCATCGGCGGTGGAGCTTCTCGCGGCGCAGGGCGGACGCATCGCCCAAAT